>Ga0315275_10002992_pt1 | contig 15440 bp, 25 predicted proteins | sample YL17G03_0_MG_FD_205557 | JGI IMG/M metagenome (GOLD analysis project Ga0315275, IMG submission 205557) | Sediment microbial communities from Yellowstone Lake, YNP, Wyoming, USA - YL17G03_0 | ecosystem: Environmental > Aquatic > Freshwater > Lake > Sediment | place: USA: Wyoming | collected... | reverse complement strand
TTATAAACATAAGAATACCTTTATTAGAAATATTCCAACTAAAAGGTTGCCGAAAAGCAACAGCCCTACAAATGAGACTGGCAAACTTTCAGCAACTATGAACGAAGAATGGATTGTAATCCTTGAGAAATTATAATTCTTCTACGTCAAAAACTTTGCGTATATTGGCCTTTACAATTCTAAAACCCGACCCGTGATCGTGTGGCTTGCCCTTGTTCTTTCCACTTCTATAAACCCCTAATCTGATATCATAAACTATGAGCCCATTTTTCAATGCAGCGATGAATTTTTGGAAGTTTAACCCAGATAATAAAAATGCTTTTTCAAACTTAAAATACTCTTTTCCTTGTTCGTTCTTAGAATCTGCGTTTATGTATGCAATATATTTACATTTTTTCTCAATTATCTTATTTAAATCTTCAAAGGTGTAATAAATTTCGAGTTCATCTAGTTTATCACTTTGCAAGTTTTTTATCTTAATGAATATCTTTTTGTTGGTTTCGTCTACTTCTAATTTAAATCCAATTTTTTTTACAAAAGAATTGAATTTAACTGCCGAAATAGTACAAAGAATGATTTTGACTCCTGACTCAGGGTCTTTTACCCCGTATCTTTCTCTTAACAAAGAATTCACCTTTTCCGGATAAGTTGGAGCATCAGTAAATAATGTAATCATAGATGCAGCCAGCTCCCTTGATGATTTTAATTCAAGGATGTCCTTATAGTCTGCTAAGGAGTTGTTGTTTTCAACAATGCCAATTAAATCTTCAAAAGTTTTTCCTATTCCCGTATCGTGAGTTCTACTTGAAGAGACCCAGTCTTTTTCTTTTATGATTTTAAAATCCTTCTTAAAACCTTCAATGACTTCATCTGTGCTCATACTCTAAAGCAGGGTACAATGATATTTAAATATTTGGTAGTTTTTTTGGATTTCTCGAATATTATTCAAGTATTCCGAAATTTTCCACAAGTCACTGGACAGTCTTGCGTTAGTTTTATAAAGTTTCTTGACTAGTTAAGGATGAGATGAGCAAGAAAAAAGAAGTTCGAAGTTATCTAGAGTATTACACTAAGTCGGAAGATTCTACACAAATAGTCGCAAGTTCTGGTACACTCAATAACGAAGGATTTAATTTATGGAGTTTTAAAAAATTGATATTTTTAGAATACTATGTTCCTCCATATTTAAATATCCTGTCGAGTAAAGGGTATACTTGTTTTTTTATTGATTTTTTTAGTAGTTGTGGAGCAAACCAAATTGAGAATCAAGAAATAACAACAATTGGTTCACCAATTGTATCGCTTTTAAAAGGAGTATTTCATGTCAAGTCTAGAGGAACAAATAATAGATTTAAAAAATGGTTCTTTATTGATAAAGATGAAAAGTTTTGTACTGCTTTGAAAGAAAGAGTATTAACTACTTTAGAAATAATCAATAAAAGGAACAATGAGAACTTAAAAATGGGGACGGATGTAGAAATTCTTTGTGGGGATTGTAATGAAAAAATTGATTCAGTTATTACACAAATAAATAAGGAAGCCGAGCTGCATAAAATCGCAGTTCTGGCATTTATTGATCCGTATAAGTTTACAAATATAGAGTGGGCGACATGGGATAAATTGTTAAAATTGAGGTATGTTGATATAATTTTTACTTTTCCCATTAGTACAATTAAGAGAGGATTCAGTCAGTGCAAAAATCCAGAGAAGTATCTGCCTCCTTCATTAATCGCATCGTGCGATCATGATTTGAAAGTTCCGGATGAAGAATTTGAAAGGTTATATGCCCAGGACATCGTAAACTTAGTTCAAAGGGGGATACATTATTATAAAGGGGGGATTAAAATTAAAAATACTTTAAATGGGGAATTATACAGGATTGAATTATTTACACATTCAGGACCCGCAATGAAACTAACTTCAGGGATTGCAAATGAATTGGAAAAAATAAAACCCCATGATATAAAAGCATATATCGAACAAATTTTTGGTAAATTAAAATCATTAGACGAGTTTAAAAAAGAGTGATTAGATGTTAAAAACAAAAAGAAAGAGTCTTCTTTATCAGAGTAAAGTAGAATATGCAGACTTCTGCCTGAATCACGTTGAAGGATGTTCGCATGGCTGCACCTTTCCTTGTTATGCGATGCAGATGGCAAAGAGGTTTGGCAAAGTAAATTCTTATGCAGATTGGATAAAGCCTAAATTAGTTGAGAATGCGTTAGAATTATTGGATGAAGAAATCCCTAAGTACAAAGACATGATTCGTTTTGTTCATTTGTGTTTTATGACTGACCCATTTATGTATAGTCAACCTGAAGTTAAAAAAATGACACTTAAAATAATTGAAAAACTAAGTAAAAACGACATACGCTCAACTGTACTTACAAAAGGAATTCTTCCCAGAGCACTAGTAAATACTGATAAATATGGCAAATCAAATGAATATGGCATTACTTTAGTTTCACTAAATAACGAGTTTAGAAAACAGTTTGAGCCATTCTCTGCGCCTTATGAAAAGAGAATTGAATCTTTAAGATATCTGCATGAGGCAGGATTATCTACGTGGGCCAGCATAGAGCCGTATCCTACTCCTAATCTAGATGAGTGTCAAGATTTGCAGAAATTATTAAATGAGCTTGACTTTGTTGATAAGCTTGTCTTTGGAAAATTAAATTATAATGTTGAAAGCACGCAATATAAAGACAATTCTCAGTTTTATGAAAACTGTGCAAATACTGTTCTTGAATTTTGTGAAAAAAGAGGAATTGGTTATCACATTAAGTGCGGTACACAAAAGAAGTATAACATGAAGACAGAAACTATATTTAAACGAGTTTGCACTCCGCCCGCAATTCCTGTTTGAGATTTACTGGCAAAATTCTCAAAAACCTCACTTTGAACCACTTTTCCTGCCTTTTTTGCATTATAAACGGTAATTCTCGCGAATTCCTGCGTTTCCCACCATGGATTTATTGACAATATATCTTGCCAAAAGCTATGCGGAAAAAATAATTTGTTCTCGTCGGAGCACTTTTTGCCCCTATTTCTACGTTATAAACGTTAATTCGTATGAATATCGCCATTTCTCTCCATGGATTTTCCCCTATAGTATATTCTCTCCTTTGTGCGAAAGCTATGAAGCAAACTCAGTCCTTATCCCGCGTCTCATCTCCGTTTTTTATCACGCTCTTTAAATCACCTTCTTTGTTCACTTTTTGGTTTACTCGCATCTTTCACAAACCCTTTTCAACCATTGAATCACTGGTTCTTATGGAAAAATGCATTCTTAAGCAAGCTCCAAGAGGCATGTCTGAAGGAATGCAGTGGCATGGAATGCTTGAGCAGAATCCGCCTGAACTGAAAGCAATTTGGACTGAACTGGATCCTAAGGGCTATGGGAAATTTCGCCATATTTGAAAACATATCGCTTTAGTGCGAAATTTCACATTCCAAAAACTGCACGGTTATTGCAGTTTTTGTTATAAGAAACACCTTAATGATATTAAGAAAGAAGAGGAAGCTGAAAAAGCACAGGTTTAGGCCTGTTTTACTATCTTTCTTATGTTTGAAACAAACACCTTTGCGTTTGCAACTGAATTACTGGCAGGCTCTTTGTTTGCCTGAGGAATTGTGTTGTAGGTAAATGTTCCGCGTTTATGCCTTTCCTGCTTGAATATGTCCAGAAGGATGTCTGCTTTCATAAAAACACTTTCGTATATTTGAAGCAGCTTCAGGTCAATGAATCCTGTCTTGACAAGATTATCCCTGAACGAGCAGTATGTTTTCTTATGGACTTCCGGCGGGGAAGTTTTTATGCCTTTTACGAGAAGCACAGCTTTTGCAGAATAAAATATTGCATAATACGAATGCGAAATTACTGAGCTGTAAAACGTTTCTTTTTCAGGTATGCCAAAATCCATCTTTGAATTAATATCTTCGCTAAGCTTCTTCAGCGCCTCTGCAGCCATAATCTCATTGTCAGCCCTGTCAAGGTATATTTCAACCAATGAATCCATTTTTTACAGCCTCCCCCAAAATCCTGAAATAATTTTCTGCGCCGAAAACTATCCTGCAGTTCCTTGCAATTTCCTTTCCATAGTTCTGCTTATCATCAAGAAGCATCTGCCTGAATTCTGCTTCGTTAAATGCGTACAAATGAACTTGAGGAATGTTTATCTCGCAGGCATACCTTAGCTCAGAATAAACTTTTTTTGGATTATCGCATAAAATCACTATGTCTATGTCAGACCCTGCTTTCTGGGTGTTCTTTGCATAGCTTCCGGTAATAATAAATGTAAAAAAAGCAGAAGGTATTTTTGAATAAATCGCAGACAAGTCAGGAAGTTTGCTGCTCCATGCAATATGTTCAGCAATCATCCCCGAGTATGCCTGGCATTTAAGCCCGGAAAGATTTAGCTTATAGAGAATTACATTCCCTGCCCTTTCCTCTAAAAGTATTTTCTCGCTGACAAACTGCTTCAGCCTTGAATGGATATAGCTGTCTGATTTCTTTTTAGAGCATTCTTTAACCTGGCTGAAAGTAAGCCTTGCCCATGGCTTGTCAATGAACGGCTCAATTATCTGGTATTCTTTTTTTAGCATTTTCCTTTTTTTAGGATTAATCATTCCTATTTTTAGGAAGTATTTAAATGTTTCTGCGGTTTCCATGAATTATTAATTGTTTTCAAAGTTTAAATTCCTTTGGTAAGAAAAACCGGAAATTTTTCGGAGATTATGAAGAGAATTTAAACATCACGCGTCTTAACTCCACGTTTAATCGCGTTTGAAATCACTGTTAATGTTCGCTTGTTTGCAGAATTTACTTATCCCAAAACTTCAGTGTCACAACTTTCATAGCATCAATCCTATCTTTCCTATGAATTTCGTTGCATTTTCGAATATTTCATTAACTTTCCTTTCAGTATACGCCTTTATTGCAGAATACCTTGCAATATGGCTTTCTCTCTTCGCGTCTTCAAAATATTTCACATACTCATCTTCAAAAATTTTGTAAGACTGGTTCAAAATTTCAAGATCCTCTTTCTCAATTTCATCAGGCACAAGAAGATGCCCGAGGGCAATCTGCGCAGCATCGTGCCCATGGACTTCATATCCTTTAGAAAGAATTCCGGCTTTCGCAGCATAAAGCATTGAATAATAAGATACAGTTATTGCCCAATAATCCCAGTAAAGCCTTTTTGGCTCAACATTGGTTATTTCCTTAAGATGCTTTGCAATGAGAATGCTGTTTTCAGCTTTCTGAAGGAACAGTTTTATCTTGAAACTCTGTTTGGATTCAGTAATTAGCCCTTCAGCAATATTTTCTTTAAACAGTTTCTCGTACTCTTTTTTCTCAAACTGCATAAAGCACACACTCCCAGAATCTTTCAGGATTGTTCAGGATTATATGCTTCTGGACAGCCTGCTTTCCAAGATTCTCGTCCTCCTGTCCAAGCATGAGCTGGAACTCTTTTTTTGTTACAAACACAGGATTGATTTTCTTCTTGAAAAGAAGCTCGTACTTTGAAAATGAGACTGATTTATTGCCTTCTTTATTGATCACCAGTATGTCAATGTCGCTTCTGGCAGTGTATGTCCTGTCAGCATAGCTCCCAAACAGAACAACAATATCATCTGTCTCAAGCTCATTTGCTATTTTGCGGATAACAGGCTCTTTTTCAAGATATTCCTTCTTTTCATCTTCAGAAGCAATTGCAAGGTGCGATTTTAGGGTCTGGCCGTTGAGATTAAGGGAGACTGCCTTTGCCCTGCCTACCTGTTCAATGACCAGCAAATCTTTCATTTCTTCAACTGTCCTGTAAAAACTGGCATAGGGTATTGCAAGCAGTTTGCTTAGGTTATGCATTGTGAACCTCTTTTGCATGTTTTTTCCCAAAAAATTGATTGTTTTTAGTTTATTATCCATTTTTGGATAATATTATCCATATTTGATATATAAACTTTGCGTTTTCATGAAATTATACTGTTTTCAATCTTTAAATTTCTTTGGTAAGAAAAATCGGAAATTTTTCGGAGATTATGAAGAGAATTTAAACATCCCGCTTCTTATCTCCACGTTTTATCACGCGTTTGAAATCACTGTTAATGTTCGCTTGTTTGTAGAATTCTCGTTTTTACTTTTCCCAAAACCCTAACTTTCCCTTGCATGGTTTTGGTTTTACTCTTCGAACATTCGTCAGCACAAACCCGTATCTTTTCTTATCGAACGGAATAGAACTTGCACAGTGGCGTGTGTCAGCTTTCCATTCAGCCTCAGTATTGTATTCAATGACATCAACAAGTTCTGCTTCGCCAAGTATGCATCCGCAAGCCAGTTCAGAATAGCCAAACAGCTGCATTGCTTTTTTATCAGGATTCAAGCCAGCGTGAATCAAAAACCTGCCACGAAAAGAAGTATTCCAAGTCCTGGTCTCAACAGTCTTCTTACCTAATAATATAAGTTCAGCCCATGGCTGCTTAAGTGTTAGTGCTTTCATAATACACCCTATTGAGCATTAGTACTTAAACCTTTTTTCATAATCTTTGTGGGAAAGCCATTCGAAAACAAAGCACACTATTTGCAGGTCGTTTTCAGCTAAAGTGTATATCAGCCTTTGGCCGGAGGGTAAATCATATTTCCAAAGATTATTCATGTGGCCATATTTTTTAAAGTAAATTTTTGGCCAAAGCCTGTTTGGGAGTTTAGTGCCGCATGAAGGGCCTGTTTTTATGTTTTGAAATGCCTTGAACAAAAGAGAATACTGCCCTCTTTCCTCAAACCTGCCTTCTTTGAGCAGGTAAAATTCAGACTCGACCTTTTTGTTTACAAAGGTAACAAATACAGTTTTCATATAAACTTAAGCCCCTGTTTAATCGCTCTCGCGATTCTTTCAGGGTTCCATGTCCAGAAAACAATTCCGTCTCTTTTGTCAACCATCAGCTTGCCTGACTCTTCCAGATAGTCAATAATTGCGGAAAAAGTCTGGTACATCATCTTTCGAGGCAGCTTTTTCCACAGCTGGTATTTTCCATACTCTTGGCTGTATTTTTTTACTGTTGCCTCTACCATTTTAATTGACTCTAATGTCGGGCTGTGGCTAGATTTCATCTTATATAAGTATATATAAGAAGAATTATATAAACTTTTGCTTTCAATCTGCTGGACAATAGTTCCCATGAATATTTATTGTTTTCAAAGTTTAAATTAGTTTGCCAAGAAAAATCGGATAGCTTTCGGACGTTATGAATCGCATTTAAACCTCACTAAGACAACGTTTATAAACCCTTATTTATTTCCAAAGTCATGCACGACACAAGAGAGAAAGTCATTAACTGCATGAACTGTGCAAAACAGATACATCACAAGGATGTAAGGGTTTGCTCAAAATGCAAGTTTTCTGCATGCAAGCACTGCGTGAGCACAGATACCTGCCCTCAATGCAAACATCCTGCAGGCATGCAAAACCCTGCAGAAATGCACAGAAACTAGTTTCTTTATTTCCATCCGTTCTGAATCATTTCGCATGTTTTTTCGCCACTTTCGCACTGAGCTCTCTTCCAAATTTCAGCGCATCCTCTTCGGTAAGCCTGCTTTCCTTTGTAAATGCCTTGAATTTTTCCATCATTGCAAGCCTCCTTTGTATTGCCTCTCTCGCAACAGCGCTCCAGTTTATCTCTGGAAAAGAGTCCATTTCCTTTTTCAATTCCTCGGGCACAGACAGGGTTATGCTAACCATTTTGAACCTCCGTTTATTACGTTTGTTATGTATAATACGTTTAAATATTTAAACGTATCGATTAAATGGCGTGTCTGCGCCATTGCATTATTGTTTTTAATCTTTAAATTCCTTTGCCAAGAAAAATCGGATAGCTTTCGGAGATTATGAAGAGAATATAAAGCAGCCTCTGGCGAGATTTGCACTCGCGACCTCTACCTTACCAAGGTAGCGCAATAGCTGCTATGCTACAGAGGCATACTTCGAGAAATTCTGAAATTATATTTAAAGGTTTAGTTCCCTGAGATATTTATTCCGGATGGTCTCTGCAATATGTTCTTCGCCAAGATCAGCCAGCTGCTCGGCAAGGCTGAGCTTCTTTAGCATTCTTTTGAATATTGCATCTTGCACGTCAATATCAACATTATTTTTGCAGAACATCTCATACATGCATTCTTCTGGAGTATACTTGAGCCCGCCTATAGTTGCCTGATAATATGCCCTTCTGTCGCCGCAATATTCAGGCGCAGGCCCTATGTAGTATGCAACACAGCCGCCATATAACTTGATTCCAGTAGGTTTTTCAATTGAATAATGCTTAATAACAGAAGCAAGATCTTCATCATTAAGTTTTTGCTGCAGATATTCTTTTAGTTTGGGGAAAAGCATAAAGCCTGCATCAATTCCGTGGTCCTTTTCAATTAGCCTTTCAAGAGGCTCTATAGCAAAGCTTCCCCCTACTCCAGTTCCTCCACCCATTCCCAATTTAGCCAGCTCCAAAACCTGCAAGTGTTGATTCCCGTACTCTCGCGCCCAAATCTCTGTCCTTGAATCTTACAGCATTGATTTTTTTTTCCCCAAAGCCAAACAGTTTACCGCTTAACGAGAACCCGTCTGCAACTCCTTCTTTAATTGCCTGCAAAACTTCATCTTTTGTCCATGCATAAAGATTATTTGCAGGATTTACAACTTCTTCTGTTTGTCCAAGCATATTAAAGAAATTTGCTTCCTCATTAACATCATTGAATTTCAATTTTTCTCCATGGTAAAATTTCCAAACATTGCCTCGTTCCATGAGCTCGATATCCGGCTCATATGCATAAGCGCACCAGCCTGCCCTAAAATTATCTGAAACTTTGTATTTCCATGGCTCTCCTTCCTTCTTTCTGTCCCATTCTATATCAACAATCATTAACAGGTTATTGGGTTTTTCACCTTTGCTTATGGCCTTTGCATCTCCAAGGCTTACATCAGGCAGGCTAACAGTCACAACACGGTCAGCCTTGCATACAAGGACATTGTCGCCTTCCCAAAATTTTGTTTCAGACAACTCCCTCAAGAATTCTTTATCTTCTAATCTTCTTCCACTTTTCAGTTCAGCCAGCCTCTTTTCAATTTCATTTTTGTCAGCCAGCTCAAGCCTGGAGCTGAATTCAGTATATTCTTTGCCATCTTCCAGCCTTAGTTTTGTCCACCACCTGTTGGCATAAATGCCAGGCTTCATTCCAAAATTATGTATCCTTCCGTAAGTTATTTCACCAAAGCCTATTACTTCTGCAGGTGTTCCGTGTTGTTTTTCAACTGGCCTGTATCCCCACAACCAGTTTTCGTCAGGAATGTTGATTAAAATCTTGTCCCCAATTCTAATAAATTCATAAGCCATTTTTATTTTGTCCCTGTTTCCCTTTCGTATTTGTCTCTCCAGTCATCGCACTGCACAATGTTTCCAAAGCAAGGAACTGGCGCAAAGTCTGAAAGTGCATACACGCACGGGATTCCATATGTATCGCAAGTCCTCAATTTCTGCTCAGTTTTCGCCACGTTTCCTTTTGAATGCTCAACAAGGAGATTAACTGCTGCTTCAAAACTGTCTTTTATTGTTTCTTTATGTATGTGGGCTTTCCTTGAGAAGAACTGTTCAAAATCAATTTTCCGCTTGAATCCAAACAATGATTTTTCAACAAAGAATCTACCTCTGTCTTCTACCACATCATAGCTTTTGTAGATTGGGAGAGATTGTTCGAATCCGTCCCCTGGTTGTCTCCAGTCTTCAAATTTTTTTGCAGACAGCACAGGTCTATTCTTGTCATCATATTTCTTAAGCACAAGCATAATCTGCCCGTTTGGAGTGCCTGAACTGTCCACGTCAAGAGGGATTTCAAGCATAGATTCTGCTGTTTTGCTTACCTTAAGCTTGCCGTACCCTGCATAATAAACTCCGCCAAACTTCTCATGCAAAGAAGTTATTTTTTCCCTGAACTCAGCAGTTGAAATTGTCTTGTAAATATCAGCAAATACTGTCTGAAGGTCAATCTCTTCTATTGCTTCTCTTCTTCTTGCTTCAGTTTTTTCATCAACCATTGATTCAAGATTAGTCATTTTAATTCCTCTTGTAAAGTCTTGTGCCGGTCTTATGATATCCGTCAGGAGTGCAGTTCCTGTCGTCCAAATCCCAATATACTGTTTCAAAAGCAGCCACTGTGCCAAGCTCTTCTTCTGGAATTTGGGCAACTACTTCTGCAAGTGAAGGTTTAAACAAAGAAGGTGCTTCGTATTTATGGAATGTTGTAATTATTTTGTAAGGCTGGTCTTCAATGTTTTTTGCAATTCTTACTGCTTTTGGCTCCCAAGTAAATGCAATTCTTCTAGGATGAACTTTCTTGATGAAATGCAGCTCACCCTCTGGATGCTGATAAGGCGGGCATCCTGCTGCAGTTGCGATTCCATCCTGAAATTCATTTCTTCTGAATCTTACAACTGGCTTTATCTTTTTCAAAATCTGTTCCAGCCTTTGGTTTGAAATCTTAGGTATTCTTTCCATTTTTATCCCCCCTTCTCTGCAGTATCAGAAAGGCAGTCTATTCCCTTGCTAAATTCCTCTTTCAAAGGAGATAGTTTAGCTTCCAATTCGCTGATTCCGCTGGCGGTTTTGATAAGCCCCCTAATCTTGTCAGTGTCATAATCAAACCAACTAATTTCTGAGAAAACAACAGTGCCCCTTCCTTGAGGTTCTGTTGGCAGCACCCTGCCTTCTGCAAGAGCTTTTGCCTGCTCAAGCAATAAATCTCCCTGTTTTCCTAGAAATGAATATGCTCTAAACATATCCCGATTTTGATAAATGACCACCTGCTCATCTGGCACATAAAAACAGTTTGACACAAAGTCAGCGCTTACATGGAATCCGCTGGATGTTTGCTTTTTGAAATATCCTACTCTCATTCTAACCCCCCGTTCAGAACCCCTTTTAAACCAAGCAATTCCAAACTAACTTTTAAGCTTTCCTCTCGTGAATGCGAAACCTTTATAAATGGAAACAAAACCCACAAACATAATTGTGAAAGTCATACTGGATACAAACTTTTTGCTTGTGCCTGTGACACTGGGGGTTGATGTTTTTACCCTAATACGAGAATTTGACCCTTCAGCAGAGCTTTTCGTTGTCGACAAGACTCTTGACGAGCTCAAAAAGATTCAGGCAGAGCAGAGAAAATTCAGGGAAGCTGCGTCGATTGCAGCACAGCTGGTTAAACAGCAAAACATAAAGGTTATCAAAACAGAAAAGAATAAAAATACTGACCAGATAATTGCTGAAACAGCTGAGAAACACAAGTGCGTAGTAGCAACCCAGGACAGGGGATTAAAAGCTCTGCTCAGACAAAAACAGATTCCAATCATAATTTTGAGGCAAAAAAAATACATCAGGCTTGAATAAAAATGTTTTACAAAGTTAAACTAAATGACCACGTGCGCGTTCCTCCAGCTTTGCTGGGCATGGAAATGAAAAGCGCGATAATGACTGAGCTCAAGAAAAAGTTTGAGGGTTTCATTTCAAAGGACTTGGGAATTGTTGTTGATGTTATTTCTGTCGGGCAAATTGGGGATGGAGTCATAATTTCAGGCGACGGAGCTCCATATTACCAGACTGAATTTGAAATTGTCACATTCATCCCAGAGATGCAGGAGGTTCTTGACGGAAGGATAAGGGACATGGCGGACTTCGGCGCATTCCTTAATGTAGGCCCGATTGACGCGATGGTCCACATTTCACAGACAATGGATGATTTTGTTTCATTCAGCAAGGACAAGGTGCTGACAGGAAGGGACTCGAAGAGAAATTTGAAGATTGGAGAAGACTGCAGGGCAAGAGTCACAGCAGTTTCATTCAAGGATGTTTCAAACCCGAAGATTGGAGTCACAATGAGGCAGCCAGGGCTTGGAAAAGCAGAATGGTCTGCAGTTGCTGAGCCAGTAGTTGAAGAAAAGAAGGAGAAGCCTAAGAAAAAATGAAAAAAGTATGCAGAACCTGCAAATTCTTTGCAAAGGGAGACACATGCCCAGTATGCAAGGGCAACCAGTTTTCAACAACCTGGAAAGGAAGAATCGTGATAATAAATCCAGAGAAATCTGAGATCGCAAAAAAATTAAGCGTAACTCATAAAGGCGAGTATGCAATAAAGGTAAGTTAAAAATGAATATACAGATAGTTTCAGACACAAAAAAGCCATTGCTTTCAAGAAGGGATGTTGCTGTAAAGCTTGAGTTTGCAGGAACAACAACACCTTCAAGAGCGCAGATGAAAGATATTATTGCAAAAGCATTGAATGCAGACGCAAAGCTTATTTCGCTTTACAAGGTTAAAAATGATTTCGGCTCATCTTCTGTGAGCATTATTGCCCAGGTTTATGACAACGAGAAGACTTTGAAGACACTTCAGGAAAAGCATCTTGAGGAGAGAGACACAGGAAAAAAGGCAGCCGAAGAGACGAAAGAAGAGGCTAAATAATGGCAAAAAAAGCAAAGGGGATGAGAAGGGCAAAATTGTATGAAGTTTCAGGCAATTCTATAAAAAGAAAATCAAATTTCTGCCCAAAATGCGGCCCTGGCGTGTTTATGGGTGAGCACAAGAACAGGAGCTCATGCGGAAAGTGCGGCTATACTGAGTTCAAGAAAAAGTAAGTTTATATATTCTGAATTCTTTATTTAACTAATGGTTAAATTCAAAATAGTCAATAGTGAACTGAAAATAAGCAAAACAATAACAAAGCTTGACCAGTTTGCGTTTGATGTTATTGATATAATCCAAAAGCATGCAAAATATGTCATTATCTCAGGCTATGTTTCGATTTTCTTTGGCAGGTCTAGGGCAACAGAAGACATTGACATGTTTATTGATACAATTGATTATAAAAAATTCTTGAAAATGTATTCTGAGTTTGTTTCAAAAGGATTTGATTTCACAATAGCAAATCCAGACTCATTATATCGCGAGTATCTGGAGCAAGGTGATGCAATTAATGTCTGGCGGAAGGGTTTTCCTTTGCTGAGAATGGAAATAAAGTGTGCATTAACGCCAGTTTTAAAGCAAGTTTTAAATAATCCAGTTAAAGTGTTTATTGGAGATAAGCAGATAAATTTTTGTTCAATTGAATCCCAGATTGCATATAAACGGTATATCTCAAAGTCAGAAAAAGATTTGGAGGATGCAAGGCATCTGGAGATTGTTTTTGATGGCTTGGACGCAGAAAAAATAAAATATTACAGGAAGATGTTTGAAAATGAATGAACGCATGAAATTTGTTGAGAAATGGGCTAATTTTGTTATTTCGCACGATGCTTCGGAATGGTCAGCTATGCAGGCAGAGCTTATCGACAGCCAGATACAGAATGCAATTGAAGTTGGACTGACTAAGGAACAGGTTGATTACATTAAGAAGAAAAAGTAAATTCTAGTTTCTTTTCTTTTCATTGATTCTAAGATAGATAATTATTGCAGGTATAATAAAAAAGCCTGAAATGAATATTGTGTATTTCGGGCCAATAACGTCAACCAAAAATCCAGCAAGGGCTATTGATATTCCAGACGCTATTGATGTCAGCACGCTTTCAAAACTTCCAATTGTTGCCCTCATTTTTCCAGGAATAAACCTGTGGAAATATACCCGCCTGGCAGGCCTCTGCGCAAAATAGAAAAACATTCCCAGCAAAAGAATAGCTAATGCATACGCAAGGCTGTTTGCCAACAAAATCATGAAAGTTATTGCCGCAACTATTATCATGCATAGGACCATAAACTTTCTTTCACTGCCTTTCTTAAGGAATTTTGCTGCAAACAAAGGCGATACCATTATTGCAAAGCCCATTGCGCTCCACACATAACCTAAAGCATAATCTGCTATGCCGAGCTGTTTAAGGAAAGGGATCCAGCTAACGCTTGACTGGATATTCAGGGCAAAAGTCAGCAGTATTGCAGACAACAGAAGATAGAAAAGCACATGGTGGTTGTAGCTGTATTTTACTGAATCAACCCCCTGTCTCCAGGTTTGGCTGACTGACTCGCTTATTTTCACCTTTCTTTTTACATAAAACTCTTTTGCAAAAATCAGCACAAGAAATGAAATTAAAAATGAGGCAGCTGCAACAGGCCAGATTACAGAAAGCCCGAATGATTTAACTAAAAATGCACCCAAGAATCCAGAAACAATAAGTGCGAAAGAATCAATGCTTTGCGCCTTGTTGAAATAGCTGTGCAGCAGGTTTTTGTTTTCTTTTTTCAGCAAATCAATTATCCACGCTTCCTTTGAGCCTGATGAGAATGTTACAGAGATGCCCCACAATATGAATATCACAAGCATCGCAGAATAGCTTTTAACAAAAAACATAAGCAAAAAACACATCCCTTCAAGGAAATAGCCCAGCAAAACCGAGAACTTTCTTCCGTACAAATCAGCAATTGCTCCAGTCGGAATCTCAAAACATATTACTGCAATGTGTACAATCGCCATTAAAATCCCAATCTGGAAAAATGTCAGGTTAAGGTTGGCAAAATAAATTATGAAAAAAGCAGGCGCAAAAAACAGCATAGGGCTCAATAATGAATCTAGGTAAAAAGGCCAAAGAAGCGTCAGCTCATTTTTTCCAAAAATTGCCATCTGATTATTCTAACATTTTAATCTTTTATTAAGTTATCGTTTAAGAAGAAAAATAAAAAAAAGAAAAAAGATTTAGGTTTATTTCTTGCTGCTTAGCTCAAGTATTGCCTTAACTGCAACTACTAGTGCTGCTGCTGCAATAAATGATACAAATCCGCCTAGGATTGCATCAACAACTACTCCTAGCTGTCCAGGAACTGCTGTTGTGGTTAGAGCTACTGCTCCAGTCATCAAAGCAACTGCTGCTACTAGGTATTGTGTTGTTTCCTTTGCAGCGATGTTCAGGAAACCAACGACTAGACCAAGTACTAACAGTATTAGTGCAGAGTATGGTACTACCATAAAGCCTGCAATAACTGCAACTACTAGGCCGATTAAGAAAGCCCACTTTCCTATTACTTCGTCCATTAAGTTTCACCTCTCTTTTTCTCAGGCTGAGCCTGATAGAGCATTCCAAGGCTTAAGGGTATTTAAATATTTCTATCTTCTGCGAGATACACCTATTCTTTTGCAGTAGTCGTAAATCAAACACTTAGAACAAAAAGGCGATACAGGGTTGCAAATCCGTTTGCCATGCTGCACAAGAAGCTCGTTAAAGATTATCCAGTACTTGGTTGGCAGTCTTTCACGCAAGGCAAACTCTGTCTGCTCAGGTGTTTTTGTCTTAACCAAGCCTAAACGGTTAGACAAGCGATGAACGTGTGTATCTACGGCAATTCCTAGTTTGCCAAACGCATGAGTCACAACAATGTTCGCAGTCTTCCTGCCAACTCCTTTAAACTTAAGCAGTTCA
>Ga0315275_10002991_pt1 | contig 15440 bp, 16 predicted proteins | sample YL17G03_0_MG_FD_205557 | JGI IMG/M metagenome (GOLD analysis project Ga0315275, IMG submission 205557) | Sediment microbial communities from Yellowstone Lake, YNP, Wyoming, USA - YL17G03_0 | ecosystem: Environmental > Aquatic > Freshwater > Lake > Sediment | place: USA: Wyoming | collected... | reverse complement strand
AAGGACGGAGGGGTTTTCCGGGTTACTGAAGGTCTTTTCGATAAGTATGGAAAGGATAGGGTTATCGACACCCCCCTTGCAGAATCAGGAATCGTCGGCGCTTCAATAGGCATGGCTGCCCTGGGCCTGAGGCCAGTGCCGGAGATTCAATTCGATGGTTTCAGCTTCCTAGCTTATCATCAGGTAATAAGTCACATGGCCCGGATGAGAAACAGGACAAGGGGTAGATTCACCCTCCCGATGGTTCTACGCATACCATATGGCGGTGAAATAAAGGCATTGGAGCATCATGGGGAAGCCATTGAGACCTTATATGCCCATCTGCCAGGAATTATGGTTATCACACCTTCATCTCCATATGAGGCAAAAGGCCTTCTCGCTTCAGCGCTTGAATCCAAGGATCCAGTTATCTTTCTTGAGCCGAAACGCCTTTATCGGGCATATAAGGAAGAGGTACCCGAGGAACGATACACGATTCCGATCGGGAAGGCAAGGATAGCCAGGGAGGGAAGCGATCTTTCCATAATAACCTATGGTTCACGAACGCCCATGGTTCTGGAAGCGGCCGCAGAACTCGAAAAAGAGGGCATTAACGCAGAAGTAATCGATCTGAGGACCCTAAACCCCTGTGACTGGAAAACGATTTCCGAGTCCGTGAAAAAAACAGGCAGGGTCGTTGTTGTTAACGAAGCAGTGAAGACCCTTGGTTTCGCAGCCGAGATAATCGCAAGGATAAATGAAAACGCGTTCTTTCATCTTCAGTCTCCCCCCAAGCGAGTTACTGGGTGGGATACGATAATACCATTACCTCAAACCGAGAGATTTTTCTTTCCTGACGTTAACAGAGTCAAGCTGGCTGCCAGGGAAGTGATGGAGGGTTGATATGACAACTGATTTCAAATTTCCTGATGTTGGCGAAGGAATACATGAAGGCAAGATAGTGAAATGGCTGGTAAAGGAAGGTGACGTTGTTAAGTCTGACCAGCCGCTTGTTGAAGTTGAGACAGACAAGGCTGTTGTAGAGCTCCCTTCTCCCGCTGCTGGAAAGATACTAAAAATTTCCCATAAAGAAGGGGAAACTGTAAAGGTCGGAGAAGTTCTTGTTTCCATAGGTGGCGAAGGCGAGAAGGCAACTGCCGTATCCCCTATCGCGCCCTCTATAGTATCCAAAATCGTAGAAGCTGTAAAAGGTCCTGCGGTGCCGTCTCTGGAAAAACCAAAACGTGTGCTTGCCGCACCGGCTACACGCGGGTTTGCCAGGGAGCTCGGGGTTAACATAGAAACAATAAAAGGAACGGGCCCGACTGGAAGAGTAACACCCGAGGACGTCAAAAACGCAGCTTCAAGAAGAGTGGTTTCGCGAGAAGGCGCTCCGATAGCGATTAAAGAAGAGAAAGTTGTGGTGAGCACTGAAACCGGCGAGACCAGGATACCACTTTCCGGGCTAAGAAAAATCATTGCAGACAGGATGTCCTATTCGAAAAGCCATATACCCGACGCGGTCGGGATGGACTTGGTTAACGTGACTAGGCTCGTTGCAGCCAGGGAAAGGGAGAAGGCCAATGCAGAGAAATCCGGGGCACACCTCACCTATCTTCCGTTCATAGTAAAGGCCGTGGTTATCGGATTGAAGAAATATCCGAAGTTCAATGCACACTTTGATGAGGAAAAGCAGGAGATTGTTCTAAAGCCGAGGTTCAATGTATCTATTGCCGTTGACACGCCCGACGGTCTTATGGCTCCTGTCATAAAGGACGCTGACAGAAAATCAATAATAGATATCGCCAAGGAAATCGTGGAATTGGCTGAGCTTTCCCGGACAAGGAAAATAAAGCTCGAGGATATGCAGGGCGGGACCTTTACAATAACGAATGTTGGCAGTGTGGGATCGATGTTCTCAGTCCCAATAATCAACCCTCCCCAGGTCGCAATAATGGGCGTACACAGGATCAAGGATATGCCAGTAGTGGTGGACGGGAAAATCAAAATCGGAAAGGTAATGGGAATCTCGCTTGCATTTGACCACAGGGTAGCGGATGGGGCAGAAGCAACGCTTTTCATGAACGAAATTATGAAGCACCTGGAGGAGCCGGAACTGCTTCTTATTGAGATGATTTGATGGTTGTTGGCGAATTGACGACGAACTGCGATGTTGCGGTTGTCGGTGGCGGGCCTGGGGGATATGTCGCCGCCCTCCGATGCGCGCAACTTGGGCTTGAAACCGTTCTCATAGAGAAAAGTCAGCTGGGCGGAGTTTGCACAAATGAAGGGTGTATTCCTTCAAAGGCGCTAATCCACGCCGCAGGAATTGCATATGAATCAGTACACTCTGAAAATCTGGGAATTGTTTCTAAAACCAAGATCGATTTTCGGAAAATGCAAAAATGGAAGGATGATGTTGTCTTAGGATTGCGGAATGGGATAGCTGGTTTGTGCAAAGGCTACGGGGTAGACGTCGTAAAAGGCAGGGCATTCTTCACCTCTTCGAATAAGCTCACTGTTGAAACAGACCACGGGCCTGCGGACTACGAATTCAAGAATGCGATAATCGCAACAGGTTCAGTACCAATTGCGTTGCAAGGGCTTGAATACGATCACAAACTGATAATCGATTCCAGTGATGCGCTTGCCCTGAAAGAATTGCCTAAAGAGCTTATTGTTGTTGGTGCAGGATACATCGGAATCGAGATGGCAATATTATTCGCCAAACTCGGAAGCAAGGTCACTATCGTCTACAGGGGAGAAAGAATTCTCAAGCAGCTTGAGCCTGAGCTTGGGATGGAAGTCCAGAAGAAATTTGATTCTCTTGGGATTAAACTTTTCCTGAACAGCAATATCACGGAATGGAAAGGAAAGGGAAAGAAGGCATACGCAATTGTCAAAGGAAAAGAAAAAACAGTCAGGATCCTCTTCGACAAGCTTCTTGTCGCTGTTGGCCATGAGCCATTCACAAAAGAGCTTGGACTTGAAAAAACAAAGGTCCGACTCGACGAAAAGGGCTTTATCAAAGTGGATACCCAAAGGCGAACGACAGACCCGGGCATATTTGCAATTGGCGATGTTGCAGGAGCTCCTATGCTCGCGCACAAAGCATTTCGTGAAGGAAAAGTAGCAGCAGAAGTGATTGCCGGAAAGAAGAGCGCGTTTGATAACATCGTTGTCCCAATGGTTGTGTATTGCGATCCTGAGCTCGCAAGCACTGGCTTGGGCGAAGATGAAGCGAGAAAGTCCGGCTATACTGTGAAAGTGGCTCGATTTCCCCTTAGCGCATCAGGAAAGGCAAGAACAATGGATACGAAGGCTGGATTCGTAAAGCTGGTGGCTGATGCAAACAACGGCGTCATCCTGGGAGCTCACGTCGCTGCCCCTAATGCATCTGAACTTATCAGTGAGCTCTCCCTTGCAATTGAAATGGGAGCCCAGCTTGAGGATGTTGCTGCAACCATCCACCCACATCCTAGTCTCTCAGAAAGCGTGATGGAAGCAGCTGAGGATGGCTTGGGCAAAACTGTGCACATTTATAAACAAAAGCCAGCACAGTAGTACCCATGCATTCTTTTTCAACAATTACCTTACCACAACACAGCGATCCTCGAAGAAGAAGTCTCGTTAAACCGAAAGGTGAAACTCTACTGAAGATATGTCAACCTAGGCTCACAGGTAAAGAGGAATTGTTAATAAGGCAGCTTGAAACACACAACGAAAAGAAGAGGATACCATTGGAAAGGGATGAAGAAAAGTCCCTGTTCCCTATTTATCGGAGATTTTTTGAAGCCGGGGAAAGGCTAAAAGGAATGCTCGCCGAAGGCAAATCAAATGGGGATACAGAGAAGATTAAAGCAATGCTTAATGATGTCGAGAAAACAACATACAGGATCGCCAATCTGGTTGTGATGGCTAACTACGGTCTAATCTACCACATCGCCATGAGCGTTATGACGCGATTCAAGGTAAAACATATGAAAACAGAAGATCTCATTAACGAAGGCGTGATTGGATCCAGAAGGGCAGTAGAGAAATTCGATTGCGAAAGGGGATTCGAATTCGGCAACTACGCATCCTGGTGGATTTTTCAGTCCATTACCCAGGCAGTTTACAAGAAGGAAAGGACCGTAAGGTACTCTACCGAAGTTCAAAATGCGTTCATAAGGACACACGCATTTATTCAGGAACATCTCAAGAAACATAATATTATTCCTTCAATCCGTGAAATTTCAAGATATACGAAATACTCGGAAAATAAAGTCAAAAGACTCCTTGAACTGAGACCAAATGAGTTGGTGCTTGAGCTGGGCGAGAAACCTGATCCCAATTCTTACGATCAATTTGAGGCATTCGAATCCAAGCAAATGAGGGATATTCTGAACTCATTTGTCGCAGAGCTCAATCCCAGGGAACGTAAGGTCATAGAACAGAGGTTCGGATTGAATGGGATGGATGGTAGAACAGCATCATTGAAACAGGTTGGAAGGTCATTCAATCTCTCACATGAAAGAATTCGAATTATTGAAAAAAACGCATTGATGAAATTGAAGAAAAGAATGTCCAGTCAAGGATTTGACAATGAATTTTAAGGCTCAAGAACTATCTTCATTCCCTCGCGTTTCTTCATTACTTCGAATCCCTTTTCTATTTCTGACAATTTGAACCTGTGCGTCACTAGTTTTTCCAGCTTCACCTTTCCGGAGTTAAGAAACGACCTTGCCTTGTACCAGGTGTCAAACATTTTCCTCCCATTTATCCCTGTGAGCGTTATTCCTTTGAACACGATCTGATTTGTAACATCAATTTCAAATGGCTTGGAAAACACACCTAGAATCGAGGCCCTTCCTCCTGGCCTGAGCGTTGCAAGGCCGTCTGTCATTGATTTTGGAGAGCCTGCCATTTCGAGAAACACATCCGTTCCCAACCCATTGGTAGCATCCATAATCTCTTTTTGTGTTTCCAGTCCAGCTGCGCCATTCATGATCACAACATCAGCGCCGAACTCCTTGGCAAGCCTCATCCTTCCTTCATGGTGGTCTATTGCGATCACCTTCTCTGCCCCGGCAGCCTTGCAGAGCGCCACAGCGCATGCCCCGATCGGGCCAAGGCCGAATATGGCAATTGTCTTGCCAGCAACCTCACCTGAAAATACGGTGTGCACTGCATTCCCTAGCGGCTCCTGGGCAGTGGCAACCCAGTGCGGCATCTTTTTGTCATTTATCCACGCGTTCCTGAATGGGATTGCAACATATTCTGCAAAAGTCCCATTCGTATCCACGCCAAGGATCTTCACTTTTTGGCAAATGTGCTCATTACCTGTTTTGCACTGAAAGCAATAACCACAGGAAATGTGAGTCTCAGCTGAAACATGATCTCCGAGAGCTACTCCTTTTGCACTTTTGCCGACTTCTACAATCTCTCCAGAGACCTCGTGTCCGAAAATGTATGGTATGTTCTTTCCTATCCTGTTCTGGGCCCATTCGTCCCATTTGTAGATATGCAAGTCAGTTCCACATATCGATGTGGCCTTCACCTTGACAAGAACCTCATCATCTTTTATTTTCGGAACTGGTGCTTCTCTAAGTTCAAGCCCTTCCTTAGGTTCGGTTTTCCAAACTGACAGCATCTTTTTCATAGAGGATACCCTTGAATTTGGAAAGAAAAGCGACAAAAAGATTTTAAATCTCACTAAGGGAACGAACAGGATTACGATGATGGACGAAATCTCAGACTTTCAGTTGCAACAAGGTCAAGATCTATAAGATGATATTCCATGCTCAATCTCAATAAACGCCCGATGTCGCGCTTGGAAAATTCCGGGGAATCCCGTTCCCCGAACCTGCATACCTGTAAAATGCCTCTTTTAGCCGCCTCCTTGAGAACGAGGTCATCCGAGCCATTGCCTTCCATGATTTCATAAAGAAGACTTTCGTAAGCCACGTGGCTCAGGGAACTTAATGGCTGATATGCAATGATACTGATCTTGCCGGTATCGATGTCAACCGGCACAATCAAACCAACACAAATGCCGTGTTTACAAATCCCTTCCACGTCAACTTCGCTCGGAATGAAAGCCCCTTTGGGGTCGTACCTGCTGTATGGGTGGGTGTGAAAACTAAGAATCCGTGAAAAGAGACCTGAATGACCGAATTCATTTAGTATAAGCAGCTCGTATTCGGCATCATCGCACCCCCCGATTGAAATTTTACGGGGTGTACTTACATCGCCTTCCTCGCGAGTAGCGTTAGGGGAGACCCCGCCATAAATCGTCGTGGCCCTGAAACGGACTATTCCTGTTTTTGGCACCCTTAATTCCACACCGAACGCGTACTCCCTTCCCTCGAGCCGTGTTTGTAAGACCATCGCCTCGAATGCATCCTTGAAATCCTTTGAAGCAAGGTGTTCCTTCAGCCTCTTTTTGATCGCGGACGGCATCTGAACCTTGTCTTTTTTCTTATAACTCATTATTACATTAAGCACAACAAGATTATTAAATATGCCTTTTGAGCGGCTGGCATGGTCAGAATTTTAAATTTCATCACCGTATCCTTGATGTGGTGTTTTTATGAACAAAAAACTAGAAAACGAGCTCAGGGAAGAGCTTGATGCACTTGGACAGCAGAACCTTCTTTGGAACCCGAAAACCCTGAACGGGCCTTCAAGCTCAAGAACAATGGTTGCAGGAAAGGAAGTAGTCATGCTTTGTTCGAATAACTATCTTGGCCTGGCCAATCACAGAAAACTGAAAAAAGCCGCAATCGAGGCCATTAGAAAATATGGTTCTGGAAGCGGGTCTGTTCGTCCGATAGCCGGGACTATGGATTTGCATGTCAAGCTTGAGGAGACGATTGCTAAATTCAAGCAGACTGAAGATGCCCTGTACTATAATTCCGGGTTTACAGCCAATAGCGGCGCTCTTCCAGCACTCTTACGCGAAGGGGATGTGGTAATATCCGATGAGCTTAACCATGGTTCAATAATCGATGGCCTTAGGCTTGGTAAGGCAGAGCGGTCGATTTTCAAACATAAAGATATGGCTGACCTGGAATCAAAGCTTAAAGAGGCTGCGCTAAAAAACCCCAAAAGGATACTGGTTGTCACTGACGGTGTTTTTTCCATGGACGGAGATATCGCTCCGCTCGACCAGATAGTGAAACTTACTGAGCAGTTCGGAGCAGCGACATATGTTGATGATGCGCATGGAGATGGCGTTCTTGGCGATCATGGAAGGGGAATAACGAACCATTTCAAGCTCGAAGGCAGGGTGGATTTTGACATGGGCACTTTTTCAAAAGGCTTTGGTACAATGGGCGGTTACATCGCAACATCTAAAACCGGGAAAGAGTACCTGCTTAACAAATCCAGAACATGGCTTCTTACAGGATCGCAAGGTCCTGCCACGGTAGCTGCTTCCATAGCGTCGCTCGAAATGCTTATGGAAAGCGACAAACTGGTGAAAAAGCTCTGGCGAAATACGAAATACTATAAGAAGAGGCTAAAAGAACTGGGTCTTGATACAGGTCAAAGCGAAACACCTATAACTCCAGTCATGACTTACGATTCTGGCAAAGCCAGGCAAATGAGTGCTAGGCTTTATGAGGAAGGAGTTTATGCCCTTCCGATCGTTTTTCCCATGGTCGCGAAAGACAAGGCAAGGATTAGGACCATGGTAACTGCAGAACATTCGAAAGAAGATTTGGATTTTGCCATTGAGAAAATAGAAAAAGTTGGAAAAGAGCTGGGACTGACAAGGTAATTAATCCAAGGGGCAGCCGCTGTATTGGCTTAGCTGCTCAAATGTAAGCTCACCCGGCACCTTTTGTCCTGAGAAATCCCAGGTTGGATAACCCTGAATACCAGCCTGAGTGCATTCACCCGTTTGAACTCCAGAGCCAGAATCGCATTCGACATACTTTACATTCTTCCAGCTTTCCCCGAACATTAACTTCTGGTTTGCACAATGACTGCACCAGCTTGCGCCGTACATCCTGGCGCCTTTTGTTGTGAGGCACTTTGAAAAGGCATCAATGTCCGAAGGAGTTTTTTGAAAAAAGCTCCCGTTATAGCTCAATATTGTCACTAAAGCTATCGCAACAAGAACCACAATGGTCATGATTATCAGATTCTTTGAAACATCCATTTTCCCAACCTTCGTCTAATAGGAACTTTAATCTATTAAAACTTAGCGCATCCAGTTCCATTCTCTCGTTTTGTATCGAGTTTCCGCAAGTCGGAGCGCCCTCTGGAGCTCTTTCTCGGTCAGCTCCCCTTTCTCATACTCCCGCCCTTTTGTGAAACCAGATACCAGGGCATCAAAAACATCTTGCCTGTTCGCTTCCTTCTGCTGCCTTATTGACGTGACCCGTTCCTTGACAGTTGCGATCATCTTATCCTTTATCTTTTCATCCGGAACTTTCAGAACCGAGAACATCTTATCAACATCAACTTCGTACAGCACTGTGCCATGCTGCAGTAAAACCCCGCCACGCCGGGTTTGCGCGTTTCCTGATATTTTCTTACCACTGCATATGATATCGTTAATAGGCTTGAACTCAGCGTCTATCCCGATCAGGCCAAGGGCATCAGTTATGCAGCCGCATATCTCCCTGTAGGACGCGATAATGTCTTTTGGAAAAAGCTCCTGCTTACCGATTATGCTGTATGTGATCTCACTATCGTGAAAAACCGCTCCGCCACCAGTCCTTCTTCTTACTACGTCAAAGCCCAGTTTCTTGCAAACAGTTATATCTACTTCCCGCTTCAGGCTCTGAAAATATCCGATTGAGACTGCCCGTGGGGACCAGCCATAGAATCTAATTGTTGGCGGGCTATCATCAGAACCTACCGTCTCACTTACTGCCTCGTCTATAGCCATGTTGAGAAATGCGTTGTTTTCCTTGTATGGGATAAGTCTCCAGATCATACGATCGCCCTTTTCAGAACTCTTGCAAGATCCTCTGGAGTTGCCCCAATTAATTGGGCGTTATTTTCTAAAAGAATATTTGCTACAATTGCGGCAAAATCAGCGTCAGTCCCCTTTCCAAGCAAAGAGCGTTCTATCCTATCTAAAGTATCCTCTGGGTGCAGGAAAAAATCACCAGTTATCTTTACTTTTTTGATTGTTTTTCCTGAGCTTTCGACTTCAACGCAGATAAGTTTACCCCCTGGTACTTTCTCCTGAATCAGCGTTCAATCACCTCATAAACTTTTACAGCAACTAATATAAATGTGAATCTTGAGATAAACAACGAGGTGAATGGATGAAAATTATCAAAGTGCTCGGAGTGATATTTGTACTCATGTCGCTCTTTTCAGCGTCCTCGACCATCTTGGTTCTTGATGCATCGGGTTCAATGGATGATGTTGTCAGCGGAAGCGCATTAAAGAAAATCGATGTAGCGAAAGAAGCAGGCAATACGTTCCTAAATAACGTCAAATCAGGAGACGAGGTTGCGCTAATTGTTTTTTACGACTGCAATGACATAAAAACCGAAGTGCCATTCACGACCGATCTTGCTCAGATAAGAACAAAAATGGCTTCGGTCATGCCTGATTCAAACACCCCGATAGCAGGTTCGATTGTTTATGCAGCTAACTATGCCACTTCATCCGGAAGGAGCGGTGCAGGTATGATAGTCCTTACTGATGGCGAAGAGACGTGCGATTACCAAAGCGATGCGGTTGCTGCGGCGAAGAATGTAACGACGTCGGGCCCGATTAAGATTATCAACGTTGTAGGTTTTGACATAAGTAACAGCTCATCCGCGCAGCAGGACTTGCAAGCGATAGCAACAGCAGGAGGCGGAAAGTATTACCCCGCTCAGGATGCAGGTCAGCTCGCTTCCTCGCTTACCCAGGCGTATCAGTCAGCTTCTGGGGGAGCATGCTGCCTTCCTTCGCTTGGATTGCCTGCACTTATCGGAGCTGCGCTTTTCTACAGCAGGAAGAAATAAACCGATCCTTTCTTTTTTCTTTATTTTTCTAATCCTTGAGAATTTAGCAGACCTTCAGCCCTTTTTTCATTAAATACTTCTGGTGGTGTTCCTCAGCTCGCCAGAACTTTGTTGCAGAAACGATCTCAGTTACTATTCTTTCCCTGTACTTGCCGGATTTTTCCAGATTTTCTTTTGATTCCATGGCAAGTTTTTTCTGTTTGGTGTTGTAGAAAAAAATTATCGACCGGTAATTGGTACCAATGTCAGGGCCTTGTCGGTTAGGGGTTGTCGGATTGTGATTGTTCCAAAAGACTTCTAGAAGCTGTGTATAGGATATTTCTTTTGGTTCGAATAACAGATGAACCGTCTCTGCATGGCCCGTAGATCCGGTGCTAACTTCATTGTAATTTGGATTTTCAGTTGTTCCGCCCATGTAGCCAACTTCAGTTTCTTTCACTCCTTTCATCGTCCTGAAGGTCTCTTCTACGCCCCAGAAACAGCCTGCTGCGAATGCGGCTTGTTGTAGTTTTTTTGGCATGGGATGGCATACTGAATTAAGGTTTATAACTATCGCACCCCAATGAACGTCATGAGGATATATCTCGTTCAGCACGGAAAGGCGAAAAGCGAGGAAGAGGACCTGGAAAAGCCTTTGACAGAAGAAGGTAGGAAGGAAACTACTGCAATGGCAAAATCACTGAAAAGCAAAGTCAATCCATCGAAAATATACTGCTCGAAGATACTCCGGGCGAAACAGACTGCCGAAATATTCGCAAAATATCTTGGTGTAAAGGCCAAATCAATCGATGGGATTGCGCCTATGGATCCGATAGAGCGTGCCCTCGAGGTGCTTGACGACGGTGTTATGATTGTTGGCCACCTCCCTTACCTGAGCAAGTTGGCCGCGTGGCTATTGTTGCACGATGAAACAAGAGATATCGTTAAATTCACCCACGGCGGGGTTCTTTGCCTGGAAAAAGAGAAAGAGACATGGCACCTGGTTTTCTATGAGGTACCGTAAGCACATATCACCAACCATATTGTGGATTCAGGCGACATCTCACGTTATATTCGGGATTGTACGGTCGTTTACGCGGTTTGCGCTTCACAGGAGCCTTCGCCTTCTTCTCAAAGCTGATTTTATCGCCAGTAATTGAACGAACAGGCCCGAACATCTTCGCCGGAGGGGTTTTGGTCGTATCTTTCTTCACTTCTGTATGCCTTCCAGTGTAGTTAACGTTTCTGCTCAATTAATCACCATATAAATTATTCGAATAAACTTTATAAATCTTCTTTTTTCCTTCTTTGGCAACTAATACCCCCTGCCAAAGGCTTTAAAAGATTGTTGAATCGATGATAAAACAATATACTGAAATTATGCAGGTGTTCCTATCGCTCGAAATTTAATACATCGCGTTTTTGACTATTTCAGCTGGGCGAACAAGGTGGATAGAAAAATTATTACCGAAATTTGCGAGATAGACAAACTCAAGATCGAGTTCTGTGAAACCCGGAAAAATGCATACCATTACATAAATGAAATCTCGAACGAAGTTATGTTTATTGCTTCAAAGCGCGGACCAAATTATGCAAGGAGAACTTTTGACCAGTTAAAATATGGGAAAAACCCGAAAATTAAAAAAATCCAGTTCAATGTCTATTCAGGTGTTGACCAGGTAGATTCGGTTTATTACGATGAAGTTACTCATAAAGTCCTTGTTTTGTTTAAGTCTCAAGGATGCCTTGAGCTCAGCGCCCAACGGTTGCCTAATGAGAAACTTTTCTCAATCGCCAGGCATTTTGAGAATAGAAGGATATTCTAATATTGTAATTGATTGAAAAAGTTCAGGGATAGGAATGCCAAACGCAATGACGCTCCATAGTTTATAAATTTAGCCAAAGAATTCTTTTTTGGTGATTTTCTGAAATACAGGTTAGCGTTTTTATCGATTATGCTTATATTGATGTTGGGCTGCACGCAACAAGCGCCTCCGATGAATAATATCACGAATAACACCACCGCATGCACAGAAGAGGCGAAAATATGCCCGGACGGGAGCGCGGTCGGACGAACAGGGCCGAACTGCTCATTCGCCCCGTGCCCTCAGATCGTAGGGAACGATACTGATGCTCATGGCTGCAAGCCTTCTGCTGGCTATTCCTGGTGCGAATCATTACAAAAGTGCTACAGACCATTTGAGGAGAACTGTACAAATGAAACGCTGAAAGTCGTTAAAAATCCGCAATTGGGAGATATACTGACTGACGGCAAGGGCATGACCTTGTACATCTACACTAAGGATGAGATAAACAAGACCAACTGCTACGGAAAATGCGCCATCAACTGGCCCCCATTGAATTCAACTGGTCTGGCGCTTGGGGAAGGACTAACTGGCAAGCTCGGCTCAGTTGAAAGAGTAAATAGTTCGACGATGGCGACATATAACGGAATGCCGTTGTACTACTGGATAAACGACAAAAAGCCAGGTGATACGACTGGCCAGGGTGTTGGAGGAGTATGGTTCGTCGTTTCTCCAGGAATGAAGTTTTTCCCAAGAGCTATGGCTGCCAATGAAGCGATGCAACTGGCTGATATCAGCTCATGTCTTTCAGTGGGCAACTTAACCAACGTGTCAATCTACAATAATAACACAAATACGTGGTGGATAGACCTTGATGCGCTTAAGCCTGGCTGCGCTCCGGCTTGTGTAATAAACGAGAACCTGAGCGGAGAGGTGAATTGGAGATGCACAGGACTGATAACTACAACAAATCCAATTGTCAAGACATACCAAAGCCAGCAATACGGAGAGATCCTTACAAATTCCAGGGGGCTGTCCCTTTATGTGTACGCCAATGACCAGAAGAACTCGCCCACCTGTGTTGGAGCGTGCGCTTCGAACTGGCCACCACTTATCCTGGCTTCTGGCTATTCTCTGAATGTATCTGGTCTGTCCGGAACCTTAGGTAATGTGAGCAGACCAGATGGCCTGGTTCAGGTAACGTACAATGGCATACCTTTGTACGCTTACGTCTATGACAGCAAGCAGGGAGACGTTTTCGGCCATGGCGTGAACAACGTCTGGTACGTTGTAACAACAAACATGACAACTATCCCAATTCCACCGCCACCACCGCGTGGAGGGGGAGGCGGAGGAGGGTATTGATTTTTTTATTTTTTGAGGTGATCTAATGGCAGAGAAAATAGATGAACAGAAGCACCATGTGGAATTGGTAGAGGAATTAGGCGAGCAATTGGGACCTGTCCTTCGGAACTCGGACCAACCAGTGTGCATTTATCTTGACGACCGGCACAAGAGATGCAACAATAAGTTCGCGATTATGCTTGGTTATCCAAATGCAGATGTCTGGGGCAGCCTGGATGTGAGTTTCCTTGAGACGTTTGTAGACAAGGATTCACAGGATCTTGTATCAGCCAATTATCGCAAAACGGTTGAAAAACTTGTCGCATCTGTTCTCGAGGCGAAATGGAAAAGGAAGGATGGCAGGGCGATCAAGTCAAAGGTCATCCATGTCCCAATCACATTCAAAGGGCATTTTTTCGCCATGATATTCGTTTTAGAGCATGAACTGGTATAAGAACGGAAGTTCAAACTCGATATAATTTATAAATTTAGCCAAAGAATCCTCTCTTGGTGATTTTCTGAAGGGGATATTGGCTGTTTTTTCGATAATGCTTATTTTGGCTTTAGGATGCACGCAACAGGTGCCGCCGGGGAATAATACAATCGCATGCACAGAGGAGGCGAAAATATGCCCGGACGGGAGCGCAGTCGGACGAACAGGGCCGAACTGCTCATTCGCCCCGTGCCCTCAGATCGTAGGGAACGATACTGATGCTCATGGCTGCAAGCCTTCTGCTGGCTATTCCTGGTGCGAAGCGAAACAGAAATGCATTCGCCCCTTCGAAGAGCCTTGCGAAGGGACCTTGAAGGATTCTGATATCATGAATATAGCTCAGGCAACCTGTGGAAATGAAGGAAATCTTTCAGATACGATAACATACAACAGCAATACTAAGACCTATTGGATAGACCTGGACACTGTTAAGCCTGGCTGCGCTCCTGCCTGCGTTGTGTGGGAGGAGAACAAGAGCGCTGAGATAAACTGGAGATGCACCGGCTTAATCACCTTATACACAGTCAAGACTGCAAACACAAGCCTCGGCGAGATACTTGTCGACGGCAACGGCTTCACGCTGTATACCTTCAGCTCGGATTCAGTGAATGAGAGCACCTGCACCGGAAGCTGCGCCAGCAATTGGCCGCCCCTGCTCGTAAAAGACACAATATCAATTCCACATGGGCTGCCAGGAACCATTGGCGCCTTTGCCAGGATGGACAACCTCTCGCAGATTCAGGTCGCTTATAACGGGATGCCGCTTTACACCTACGCTGGAGATGGCGCACCGGGAGATACGAACGGCCAGGGCGTAGGCGGCAAATGGTACGTAGTGAAGGTCAGCGATTGATTCTTTTTTTTTTTTTCATTTATTTTGCTTGGAAAGAATGATTCTAAAAGAATGATGGAAAAACTAAAAGAGTTTGAGAAAATGGAAATCAACTGGAAGGCCATTGGGATCGCATACCTAATTTGGTTTATCATTGTTTTGATCTTTGCATATTTTGTTAATCTACCAAATTATAATTTAATTAGCAATCTATTGGTGTACCGGGCCGTTTTGACCTTGGATTTCTTAGTTCCATTTGCATTAAGTTTTTCATTATTTTCTGTTATAATCTCCACGGGAATCCCACTCGGGTATTATTTTTCGAGATGTTACGTTGATACTAAAGAAGCAGCTCTGACTTCTTTCATTTTCGGGGGTATCTCGTTTGTTTTACTTGACTTAATAATAACTTTGCTATTATTGCTCGGAGGATTTGTACTATATGGGACTTTTAATCTCATTCGTATTTTAAATTTCACTTTCATGTACACGCTAAATGAATGGTTAGAAAATTTCGTTATTTTTAGTGTAGCGAGCACCATTTCTGGTTTGATCGCTTACTTCTTGGTTAATAAAACACTGAAGAGGTAAACCCCTTTTCGGTTTACATCATTATAGTATCCCAATTAAAGGCAAAAAGAACCATTTTCCCTTCTTTTGGCTTGTCTTCTCCGTGCAAGCCTTATTACGCGTTCAATAATCTTCACTCAATATTGCTATGGTGAACCATACACAAAAAACAAAGAAATGCTGGAACCTGGTGGTTTACTTATATGATTCTGAAGAAAGATTAGACCCTACTGTGACAGTGTTTAGTGACTGTAATAATTACAGGAAATAAATCGCACTCGCGATCGCAGCTTCTATTACTATATAATAGTAAAACATCCCACAATTTTTCCATGTATTTCTATACTCTGGAAGCCAGCTCCATAAATCAAAAAGGCCTGAAAAATGGAAAATGGGAAAGTTATCGACGTTGAATGGCGTAATTATGCTTTCTTCTTTTTCTTTTTCCCAATTTTCATCGAGATTTCCTGATCACAATT
>Ga0315275_10002988_pt1 | contig 15449 bp, 11 predicted proteins | sample YL17G03_0_MG_FD_205557 | JGI IMG/M metagenome (GOLD analysis project Ga0315275, IMG submission 205557) | Sediment microbial communities from Yellowstone Lake, YNP, Wyoming, USA - YL17G03_0 | ecosystem: Environmental > Aquatic > Freshwater > Lake > Sediment | place: USA: Wyoming | collected... | reverse complement strand
GGCCAATTCGTTCGCCACGGTCCTGGGTTCGATCCTGGCCGTGATCGTCTCCATCAACTGGAACTTCACGGTCGTCCTGGTCATGGCCGGACTGGCCTACCTCGCCGCCGGGCTCTGCAGCCTGAAGGCCGGGAGGATGAAAGCGGCTTGACCTCGAAGTGATATTGCCGCGGGACTTCAGCCCGGAGGAGGATCGTCCTACGCCCTGACCGATGTCACAGACGGCTCAGTTCTGCCGCCCCAAACGGTTTAGCAGTTTCCAGAAGCGCTCGTTGTTCGCGGAGGACCAGGCGTGGCCTCGGGGGGGAAGGTCTCGCAGGAGGATCGTCCTGTACCCGTTCTCGCGATAGACGCGCTCCGAATCGATGCAAAAGCGTATCAAGTTCTGGTAATCGCCGAGGTTGTAGCAGAAGACCACCCCGAACTGCGGACCCTTCTCAGCGGGAGGAAGGACCTCTCCTGCCTGGTTGATATAGGCTTGGCCGTGAGAAAGGATGGCGTTGTAGAAATGCGGGCGGCGGTTAGCCAGATAATGGCTTATGCCCGCTCCCGCCGAGAGCCCGGCGAGGTAGACCCGGCCAGGGTCGATATCGGAATGGGCGATCACTATGTCGATGATCTTCTCGACGCCGTCGATCTCCTTATCGATCAGCCAGCCCACGGACAGGCAGTCCAGGAATGTGTATTCGTACCGGGCCGTCGGGACAAGGAGGATGATGCCGCGGGAGCGGCAGAACGGGATCAAGCCCGTTTCTTCGATCGGGCTCCCGGTATAATTCTTCAGGCCCGGGATCTTCTTGAAACCCGGGGAGATCACGCCATGGAAATAGACCAGCAAGGGACGCCGGCGTTCCCTGCCCTCGGGAAGAAAAAGCCTGTATTCGCGGGGATTGCCGGAATCATCGACCATCGGATAGGGGGTCTCGAGGACCTTGGCCGGCTGGAAGGGGCGGCAGACGGGAAGGATCAGGGCCAAGATCAGGAGTCCCATCCATGGCCGGATCTTTTTCATATGCCCTCTTGAGAAGGATACAGGATCCATTCGGTTTCGAAGGCGCTTTTCGCGGGACGGTTTTAGAATCGGGCCATCAGGCTGAGGCCGAACTCCTTGCTTCCGAGGTCCAGCCTCATGCTGTCGTCCGGGAGCGGATTGGCCAGCGTCTTTGTCGCGTCGTTCAAGCGGACGTAGACCTTTGCCGACAGGAACTTGGTGATGTTGATGTACGTTCCGGCCTGGACGTGGAAGCCGACGGCGCCGCCGCTGGTCCCCTGAAGGTCGGTCTCCCCTTCGATCTTCTCGGAGTAGGAATAGAACTCGAGCCCGGCTCCGATGAACGGTTCGATGAGGCCCGTCGAGAGCCGGTAGATGGCTCCGAGGGAGAACATGTCGAGCCGGAACTTGTCGACGAGGTTGTAATAGGTCGTCCTCGCTTCATCGGTGTAAGCACGGTAAGCGGCCCAGACGTCGATGTTATAGAGGGTATGCACGGAGGCCTCGAAACCCGGCAGATTCTTCTGGACACGGCCGTAAAAGCTGGTCAGGTTCTTGTCGTTGAGCTGGTACCCCTCCCAAAAGAACCCAACACGGAATCTCGGCTGGATCTCTTCGTTCGCGGCCTGGGCGGAGGCCGCCATGGTCGAGCCGAAGATCAGGAAGGCCGTCAGGAGGCATAATGTCACTCTTGATTTCATGGGTTTTCTCACTTTGTCAGCTCAATTCAATAATACAGGCTTTCGTTGCCGTTGGAGTCGAGGCAAGAGACGGCGTAAACGTAGTCGGTGCTCTTGGTGACGTTCCGGTCCAGGTAGGTCATGGTCGTCGGCGACACCTCGGCGATGCGCGCCCATTGGGTGTTGGCCTCGGTCCGCAGTTTCCGGTAGATCCGCTGCGCCGTGATTGTGACCACCTGGGCGGTGTTCAGGGGATTGGCTTCCCAGGAGAGGATGTTGAAGTAATAAGCGTTGAAGAAGCTGCGCTCGGCCTTCCTCTGGACCGTGATATTGACCGCGGGCTGGACCAAATAACGGAAATTGGCTTTAACCGTTTTATCGTCATCCAGAGTGACGGTGATCGTGGGGACGCTTCCGGAAGCGTTTCCCGTCCATGACGTGAAGGCATAGGGAAAGCCCGGAAGGGCGTTGACGGTGACAATGCTGCCCGTCGGGTGGGTATAGATACCCGGGCTCGGGACGGTCGTTCCTCCGGGGCCGGTTTGGATCGTCAATACTTTTGTCGGCGGGATGAGGGGATCGACCTCCACGGTGGTCAGATAGACACCCGTCGGTTCCTCGTAGGAGTTCCAGGCGACGAGCATCCTGTCGTATCCGGAATACAAGTGGAACATTTCGACGCCTCTATCCGAAACCTGGGCGACCTGGGTCCATGCGGACTTTGTTTCGTCAAATTTCAAGAGGATAAGAGCCCTTCCCGGAGTCATCCCCACCGCGTAAAAATCCTTGCCGTGCGCGGCCAGCCGGGAAAAGAAGGTGTGCCAGGGGTTCCAAACAATGCCGATATTGAGGGAGACTATGGGGCCCAGCTTATTTGTCGCAGGATCAAAGAGCCTGGTCATGTATTGGCCCCATGTGGATTGGGCGTAAAGAGTCATCACCTTGTCCTCGGTGTTGACGGCCACCTGAGGCAGGAAAGCCCAGCCCGGGTTGTAGGAAACGATCTGCCAATCGATGGGCCCATCATTGTTGTTTTTATCAAACATGCCTAAATAAATGACCAAGTTTTCCCCTGTGGGATCAGAAGGGAGGGGCCAATCGCTCTTCCAGACCACCCAGCTATTGTCATTTGAGTCGATGGCGATGCAGGGCTGGGTCGAGCCGGCAAAATCCCTGGTTATGTTTTTAGGGGATTGGAATTGGGAATCATTCTTTCCCTTGACGTGGAGCCAGATGTCTTTGCTTAAGCCTTGAACCTCGCAGTCGGCGGTGACCACCGTGTCGTCGGAGCGCAAGGCGAGCGCACTCGTAAAATCATACCGGCCGACGGTCGGCACCTTCATCGGCGTCGTCCAAACCCCGTCCTTGAACGAGGCGTAAACGGCCGCACCAGCGTCCTCCCACTCGCAATGAAAACGGTCGGTGCTGTCGACTTCCATATACGCAAAATTGCTTCTGACGAGAGACGGCTGGTTGCCTCCGGCGATGGCTTGTGGGGAGCTCCATGTCCCGCCTTTCGGGCAGTAAACATAATAATACTTGGTGCCCTCGGGGCCTCTGAAAATAGCCAGGCGGTTGCCTTTGGAGTCCTCGGCCACGGCGGGATGGCGCCAGTTTTGGCCGTCGGTCGGGGTGAGCTTGAAGGTCTCGATGATCGGGGCCTGCACGACCTGGGTCGATGTCGTCCCGGGCGCGCCGGACGAGGCGGATATGGCCATCCCCGCGGCGATGACGACCACGGCCATTACGGTCAAAAGTATACCCATTCTCTTCATAATCATTCTCCTCGAAAATTTTTATGGGTGTCCATAATAGAGGCATTCAGGAAAAAAGTCAACGCCCCAACCCTTCCCAAGGGAAGCGGATGGGACGGGCCTCGGTTAGGCTTATTCTCCGGCGGGATTCGAATTCCCGCTTTCGAACCCTCCTGAATCGATGGTCCTGATCACATAGACATAGCTTTCGTTGAACGACAATCTCCGATCCTGGTATTCGACGACGACGCCGGCGACGGTGCCGATGAGCTTGAAATCGGAATCGGATTGACCGGACTTTTTCCGGTAAATGTTATATTGGGCGATGGTGACGGGCTCGTTCAACGGGTTCGGCCGCCAGGAAATCACGTTGATCTTTTCCGTCCGGAATAACGAGCTGTTGGCCACGGTCTTGCAGGCGGCGGCCAGCGGCGCAAAGGCGCTGATCTCGGTCACGGCCTCCGAGCATCCGCTCTCTTTTCCATAAGGGTCTTTGGGAATCGTCGTCACCATATAAGCGAATTTCTGGTTCAGGGGCAATCCGCTGTCCGTGTATTGAAGCGTCCCCGCGGCCGCCGCGCCGATTTTCACGAAATCGCTGTCCGGCAGATGGGCTCTTTTGCGGTAGATCCAATGCTCCTTGAGCTCAAGACCGGCATTCTCGGGATTCGAACGCCAGGCCAGCGTGTTGATCTTGCCGGTTTGAGAGGCGTCGAGCCCGGTCGCCAGGGTCGGGTCAAGGGGAGGTTTGGGGACGGGAATGAAAGCGAAATTGGCCTTGACCGTCCGGTTGAGGTCCATCGTGACCGTGATGGACGCGGCCTCCCCGGACGCGTCGCCCGACCAATTCGCGAAACGATAGCCGTCATTCGGAATGGCCTTGAGGTTGACCTTGCTGCCTTCATCGTGCTGATACGTACCCGGGCTTGGCTCCGTCGTTCCTCCGGCGCTCGTTTGGATGGTCAGCGTCTTCGCGGGGGTGGATGTGAAATTCGCCTTGACCGTCTTATTGCGGTCCATCGTCACAGTGATGGTCGCTACATTCCCGGACGCGTCTCCCGACCAACTGGTGAATCGACTCCCGGAGTTGGCGACGGCCTTGACCACGACTTGGCTGTCCTTATCGTAACGATAGGTCCCCGGAGCCGGATTGGTCGTTCCTCCGGTCGTCGTTTGGATGGTCAGCGTTAATTTATCGTCAATGACCGTGGTCGCCTCCACCGCCGTCAGGTAGATATCAGCCGGAGAGTCGGACCCGCCCCAGGCCACGAGCAACCTGTCGCTCCCGGAATACAGGTCGAAGTATTGGACCGACCGGTCGGAAACCTGGGCGACCTGGACCCATTTGGACGACGCTTCGTCGAATTTCATGAGTAAGAGGATCCGTCCGGGGTTTAGGACGGCGGCGTAAAAATCCTGGCCGTGGGCGACCAGCTTCGTAAAGAACGTGCACCAGGGATTGGTCGAAAGGCCGGTCTTGAGGGGAATCCGGGCGGACAGATTCTTCGTCGCCGGATCGTAGAGCCTGGACCAATAGTCCCCACTCTGGGACCACGGCCAGACGGTCATGATCTTGTTTGAGTTGTTCGCGGCGACCTGAGGCCAGAAACCCCATCCCTCGTCGGGGGAAACCATGATCCTTTCTACGAACCGGTTGTTGGCGTCCCAATGGGACACGTAAATGACTAGGATATCGTCCGTGACGCCCGGGACGAAGAGGTCGCTCTTATAGGTCGCCCAGACGTGGTTGTTCGAGTCGACAGCGACATGGGGCATCGCCGAGCTTTCTTTATCCGAGGTCATGTTGATGGGAGAACGGAATTGGGATTCGTCCTTTCCCTTTAAGTAGAGGAAGATGTCCTTGGTCAGACCGGCGGAACTGACGATCTGGCCGTTGACGAGGACCACTTCGTCGTCGGAGCGGATGGCGATCGCGGACGACATGTCGTACCCGCCGGCCAGCGGAAGCCTGTACGGCGTCGTCCAGACCCCATTCAGGCACGTGGCGTACACGGCGCCGGATTGAGGCTGCTCCCAGACGCAATGAAAGCGGCCGGAGCTGTCGGCCTCGACATCCACGCAGGTGTATTTCGTCAGTTGGGGCTGGCCGGGAATTTTGGCCGGAGAGCTCCAGTCCCCGTTTTTCTTAAAGTAGCTGTACCAATACGTATTATCGGGGCCGACGAAGATGACCAGGCGGTCGCCGCCCGCGTTCTCGGCGACTCCGGGATAGCGGTTGTCGCCGCTCTGGCCCCCCGAGATCTTGATCGTCTCGATGATCGGGGCTTGTTCCACGCGGGGCTGCGAGCCGTCCCCGGGATCGGACGGCTTGATGGTTCTGGCGGTCGGCGCGACCTGCACTCCGGTTGGGGCGGCGATGACCGTCCCCGCGGTCATCGCCGATATGACGATCATAAGGGCCAAGGGCCAAACGGCTCTTTTCATGATCATTCTCCTCGCATGTCTTCCGATTCATTCCCTGCCGCGATTGGAGATCCCGCTCTCGGATCCTCCCGTATCGACGGTCTTGATCACATAGTCATAGCGTTCGCCGAACGACAGCATCCGGTCCTGGAATTCGACGGCGCCGCCGGCCACGGAGGCGATCAGCCTGTAGGCGGAATCCTCTTGATCGGAGTTCTTCCGGTAAATGTCGTACTGGGCGATGGTGATGGTCTCGTTCAGCGGACTCCTTTGCCAGGAGATGATGTTGATCTTTTCTTTCCGGAACAAGGAGTTGTTGACGACGGTTCGGCAGGCGACGGCCAGCGGCGGGAACACGCTCTTTTCGGACACGGGCTCCGATGTCCCGCTCTCCTCGCCGGACGAATCCATGGGGATCGTCGTCATACGGTAAACGAACTTCTGGCTCAGCGGCAGTCCCCCGTCCTCGTAAGTGAACGTATCCGGGGGAACAGTCGCGATTTTCGCGAAATCGCTGTCCGGCTGGTCGGCCCTCTTGCGGTAGATGCCGTACTCCCTGAGGGCAATGCGGGAGTTTTCGGGGTTCCGACGCCAGGAGAGCGTGTTGATCTTCCAGGTTCGAGACTCGTCCACGGCCGTCGTGAGGCTGACGTCCAAAGAAGGCCTCGGCGCCGAAGTGAAATTGGCCATGACGGTCTTATTCCTGTCCATCGTCACGGTGATGTAAATCGTATCGCCGGAAGCGTCGCCCGACCAATGGCTCAGACGATATCCGGCGTCGGCAGAGGCTCGGACGCTGACGCGCGCGCCTCGGACGTATTTATAATTGCCCGGGCCGGGAACGGTCGTGCCTCCGGGACCGCTTTGGATCGTCAGGATCGGCTTGGGGGAAACGATCGGCATAACATCCACCGTGGTCAAGAAGATTTCGGAAGGGTCGTCGAATCCTCCCCAAACCACGAGTATCTCATCGTTCCCGGCGTAGAGATCGAACGTCTCGACCGATCGATCCGAGATTTGAGCGACCCTGGTCCATTGCGACGCCGCCTCGTCGTATTTCAGGAGGAATAGGATCCTGGAACGGTCAATAGCCGCGGCATAGAAGTCTGGGCCGTGCGCCGCCAGCCTGGAATAGAAGGTGCACCAGGGATTGGTAGATAGGCCGACGCCGAGGGGGACCAGGGAGGATTCGGTCCCGGTCGCCGGATCATAGAGCCGCGACCAGTAGTCGCCGCTCTGCGCATAGGCCCAGGCCGTCATCACCTTGCCCTCGCTGTTCACGGCCACCTGAGGCCAGAACGACCAACCCGCCGGCTCGGAAACGGCCAGCTTCTCAACGAGGGTATTGGTCTCATCCAGATGGAGCAGGCTGATCCCCAGGATCTCAGGCGGACCAGGGTCCCACTCCTCCTTGTAAACGGTCCAGATGTGGTTGTTGGCGTCGACCGCTGACCAGGCCTGCGACGAGCTTTCGACGTCGTCGGTCAGGTTGACGGAAGGCTGGAATTGGGTATCGCTCTTCCCCTTGAGAGTGATGAAGACATCTTTGGTCAGATTGGGCTTCGTCACGCTTTCCGTGTCGGTGACGACGACTTCGTCGTTCGAGCGCACGGCGATCGAGACGCCCCATTCGTGGGGGCTGGCCGTCGGAAGGCGGGCCGGCGTCGTCCAAGTGCCGCCCATGAAGGAGGCATACATCGCGGCGGCGCCGGGTTGTTCCCAGACGCAATGGAAACGGCCGGTGCTGTCCGCTTCGATATCCGCCATCAGAAACTTCTTCAGACCGGTCTGGCCGGGGATGCTCGCAGGCGCGCTCCAAACCCCGGCGATCTGGCTGTAGCTATACCAATAGGTGTCGTCGGGCCCCCGGAAGATAATCAGCCGATCGCCTTCCTTATTCTCAGCGACAGCGGGAAAGCGGGAGCTGCCGCCCTGGCTGTCTGAGATCTGGATGGTCTCGACGGCGGCAGGGGCCCCAGGCTTTGTCTGGGGATCCGCTTCCGCCGTACTCGCCCGTGAATAAAAGCCACGGGCGAGTGGCGAGCCATAGGCTCGTCCCTCGACGGCGGCCGGAGCGACCTGCGCCCCGGACGGGGCGAAAATGACTCCCTCCGCGGCGATCATGGAAACGGCGACAAGAAGGACCAAAGGCAAAGTGGTTCTTGTCATGAACACTCTCCTAAAAGGGCCCGATCTTCATGTTCGCAGCCCCTTCCCACGCCGCTGTCTTGGCCATATGGGTATCCTGAACTCGCCCCGCGGAAGGGTCAATCACCCCGCAAGAGGATACCAGGGGTGATTTTCCCGTCGGAATCGTCCCCTCCGCGTTGACGTCCGGACCGTTTATCGGTCCTCGAACAGATGATGTCGTCTTATACTGCATGAAGGTTATTTCACCAAGGAGGCGGCCCGCAGATAGCGGGCGATCGCCTGGGAGAAGATCTTGTTTCCCATAGCATTGGGGTGGATATTGGCCGCGCTGATCCTGAGATCCCGGGCTTTATACGTTAACATTTCGGTCAGCGGATCCAAGACCGGAAAACCATAATCCTGGCAGAGCTTTTTCACGATCTCATGAATTTCCGTGAACAGATAGTGATCCATTTCCTGCAATTCCGTGTGAATGACGAATAATACCGGAATTTTAGGCTGGGTTAAATCGCGGATTTTTGCGAACGCCGCGTTCAAGATATTCCAGTTTTCCGCTTCCTGGTAGGCATCGAAGTAATACCGCTCATAACCCCTTTTCAGAAACTTATAGCCGTCCTTAGAATATTGGGGGGGGAGCTTGTCGGCGTTGGTCTTTTTCAAGTAAAGGCGATTTTTGATCAACAAGTAGGTTTTAGAATGGGGCAGGAGCTTGTCCACGAAACCGATGCCGGTGGCCATAAAGGAATCGTAGCCTTTGTAAGTGCTCAATTCCCTTCGCTCCCGGCTGAAGACGCCGATATCGTTCAAGCTGTAGCCGATGATGATTAAATCCGGCGAATACCCCAGGACTTTTTCCTGGATCCTTTCCCCTTCCTGGGGGGTGTTGTAGCCCATCACCCCGAAGTTGATTACCTCCGCATGAGGGTTGGTTCTTTGCAGCTCTCGTTCCAGCTGTTTGGGCCACGTGTCCTCCAGCTCCAATCCGAAGCCGAATGTGCAGGAATCCCCCACGGCGGCGATGCGAAAAGTCCCCTCGGGTCTTGTCCGGGAATAATCTCCGTCCCGAATGCCGTCCCGATTGATCCTGTACCAGGCATTGTCCTCAAAGGAGGCGCTTCCGGGCACCAGCTCATAGCCCATCACCGGATTGGACGAAAACCGATGGGTTTTCAAGGTCAAGGGGATGACGGCCGGTCCGCTGAGCTTGTTCCAGAAGATCCTGACCAAGACTTCGACGGCGCCGAGCGTCACCGCCGTAGCTATAAAAACAAGAGAAAATCGGATAAAAAACTTTCTCATAAAACCATTCTTATCAAACCGGATTTTAGCATAGTCGTGCCCATCGGACAATCTCGTTGGGTCGCGTCTGCGCTTTGCCACCAAGAGCGGAACGTATGAACGCGTCCCCGGTTCGCTGTTAGAATAATGGAATACAGGCCCTTCGGATTAGAAACCGCTGCCTTCTATCTTGCTTTTCCAGCCGCATCATCCAAACCGGGAATGCATCCATGGCGTTTCATATTCGCTGCATGTCTCACATGGTCCAATAAAAAGCCCTCGATTGTGCAATGAACGCAGCCGCCTTGCCGGGCCCCCGTTCATAATTTCACGCAGGGGTTTTTCAAAAGCGTTCCCCAACGGCATGGCGCCGTCGTAATCCACGCAACAGGGCACAACTGTTCCGTCCCACAAAACGATGACGTTTCCACGCCAGGGTTCCTTGCAGCGGGTCTTCCGCTTCCCGGAAAAGCTGATTCTGGGCTGGATCTGGACGCGGTCGGCCTTGCCCTTCCATTGATCCATAAACCCGGCCACATCATTTTCCGTTTCGTCAAACACGACGAGGTTCAGGTCAACGGCCATCGGGCTTTTGAGCTCGTCTCGCATCTCGATGAGGCGGTTTATCTTTTCCTCGATTTCCGCATAAGGCCTTCCACGTATGTGCTCGTACGTATCACCGATGCCGTCCATGGAAATCGTGACGCGATCGACCCCGCTGCCGATCATCTCGCGCATGGTTTTGTCGGTCAGGAGGGCCCCATTGGTGGTGAAAAGCGGCCTGCCCCCGCGCAAGCGCACGTAACGCACCATGTCGAAAAATCTTGGGTGCAGAAGCGGCTCGCCCCAGTTCATGAGGAGGTAATATTCGATTTCCGGATTTTCATCCACCAGTTTGCGGAATTTATCGAAATCCATATCCCCCCGTTTGCGTTTCATCTCACGGTTAACCGGGCACATGGGGCATTTCATGTTGCACCGATTGGTCACTTCAAGCTGAAGGCTTGTCACGGCAAAGGAACGCTTAAAATGCAACATGTAAAAGAGCTGGTTCAGTCCTTCGTTCCTTATGGATTTCCAGGTGATGTACCGGGTGGCGAGAAATTCCGCCTGTTCCGGTTTGCCGAGATACAAGCGGCCGATAGCCCTGAACAGCCATCGCTGCAGGATGCGTTTTCTTACAGAACTCACGCCCCTCCTCCCGCACGGCTTGAAACCGGGCGGCGCAGGGAACGGCCTTTGCCGCGCGCGGTAAGGGACAGGATAAGCTCGAAAGGCCTTTTGCCTTCCGCGAACCAGGACTTTAAGAAATTCAACGAAGCGGCAAAGGAGAACATCATTTCACCACGATTCCGAGAGGCTGGCCGCTTTCGGGGCCCGTAAAAACCATGGCCTGCTCCGCGGGGCGGGAGGCAGCCCTGCCCTCCATGACGGAGCAGACGGCAGCGAAAACCTCGTCCACCGAAATCGCCTTCATGCATTGGTTGTCGCCCTTGCACGGCGGGATGTCGAACTCGTATATACACGGACTGCAGTAGAGGTTCTTGTAGATGGAAAGGGAGGTTTCCGCGCTGCCGTACTGGAACGGATGACCCGGGCCCCAGAGTGTCACGGACTTTTTCCTGAGCGCAAAAGCGATGTGCATGGGACCCGTGTCATTGCTGATTAAAAGCTCCGCGCCTTCCACAAGCGCAAAAAGAGCGCCCAGAGTCAGCTGACCCGACAGATTTGCGATATTATTCCCTCCGGTGCCAGCCACCTTGTCTAATACCGAAGAAACGTAGGGAGCTTCTGATTGAGAACCGGTCACGACGATTTTGATGTGCGGATAAGCGGCGGCAAGGCGCTCCATAAGTTTCGCATAGCATTCGGCGTCCCAGCGCCGCTCCACGCGCAAGTCAGAGGCGTTTGGATTGAGCACAATGTATTTTTCGCCGGGTAAAAGGGGGAGCTTCAGCTTGAGCGCCGCCCGATCTTCATCGCGGACGGGTATCGGGTAAAGCTCCGGAACGAAGGTCTCGCATTTCAGAAGCCTTGCTGTGTGCAGGTACACGTTCGATACAGGCGCCTTCATATTGAAAAAAATCAGGTAATTGTACATTCCCGAACGGTACGCGAACGAACTCTTGAAGTATCCGATCCGGTTTTTAGCGCAGCTTAGCGTGGCGAGCATGCTGCTATAGTTTGAATAGATTTCAAAATCCAGGTAGGCTTCGGCTTTGAACCTCCAGAGCGCAAACAGCGCGCGCACCGAGGAAACGCCCATTGACAATATCCCGGAATCGTTTACGGTGATGATTTGGTCAACAAGGCCCAGACGATCCACCATTTCGCGGTTGGCTTCCGTGGTAACGAATGCGATTCGGGCCTTTGGAAAATTGGACCGCAGCGTCCTGATCAGCGGGGTGAGCTGGATGACGCTGCCCATACCGACGAACTTACACACAACAATCCGACTAAATCCGGAGTGAAGGGTGTGGTTGCGCTTGAGCAGCTTGGCTAAAAGGCGCGCGGCCAGGTTAAGGCAAAAAGCCGCGGGTTTGCCCGCGATGCGGTCTATGAGAATTTTCCGGCGTATGTTCATGACTTATAAAAAGGGCCGGCCGTCGCGTCGGCCGTTTTCAGCATAAGGATTTGCTTTTTCGCTCTGCACGACCGACTCTCACTCATTAAATACGGATTTAACGTGCCTGATCACGCACAGAGGATAATCCGGGACAAGGATCGAGTCAAGTTCATATAGAGGAGCGTTCGGACGGGAGGCTTGGATTGAAATCCCGATATATCTCTGATAAAATGTTTTTATGAACGAAAAGGGCTATAAGGCGGAAGTCATTCCGGTCCACACATACGCCCGGAAACGGTGGCAGCCGTCGATTCGGCTCGAAAAGGTCTGGTTCCCCTGTATCTGGAGTGCCGTCAAGAGCTTATTCTGAAACAGGCTCGAAATTGAATATCAATAAATATGCCGTTCTGGCAAAATATATATTGAAGGCCAACCTGGGGCGGCTGAGCCGACCCTACAAACTCACCTTCGCCCTGACCTCCAAGTGCAATTACCGTTGTCAGACCTGCCATATCTGGCAGAAACGTCCTCAAAATGAACTCTCCGCGGCCGAGATCGAGCGAATGTTCAAGAAGGCTCCCGATTTCTCCTGGATCGACCTGACGGGCGGAGAAGTCTTCTTGCGTAAGGATTTCCTGGAAATCGTCGAGATCATCCTCGCCTCATGCCCCCATCTGTTGCTCCTTCACTTCCCGACCAACGGCTATTTGACCGAGATTATCGTTTCCTCCGTCCAGAAAATCGCCCAATGGAAACCGGAAAAGCTCATCCTCACCGTCAGCATGGACGGGGATGAGCGGATGAACGATCAGATCCGCGGCGTTCCCGGCGGATGGCGGCGTCAGATCGAGACCTTCAAACGCTTGCGCGAAGTGCCCGGCGTCCAGACCGTCCTTGGCATGACCGTCTCGGCTTTGAACGCCGGACAGTTCGAAAGGGCTTTTCAAGCAGCCAAAAATGAATTTCCGCCGCTCACATACAATGATTTCCACGTCAATGTCGCTCATATCTCCCCGCATTATTACGGCAACGCCGACACGGATTTGATCTCCGGCAGCGAGAAGGCCATGGCCGAAACGGTTCAAAACTATCTGAAAGCGAGAACGTTCCCGCTGGACCCCGTCTCCTACCTCGAAAAACAATATTTAAAAAGAGTCGGACAATACCTCCAAACCAAGAAAACCCCCATCCGCTGCCAAGCCTTGAGTTCCTCATGTTTTTTGGACGCCACCGGGGCCGTGTATCCGTGCAGCATGTATGATCGCACTCTCGGGAATATCCGGGAATGGGACTATGATCTGTTGGCATTGTGGAATTCGGAAGCTTCGCGCCGGCTCCAAAAGGAGATCCGGGAGTTCAACTGTCCCCAGTGTTGGACCCCCTGCGAGGCGTATCAAAGCATATTCGGGTCGCTCTTGAGACGCAAACATGGTCCGAAATAACAAAAAAACCGTTATCCTCCTTGCTTTGGTCGTGTTGGGCGGACTGGGGGTCCGCTTCTATGGCTTGGGATGGGGCCTCCCCTATCACTTTCATTCCGACGAATTTCTTCTGGCCGCTAACGCCGAAAAATTGAGGACGGCTCCTTCGGTGGCCCAGATGATCCAGCAGGAATCCAAATTCTATATGTATCCGCCGGTTCTCATGTATCTCAATATCGGCCTGGTTTCCGCGTCCACCCTGTTTCGCCCCTTTTCCCACAGCGATCCAGCCAGCCTAAAACTGTTTTATCTCTTCGCCAGGGGAATTGTCGCCGGGTTCGGTTTGGCAACGGTCTTCCTCCTCTATTTTCTTGGTTCACGCCTCTATTCGCGAACCGCCGGCCTGCTGGCCGCCTTCTTCCTGGCCTTCACCGTGCTCCATGTCAGAGATTCCCACTTTTTCTGCACCGACGTGCCCCTGACGTTCTTCCTGGTGCTGATTCTTTATCTTTGTGTCGACATCGTGGAGAAGAAAAACCAAAAAGCCTATCTCCTCGCCGGGATCGCGACCGGAATCGCCATCGCCACCAAACAGACCGCCCTTCTGGGGATCCCGGTGATCCTGATCGCCCACCTGATGTCCCTCTGGAAAGGTAAGGGATTTTCTTTGAAAGAGCGATGGCAAGCCCTCCGATCAAGAGAATCCCTGAAGAAGCTGGCCATCGTCCTCGGGACAACCGCCCTCGTCTTCCTGATCGCCAATCCTTTTGTGGTCATGAATCCAGCCAAATTCCTCGACATGTCCAGAAGAACCTTCGATGTCCTCAAAGGCGAGCTGCAACCCCAGTGGGGCTTCCAATTCACCGGCGCGACCGCCGGGTACTGGTTCACCAATCTGCTCTATTATGGAATGGGTCCGGCCCTTGAGATCCTTTGCCTGTTGGGCGTCCTGTGGGCCTTGGCAAAGAGAAAATGGACGGATGGGCTCGTTCTCTTGTTCCTAGCGATCTATTTCGTCAGCATCGGCTTCGGCTACATGAAGTTCATCCGCTACGCCATTCCCCTCCTTCCTTTCCTCTGTCTTCTGGGCGCGCGATTCGCCGCGGAGCTTTATCAAATCGTCAAATCCAAGGCTCTCCGCATCATCCTCACGATCGGTCTGGCCCTTGTGGGTGTCCTATCGGTTTTTTACACCCTGGCTTACCTGAACATCTACAAGCAGGTCGATGTCCGCATCCAGGCCTCTAGATGGATCCATGAGAACATCCCCCAGGGATCGACCGTCCTGATCAACATTTCCTATGCCACACCTCTGCTGGGTGAGATGTTTTTTCATCCCCAGTTTTACGACAGCTATACGGTCGGGTTCGGCCAAGACGAATATGTCAAGAAGGACTTTTTCACGATTAAGACCTTGAACCTCTTCACCTACGCCTCCAAATCCCTCAACCCACCCGATAAATTCAGGACATATGTGCGGGAGAGGATGGAGAATACGGACTACATCATCATGAGCGATGAGCATTCCGAGCAGTATGCCTTCCGCTCGCGGGAATACCCGGCGGTGGTCCAGTTCTTCCATAGGCTCTACGAGGAAAAACTGGACTTCCGGCTCGTCAAGACGTTCGAAACCCGGCCGGCTCTTTTCGGCCTGGCCATCAACGACGTCCGCTCGGAATTGTCGTTCCGGCTCTTTGACCACCCCAAGGTCAGGATTTTTAAAAGAGACATCCCCAAAAAAGACTGAGCCGCTGGGTTCTTCCCAGTCATCGGTGCCGGCCGATCAGCCGGGCAGATCGATCAGCGAATGACCTCGCGTTCTTCTTTGGCTTTGGTCGAGCTGGCGTAATCCAGGGTCAAAAGATGATCCTCATAGGAGCAAAACCGGGTCGGCTCGGTGCCTTCGAGGAAGGCCTCCATGAAGCGCCACTTGCAGATCGGCGCGGCCAGGAGCCCGGTCCGCAGGTCGATGGGAACGAACCGGATCCCGGAGGGCGGGATCTCAAACTCCTCCCGAGTCATGTCCGTCCCGGCCTCCGCTGCTTTCTTCTTTCCGTCGTCGATGACCTTCCGGAAGAAATCGATCCAGGCGGGGAGGGCGGCGACGGCCCCGGTCTCGTTGAGTCCGAGAGTCCGGTTGTCATCGTAACCGACCCAGACGCCGGCGCAGAGCGAGGGTGAAAA
>Ga0315275_10002987_pt1 | contig 15451 bp, 12 predicted proteins | sample YL17G03_0_MG_FD_205557 | JGI IMG/M metagenome (GOLD analysis project Ga0315275, IMG submission 205557) | Sediment microbial communities from Yellowstone Lake, YNP, Wyoming, USA - YL17G03_0 | ecosystem: Environmental > Aquatic > Freshwater > Lake > Sediment | place: USA: Wyoming | collected... | reverse complement strand
CCCCAAAAACCGAATAGCGATCTGAATTGCGCGAATTTATTAGATATTTGGTCAAAGGGAACATCAAGAACAGACAATATCGCAGCTGATTCGCTGGAAAGTGTGACCTTGGAGAATTCCACCAATTTGTCAATGGGAAACGTGCCGTCGTATCTCCTCGCAAACAAAATAGTTGCCGCAACACCCACCGAAAGTTCCGTGGGAACGTGAGCGTCATGCCTAGCTTTCTCTTCGAGACCTTCCAAGGATTCTGCCAGGCTCTGAAGATCAGAATTCGTGGGCGCCTGAGGAGTGGAAGCTTTAGAGGCAGTCATTATTTCCGCCGCCACCATCTTGTTTTCAAAGTTAGATTTGAACTGTTGCACGATATCAAGCGAAAGGAGAAATCTCGGATAGATCTGATTCGGGTCGCCCTGAAGCTTCCCCAATCCTATTGAAACGCTCCAGAGTTCAGAGAGATCCGTGTCGGGAAACTCGTTGTTAAGAGCAGATACGTAAAAGGTGCCCTTGTGTGCTATCGATCGCAGTTCGCCAAACGTCGCCAATCGTTCCTGAATGAAATCTGAAAACTCCATTTCCGAGACTCTGTAGTTCCTGACGTTGAGATCGTGCAGTGTAATCACTCCCAGGCTGGTAAGTGAAATGTATCTCCCGTCATACGACACCATCCTGTCAATCATGGACTTCTTCTGAAGATGCTCCCTTATCTTGGAGTCCACTTCAACTACATCCGCTGCTTCTTTTGATACAACATTCCTTTGACTTTCTACTCTCTCAAGCTCAGCCTTCTGCTCATCTTCTGCCCTAAAATGAAAGAAGATTGAATGAGTCTTCCTCTCATCTTCTTCTAAAAGATCCCTTGCACTCCTTTCTTCATCCTGCTCACGCATCAATTGTTCAGTTATCTTTCCTAAGTCTGAGATTTCGACCAAGGCCTCATCATACTGTTCTTTCTGCATCACAGAAATGTAGCCGTTAGTCGTCAGAAAATCCATGTCAGCTTGGGGGATTTGCATTGAAACTGACCTCTCAGTTATTTGAGAAAAGAATGTTCTGGCGGCGCTGCACTGCAATTAGGTCATCCATCGATGATTGTGAATTTCTTAGTTAAACGTTTTTCTCTCAGAACGTTGCCCAAAACCAGTTGGAGTCTTTCTCCGTCGCGTGCGACCTCGACGACTTCATCGTCTTTCAAAGCCTCTTTCAAAAGATATTCGAACTGAACTTTCCTATCCATCACTTGTCCGAACCTTGCGGATCGTTCTCGTTCTATCTGTTCGTAAGCGTACATGAATTCGTACAGTGATCTATATATCTGGTCATCTATCTTCTCATGAACCTTTTTTTCTGGAACATTTATCCATTCCAATCCTTCAAGATCCGCAAAATAAATGGTGCCGTCCGGAGCGAGCACCGCATCCTTGTCCAACCACACATCATAAAAGTCCAGTCCACTGAAAGTTCCTTCATCGTTGCTTCTCATTGATCTGATGAACAATGTTAGGGAGGCGATTCCGCTCTTGACGAAGTTCTTCAGAAACTCCAGTGCCTTCTCATCCTCGTCGATTTTGAAGAGTCTATAGATTGCGCTTATGTTCCCGCCGATCGTGCTTCCAGAATGAAAATAAACCCGCACATTAGAAGGAACCAGCCTTGTTTCCTGAACGATCCTGCCATCGAATTTCCGGTACCAGTATATTTTCTTGATTTCACTCTCAACGTCTTCAGGAAGTAAAACTATTTTCACAAGCGGTGCGATTCGGAATCCGTGAATAGCGGTAAGGTCGGCCATTTCTGACACTCTCAGAGAAGTAGTTGCGTGTTCCAACCCCTGCCCCCCATATGGGGAACCTCTTAGCCATAATTCCCCTGTAATGTACCGTGGAGCCTTTTCCTCGGAATTCACAATTCTATCTTTCAATCTAGCATCTTTCAACAGGCTGCATATCTCAGCTTTACCAAGAAGCTGCTGAGAAAAAGGATTCGTAGTTGAACCCACGCCCTTAACTGAAAGATAAAAGTCAGTGCCATCCAGTTCCAAAGATGGCAAATTGGAAACTGCTCCTCTATTATCGTCTGCAATAAACGCTTTCGTCCCCGAAGGGCTAAGATCCGTGAAAGGTCTCATACTTTCCGGAAGGTAAACCCTTTCAAACTCACACATTTCAAAATCTCGAAAATGCTTGTTCGTCAACACCTCAGAAGTTTCATATATGTCTAGATCAAGTGGCAGACCTTTCAACTTCATAGGAGTTCGACCGTTTTGCAAAAACGATTTAGCTCTCAAACGTTCTCGTTTCATACTCATGTGCTCTACGTGCGCCATAACCAAGTTTCCCCTCACTCATAACAGCAAAAACTCTACGCTGCGTGAGTCCAAACCCCAGACAGACAACCCCCAAACAATCACCGACCCCATCATATAAACATGCACGCTCGAGAATGAAGACGACAGAATAGACCTACAAGACATAGCATAGCGCGCGCTATGGTTTTCTCCAAAAGTCATATCTAAATGATGACACCAATTTGAATGGGGGTATTAGGGTTGATGGGGCGAGTATTCTCTGGTTTTATGTTCGTCCTGCTGTTGGCCAGCATGTTGACTTTGCCACTGAGCGTTCAATCAGTCAAAACAGAGCTTTCACCAGCAGAGAATGTCACGCAAGATATGGTAGCGGTCCAGAAGGCAACTGCTCTGGTCAGCCAAGAAGCTCCACCGGCAGAATGGACCAACCATTACGGCGGGTACGCTGACGAGTATGCCTTTTCTGTTGACGAGGCCAGTGATGGAGGATATGTGATGGCAGGCGGCACCCATTCTTATGGAATCGGGGTTGATGCTTGGCTGGTCAAAACGTATTCTAATGGAACCAGGCAGTGGGAACAGTATTACGGCGGAACCGGTTACGATTACGCTTCTTTTGTTCAGCAGACCAACGATAGCGGATATATTCTCGCTGGCGCGACAGATTCTTTCAGCTCCGACGGATCCAGGGACGGCTGGCTCATCAAGACCGATGCTGCAGGGAACATGGTCTGGACCAAAACTCTTGGCCTGTCCGGCAGTGAAGCTCACTCTATTCAACAAACCAGTGACGGCGGATACATAATAGCAGGAGTCTATCCTGTATCCGGGAACACTTTCTGGCTCGTCAAAACTGACGCTGCGGGGAATATGGAGTGGAACAGGCCATGGGGCGGAAACGGAAGCGACATTGCTTATTCTGCTCAGCAAACCCGAGATGGAGGATACATAGCGGTCGGCTCCACTACGTCCTTCGGCTCAATAGACGGCGTTATCATCAAAACCTATTCTGACGGAACTATAGAATGGAACCAAACATACGGTCAAACCAATTCTCTCGAAATGATCTATTCTATTCAGCAAACTTACGACGGAGGATACGTAGCTCTCGGTATATCGAATTCCTCCACACTTGACGACGACTTCTGGCTCATCAAGATAAGTCCTGGCGGAAGCCTGATGTGGAGTCGGTTTTTCGGTGGGCTTGACGATGATTGGGGCTCTTCTGTTCAGCAGACCAGTGACGGAGGATATGTGCTCGCGGGCTCCACGTATTCTTCTGGCGACAGCAGTCCTGACTACTTGGTGGTCAAAACCGACAGCAACGGGAATGAAGAATGGAGGCAGATATACGGAACTGACGATACTGACCAGGCCCAAGCGATCCATGAAACCAAAGACGGCGGATTTGTGGTCGCAGGCTACACATACTACTATGGCGGAGGAATTAGCACCGATGGCTGGCTCGTAAAAATCACTGGCGACACAGACGGAGACGGCCTCCACGACTCCTGGGAACGAAATGGAATCGACTACAATAAAGACGGAGTCATAGACCTAATCCTGCCCGATGCCGACTGGAAACACAAAGACGTGTTTGTTGAAGTTGACTACATGGGAGTTCTTAAACCTGATCTAGACGCCATTGACGACGTGAAATACGCGTTCAGGAATGCTCCGGTTAAGAACCCAGACAACAAAGACGGGATTAACCTTCATGTTGACATTGATGACGTCATCGAATTCAACGAGACTACTGCGTTGGCGGAGTTCTACAACATAAAAGGCGACCATTTTGGGAATGATGCCGAGCGAGGTGACCCCAACAGCGTTAATATTCTTGCCGCCAAGAAACTTGTTTATCGCTATGCCCTCTTTCTGAACAAGCTGGCAGGAGCCGAAACTCGTACTGGCTTGGCAGAGATCCAAGGAAACGACTTCCTGATTTCGCTGGGCTCGTTGGTCGAAGCTGGAGAGGGGACGCGTGGGGGACAGGCAGGGACATTTATGCATGAGCTGGGACACACCTTCGGCTTGAGAGATGGCGGGGGAGACGACATCAACTTCAAACCGAATTATCTCAGTGTTATGAATTATGCGTTTCAGACCCCCGAGGTTTATGAGGAAAGGCCGCTAGACTACTCCAGGGCTCGATTGCCGCGCGCGGGCGCTCTCGATGAAGGAAACCTTAGTGAGCCTGATGGAATCGGGGGCGGTCCATATGACTTCACAATCTACAGTTCGCCGAACGGCTATCCGATTCTTAGTAGTGCTGGCCTCCCAATCGACTGGAACGGAAATGGATCGATCGACACCGATGAAAATGTGGAAGCTAACATTAACAACTTTTCGCGGGCAAACATCATGTACAACAGTCCTCGGTTTGAGGTGTTGCACGGATATGACGATTGGCAAAACCTAAAATACGATTTCAGAAACTCGACTAATTTTGCAAGCGGCGTGGATGTCGGTGACTGGACCACGAATGAGTTGACACGTGAGACCATTGAGACAATCAGAGAAATCGTCAAATCAATGCATGATGTAGCAGTGCTCAATGTTGATCCTTCACAGCCTGTCATCGTCCGAGGTTTTGATTTGCCCTTGAATGTTACGTTGATGAATCAGGGGGGCAACAATGAAACCTTCCACGTCAATGTTTATGCAAACGCAACCGCCATTGCTTCGCAGGAATTAACTCTTGAAAGAGGAAACATCACGACAATAGCTCTGATGGGCGAGACTGCAAGTCTTTCCGACGGAGATTACACGCTGAGCGCGTATGCGACTCCCGTTGCAAGCGAGACAGATCTAGCCGATAACACGTATGGCTACGGTGTTATCAAGATCACCAGCACGAGTGCAGGTTGGGTGGAATGGAGCCGGTCGTATCCCAAGACTAGGAGAGCGCAGGCTTACTCTGTGTGCCATGCAAAGGATGGTGGGTTCGCAATTGCCGGGGGAACAGGCACGCCAGGCTCCAACGCTTTTCTGCTGGTCAAGACCTATCCAGACGGAACTGAGCAGTGGAGCAGAACATACAGTTGCGGACAGTATTGTGACCAATATGCCTATTCAGTGGTACAGACCTCTGATGGCGGATACATGCTTGCAGGATATTTGCATGCAGGATACGCACCTTACTGGTTATGGCTTGTCAAAACTGATTCTGAAGGAAACACGCTGTGGAACAAGACGTATGCGAGCGACATCGGAAATAGCGAGCTTCGGTGGGTTGCACGACAAACTAGCGATGGAGGATACATAGCTGCAGGGACTCAATGGTGGAACGAGAACGCCACTGAACGCCATGAGATGTGGCTGATAAAAACCGACTCTGAAGGAAATGCGCTGTGGAACAAGACATATGGTGGCATTGATCAATCGATTGACTGGGCAGAAGCCTATTCTGTTTGGCAGACGACCGATGGAGGATACGCACTCGGTGGATATACTTACTCTTCTGAATCGGTCTACGGTGCCGCTTATCTAGTGAAGACTGATTCACTTGGCAACGAACAATGGAACAAAACGTATCCGGCTGCACGCATATTTTCCCTACAACAAACAAGAGACGAAGGATACATACTCGGAGGTGCAATGTACTATTCCGGCCAGAACGACTACTCCGATTTCTGGCTCCTGAAGACAGATTCGGGCGGAAACACTCAATGGAACAAAACCTATGATCGTACACGGTGGACTGAGGGATCCGAAGAAGCTTATTCAGTACAGCAGACCTCTGACGGAGGATACATACTCGCTGGATACACTGATCGAGTGGTTGATCAACTGCTGATTCGTTATGTGTGGGTCGTCAAGGCAGATGCTGATGGAAACATGCAAGCTGATCTTGCATATGGAAGTGAGAATACGCGAGAAAGCGTTGCTTACTCAGTCCAACAAATAGCCGACAGCTCCTACATTGCAGCAGGCTACATAACGCAACCTCGCGATGATGACCCTTACGCGACAGATTTTCTTTTGCTAAAGTTCAACCTCCTCATGATAATACCCGAATTCACGCCAAACCTTGTTCTCCCAATTCTTCTAGTATCGACGCTGGCCATAGCAGTATTCTCAAGAAAGCGACGAACCACCATAGCGTGCGCAGCAACTATGCATTGATAGAACTAACCTCTAGGAGATGACGAACATTTCGATCGAGATCGATCGATAACTTCAATCGCCCATACCCAATCAGGATCTTTATACACCTTAAGAGTAATTAGCATGTGTGAAAATGAAAGCGGTTGTCCACACAAAATACGGTTCTTCTGATGTTCTTCAACTCAAAGAGGTAGAGAGACCTACTCCCAAGGATAATGAAGTACTGATTAAGGTTCAGGCGGTATCCGTCAATAGATCTGACTGGGAGGGATTGACAGGCTCACCGTTGTATGCCCGCTTTGGGGGTCTTTTAAGACCACGGCACCAGATACTCGGATCGGATATAGCGGGGCGAGTTGAAATGGTTGGCAGAAACGTCTTGCGATTTCAAACGGGGGATGAGGTCTTTGGGGACGTCTCGATGCGTTTGGGTGGTTTTGCTGAGTATGCATGCGCTCTTGAAAAAACCTTGGCGCTAAAACCAGCCAAGATGACATTTGAAGAAGCAGCGGCTATCCCGCAAGGTGCAGTGATTGCTTTGCAGGGGATTCGCAACAAAGGACAGGTACAGCCGGGGCAAAAGGTTTTGATTAATGGGGCTGGCGGCGGCGCTGGTATGTTCGCAGTGCAGCTTGCCAAGTTATACGGGGCTGAGGTGACTGGAGTGGATAACACCGGCAAGCTGGACTTCGTGCACTCGCTTGGCGCAGACCATGTCATTGATTACACTAAGGAAGACTTTACCAAAAATGGACAGCAGTATGATCTGATACTTGATATTATTGCGAATCGTTCTGTTTTCGCCTACAAGCGGGCGCTAAGGCCCAATGGAAGCTATTTTGCTGTCGGAGGTTCTGCATCTACACTTTTCCAGATTTTGCTTCTGGGACCATGGATTAGAAGAACATCAGGCAAGAAAATACAAATCCTGGCGGTTCAACCAAATCCAGAAGATCTGGTTCATATAACGGAGCTTTGTGAAGCCGGCAAAATCGTCCCATTTATTGACAAACGGTATTCGTTAATTGAGGTTCCTGAAGCGCTCCAGTATCTTGGTGAAGGACGTGTCAAAGGAAAAGTTGTCATAATTGTTAAGCTTAACAACAATGCTTAACAAAGCCACGATCAAAGTCATCTTGAAGGAAACTCATGAAAGCGCGCGCGCTATTGGCTCAATATCCCATCGATCATATGTGTTCTGACATCTATCGTTCTGAAAAGAAACACAAAGAGACAGTGCGTTGCTTGCGCGCGCTAGGCGGGCGCGCCAAAAAAAGGTTTGAGGGCTCTTTTGAACGTGCTACCACAAAGACGGTAGTGGTGGTAATTCAAGCGCCACTAGTATTGCGGAAAGTATCCATGATACGATCATGTAGATTATACCTGCAATGCCAGCTATCACCAAGCCCGCAAACAAACCACAGTCGAAGAAGTGTGAGGTCAATACCACCCAAACTATGATCATAATTAGCGTTCCGAGTATTGTTCCCAAAAATACGCCACTTAACCAGAAGCCAATGCCCGCGCCAATTACTACTCCCAGAATTCCAATCCAGACCGCGTCGGTAAATTTTGCCCTCTTTTTGCCTACAAACAATTTTCCAACAAACCACAGTATCGGAGCAAGTACTACGGCAGCTACAACGATCTGTATCACCAGAGGCAAAAGATTCACGAGAGGCGAAAAGTCCATCTTATTAACCTTCAATAACCAGTTTTGTTTTTTTCCTTTTAAGTCTATAGTTGCTATAGCGCGCGCTCTTGCGCCTTTGACCAATGTTAGAAACATCTCAGGTCTTGTACTTGCTTTCTCCTGATTATGTCAATCTTTCTCTTATGGGTCCCCAATTGTTCTCAAATCTCTTCAACGTATCTTTCATTTTAGAAATGTCAATCGTCCCCAACTGCTTCCTTTTCTCAGTTCCTCGCTTGTTGTGAACCTTGCTTGTCCAGTCCTTGATCATATTCTCCAGGGCGCGCTATCAAATCACGGTCCAAACGAGAGTGACCAGACGAATGGATATGTTTGTTTTGGTGGGCGTGATCGAGATTTCTTCTAGATTTTCGGTCAGTGGGTCGGTCTTGTTCTCAAGCGCCTTCACCTCTGTTTGAAATTGTGCATCAAGATTGGCACGTTCTTGTTGCAGAGCTTTTAGATTGGCTTCAGCGACTTCCTTCTCTTTTGATTCTTTTTTGCTCCGTCTTATCTCTCGGGCAATTCTCGTGGCCCCTCCACCTGTTCTTCTTCCAAGAAAAGATCCGAGCAAAGTTGCTCCGAAAGCCGCCACAGCTTCATATTTTTGTCCTCCTGCCTCTGTCTTCTGCTTTTCAAAGGTCGCCTGCGCTCGCCTGACTCGTTCGTCCAGTCTTGAAAAACTTGAACTGTACTTCTTCCTCAGTTTTTCGACTTGCTCGTCTCGTTTTTCCCTAGCAGACTGTTGCAGCCTTACCCTGAAGTCGCGTTCGGTTTCCTCTGGTCTTGAAACCTCGCCGAGATTCTCGCTTTTCAACAACTGCAGTTTCTGTGTTCTATATAACCAATCTGAGAAGTCTCTTTCCCAAGCACTATAGTTTCTGGCAACCGCCGCGACTGATGGGAGCTCGGAGTACGATATGCCTTCTAGTGGTGCGCTGGCTAGTTCTGAAATTCTGAAATCGGCTTTTTTTGAATTGTCCCAGTCAACGGGCACGGGGTCGTTACTGACGGAGGTGAGGAATGCGGTGTCCTTTGTTGTGTCGATTTTGGTCTTCGAGTCTACAAAGCGAACTTGTGCCGCCCCAATAATCATAGGCTTGTAAGTTAGCGCGCTCGTGCCGACATTTTTCAGCTGGGATTCACCTACGGGCGCGAAGAACTGTCGCACATCTGGCGACAAAGCAGGTCTTTCAAGCGTTGCTTTCAGACCGATTGATTGAGGTGTAGAGGCAGAACCTGCTTGAACTGGAAGCGGTTGCGAAGGCATTGGCGAAGACTGTTCTTTCAACGGTTCGGTCAACACTTTGATCTGATCTCTGGTCAGAGGTCCGCGCAGGTAGGACATCGCCCATCTGGTTTCAAATACCACTGGTGTATCCTCATGCACGTCGTTCATCAGAAATATCCGGTTTCCCAAAGCGGAGAGGGTCTGGTCAATGCTCTGCCGATCAAACTGACCCTGACTCGCGACGGCCGCACCCTCGAGTCCATCCAAGACGCGAGCCTTGTCCCGTTCGGTCTGGAGTCGTCCGAGGAACCATGTTCCTGCGTTCGAAAGAGCTTTGTAATCCAAGTCCACAGGATTCTGAGTCGCAAGCACTACTCCAACGCCAAAAGCACGGGCCTGCTTCAAAAGTGTCATAAGAGGAGTCTTGGAAGGCGGATTGGCTATGGGCGGAAGGTAACCGAACACTTCATCGATATAGACGACAGCACGCAGACTAGTGGTACCCGATTGCGCACGCATCCACCCCACAATTTGATTTAGCAATAAAGACACGAAGAACATACGCTGAGCATCGTTCAAGTGCGCGATGTAGAATATGGACACTTTTGGTTTGCCGCTTGGTGAATGAAGAAGTCCGTCGACATCTAACGGATCGCCTTCAAGCCAGAGGCTGAACCCCGGAGCTGCAAGAAGATTATTGAGTTGCATGGCAAGTTCGAATCTATCCTTGGACGGATAGAACGATTCTATGTCGAGCATTCCGATGCGACTCATAGGCGGAGACTGAACTTTTTGAATGAGCTTGCCGAGGTCCAAGTCTTCGCCATTCTGCCAAGAAGCTGCAAGTATCGTGGACGTGAGTATATGTTCTCTTGAACGGATTGGATCAGCGTCTATGCCCAGTAAACCGAGAAGACTGGTGACTGTTGTTGTGATTCTCTCTTGCAGCAGTTCGTTGTCCTCTCTAATCTCTGGCGGAGGAGCTGCGAAGGATTTCAATATTGAGATTGGCAGACCGGCGTTGCTGCCTGGAGTGTAGATGGTGAAATCCGCGGATTCTCGAAGGCGTTGGATGCGTTTGCCGTCCTGTCCCCATTTTGCCAGTCCGTTTCTCCATAGATCCGCCTGTTGGCTCGCGTAGTCCTGTGGCGACAACCCTTTCTTAAGAGCATCTTCCTCGTTTATCCAAGGAGCAAAATCCTGACTTCTAAGTTCTGGAAAAGTCAATAGAAGATTCGTGATGTCTCCCTTTGGGTCGATCAATATAGCTGGAATTCCGTCAATAGCCGCTTCTTCGATTATAGACACGCAAAGGCCAGTTTTCCCGCTTCCTGTCATGCCAATACAAACAGCATGCGTGACAAGGTCTTTCGAATCATACAACACCAGGTCTTCCAACTGCGACTTGCCACGAATATCGTAGAGACGTCCAAGGTAGAAGACACCGAGCTTCTCAAAATCCTGCATTATCCTAATCCTTCTCCAACCCCTATTCGTATTTCCGGAGTATATGATTGTTTTTGCTATCCGTGTTCAGCCATACGAACGCCTAATCTCGTATCGCGCGCGCTAATTTTAGACTATATAGAAAGAATGGCAAAGTGTAACAAGTGGCTTTGCGCGCGCCCGTTACCAAAACCACACCATTTCTTATTACCAAAACCGTTACCACACCGTTTGCCACCTGTTCGATAGCACAAATTCACCGATCTTTAACATGCAAAATCAAAAAACGACTATCCCAACCCCCATACCAAGTCCTATACAAGACCCTCCGCAAAGTTCTCTCCACGAAAAAGCCTAGGGGGGAGGGGGGTACACGTGCCTATCATGAAATATACGTAACTTTCTTGTCTTCTTCCTTCTTGTTCTCCTCGGCCTCCAAAACCCGCCGTTCCTCAATCTTCTGAAGCCGAGTCACCATCTTCTCACCCTTCGCAATCTCCTCATCCAAACCAGGCAAATTAACATCAAACCCCAACAATCCCTGCAACACTTCCAACACACTCTTAGCCGACTTCGGATCAGGCAAATACCCCCTCGTCTCCCCCAACAAACACAACGCCTCAATACCGCTGAAATGCGACAACCCCAAAATCAACCCCGCCGTACCCACGATCGGACTACCAGCCGGGCTAACCTCCGCCCCAGCCTTCAACGCCCTATCCAAAAGCTCCCGGTTCGTCGCAGCCGCAACAACCTTCGGCTTATCCTTAGCCTCCATCCGATACCCCCCGATCGTAACAATCAACTTCACACCGCACCGCTTCGCAAAATCCAACATCCTATCAGAAATCTCATACTGCCCCTCAATCGTCTGCGCCTGACTGTCACCAGTAAACAAAATAAGGTCACGATCACCGTTAACGTTCTTCCAATAATAAAAAGCCCCCCGCAACAACCTAACACTCCCCTTCTTGCTCACAATAACAAAATACGGAAAATGCGGAGAATAAAGAAAACCAAACTTCCGAGCCTTCAACTGCCTAACCAAATGACGAATAGTAATCTTCCCCACAAGCCCCAACCCAGGAAGCCCCTCAACCAAAATCGGACTCCTCAACTCCGGCTTAACAAGCTCCTTAACAAAAGTCTCCTTCACTCCACCCGACTCTCCCGCTTCAAAGCCATCCTATACTTCAAATACTTATCATCAGGCGAAAACTTCGCAGGATGAGGAACACGAACCATCCCACCGCAATAGGGACACACATCCACCCTCAACGTATACCTGTCACACTTCACACATTTCCGAAGGAGCCACACAACTACCTCTCCCTCTTAAACGAACCCTGCCCCCCGGCTTTCGAAACACCCTCAACAACGTTACCCGCAACTTTCTGAAAAATATCCTCCGCATGCTTATAATCCTCAGCCAAAACCTCAATACTGTACTTCGGCGCAGCGATAACATAAAAACGAACCTTGGCACTCCCCAACTTCTCACCCTTCTTCGCGTTAGCAAAAGCATCCTTAATCACCTTCACACCGTTAGGCGACCCACACCTAACCTCAATCGTCCCCTTCACCTTAACCATCGGAATATGAATCCTTTCCTGAGCCTCCTCCACAAACACCTTGGCAATTTCCTCAGACACGCCCAACTTCGTCAGAAACTCAGAACCTTCCTTCACAGCCTTCTCAAAAGCATCATACAAACCATACTCATTTTCCAGCGGCACCCCAACCTTCTCATACAACTCTTCAACCGGCACACCTGTCTTCTCAGCAACCCCCCGAAGCAAAGCCTCCGCTTTCCTCTCTTTCTTCCAAACCATAATCTTCTCAATTCTTTCCCTCTTCGTAACACGCCTAAGAGACAGGTCAATATGCCCCTTCTCCATGTCAACACGCAAAACCTTCAAAACAATCTTCTGCCCTTCCCGGACAAAATCCCTAATATTCCTAATCCACGACGAAGAAATCTCAGAAACATGAAGCAACCCACGCTTCTCAAATTCATCCAACTTCACGTACGCACCATAATCAGTCACAGTCTCCACTGTCGCAATAATCAAGTCCCCTGGCTCTGGCCACTCCTGCTTTCTTAAGGCCATCTGTGATCCTTCATCCGTTACTCGAAAACCGCTACAATTTCACCCTTAATCTTCGCCTTTCCGCTCGAAGGCTCAGCCAATTCAGTCCCGCAAACGTTACAGACAACCTTGTTAACGGCGCTGCTGAACACCATCTGCTCATTTCCACACTTCAAACACTTGACTCGAACGAAACTGCTTCTTGGCCTCGGAATCAGCTTTTCCCATTCTGTCACAATTCATCCCTCCATCCTAAGCAATAACCAGCTTTCTCAACCGAATTCCATCCTTATGCCTCATATAACCACAAACCTTACACTTCAACTTCAAAGTCTGCTTCTTCGTTGTCTTCGCAAACTCCCGCTGAAGCGGATACTTCTGACCACCATACCCCCTTTTGTCCCTCAGACTGTGGTGGCGCTCACCCTTAGCCAGAGGCCTACGTTTCCCCGGCTTATACAACGTGACCGAATGAGCCTGATGCTGCTTGCATCTCGGACAGTACGTCTTGACTTCTTTGGGAACATTCACCTTGATCCACGACCAACTTTGCATAAGGAAGCGACACACGTTCTTATACTTTTTCACCATCCTCCGCAGTCCTGGTCTCCACTTCAATAGCATTGTAGGCAAATTCCCCAGTCAGAGCTGCAGAATTTCCGAAGGAAAAAAAGCTCCAGATCACCCAAGCCGATAATAATCCCAATTGTCCAGCAACCCTATTTTTCTGAGCGCTGGAAAACTCTTGTGCACAGCCTTCTGGAAAACCTTGCTGTGATCTATAGGAAAACGCACAATCTTGATAACCAACCCTAATGGCTTGGGAAAAGCTCTCAAGGCTTTCTCGATCGTCACACTGTCATGATCTGCCGTGAACCAGTTGGCCAAGTTGAAGACCTTGTCAGACCTTGCTATTATTTCTTCGCCAACTCGATTCAGTTCTGTGATGGCTTTGGCATGATTCACCACGTGTTCCAGCACATTAAATGCATAGATTCTCTGAAATGCGTTATCTCTGAAAGGAAGACTGCATATGTCGCTGAGGACGAAGTTCGGGATCCTGACCTTCGGTCTTAGAACGTCACAATTCACGTCGCAATTCAAATCGTAGAATGCGTATCTGCTTCCCCCGCATCCTACATTGAGTCTCAGCTGCCAAACACCACCATATAAATACTGCAAAGTCTCCTGCTATATTTAGGCTTTGAATAAGTATACGGTGTCTCATTTCGAGGAAAGCAAATGTCCGCGATAGATTTGAAGGCAAACACATACTTTAGAATAATAGTGAAATATCTTCCTATTTTGTCATTTGCTGTACCGTTTGGCATCTTATACTTTTTGTACCCTCAAAGCTTTGAAATGACATGGGAAGGACGAACGTATTATCTGTTCTTTCTTTGGTTAATGTTTCTGGAGACAATAATGAATGAGAATGAACTGCGAGGACAGTTGTCGAGACTGAAATCGGCGAGAACAGTTCTCTTTGCCATGTCGTCTGCCCTTCCCACGATCTACGTGATCGGCTCCAATTACTTCGGATGGAACAGCGTAATTTCAGAGTTTGCCGAAAAGAGCGGCGTCCCTTTCGCCAACCTCATACCTCTCACAGTCGAATACCTGATTTTCACAGTTTTCTTTGTGACCATCGCCATCGCGGAGTTCGGAATTACCAATCTAAAAAACTATTCGATCACAACAGTTTTTCTAGGGGCTATTGGAGTACTTTACATGATAAACAATTTGTACCCATACGGGCAGTTCACTCCATTCCAGATTTTTGTTCCAACAGCAACCATGCTTGCAGCCGGAATCCTGAACCTAATGGGATTTACAACGAACATCAGCTACGCCTACACTCCTCAAGAGGGTTCTCTACCGGTTCTCAGCGTTCAACCTCTTCAAGGGAGCCCCATAGGCTTCAAAATCGCATGGCCCTGTTCAGGCATTGAAAGCCTCATGATCTACTCCATTACAGTGGCACTTTTCCTGAAGAGCAGTGCTATACCACGAAAAGAAAAGCTCGTCTATTTTGTCTTCGGCGCGATCATCACATATCTAATCAACGGTCTGAGAATAGTCACCCTCTACACGATTGCATTGAACGGCGGTCAAGTCACAACCTTCCACGACTATTATGGTCAACTGTATTCTGTCAGTTGGATAATGGTTTATCCGCTAATAATAATGGCCGGCCGCGCATTGATGACAAGGATGAGGATAGCCAAGTTTGACATGCCACAAGTTGCTGGTGTGTCCGCACCGACTCGGAATCCAGGTTAGAAAGCAGTCTAGTCTGTCTCCAACTTCTCAGCGAGATTTTGTTTTATAAGAATCTTGGCGTTCTCTGTGGGCACAGTCGCCACGTCTTCGATTTTGAAAGGACCATAAGTCTTCATGTCTGAACCGATTACCGCTGGGACCTCTTTCAGTAAACGGAGCGTAGCTCTCTTGTGTTCAGCCTCGATCTTGGTCTTCAGTATATCTCCACGAATGACTTCTTTGACCAACAAATGGACCCCTTCTGAAGAAGCTAACACTTTTGAGTAGATAGTTTTTTCTTCAGGCGTCAT
>Ga0315275_10002985_pt1 | contig 15457 bp, 11 predicted proteins | sample YL17G03_0_MG_FD_205557 | JGI IMG/M metagenome (GOLD analysis project Ga0315275, IMG submission 205557) | Sediment microbial communities from Yellowstone Lake, YNP, Wyoming, USA - YL17G03_0 | ecosystem: Environmental > Aquatic > Freshwater > Lake > Sediment | place: USA: Wyoming | collected... | reverse complement strand
TTGCCGCTGACCGTGGCCTTCACGATGGCGACCGGCTCGATGTCCGCGCGGCCGCACACTGCCGCGATCCGGCCGTTGATCGTGGCGAGGACGAGTCCCCTCAGCTCCTCGGCACCGCCTCCCTTGGTGGCATAGATGATGCGGGAGATGATGTCCTCGCCCCGAGCGATCTGCTGGTTGTATTCGGAGGACTGGGCCGTCACCTCACCGGTAAGGAGATCCACGAGGAACACGGTGACAGTGGTCGTGCCGACATCGATGGCGAGCCCGCACAGCGGCTCCGAGGCTACCGCGGCCATGGGGCCGAGCTTGATGAGACGCGCAGTACCGGGCGGCTCGTCTGCAGTGTCGTAGGTCAAACCTACGTGCCAGTCGGAGGATCGGAGTGTCCCACTCAACTCGCGGATCTGAGACAACGATGCTCGTAACCGATCGATGCCGGTTTGGCGGCGCAGCGCCGTGCACAGCCGAGCCCAATCGTCGGTCTGGTCGTCCATCGACGGCGGGGAGAGCCGAAGGAAGACCCTGCCGATCGTCTGCGCCTTCTCGAAGTCGTACCCCACCGGCACGACGACCTCCGGCGCAACATGATCCGTCGTGAGCCGACGCTCAATCTGCTCGACGGGTGGCACCACAACCGACACATCACCCTCGACGACGGTCTGGCAGGCGAGGGCGTACCCGGCTTCCACGTCGGCCTTGGAGAGACGGAGGACGCTGCGACGCCGCACTCGGCCCGATTCCACCCTCACGGCGCAGCGCCCACAGCGTCCTTGCCCGCCACAGGGTTGCTGGATGTCGACCCCCAACCGGCGAGCAGCTTCGACCAGCAGAGTGCCCGCCCGTACGGTGATGGGCTCGGCACGGTTATCGAATCGGACGATGTGCTCGGCCATGGGGATCCTCAGTTTACGGTCGATCCCTACGTCAACACGGTCTTCATATAGGCAGGCAGATCCACCGCTTCGCGGGGACCGACCATCACGTTCCAGCCGGGCAGTTCTTCTTCGAGTTCGCCCGACAGGACGGCGACGTGCCCGGGGATCACGATCTCCCGTCGATCGATCCGGTCCGCCACCTCGAACTCCTTGACGGCTTTGGCGATCGACTCCGCATCGAATTTGCCAGCCGCCCAGGCCGTCAACACGCTCATCCCCTCGGCGTTGGTGACGAGGAGCCAGGCGGGGAGGGCGGAACCCTCTACCTCGTTGGCAACACTGAAGTACGTGATGCTGAAGTTCGTCGTCACCAGGAGCGGATCGTCCGGCGTCGGATCGTTGATCTCGTAGAGGGCGGGCTGTACCTGGATGGGTTGCTGCGGATCCGTGTAGATGTTCTCGCGTAGGACCAGAAGCGGGTATACGAGTTCGGGCGCGAAGACGTCGAGCACGACGAATCCAGCGTACTTGCAGATCGCTTGCGTAGCGAGGACGGAGGCCATGGCCGGATCGAGGGACTTGTCGATGAACTCGATCGTCGGATAGCCGAGCGGCCGGAAGTTCTTCAAGGCCAGGCGGCGGATCTGTGTCTGCAGCGCCAACGAGGCGCCCATCCCCTTCGCCATCAGGCGCAATACCATGTCCTGCACGCCCTTGCCTCTGAGCTGCTCGCTGAGGTTCGCGAGTTCGTCCAGGGTGCCGCCTGCGACGCCCAGCGCAGCGCCATGCTCGAGCGCCAGATCGGCCACCCTCTCCCAGTTGAGCGGGTTCGCACCGACGAGTAGCGGCTTCTCTCCATCGAGGATCTCCAAGCCCGCCCGCAGGACATCCGGGTCCTCACTCACCAGCACCATCGGGAGATCACCAACCCGCCGTACCGCACCCACCGCCCCGGCGAACCTCGCGGGATCACCGGAAGCGGCTTCCACGGCGAACCCATCGATCCCGCGATCCACGCCGACGTAGTCGACTGCGTAGGCCTGGGCCCTCTTGGTCTTCTCCGCGATCGCCGTCTCCTCGAGCGTGTCGACGACGTTGATGAGGACACCCGGGCGGTTGTAGAAGGTCTTCTCATGTCGGAACAGCACCGTTTCATTGCCGGCTTTGACCCGACGGCCCCTCCCCACCAGCTCGATCAGCCGGATCGGCGGAGCGGCCGATTCAGCGAGCTCTGTCTTGGAGTCCCCTGCCACGTAGGGGCAGTCGCCCAGATCGACCTGTTTGGCCGCCAGCTTCATGGCGAACGCGAGGCAGGTAGGGAAGCCGCATTCCTTGCAGTTGGTCTGCGGAAGGAGCTTGTAGATCTGGATCCCGGTGAGTGCCGTGGCTGTCTCCTATTCCACTGTCATCAACTCGTCGACGGCGGCTTTTACGCGAGTGAGGCTCTCGGGGTGGCGGAGCACCACGACATCGGCGCCCGCTTCGATGAGCGCCACGGCGGTAACGGTCTCCCAGCTCACCGCCCGCTCTCCCCAGTCACCCCACGCGTCCGGCACTCCCTGACCAACCTTCGCCTCCTTCGTCTTCCATGCCTCGTGGCCGGGATTCACGAACAGCGGGAGCTGGGTCATGACATCCCCCTGGAGTGCTGCGATCCGCAATCGTTCCATCACCGAGTATCCATACTCGATGCCGTAGCCCAATGCAGCCGTGGTCGGATCCATCAGGATCCGTTCGAGCGGCAATCCCATGTCGGTTATGAGGATGATGAGCTGTTTGGCCAGGTTGACATCCATGGGGGTGCGGCTCACCACGAGGTGATCGTTGGCCATGGCGGCGGCAACGATCGTGCGGTAGTTGCCGTGTTCGCAGAGTCCCAACGCCAGCCGCTCTCCCTTGGCGGCGTCGGCCACCGCAACGAGGAGTTCGTTATCCACTTCCGCTTGACCCGGTCCCAGCACGATCAACGGCAGCCCCGTGCTCTCCAGGACCGTCGTGACCGAACGCACGGCGAGATCGGGGCTGACGGGATCGCCGGCGGCGTCCTGCAGACGCAGCGATACGACGATGAGGTCGGCCCCGACCGATCCGCACACCGACCAGTCGTCCGGTCGGACGGGAGTGATCTCCAGCGCGATGGCGGGACGGTGTGGAGGCGCCTCTTCGAAGTGCAGGAAGGGAAGGGTGCGTTCACCCCCGACCGTGACGGTCGAGGTTCGCGTCCCACCATCCTGCGCTGTCGCTCCCAGCGTGACGGCCTTGACGGCACCCGGCCATCTATCTTTGGGGATTTCGATCGGCATGGAGGCCTCCTGGTGATGCGGATCGCGCTCCGGCGTGGCCGGCCATCAGAGCATCGCTTCCATCGTGAGGGCCGGATGTTCGTGTTCCTCCAGCCACGGCAGCAGCTCCTCCACCGTCGTGACCGATCGCTCATCGGCGATACGATCAATCAACGAAGGGTCGCCTTCGCGGTCCGCTACGACCTTCAGCCCCTCGGCCATCGTCTCCTTCAGGAAGCTGCTCATCCACACCACCCGCCTGAAGCCTCCGTTGGCGGAGATGAACCGCGGGCTGAGCAAGTAGTACTTCCCGACCCCCATCACACCGGGCGTCTGGATGCCACCTCCGGCGAGTCCAGCGAGGGTGCTGAAGGTCATGCCTGCCGGGGTCATGCTGGTGTCCTCGCGGCCAACCACCATCACGCCGTTCGCCTCGGGGATCAACATCACGATGCACTCGAAACACCCACATGCCGTCATCGGGTTCTCCATGATGGAGTACATCGCCACCTGGTCGACGACGCCGTGCGAACCAACCTTGGCGTAGTCATTGGTGCCCTCCCAGTAGCCGCGCTCGGGGTCGAGCACCCTGCCCAGCTTGATGGGTTGGTTGGGTCCGGTGGGGTTGATGTTGAAGGAGGCCTTGCAGTCCAGCCAGTTGTATGCACCGCACAAGCCCAGCCGTTCCGGGCTGACGATGCAGACGTGATTCGGCGCGAACGACTGGCACAAGGTGCACGAGTAGAACTCATCTACCGCCAGATCGGTCAGGTCCTCGAGACGCTTGTTGCGGAAGTCGTAGGCGGCTCGCGCCTCACCGAGGAACTCCCTGAGTCGTGCTGGATCCGTATAGAGGGTCACCTGCACCTTGTCGACGATCGCGCCGAAGTCGGCGTGGAAGCGGGCGTGCAGGATCTTGCCGAAGTGCTCCAGGTCGAATCCGGAGTCGGCCGCTTTGGTCGACAGCCGGATCCATGCGATGTCCCGCTGACCGATGTGCTGCACTCCGGATGCACCGTTCACGAAGTGGTGGATTTGTCGCTCGAGCACCGGCTCGAAGTCCTTCTCCATCTGGCGGCCAGCCACGTCTACGACGATCCCCAGGTCCATGCTCCCCTGCAGCTCCACGTCCGAGAAGTCGGGACCGACCAATTCGATCTTGCCGTCTGTCACCTCGTCGAGCCCGGCCATGCGCAGGTATTCGAAGGCCCGCGAGTTCTTGCCACCGAACTCGATCCGCATGTCTACCTTGCGGACGACCTCGCCTTCGAAGGCGGATCCGTAGGGCACCGGTACCGGTACGTCTGCGATGTGTACCTTCACTCCGCGTACCTCGATGCACTTCTGGACAAGACGCTCCGCCCGCTCGAGGTCGTCGGCTCCCTCGATCTCGTTGAACGGCATGCTCACGACGTGCTCGTAGGTCGTCACGCCGGTTGGGAGGATCTGCGGGGTCACGGTGTCGGCTATCACCGGGAACCCGAAGCTGATGGCGCCCGCCGCGGCGGCGTACTTCAGGTCATCCACCTCGCCCAAAGCAAGGACGAAGGCGAAGACCCGACCCTTGTTGTAGAGCAGGATCTCTCGTCCCTGCCCGCCCTTCAGGCCTCCGAATGTGAGTGCCGAGCGGGTGGCGAAACCCAGAGCGTAGATGACGCTGATGGTGTCGGTGCCGAATGGGACCGTGTAGGTGTCGTAGCCGAGTTCGACACCCTCTTCGATGAGCTGATGGATGATGCTGCGCCCGTTCACGTTGCCTGACAGGAAGCACAGGATGTTGCGTTTCTGCAACTCACGCACGATCCGCACGGCGACTTCGTTCGACTTAGCACAGCCAACGATTGCGGCAAACCCAGGCATGCGTCCATCCACGAGCTGGATGCCCCACGACCGCAGCTGGACGTCGTCTATCGCACCGTTGAGGTGACCGTTCGGGGCCTCCTCCTCGGTGGCATTCGCGTCGGGACTCGTGAAGGCGGGTCCACCTGCGAGCTCGAAGCCGGCCACAGCCTCCGGTTGCAGTCCATTGACATAGCGGATCGCTTCGATGGTTTCCGCGGCGAGCAACGTTGCCATACCGCTATCCAGGGTCTCACCCAGGTACGGGGTCCACTGATGATCGGCGGGGAGAGGGTGCAGCAAGTCGCGGGCATGGGCCACCACGTCGGTGAGCTGCCCGAGGGCCGCGACCTCGATGCCCGTCATGCCCAGGATCACCGGAAGGTGATAGGCAGTGCTAGGGAAAGCGACCGGGGTCTCGGCACCCTTCTCTTCGAGCGCTCTGCCCAGCATGGCCTCGGCTTCCGAAACCAACGCGTTGGCCCCCCGGATGGCACGTGTGGCGATGTACCTGGACATGAGCTGCGGCCCCTACCCTATGTGACCGTTCCGTAGATCGCCGACCGTCGCTCCGGCAACGGGAGTGCTTCGAGCTCTCTGGTACGCGCATCTCCGCTCTTCCCGAATCTGGTCGGGTCGTACGCAGCGAGGCCGAGCGCGGCTCGCTTGGCATCGATGTGAGCGAGGGTGCGAGTGATGATCTCGTCGGCATCATCAAGGAATTCCAGCTTGCCGCCGTAGAGCTCCTCCCAGCCCTTGCTCATGTAGTCGGCAACCAGCACGCTCTCGGGAACCTTCTCCTCCCTGCCTTCGACCGGGTTCGTGCCGCCCATGATCACGTAGACCCCGGACGCCACGCAGTACGTGGCGATCGAAAGCGCCTTCTCGCTCATCCACTCCGGAGCGATGCCGACTGCCGGGATCTCATCGATGTCGTCGCCCAATCCCCCCTCCGCCACCATCTGCGTGAGTACCGTCAGGATCCGCGTGTTGTCCACGCAGGACCCCATGTGGAGTACCGGCGGGATCCCCACGGTTTCGCAGACCTCGCGTAAGCCTGGGCCGACTCTGTCCAGACCGGCGTCACCGACCAGGAAGCCGGCTTTCGCGTTGGCGATAGCGCTGCAGCCCGTCTCGACAACCAGCACGTCCTGCTTGAGCAGTGCAGAGGTGATGGCGGTATGCATGGAATCGTGCTGGATGCGGGGGTTGGTACACCCGACGATGGCGGCAACACCCCGTATCCGACCAGCAATGACGGCGTCGTTGAGTGGGCGGAAGGACCCCCGGTACGCTCCGCCGAGCATGTAGTTGATGTACTCGTGCGAGAAGCCGGGGGTGAGTGTGTTCCGGTAGTCCGGTATGTGGGTCTCGCCGCGGTTCTGGTAGTTGTCGATGGCAAACCGCAGGATGTCCTTGGCGGTAGTCACCGCGCGGCGTTCGTCGAACTCCATGTGGGTGGCTCCCTTGAGCCTGACCTTCGGGGAAGTGGTCACGATCTTGGTGTGGAAGCCCTCCGCCAGGCTCACCAGGGCCTGCATGATGCACTGCACGTCGTCGACCATCGCTTCGATCGCCCCGGTGAGGATGGCCAGCTCCTGCTGGAGGAAATTCCCGGCTGCGGGGATCCCCTGTCGCATGAGGATCTCGTTCGCCGTGCAGCAGATACCGGCCAGGTTGATACCCTCGGCGCCTGCGGCTTTCGCGTACTCGACGATCTCCGGATCCTGGCTGGCGGCGACGATCATCTCGCTCAGGGTTGGCTCATGGCCGTGGACGACGACGTTCACCATGTCGTCTTTCAGAACGCCGAGATTGGCTTCTCCCAGGAGGGGAGCCGGCGTTCCGAACAGGATGTCGGAGATGTCGGTTGCGATCATGCTGCCGCCCCAGCCGTCTGCCAGCCCGGTACGTATGGCGTGGTGCAATATGTGGGTGGGGTCCTGGTCATCACCCATGTGGGTGCGATGCAGGGCTTCGACAACCTCCCGATCGACCCCCCGTGGGGTGACGCCCTGTTCTTCCCACAGCTTCCTGCGCTTCGGCGGAGCCCGCCGAGTCGGTGCGAGCGCGCCGCGTTGTTGCCCGAATTGCTCGAGGTAGAGATCGGCGAGTTCGCTTGCGATCTCATCGGGGGCCCGACCTTCGACGGCTATGCCGTACATGCTGGCCACGGTCCGGAGCTTGGCCACGTCACGGATGGCGTACCCCTCCGCCTCCCCATTGGCCACCGCCTTGAGCGTGAACGCCATGTCACGCCCGTGATCGGAGTGCGCCGCCGCCCCTGCCGCCACGGCTCGTGTGAAGTTCCTCGACTGGATCGTGTCGATGGTGGCTCCACAGATTCCCGTCGAGCCGTCCTTGGTCAGACGACAGGGGCCCATCCCACACAAACTGCAGCACATACCCACCACGCCGATGCCGCAGGGAGCCAGGGCGTCCGCACGGCTGAAGGCGGTTGAAGCGCCGATCTCATCGGCAAAGGCCAGCATCGCCTGGGCGGCAGGATCGACCGATGATTCCTGTGGGCTGCGTCTTCCCCTCCGCGGGGAGGTTCCTTCCCGCTCGGCCACGGTGACTCCCCCTCACTCCTCCTTCATCTCGGTCGGCTCTGTCCGGGGCGGCGCGGCAGCCTTCAGCTCTTGCCGGAAGGCGACGGCGGGGCCAGACGGCGCGTTGCTCGTGGTGTGTCGCCGGTACTGCCCATCCGCGGCTGTTCTGTCGGTCGCAGGTTCACCCGATTCCATGGGCACGGGTAGTTCGGAGAGGTATCCGGCCTCGTCGAGCCGCCGTTCGAGAACTTCTGCCGACGTATACTCGGCGTCGAAGTCGATCTCGACAACACCGAAGGCACTCGAGGCGTAGACGACGCGCACGCCCGGCACGTCGTGAAGGATGCGCCGAACCTCGATCACGTGGTGGTCGGCATACATGGCGGGGACGACGAACACAACCGAGGTCATATCATCTCCCGTCATCGAACCGGTCCAGGTCGAGGTGCGGGTGTCGTCGCCCTGCGACCTCGCCCGACACGGTACCGTTCCTTCAGGATAGGCATTTTCGGGTCAGGCTACGGAAGGAAGGTTCCGGCCAGACAGGGCCGAATGGCCCCTTTCGGCGTCCCAAACTGCCCTTGCGGATCCCCAATCTCTCCAGAATGGAAGAGGGGTGTCGGCGTTGTTGATCGCTGGCTGGGTCTCTTCGCCCAGGCCGCGATGGCCGGTTCGGACCTTGCTGCGGGGGGTGGATCCGAGACATGCTGGCCAAGGAGCGACCGGGATGCTGTCCGGTCAGCCCGTCGTGCGTCTGGAACGGGTGAGGGACGGACCATGGCCACGAACGCGACCGCCACCCAGGCAGCCCCCGCCGGATCGCTCGAGGACCTCTACGAGCGGACGGCGCCGGCTGCCCTTCGGCTCGCCTACTTCGTGTCGGGCGACCGGGAGCTGGCGCAGGACCTCGTGCAGGGGCGTTCGCGCACGTGGCCGGGCGCTTCCATCACCTGCGCAAGCCGGACGCGTTCGAGGCGTACCTCCGTCGCACGATCGTGAACCTGTTCAAGTCGCACCTGCGCCGACGGCGGGTGGAGCGAACCCATCTCGAGGTGCGGCACGCGGCCCCGCCACTCGACGACGCCATCGCGGACGTCGCCGAGCGCGACCGGATGTGGACCGCGCTCGCGACGCTCCCGCGGCGGCAGCGCGCCGCCGTGGTGCTCCGGTTCTACGAAGACGCCTCTCGCGGCCTCTCGCGGCCCAAGTGCGGCCCGGCCAATCCCCACCCGGGGGGAGTCCCGCTCATGCCGTACCGGCGAGACAGACCTTGGTGGCGCACACACTTCGTTGGGGGTTCGCGTGGAAGACGGCCGCTACCAGGAGAGGATCGGACGGGCCGGTCCAAGCCGGGGCTTGCGCCGAGGAATCCGGATCCGCTGTCCAGCCGCACGATCGTCGTGCGAGCCCCTCGGCGCGTGGGCTCCAATCCCTTGGTGGACCCGTACGCCAAGGATCCGTGTTGCCCTAGGCGAGCACCCTCGCCACGTCGACCATCGCCTTCTTCAGGCCAAGCTGCTTGTCGCTCACGCCGAGCGCGTGGCCGACCATCTGCGAGAGGTAGAGGATCGGCATGTCGACCCACGCGCCGTCTGTCTTCTTGATCTCACCTTGACGGCCGTCCAGGTTGATCTGGCAGAGCGGGCAGGCGCAGACGATCGCCTCAGCGCCGCGCTCGCGGGCGTTGGTGATGATCCCCTTGACAAGCTTGTCGACGACATCCTGCTCGCAGAGCGCCAGGCCGGCGCCGCAGCAGTCGGTCTTCGAGTCCCAATCGACCGGTGTGCAGCCGATCGCCTCCACGACGGCGTCCATGTGCACGGGGTACTCGGGGTCTTCGGCCAGCGTGACCTTCGGCGGTCGCGTGAGCAGGCAGCCGTAGTAGGAGGCGACCTTGAGACCCTGGAAGGGCTTCACGACCTTGGCCTCGAGCGCCGCCAGGCCGACCTGGTCGTGGTAGACGTCGACCAGGTTGAGAACCTTGACGCCGCCGTCGTAGGGGCGTCCGACGACCTGAGCGATGTCGGCCGCCATGGCCTCGTCGCTGACCTCGTGGTTGGCGCTCTGGAAGCGGTTGTAGCAAGCGGCGCAGGGTACCGCGACAGCGTCGAGCTTCATGTCGTCCTTGACCTTGACGAGTTCGTTGGCCGGCAGGGCAGCCGCCAGCAGGCGATTGGCGGAGTGGCCGGCGGAGTTGCCGCAGCACTGCCAGCCGGGGATCTCGGCGAGGTCGACTTCGAGCTTGGCCATCGTGCCGTCGAACGAGCTGTCGAGTTCTTTGGCGGTGCTGTGAAGCGAGCAACCGGGGTAGTAGGCGAGCTTGGTCATGACGCGCCGCCTCCCTTCGGGGTTCCGCCGGCAGCCGAGGCGCCGCTGGCGCCCGGCGCCTTGCCGGCCGCCGCAGCCTTGGCCTCGACGCGCCGCCGGGCCTCGATGCGCTCGGCCGCCCGGGCCATGCGCTTCATCTGCTTGCGGTCGCCGATCGTTGGCAGCAGGCTGATCTTGCCCTTGGCCATCATCTTGATGCCGAGGCTGGTGTAGCCGAGCGCCGCCTTGGGCCGCTTGAGCAGGTCGAGCGAGACGAGCTCGAGCTCATAGAGGCGGCCCCAGCGCTTGAACGACTTGTAGTTGAGGTCGAGGATGCGCGCGAACGGCATATCTCTGCGTACCCGACCATCTTGGCGGGCGATGATGCGCAGCTCATCCATGATCGCCGCGACGTCGATGCCCTGGGGGCAGCGCGTGGTGCAGGCCTCACAACCGGTGCACAGCCAGATGAACCTGCTGTCGACCGACATCGCCTCGTCACCGAGCTGCACGGCGCGCATGATTTGCGCCGGGTGAACGTCGGCGAACTGGGCCACCGGGCAGCCGGTGGAGCACTTCTTGCACTGGTAGCACTTGTAGGGGTTCTCGCCCGATCCGGAGCGGATCCGTGCGGCGAGGGCGCCCGACAGCGTCTGGGTCACTTCCTCTTCCATTTCCATTCGGTCACGTCTCTCACTCCTCACGTCACCGCTGGGCGCGGCATGAGTCCCGCGGCCTCGACGATCTCGGGTATTGCCGACTCCCACTCGACGGCCATGACGTGCACGCCGGCGACGCCCTCGACCTCGGCCAGCTCCTTGATCATCTCGACGGCGAGCTTCTTGCCTTCGGCCTGCTGCCGTTCGCCCTTGTCCTTGGCCGCGATGCGATCGATGATCTCTTGGGGCACGTCCATGCCGGGCACGGACTTCTTCATGTAGTTGGCCATGCCGGCGCTCTTGATCGGCGTGATACCAGCGAGGATCTTGACCTCCTGGTGGAGTCCCAAGGCGCGCACCTCCTCCATCCACTGCTTGAACCTGGGGACGTTGAAGATGCACTGCGTCTGCACGAAGTCGGCGCCGGCCTCGACCTTCTTCTTGAGACGAAGGGCGCGCAACTCGAGCGGATCGCCGAAGGGGTTCTCTGCGCAGCCGATATAGAGGGCAGGGGCGACGTCCATCTCCTCGCCGCACTGGAACCTCTTCTCATCGCGCATGTCTTTGTACATGCGGATCAGGCTGACCGAGTCGAGGTCGTGGACTCCCTTGGCCTCGGGGTGGTTCCCGAAACTGATGTGGTCGCCCGTCAGGCAAAGGATGTTCCTCACGCCGAGCGTGGCGGCGCCGAGGATGTCGGCCTGCATGGCGAGCCGGTTGCGGTCGCGGCAGGTCATCTGCATGACCGCTTCGACGCCGTTCAGCTGCGCCGTGTGGGCCGCCACGAGAGAGCAGATGCGCACCACAGCGGTCTGGTTGTCCGTGACGTTGACGGCGTCGACGTAGCCTCTGAGGATCTTGGCCTTCTCTTCTATGACGCGGCCGTCGGCGTTCTTCGGCGGGCCGCACTCGCCGGTGACGGCGAACTTGCCCGCCGAGAGGACCTTCTCGAGGTTGCTGCCTGCCTTCAATGTCAGGAGATCGTCGCTCATACCGGTTTCGCTTCTTCGCGCACCATCTTCCGAGGACCACCGGAGCTGCTCTTGCTCCAGTCCTTGGGCGGACGGTACTGGAACATCAGCTCTTCACGGCCCTGCGCCTTCAGGCGCTCCCAGATCAGCGCCCAGGCGCACTCGATCTCTTCCCCGTTGGGGCCGACGACCTCGCAGAGGCCGGCGTGCGAGCCGCCGCAGGGGCCGTTCATGAGGCTCTTGGAGCAGCGCACCACCGGGCAGATGCCGGCGGTGAGTCCGATCACACAGTCGCCGCACGCAGCACAGCGCTCGAGCCACACCGCGTGCTCCTGGGGCATGCCGAGCATGTTGGTGTTGACGGCCGGCATGACCAGCTTCGGGGCGAACTTCTCGGCCAGGCTCTGGATGCCGATACCGCAGGCCATGCTGAGCACGAGCGGGAACTCGCCGACCTTGTCGGCGATCATGTCGAGGTACTCCCACTCGCACTGGCGGATGGCGGCCGTGTGTTCGACGGCGAGCTCGCGGCCCTCTTCTTTGGCCTTGATACTGATCTCGGAGGCGAGGATCTCGGCCTCCTTCTCGCCACCGGTCAGGCAGATGGCGACACACGTGTCGCAACCGGCGACCAGCACCTTGTCGTGCCCTTCGGTCATCGCGTAGATCTGGTCGAATGGCTTGCGTTCCGCTGTGATCAACTCTTCAGTCCTTCCTCCACAGTGAGCGCGGTCACGAACCCGCCGGGGTGTCGTCGGCGCCCGCAGGGGCGCCATCGGGCAGGGCGGCGTCACCCATACGGGCGCGCACGACCTCGACCGGCTCGAAGCCGTCGCGGGGCCGCACGGGGTTGGGCCCGAGGCGGCGGATGCGCTCGGTGAACTCGCGCGCCGTCTGGGCGAACCGCGGCCCCATGGCCGACGACATGTTGAACATCTCGACGCGCTGCGGGTCCATGCCCAGCTCCTCGAGCAGCGTCTTGACGTGCCCGATGCGCTTGCGCGCCCAGAGGTTGCCCTCGAGGTAGTGGCACTCGCCCTCGAGGCAGCCGGCGGCGTAGACGCCGTCGGCGCCGGCCTCGAACGCCTTGAGCAGGTGGATGACCTCGAGCTTGCCGGTGCAGGGCAGCTTGATCATGCGGATGTTGGTCGGGTACTGCAGACGCATGCTTCCGGCCAGGTCGGCGGCCGCATAGGCGCAGTAGTGACAGGCGAAGACGATGATCTTGGGCTCGAAGCCCTCGTTCAGCGCGTCGGCGGCCCGGTCGTCGACCGTCATCGTGGCCTGTTCCGCGTCGTCGGCCATCTCACATCAGCTCCATAGTGAGCGCCTCTTCCTTGGCGAAGATCTGCGCGTCGGTGTAGTGGTGCAGTTCGATCGCCTTGGCGGGGCATTCGCTAACGCAGATGCCGCAGCCCTGACAGGCGGCCGCCTCGATCTTGGCCTTCTTGGTGTCGGGCTCGATGATCGGCACCTTGAAGGGGCAGATGCGCACGCACGTAAGGCAGGCGGCGCACTTGTCCTGATCGACCCCGGCGACGACGCCGCCGGCTTTGAGCGCCGGTTTGGCGAGGATCGCCGCGGCGCGACCGGCGGCGGCGTAGGCCTGCGAGATCGACTCCTCGATGCCCTTGGGGTAGTGGGCCGAGCCGCAGAGGAAGATGCCCTCGCTGGCGAAGTCGACCGGACGCAGCTTGACGTGCGCCTCGAGGTAGAAGCCGTCGGCGGTGAGCGGCACCTTGAGCATCTTCGAGAGCTCGTGGTTGCCGTCGTTGGGAACCGCCGGGGTGGCCAGCACGAGCAGGTCGAGCGGCAGCCCGATGCGCTTGTTCAAGTACGGGTCTTTGAAGTCGACATGGACCGAGCCGTTGGCGGTGACCAGCGGCCGGTCGTCGTTGTCGTAGCGCGTGAAGATGACGCCCAGCTCGCGGGCGCGGGTGTAGTACTCCTCGGTCAGGCCGAAGGTGCGGATCTCCTTGAACCACACGTAGACCGGTCGGTCGGGATCTTGCTCTTTGAGCCGGATCGCGTTCTTGATGGTCTGTGCGCAGCAGGTCCGCGAGCAGTACGGCTTGTTCTCGTCCAGCGAGCCGGCGCAGAGCATGAAGCCGACCGACTCGGCCTCCTTGACCGCCGGGTCATCGGCGGCCAGCAGTCTCTCGAGGTCCATGCCGGTGACCACCTTCTGGCCGGAGCCCAGACCGAAGAGCTCGGGCCGTTGCTCCTGTGAGCCGGTGGCGACGATCACCACGCCGTGCTCGACCGGCGTACGCTTGCCGTCGTTGGATTCGATCACGCTGGCGAAGTTGCCGATGAAGCCGTGGAAATCGGTCAGGTTGGCACCGAGGTGGACCTTGACGTTGGGGTTGTCGACAACGCGCTGTACGAGCGCTGCGACGAACTCGGCGGGCTTGCTGCCCTTGATGGTCCGATCGATCTCGAGCACCCGCCCGCCTAGCTTGTCGGCGCGCTCGACGAGGTGCACCTCGTAGCCCATCTCGCCTAGCGCCGCGGCGGCCGTCATGCCGGCGATGCCGCCGCCGACGACCACCGCGGTGTGGGTGAGCGGTACGTCGATCTTGTAGAGCGGCTCGAGCATGCGCGCCCTGGCCACCGACATGCGGATCAGGTCCTTGGCCTTGTCGGTCGCCTTCTCGGGCTCGTCGCGGTGCACCCAGCTCGCCTGGTCGCGGATGTTGGCCATCTCGAACAGGAACGGGTTGATGCCGGCCTCGCGCAAGGTGTCCTGGAAGATCGGTTCGTGGGTGCGCGGCGTGCAGCTCGCGACTACGACCCGGTTCAGGTGCTCCTTCTCGATGGTCTCCTTGATGAGCGACAGCGAGTCGGAGGAGCACGTGTACATGGTGTCGTTGGCATAGACCACGCCGGGGAGTCCCATCGCGTAGTCAGCGGCGCCTTTCACGTCGATCACGCCGGCGATGTTGGAGCCGCAGTGGCAGACGAAGACACCGACGCGCGGCTCTTCGCCGACGACATCCTTCTCGGCCGGGTACTGCTTGTCGACCGTCAGGGTGCCGCGCGAGTCGGCGAGGCCGGTCATCACCTGCGCCGCGGCCGCCGAGGCTTGGGCGACCGAGTCGGGGATGTCCTTGGGCTCGCTGAACGGGCCAGCGACGAAGACTCCGGGGCGGGACGTGTCGAGCGGCTTGTACTCCTCAAGCTTGCAGAAGCCGTGGCGGTTGAGTGCGATGCCCAGGGAGCCGGCGGCCTCCTGCGCCTTGCGCGAGGGCTCGAGGCCGACCGAGAGCACAACCATATCGTAGCGGTCGGTATGCAGCGTGCCGCCCTGGTCTTCCCAGGTGATCAGCGCGTCGCCGGTCTCGGGATCTTCCTTGATGTACGAGGGTCGCGACCGTATGTACTCGACGCCCATGTCGAGTGCGCGCTGGTAGAAGCCGTCGAAACCCTTGCCCATCGCGCGCATGTCCATGAGGAAGACGGTCGGCTTGCAGTCGGGCTCGTGGTCGATCGTCAGCATCGCCTGCTTGTTGGCGAACATGCAGCAGACGCTGGAGCAGTACTCGTGCTCTTGGTCGCGGGAGCCGACGCACTGGATGAAAGCGATGGTTCTGGGATGGCGGCCATCGGAGGGTCGCTTGACCTCGCCCTGATTGGGACCGGACGCCGAGAGCATGCGCTCGTACTCAAGCGCCGAGAGGATGTTCGGGTAGCGGCCGTAGCCGTACTCGCCCTGGCTGCCGGGGTCGTACAGGTCGAAACCGGAGGCCAGCACGACGGCGCCCACCTCGACCTCGATCTCGCTGTCCTCTTCGTCGTGCAGGAACGCCCCGGGACCGCAGGCCCGAACGCACTCGTAGCATTCGGAGCAGACGGCGCAGTTGAGGCAGCGCTTGGCCTCGGCGACCGCCTGCTCCATGCTGAAGCCGGTGCTGACCTCGTCCCAGGTGCGCTTGCGCGCGACGCCGTCGAGGTGCGGCATGACCTGGC
>Ga0315275_10002984_pt1 | contig 15460 bp, 10 predicted proteins | sample YL17G03_0_MG_FD_205557 | JGI IMG/M metagenome (GOLD analysis project Ga0315275, IMG submission 205557) | Sediment microbial communities from Yellowstone Lake, YNP, Wyoming, USA - YL17G03_0 | ecosystem: Environmental > Aquatic > Freshwater > Lake > Sediment | place: USA: Wyoming | collected... | reverse complement strand
GTCCTTCTTGACGAGATCGAAGACCCCCAGAACCTGGGAGCCATCATCCGCAGCGCCGAGTGCGCCGGGGCCGACGGCATCATCCTCCCGGAGCGGCGATCGGCCGGAGTCACGGAAGCTGTCATGCAGGTCTCGGCCGGGGCCGCCGAACATCTCAAGATCGCCCGGGTGACCAACCTCGCCAGGACCATGGATGATCTCAAACAAAAAGGCCTCTGGTTCGTGGGAGCCGAAGGAGGGCAGAAGGGACTCTGGTACAACTTCGATTACACCGTGCCGGTCGGCATCGTCCTCGGCTCCGAAGGCCGGGGCCTGCGCCGCCTGATCCGGGAGAAGTGCGACCAGGTCCTCTCCATACCGCTGCTCGGCCGGGTGAACTCCCTCAATGTCGCCGCCGCGGCCGCCGTCTTCTTCTTCGAAGTCGCCCGCCAGCGCCTCCACCAGGCTTGACTTGAGTTTGCTCAAGTCTATAGAATGTGGAGGGTAAACGTGCGCCAGCCTCGCGGAATACAATGAGCAAAGAGCGGGATTTTTATCAACTGGAGAAGAACATCCTCCTCCTGAAAAAGGAGATTACAGATCTGGAGATATCAGAAGACCCCTCCAGGGAAAGCAAGATAGCCGACCTCCGCGGCCAGATCGCCGCTGAGTGGGCTCTGATCAGTCCTCATCTGACCGCCACCCAGATCGTCCAGATGGCCCGCCATCCCCAGCGTCCCTATACTCTCGACTACATTGCCAGCCTGGTGGAGGATTTTACCGAGATGCACGGCGACCGGCGTTTCGCCGACGATCCAGCCATCGTTGCCGGCCTGGGCTTCTACAAGGGCAAGACAACGGCCTTCATCGGCCACCAGAAGGGCCGGAGCACCAGGGAAAGGATCGCCCGTAACTTCGGCCAGCCCAACCCGGAAGGATACCGAAAAGCGCTCCGGGTGATGAAAACGGCCGAAAAATTCGGCTTTCCGGTCGTCACCCTGATCGATACGCCGGGCGCCTATCCCGGTATCGGGGCTGAGGAGCGGGGTCAGGCCGAGGCCATCGCCCACAACCTCAGGGAGATCTCGACCCTGCGGGTCCCCATCGTCATCGTCATCATCGGCGAGGGAGGAAGCGGCGGAGCCCTGGCCGTCGGCGTGGGCGACATCGTCATGATGCTCGAGAACTCGTTCTACTCGGTTATCTCACCCGAAGGCTGCGCCGCTATCCTTTGGAAGGACCAGAGCGCCGTCGCCCAGGCGGCCGAGAATATGAAGATCCGGGCCCAGGAACTCCTCGCTCTGGGCATTATCGACAAAATCATCCCGGAGCCGCCCGGCGGGGCCCACATCGACCCGGAATGGACTTTTAAGTCCGTGGACAAGCATCTCAGCCAAGCCCTGAAGAAACTCGAATCCAAGCCCGTTAAAGAGATGCTCGAAGAGAGGTACCAGAAATTCCGCAAGATGGGGGTCTTTGTCGAGAAGTGAGCGAGGACAAGCCGGAGAAACAGCCCGTTTCCGCGATCAAGGGAACACACGATATCCTGCCCAAAGAAGCCCGGGGCTGGCAGAGGGTGGAGGCCGTGGCCAAGGCCACCTTCGAGCTCTACGGCTACAGGGAGATCCGGACCCCTGTCTTCGAGGCCACCGAACTCTTCGAAAAGAGCACCGGCCAGACGACCGATATCGTCCAGAAAGAGATGTACACCTTCACGGACAAGGGCGGACGCTCCATAACTCTCCGGCCAGAATATACTCCATCCGTCGCCCGCGCTATCATCGAGCACCGGCTCGACCTTCTTCCCGAGCCGATGCGGTATTACTTTATTGGCCCCATGTTCCGCTTCGATAAGCCGCAGAAAGGCCGCTTCCGCCAGTTCCACCAGGTCGACATCGAGGTTTTCGGGGAAAACGACCCGGCCATCGACGCCGAGATCATCGAGATGGCCGACCACCTCCTGAAGAAACTTAAGGTCACAGCAACCGAAGTCCTGGTCAACTCGGTGGGCTGCCGAAACTGCCGGCCCGCCTATCTCAATGACCTCCGCGCCGCGGCGGCGGCCGTCGAGGCCTCTCTCTGCCCCGATTGTCAGAGGAAAGCGGAGACGAACCCGCTCCGCATCTTCGACTGCAAGGTCGAGGCCTGCCGGAAGGTCGCGCAAGGGTTCCCGGAGATTACGGGCTACCTCGACGCGGAATGCGCCGAACATTTCCGGAAGTTCCGGTCCTGGCTGGACCTTTACGGGATCTCCCACCGAATCGAGCCGCACCTCGTCCGCGGCATCGACTACTACACCAAAACAACGTTCGAGATAACCGCCTCGAAGCTCGGCGCCCAGAACTCCCTCCTCGGCGGCGGCCGCTACGATGACATGATGAGGGACTTCGGCGGTCCGGACATCTGCGCCATCGGGTTTGCCATGGGTGTGGAAAGGCTTCTTTCGGTGGCTGAGCTCGAACCCGCCCTGGACCAGTTCGTCTATCTGGCCTACATGGGGGACGAGGCCAAGAAAGAAGCCGTCCTTCTGGCCCGGTTCCTGAGGGCTCAGGGCGTCGCATGCCTCCTCGAATTCAAGGAGCGCAGCCTAAAAAGTCAGCTCGGCAGGGCGAGCAAGCTCGGGGCGTCCTGGGCCCTGATCATCGGCGAGGAAGAAGTCGGCAAGGGCAGGTATCAACTCAAGGACATGAAGGCCGGAACCCAGGTCGAAGCCGGAAAACAGGACCTCCTCAAGATCCTCGGCAGGTCCGATTCCTGAGAAGACGCCGGGAACTCCAGGGCCGCCAAGCGAGAAAAAAATGGAAGACAAACAATCAAAAAATGGGCTGAGTTTATCGAGGACAATCTACGGCGGTCTTATCCGGCCGGAACATGAGGGCCAGGAGGTCACTCTCTGCGGCTGGGTCCAACGGCTCCGGGATATGGGGAACCTGATTTTCGTCGACCTCCGGGACCGCGAGGGGGTCATCCAAATCGTCTTCTCCCATGAACGGCCGGACCTCCTCGAGGCCGCCAGGAAAATTCGGCCGGAGTACGTCGTCTCCGTTAACGGGCTGGTGCGAAAAAGGGAGCCCCGGGCCGTCAACAAAGAGATGGCCACCGGTGAAATAGAAGTCGAGGCGAAGGAGATGCAGCTTCTCAACATCTCCAAGGTGCCGCCCTTCCAGGTTGCCGATCCGGTCCAGGCTTCCGAGGACTTGCGGATGAAATACCGTTACATCGACCTCCGCCGGCCGTCCAAGCAGCGGGCTATCCGGCTGAGGCACGAGGCGGCCTTGCGGACGCGCAATTACCTGAGCGACCGGGGGTTTCTGGAGATCGAGACGCCTTTCCTGGCAAAGTCTACGCCCGAGGGCGCCAGGGACTATCTCGTCCCCAGCCGGATCCACAAGGGGCGGTTCTACGCCCTGCCGCAATCGCCGCAGACCTTCAAGCAAACCCTGATGATCTCGGGGTTCGACCGTTACTTCCAGATCGTCCGCTGCTTCCGGGATGAGGACCTGCGCTCGGAGCGGCAGCCGGAGTTCACCCAGATCGATATCGAGATGAGCTTCATCGATCGAGAAGATATCTATTCGTTGGTCGACGGGATGCTGGCCGCCATATTTGAGGTCACGGGGAAAAACGTCAAAACTCCCCTTCCCCGGCTTACCTATCAGGAGAGCATGGCCAAGTACGGAACCGACAAGCCGGACCTCCGGATCACGGCTGAGCTTACAGACCTGACGGCCGAGGCGTCCGGGTTCCAAGCCGAGCTCATCCGCAAGGTCCTGGCCTCGGGGGGGATTTTCGAGGGCTTAAGGGTGCCGGGGGCGGCCGGTCTTTCCCGGAGTCAGTTGGATAAACTCGGGGAGAAAGCCCAGGAACTCGGTGCCAAGGGAGTCATCTGGCTGAAGAAGCAGAATGGGTTCAAATCAGCCCTGAAGCTCGAGGAGGCAGAAGCCCGCGCAATCTGGGAAAAGACAACGGCCCGGGACGAAGATCTGGTGCTCCTCGTCGCCGACCGCCGCGAGGTCGCGCTCCCCGTATTGGGATTTTTCCGCAAAGACCTCCTCCAATCGCGTGCTGGAAAGGATTTCGCCTTCACCTGGGTAACCGATTTTCCCCTTTTCGAGTGGAGTGAGGAGGAAAAGAAGATCGTCTCTGTTCACCATCCCTTCACCTCACCGCTCGCCACAGACATCCCCCTCCTCGAATCCGAACCGCTCCGGGTGAGGGCCAGGGCCTATGACGTCGTCTGCAACGGCTACGAGATCGGCGGCGGGTCCATCCGGATTCACGATTTCGGGCTCCAGCGGAAGGTCTTCGGCCTCTTGGGCCTCTCGGAAAAAGAGACCGAGGAGAAATTTGGCTACTTCCTGGAGGCCCTCGGTTACGGGACGCCGCCCCACGGCGGAATCGCCATGGGGTTTGACCGGATCGTCATGCTTTTGGCCGGAGAAGAATCTATCCGCGAGGTCATCCCCTTCCCCAAGACAACCAGCGCCCTCTGCCTGCTCACTGGGTCGCCCTCGGAAGTGAGCGAGAGACAGCTCGACGAGCTCGGCCTCAAGCTGAAGAAGTAGTTTCTTTGGTCTTGAGAACTCCTCATGGCCCTGCGGGCCACCCGTGAAAGATGAAAACCCCCTCCTCCCGACCTCCTCCCACGAGGGGAGGAGGATAAACGGAGTGGTAATCCGATCCTTCCCTACTGGACTTGGAGCAAGAGGTCAGGTGACTCGCCTACCCGCTTCCTACTGGGGAAAGATCTAACGCAGGCTGTCTAATCACTTCCTTCCAACGGCAGAAGCCAAGTGAGTTGCCCCGCATTGTCCTCCCCACCGGCGGGGGAGGATAGAGGAGAGGGGGATTTTCTAGGCAACTGCCCATCGTCTTTGCGTTGACTCTCAGTGCGCTTTAGGATAGGCTCTTTTTGTGGTCAGCAGCTAGCCTTCCAAATGAGGCGGGTAAATTTATCAGGGACCACAAAATCTTGTTCCAGTCAGGAGGCAGCGTGCCAAAACAAATCCTCTACCGAAGCCCACGGTCTTCGTTCTTATCGCTCTTCGCCTTTGTCCTGCTGATTGCTTCCGCCGCGTTTCCCCAGACAGCCATTATCCGCGCGGGGAACCTCATCGACCCCGCTGCGGGCACCGTTCTCAAAGGTCAAGTCATCCTGGTCAAGGACGGCAAGATCGCTGAGGTCGGGCCGAAGGTGAACATCCCGGCCGGCGCCGAGGTCATCGACCTCACAAACGCCTGGGTGATGCCGGGGCTTATGGACGGGCATACCCATATTACGCTGGACTTTGACATGAGCTCGGGTTTCGACACTATATACCTCAGGGAAAGCTCGGCCATGCGGGCGCTCCGGGGGCTGAAAACTGCCCAGGACATCCTTCAAACCGGTTTCACCGTCGTCCGGGATGTGGGAAACGATGCCAACTATGCGGCAGTCGATATCCGTGACGCCATCCGAAAAGGCTGGTTCGCCGGGCCGACCGTCCTGACCACGGGCAAGATCATCGCTCCCTTCGGCGGCCAGACTCACCGCGTCACGCCCGAGCAGGGCCGCTTCTGGCTGTTCGAATACATTGACGCCGACACCGTCGATGAAGTCCGAAAAGCGGTCCGGCAGAATATCTACTACGGCGCGGACGCCATCAAGCTCGTCTCAGATAACAGCGCTTTCTACTATACGGTCGAGGAGATCCGGGCGGCGTCCGAGGAAGCCCATGCGGCTGGGTTGGTGGTCTCCGTCCATGTCATGGGCGGGGAGCCGGCGCGCAACGTCATCCTCGGCGGCGCTGATTCCATCGAACACGGATTTGATCTATCCGACGAACTGCTCCAACTCATGAAGGAAAAGGGGACCTGGCTGCTGGGCACCGAATTCCCTCAGGCCCATCTCGAGAAGTTGGACCCGGCAGGGACTATGGGACAGGCCAAAGAGGAAGCGGCTAAGTCCATAGACCGGCTCAAGAGAGCCTACAAAATCGGCGTGAAAATGGCCTTTAGCACCGACAGCGTATCCAACCTTCCGGGCAAGAACCGGGGCGATATGATGCTCGATTATCTGGACATGTGGGATGCGGCGGGTGTTCCGCCGGCCGCGACGCTGAAAGCCATGACGACGGACGCCGCGGAGTTCCTGAGGATCGCCAAAACTCGGGGATCAATCGCCAAAGGCATGGCGGCCGACATCATCGCCACCCCGGCCAACCCCCTGGAGAACATCCAGGCTCTTCGTCAGGTGATGTTCGTGATGAAGGACGGCAAAGTCGTCAAGCCCAAGACTTGACGCCGGCCGTCATTTGTCTGCCAAGGCATAGGTCGTCAAGTAGGCCAGGCGGGACACTTTCTCTATCATCTCTCCGCTGACTTTCTCTACACTGTCGCTGGTCTGATGATAGTCCTCATGCATGCTGGTGATGACGAAAAACCAGGGGACTTTGGCGAAACCGAAGGACGAATGATCACTCCCTCCCATGCCGCGCTCGTTCTCGCCGGATTCCCTGAGATAGAGGTCGAGCCCGACATACTGGTCCGCATTCTTCACCACGTCCCCGAACCCGGCGCCCGCCGAGAACGAAACGGGCAGGAAATTGGAGACCTTGATCTTTTTGAAAGCCTCGTTGTCCACGGGGATCTGCATCATCCGGGCCATGCGGTTGAGGTTCTGCTCTGTGTAGGGACGGCTGATCATGTCCATGTTGAAGTAGGATAAGGTTTTGTCCATAGGATACAGGGGGTTCTGCACATAATACCGGGAGCCGAGGAGCCCCTCCTCCTCCCCTGTCCAGAGGCAGAAAACGACCGTCCGCTTGGGCTTCTCCGGGTTGGCGGCAAACGCCCGGGCCAGGTTGAGGACGCCGACCGATCCTGAGCCGTTGTCGTCGGCGCCGTTGAAGACATATTCGCCGCTGATGCCGTTGTGATCGAGATGGGCCCCGATGACTACAGCTTCGTTCTTCAGGTTAGGGTCAGACCCCTCGATGTAGCCGACGACGTTCCGGCAGGTCACCAGAGTCGTCTTGGCCGTTGTGGTTATACTCAGCCGCGTTCCAGCAAGATCCATCGAGGCCGGTTTGAGGGTTGTGTCAATCTTCTGCTTGAGGTCATCGATCTTCTGGCCGGAACCCTCCAGGATGGCGTTGGCCATTTCGCGGGTGATCGTGACGGTCGGCGACCCCTCCCAGGGCATCCGCTGCGTGGCCCCGGGGAGCATGAGGCGCCGGCGCGGCCGCTGGATGATCGGCCGCTCATCTGAAACCGGCCTCGGCCTGCCCAGGTTGTTGAACATTTCGCTGTCCTTGACCGAGCTCTGGACCTGGAGGATGGCAACGGCGCCAAGTTTGGCGATCTCCTGAGTTTTGCTGAAACCTCCGCCGCCCCGGCGCATCATCATCATCGGTGGGACCGGGGCGTATTTTTCTTTGAGCTCCTTGTCCTTTTGGAAGGGGGAATTGGGGTTGTCCTTGCCGGGGGCCTCAGAAAGGATCATGACGATCTTGCCCTTGACATTGAGGTTCTTGAAATCCTCGTAGCCGACCGCTTTTTCCGAGATCCCGTAGCCGGCGAAGACGACGGGAGCCGTGAACGAATCGCTGCCCGACATCATGCCCATGAAATCGACGCCCGACTGGAAAGTGCGCGTCTTGTTGAGTCCGCCGATCTTGAGGTCGAGGCCGATGACGGTTGAAGAATCCGTGATTTCCTTCATGGCAAATTCCTGGAGGAAACTTCTCTCCGGAGCCTGACGCGGCTGGTCGGGCCCAAAGCCCATACCCATCATCATCCGGCCCATCATAGGCTGGTCGCCTCCCGCTTTCAATTTCCAGAGGGCAAAAAGCGAAGCAGCGTATTCGGCGGCCAGCTGATAGCCTCTGGTCGTCGTCTCGCGGCCTTCCATCAAGTCGGAGGCGATGTAGGTGAGCAGGGTGATCGAATCCTTGGCCGTGATAGAGTCAAACCCGGCTTTCAGCTTGTCCGGGACCGCTTGGGTCTTCTCGACCTGGACGAGGTTTTTCTGGATGTCCTCGGGTTTCTGTTGCTGGGACTGCTGGGGTGGGGCCTGGGCGTTCAACCCGAAAACCAGGCAGATGACGACAAAAACAGACAGGCCCGATTTCTTCATGAACGATGTCTCCTCTCGGTAAATTTAGCTGGCATGGGGCCAACGACGAAGAAAAGCACGATAACATAAATTAGACGTGCCCGCCACCCGGTTTCTTCCCTGAATCTTGGGATCCTTGGGGGATCAAAGGACATGAAACTCGATCTCGATTTCTTTCCAGGCTGTTCTGGCTTGATTTACGTTTGCCTATACTTCTGCCGACCGAAGCCGATGTCTAGGAATCTGCCGGATATGCTCCGCCGCTTCCTTTTTTCCCCCAACAATTAGGGCCTTCCTTCGCATAAACCACACCTCGCGGGCGCGGCCGGACGCCCACACCTTTAGCCGGGCTGACACCGGCCTCCTCCCTATTCTTCGCTCGTTATGGGTTTGTGGTCTTTTCTAATCCCCGCAGGCGAGGTAAAGAGTGCACAATCCGCTGGTGTTTGAGGTCGCCGAACCGGAAGCCCAGTCGCCGGTCCCGGTCGCAGTCTCGGGCACTCCCCCACAGGAGACGATGACGGCGCAATAGCCGCCGCAGCATTTCGGGCAGTAGCAGTCGCCCGCTCCTCCGCCGCTTTCGATCTGCGCCCCTTCCTCGCTGGAGACCATTCCTATCACCTTCATGACCTTCCCGTGGCAGGTGACGTGCTTCGTTCCGGGTGGGACATGGGCGAGGCCCTGGCTGCACACCTCGATGTAGGACGACGCCTCGGCCGACATCCCGGTGTCTATAGTCCCCGTCGAATAGGCGGAGACCAGGACGACGACAGCACCCAACCCGACAATCACTTTGGAGAGTCTCTTCATCAGATTATCCTCCGGTTAAGATTGAGGGAAAATTATCCCTGTATATATAAGAGACGCTGGAGAGGCCATTTTTTTAGCACTCGACGTCTTTTTTTCTGCAAAAAACGAAAAAATGAGCCCGGCCGGCTGGGAGAGAAACTCCCGGCCGGCACCCGGCGGCCTATGAATTGACAGGGGCGGACCGTTTCCCTAGAATTCGCGGTGAGATGAGAACGGACAGGGGCACATCCGAGGAGCTCGAAGCCTTCCTGGAGCGCTTCTCCGCTTCCATCCGGGCCTCCATCCTGAAATTCGGGCTCGAGGAAAAGGGTATCGATCCTGAGGACGTTCTCCAGGACATCAGGCTAAAAATAATAAAAATAATTTTTAGTGCTAAAAAAATACGGTCTCCAGCGTCTTATATTAATAGTGTTGTCCATTCCGCGCTTATGGACTGCCTTCGGAGATCGAGGGCCCAGGAGGAGATTCTCCAATTTGAGAGGCAGGAGACATTGCGGCAGGCGGAGGGCCCGAAGGAGCCCCGGGCCGTTGACATCCTTGCCCGGAAGGCGATCGGGGAAGCCGTCAATTCTCTTGTTCCGTCGCGGAAGAAGGCCTTGAAGATGTTCCTGCTGAACATGACCGTCGAGGAGATTGCCCGCTCCCTCAACTGGACCCCGATCAAGACAAGGACTCTGATCTACCGGGGGTTGGACGACATCAAAAGAAAACTCAAGAAAAGGGGGATTGATTATGACGACCGACCCTGATCGCTTCAAAGCTCTGTACGGGGTCAATGTCGGACTCCGGAAGCCGACCTCGAGGCGGGATTGTCCCTCGCCCAAAAAGATGATCAGGCTTCTGACCTCGCGGTGTTCTGCCCGAGAGGGGTCGAAGCTCATGGACCACATCTTGATCTGCAGCGACTGCGCCGGAGAATTCGGGTTTCTCACCGAGGCCCTTCGGAGCGAAAGAGCCCTTGTCGGGGAGATTGAAAACTGGCTGGGGAGCCGCCAAAAAGCAGAGCCCCGCCAGCCTCATCTCCTCCGCTACTCCTGGGGCATCGCTTCCCTGCTGGCGGCTTTTTTCATCGTCGGGTTTATCGTCTTGAGGCTTGTCATCCTGCGTTCGCCGGAGAGGTATAGGGCGGCTTCAGATGCTCGGGTCGCGCTCCTCGAGCCGGTGGAACAAAAAGTGAACCGCCAATCCTTGATCTTCAGGTGGCAGCCGGTCCAAGGTGTCGAGCACTACGTCGTCGAGGTCTTCGACGAAGCCCTGGCGCCCATTTGGAAGAGCCCGCCACTCCTTGAGACCCGGATCGCACCGCCTGACCAGTTAGCTGGGGGACTCGTCCCACGGAAGTCCTATTTCTGGCTGGTCTCGGCCTATTTCGCCGGCGGAGACAGATGGCTGTCGCCGCTCGAGGAATTCACCCTAAAAGACTAGGGCCGGGCAGGCCTCACGTCAGAGCCCATCGGCGCCGATCCCGGTGAGGGCATCCCCATGGAGGACAAAAGCCGCCCAATAGAATGGGTGTCTGTAGCCCGAATTCAGCATCTTGAGCTTGGCTGAGCGGAGGGCCAGCGTCTTGCTTTCCCCTCGGAAAAGGTGGTTATAAAAACGGCTCATGAACTCGGCTGCGGCGTTGTCGCCGACCTCCCAAAGTGAAGACAAGACGGACTGCGCTCCCGCAAAAAACAGCACCCTGTTCAGCCCCATCGTCCCCTCTCCCCTTTCTATGTAGCCCTGACTGCTCCGGCAGGCCGAAAGCACGACCAGGCCGGCCCTCAGGCGGAGGTGGGCGATCTCTCGGGCCTGCAGCAGCCCGTCCTCCCGTTGGCCATCGTGGAGAGACAAGAACAGCCCTGACCGGAAAGGGGCCCTCGTGTCCTCATATCCGTGGCAGGCTAGATGGATAATCCCATAGTCTTCCAGGGCCGCGGTCTTGATCCTTTCTTCGCTAGCCTCCCTGCCGAGATAGACGTCCTTCGTTCCTTCGGGGAAGAAGCGGGCGATCGTCCGGACTTCCTTTCGGCTTTGTTTCAAGGGGACCAGCTCAAAACCTTCGCTCTCATAGATGGACTTCATCAGGCCGGCGGGGCTCATTTCTTTCTCTTGGAGCACGGATGCCTGTCGAGGATATTCAGGATTCGCCAGAGCTAGTAACTTCCTCGGCGCCGCACCAGAAGCCTGTCTTTCCTCCAAGAGCAAGAGCGACGAGCACGAGGCGGCGTAGGAAACCGCATACCGGGAGATCAAGAATTCCTCTTCCGAAGAGGGCGCTGCGGAGGGGAGCGGGAGCGTTTCAAAGGGAAGGGCCCACAGTCCTCCGTCGGGGATGATAATCAGGTTTTCGATGGACTCGGTGAGGGCGGCCATCGCTTCAGACAGCAGAACCCGGAAAAGACTCTGTCCCGCCCCCATCCCCTTCCATCTTCCCTTGGGGGGGTCTGAAAGCAGCTTGACATAGGGGAACAGGGCCCCTTCGACTTCCCCTCTCGGCGGGAGGGGAAAAATCCGCATGTCCGTCTTCGTGACCAAGAGAAGCAAGGACCGGTTTTCTCCCAGGAAATATTCCAGGATAGCCGTCTTTTCGTCTAAAAGCTCGGACTGGGCTTTTTCCAGTGCGACTGGAAGGACGGGAGAGAAAAACCCCGGCTGGCCGGCCGGTTCTTCCGCCGTATCCATCTTCCCTCTTGAGTGGAACTCCAGGTATTGGCTCTCCGCCAGCCTGAGTGCGGCCTCGAGCTCTTGACGCCGGCCTGGAGAGAGGTTTCTTCTGGCCATCTCCTTAATCAAGGCCGTGACATGTCCCGATATGAGCCGTTCTTGATCATTCAAGGGCGATTCCAGATCGCTGGACAGAGCGGGCCTGATTCTCCCGAGGGTTTCCAGAAATGCCCTAGCCTTGGCCCTTTCTACGATACGGAAGACCTCGGCCGCCCTGTTTTGCGGGTCGGAGACGTTGCCCGGTGGGAAGATAAGGGCGATGAGGGCTTCATAGACCTTTAGTTTGTTCCTGCCAAACCCCGCCTTGAATTCATCCTCGAGGATCCGGCTTCTGACAAAATCAATTGCTTCGATCGAGCCCCTGTAACAGTTCAGTGCCTGTTCATGGTCCTGTTGGCTCTCATAACACTCTCCTAGATAATAGAGTGTTTCCCAGAGGAATTGATTCGCAACGCCTTGGCCACCCCGTTCGAGCGCCTGCAGAAAATACTCGCGGGCAGCGTTACTGTCTCCCATTCTTAGTCTGCAAACGCCGATGTTGTTGAGTATTTCGGCTGAGGTTTTCTGATCAGGCAGATCACCGACTGGCGACGAGAGGGGTTGAAGATAGTGCAGAGCGGTAGAAAATTTCCCTAGATCCACGTGAATCCGCCCGAGATTGTTTAGCAAGATCGCTTCGCTGATTTGATCTCCGTTCTGTTTTGCCAAATCAAGTCCTCGCCGGTAGTAATCGAGCGCGCTGTACAGGTCCCTCTTGTCAGCAAGCATTACACCCTTCAACCGGGATGCTTCGCCGAGGCCGTTAAGAACCTGCGGGGATATTCTGCCGGAGCCTAATTGTCGGTCGATTTCATGCGCGGCCTGTAAGTAGTCCAGGGCTCTTTCGTAAAAACCCAGGTTCATCAGGATGACCCCGAGGCTCTTCAGGCAAATGGATTCATCATCTTTGTTTCTTAAGGCCCGGGAGATCTCTAGGGCCTCGGAAAAGCAAGGGAGCGCCCGGTCATAGGACTTGAGATGGGAATGATAGAGGCCGAGGTTGAGAAGGCACTTGGCCTGCTCTCTCTGATCCCTAAGCTTCCTCGCGATTTCCAGGGCCCTGGTGTTAAGCGCCAGGAATGCCTCCAGGTCCTGTTTCCCCCAATGGGCCAGGCTCAATTGGCGGAGGCACTTGACCGTCAGCTCCGGACTTCCGGACCTTTCCGCCTGGGAGACAGCCGCGCTGAGGCTCGAAATGGATTCATCATAGCGGCCCGAAAGCCGCTCCTCCTTCCCTTGTGCGTACAGCTCCCAGGCTTTAAGGGCGGCCTGGGCCTCTTCGGCCTCCTTTTTGGATTCGAGCCGGGCAGCGGCGGTAAGAGCCTCGGAGAAAAACTTCCCGGATTCGTCGATCCGGTTGACCGGCCAGCAGAGTCTCCCCTGCTGTACCAGGCACCAGGCTTCCTTCCCGGCGTCGCCCATCTCCCGGGCCAGCTCACGGGCAGCGCTAAACCTCGCAAAGGCTTCCTCGAAGCGGCCGTTTTTCCAGCTTGACTCTCCGGACTTCACCGCCTGCTGGTACCGGCTGAGAGGGTTTTCCCGGCCGTCCTGGGCCGCGACCGGGCTTGAAGTCGAGACCAGAAAAAGGACGATCCCCAGCCAGAAGCCGGCGGCCAGGCAGTTTCGAAACTCAGCGCAAACAACCATGATTTCTTTCTCATTCTACCCGAACGACCCTCAAAATCCCACTTCCCGCTTTTTTGTTCCGGAGGGGACTGAAGTCATGGCATCACAAGAATAAGGGGTTTCTCAAGAGGGGCCGGGGCGGATTTAGAGGAAGTGGGCAATCTCTTGAAGCAGCTCTTCCCGATTACAGGGCTTGCGCAGAAAGTGCCAGTCCGAAGAGGCGTCTTTTCTTTTTTCGATCTCCTTCTCTTCGAGAGAAGAGAAAAAGATGATCGGGATATCCCGGGTTTTCGGGTCATCCTTCAGCCGCGAGGCGACCAGGATTCCGTCCAGGCCGGGGAGAACGATATCCAGGATCAGCAGGTCCGGCCTCTTGTCTCTGGCCAGACGGAGGGCGTCTATTCCGTTGCTGGCCGGGATGACCGCGTATCCGGCGCCGGACAACACCTTGTCCAGCATTCTCAGAGTCATCTCGTCATCTTCTACGACCAGGATGCTTCTCGTCCGGACCTCAGCTCTTTTCTTGGCCATCCTCGTCCCTCCCCTATTTCTATGGAAAGCTTCCAGCCCGATGGGCGAAAGAAGCGAAGCCGTTTGGCAGCTTCTATATTTGGGCGAACGCATACAGCTCTACTATTAATAAGAGACGCGCGAGCGACCAGTTTTTTAGCACTTTTTTTTATTTTTTTTAAAATTTCCTCGGGCTTCCATTGAACTTTTTACCCGTTTGAGGTGTATTAGAAAGGTATGAGTGTTTTTTTTAGCCATTCGGAGGAGCACGAACGGCCGGTTTTTCCCGATATACAAAGGAGGACAAATGAATGTTCCCGGGTCTGATCATTCGATGGACAGGCGGAGCTTCCTGAAAAAGGGGATGCACACGGGAGCGTTGATCGTCTCCTTCCCGGTCTGGAAGCATTTCGCCAGAGAGGATACGGATTCACTTTTGGCGGCAGAAGCGGGTCTGCCGGGCGGCCTGGATAAGGATGGCCTGAGAAAGCTGTTAGAGGTCTGCCTCAGCCGGGGAGGCGAGTTCGCCGAAGTCTACTACGAGCGGACGGTCGAGAACAGCATCTCGCTGGACGAAGACAAGATTTCAGCGGCGACCCGCGGGCTAGATATGGGCGTCGGCTTTCGCGTTCTCCAGGAAGAAAAAACCGGGTTCGCGTTCTCCGACGACCTTGATTTCGCCCGGCTTAAGGAGGCTGCCGAGACAGCCGCGCTCATCGCTTCGGGAGGCGCCAAGCAGAAGCCCGAGAATCTCACCGCCCTCTCCCCTCCTTCGTATTATCTGGTCAAAGTCTCGCCCGACACCATAACCCCGAAGGCCAAAGCGGAGCTCCTCATCAAGGCGAATGCCGTGGCCCGCGCCTTTGACAAGCGAATCACCCAGGTGGGCGTCAGCTTTTACGATATCAACAAGAAAATCCTGATCGCCAACTCCGAGGGATTGTATGTCGAGGACAGCCAGACCTTGACCAGCCTGGGCGCCGGCTGTGCGGCCCTGGAGGGCCAGCAGAGGAGCCGGGGCTACGAGTCCAAGAGCGGCAGTTACGGGTACGAGCATTTCGACATCAAGCTGGCCGAAGGGATGGCCCGCACCGCCGCAGAGATGGCCATCCGCAACCTCCCGGCCGAAGACGCTCCGGCCGGCGAGTTTCCGATCGTCATCGCCAAGGGCTATGGCGGAATTTTCTTCCACGAAGCCATCGGTCACAGCCTCGAAGGCGACGGTATACGGAAGAAGACCTCATGTTTCTGGGACAAGCTAGGCCAGCCCATTGCCACATCCGTCGTCACCCTGGCGGACGACGGGACTTATAGGGGCGCCTGGGGGGCCGTCAACGTCGATGACGAGGGGTGCATAGGACAGAACACGGTGCTCATCGACAAGGGCATCTGCGCCGCGTTCATCCAGGACAAGTTGAACGCCCGGCTGATGAAGATGAAGCCGACCGGGAACGGACGCCGCGAATCCTACAAATTCCCTCCCTACCCGCGCATGACCAATACCTACCTGCTTCCGGGAGAAGCGCAGCCCGAGGATATCGTCAAGTCCGTGGACAAGGGTCTATACATCGCCAAAATCGGCGGCGGCAACGTCCAGCCGACCACCGGACGGTTCGTTTTCTCCGTAACCGAAGGATATATGATCGAGGGCGGCAAAGTCACCAAGCCGCTCAAGGGGATCATGCTCATGGG
>Ga0315275_10002983_pt1 | contig 15463 bp, 13 predicted proteins | sample YL17G03_0_MG_FD_205557 | JGI IMG/M metagenome (GOLD analysis project Ga0315275, IMG submission 205557) | Sediment microbial communities from Yellowstone Lake, YNP, Wyoming, USA - YL17G03_0 | ecosystem: Environmental > Aquatic > Freshwater > Lake > Sediment | place: USA: Wyoming | collected... | reverse complement strand
AAACAAGGGAGTGCCCGGACCGAAGGAGCCCGACCGGACCGAAAAACACTCACTTCCGCCGAGGCTTTAATTGTGCCACTTTCGCTGAAGATATACAGTCCGCGAACCACGCCTCCGCAAGATCAAAACGTTGAGTCACGTAGTAGAAATCGCCCAGCATGATGGCGAACTTCTGGCGGTCGTTATAAAGCGCCAACTCTTGCGGATATGCCACCAGGTACCCATGCTCCGCGCCCCACCTGAGGCGGCTGTGGTCATTCCATTCGCCGCTGGTATCGAGCCGCCGTGTCTGCGGGTCACAGTCCAGGATCTTCTTGTACCACGCCAGGGCCTTTTCCTTGTCGCCCTCGACGAAGTAGAGGAAGCCCATGTACATGGCACACTGTTCGGCCAGATCGTCGAGGTACCACGGGCACGTCTTCGGGTTCACGAGTTGGCCCGGCTGGATGTCGTTCTTCTTGACGTTCCCCCAGAAGTCCACGTGCTTCTCCTCTTGCGGCGGGGTGGTCACGGCCTTGGCCGCATCGGGGACAGCGAGTTTCGTGATATTCAGGACCGGCTTGGACTTGACCTCTTGAATCCACGTGTCCAGCAGCATGAAACAGCCACGCGCGGCCTTGGGTTGGACGTAATGCTCGAGCGCGATGCGGCCCAGTTCCAGCAGCGCCTCGCCGCTGTACGGGCCGTAAGGGTTGGCCGCGCGCAGGGCCACGAGTTCGATCTGGGCCTCGTTCACCTTGCCCATCTCGATCAGGCACATGGCGCCGTAGAGTTGGGCGGGGTCGGCATAGGGGCCCTTGGAGAACCGCGTCGTGATCTCAAAATAGATCTCGTGGGCACGCTTGAAATCCTTTCGCCCGCGCCGCGCGATCTCGGCATCGCGGGGTCATGGCGACCAGAGATTATCCTTGGGTGCAACCTTGGACGGCTTGGCCGGCAGTTTCTCCCCTTTCGTGCCGTCAGGCGGTGGCGGCGATGACTCGGCGGCCTTGATATCGGCCAAAACGGCCTCACCCAATTCTTCGTGGTACTTCTCCCACTCGTACCGCATCCACTGGTCGGGAGCGGCGCCGCGGGCCAGTTTGCTCGTGGCGTTTCTCAGCCATCCTCGCTCTTCGTTAACGTTGGCGGGGAGATTGTTCTCGGCCCCCTCGGGTTTGAACCCGGCCTTGGCGAGAATCGCGGCCAGCCTTTCGTGGATTGCACGATGGAAATCCTTCTCAATGCCTTCGCGCGGCTTATCACCCGTGCGCTTGAGGTCTGCCAGTAGCATGTCGGCAAGGGCCTTCAGGTCGCGGATGTTGCCGGAGGCATTGCGGCTCTCGATGGCCGTCCACAGGTCCAGCACCGTAGCCGTCTGCCCCGGCGTGAGCTTCAGCCGCCAGTAGGACGACGCGATCTTCAGCAGATCCTTTCGGGCGGCCAGCCGTGCCAGACGAGTATCGATCCACCGCTTGGCCGCCTCCACATTCTCGTTGCGCTGGCGATCGGCTTCGGCTTGGGACAGTGAAGTTTCGGCATCTATCCACTTCACCTCCGCAGGCTTGTAAATATCGCATACGAGTTCTACGCCCAGGTCGCAGAATCGCATTCGGAAACTAAAATTTTTAGTTGTGATGCCATCCAGGGATACCTCTCGTGTCGCGTAGTAGTCGGTGTTCGTGAGGAAAGACAAAATTATGGGTAGGGCCGCTTCATCGTCTAGCCAGTTGGCGAGCTCTGTACCAACGGTAGCGGCTTGTACTAGTATCCTTGTCCGTGTCAACAGAGGCACCTTCTCGGACCGAAGCAGGCTGTTAAGATGGGACCTTCCCCATGTAAAGGCCGGCCCAGCAAGATAATTCGTCAGCGGTATCCAAAACCTTTGGACATATGCAGACTTAAAGCGAGACAACTCTCCCAAAGCAACTTTCTCGGCAGCCTCGACACCCTCTTTACCGTTGCCCCGCAGACTCTCGAAGAACTCATTCTCGGCCTTGTACGCGCCGTATAATGCCTCAACAGGCGTGCGCTTCTCAGTTGCTTGTTTGCCGTAAAACTCCAGGAGTTTGTGCGCGGCCTTGAGCCCCGCCTCGTAGCGACCCGTGGCCTCCGAAGAGCGGACAGGCGCTGGCTGCTGCGCAGCATCAGCCGACGCCATGATGAGCAGTGCCATCGCCGCACCCGCTAGAATAGATGATAAGCGGCATGGCATCCGAACAGTTGAGGGAGACACGTTATTGGCCATAACTACTTCTCCTGTCTTGACCACCTTGGGATCGGTAAAGCAAGCGGCTACTTGATCATGGCGCTACCCATGCGTCATTTCCTGTTTCCGGACAAGGAGGTGCGCCATGAACTTCATCCGGAGGAATGTCACAGACGTCGTTACCGTTGATGTCAACCCAGTTAACAGCGAAAAGACAACCACCAAGGATCCCCGTAACCGTCACCCCCGCCGGAAGCGCGGCCTTTAGTTGTTGGGCGATGCTGGGCTTGTCTTCCTGCCTGCTATTGTAGTCTGCGGCCGGACCGGGCTTCGATGGGTTGGGAACAGCAGGCTTTGCGGGCGATGCCGCGCGCGGCGGAGTCCGCGAAGGTTCAAGGGCCAAAACGGCGGAAGACGCAATGGCCCCGATGCAGAGAACGAAACCACACAGCCTTGTCGGGCACGGTCGCACGGGGATCCCCCCTCGGCGAACACGTCTCAACGTTTGGCAAGTTACGCAGGGAAACCGACGGTCGGCTTCCACTCCACAGGATTATGCGAGCGGAGAGTCGAAATATCAATAAAAAAAACACCAAGCCAACATGATAGGACATGTTGGCGTGCCCCCCGTCAATCGCCCCTGGCCCTCGCTGGCACTCTGAACGCCTCTCTCCGTCCAGGGGTAGTTAAACTGGCCCCAAGAGCGGCCCTGAGAGTCCGAGAGTTATGGTATCCAAAGGGGGCCCTGCGGTTAACACCAGGCCCAAGCAGAGGCTTCTGGGGCCTCGAGCACACTCCTTCTTACTGAGCCGAGGTCCGAATCGACCGGCAGCCTTCCTTTTCAGCACAAGTTGCGCGGCTTCCGCAGAGAGGCATGGACGGTCAGGTTCATCTCATAGGCGTACTTGAACAGGCCACGGACCACCGTAATGGTACGAGTCAGAGCATGGACGCCCATACCCTTTCGTTTGGTCAGTCCGTTTCGGACGAGTTTCTGCTGGTATCTGAGGAAATCGTCCGGAGTAAGGTCGGAGACGAGGCGACCTGGCCCGACGAAGCGCGCGAAACTCGCCAGCACGGTGCGACAGTCTTCAAACCAACGGAAGCCGATCTCGCCTGTCTGGGACCGTCGGTGCTGGTAGGTCAAGAAATGGTTGCACAACTGCTTGACCGTAGGGCCTTCTTCCGATAAGGTACATGGGCGCGGCTGTCGGCCGGCGTGGAGGGCTGCGGCTGCACGCGAGTACATTTGGAGAGCGGCTCCGGGGTCTTCCCAGACGCCGAAGAAATACATCTTGCCGCGGATTTTCTTGCACCGCTGACTGTTGTTATGCGGGGTCAGGGGGAACAAGGGGGTGGGCTTGGCAGGCTTCTTTCTGCGCCTGCGTAACGATTGGCGGACGGACATGACGATACTCCTTACGATGACCGGAACTCGCGAGCCTTGTAAGGGTGGTATAACGCAGCATGCGGTTGTCGTCGCGAAAACTGGCCTTATAGTCTCGAACATAAGTTCCCTAATTGACAATAGGTTAGCCGGCGTAGCTCAATGGTAGAGCACCGGTTTTGTAAACCGGGGGTTGGGGGTCCGAATCCCCCCGCCGGCTCCACGAAAGGCAGTTCAAAGTTGCAGGTTCAAAGTTCAAAGTGAACGGCAAGGAAAGGCGGGTCCAAGTTCCAGGTTCCAAGTGAATGGAAGCGGCGGGCGTGATGTTGTTCGGGTTGTTAACCTTGAACTTCGAACTTTGAACTGGCGTTGGGTGGTCAGGTTCCCGAGCGGTCAAAGGGGGCAGACTGTAAATCTGCTGGCTCAGCCTTCGGAGGTTCGAATCCTCCCCTGACCACCAGTTTTAGCTCGGAACCCGGAGTGCGGAACTCGGAGCCAACGGCAAAGGCGAAAGCAGTTTCGTTTTTCGCTCCTCTCTCCGCGTTAGCCGCTCCGTGCTTGATCTGCGGGCGTAGCTCAATGGCAGAGTGCCGGCCTTCCAAGCCGGCCATGTGGGTTCGATTCCCATCGCCCGCTCCACCAACAGCAGACAAGAGGGAACGGGCGGCAGCGATCCGATGGCGCGGATTTTTGGGTTGACAATTCCTGGCCGGGACTTAAGATACATTATTCTTGCGGCGGGAGGGGTCTCTGCGCCTGTCGCAGGATTCCGTATTCGGGATTTGGACTTGAGATGGCCGAGCGCTGGTGTAGCTCAGTCGGTAGAGCGCGTCCTTGGTAAGGACGAGGTCTCGGGTTCAAATCCCGACACCAGCTCCATCCGAGAACATCCGAGACCTCGGGCCGCAGGCCGTAGCGCGGCCGTGGAATCGGCCGGACTGGGCGGGAAGGCGGAGCACCGGTTGCTGAGGGGCGTCGGATAACGGTTTAGGGTAGGAGGCTTCGCGCAAGGTCGCGGGGCGTTCCCATTCACGAACCTCGTACGAGCAAGGAATCAGGGTCATGGCCAAGGAAGTCTTTCAACGAACCAAGCCGCATGTGAATGTGGGCACCATCGGTCACGTGGACCATGGCAAGACGACGCTGACGGCCGCCATGACGCGGGTGATGGAGTTCGAGGGCTTGTCGAAGTTCAAGTCCTACGACGAGATCGCCAAGGCGTCGGAGAGCGCGGGCCGCCGCGACGAGACCAAGATTCTCACGATCGCCACGGCGCACGTCGAGTACTCGACCGCGAACCGGCACTACGCCCACGTGGACTGCCCAGGCCACGCCGACTACGTGAAGAACATGATCACCGGGGCGGCCCAGATGGACGGCGCGATCCTCGTCGTGAGCGCCGCCGACGGCCCTATGCCGCAGACCCGCGAACACATTCTCCTGGCACGTCAGGTGGGCGTGCCGAAGATCATCGTCTTCCTGAACAAGGTGGACCTGGTGGACGATCCGGAATTGTTGGACTTGGTCGAGTTGGAAGTCCGGGACCTCCTGAAGAAGTACGAGTTTCCTGGCGACGACACGCCGATCATCCGCGGCTCGGCCGTCAAGGCGATGCGGGCGACCGACCTAAGCGACCCGGCCTGCAGGGCAATCGTGGACCTGCTGAAGGCAATGGATGAATATATCCCAATTCCGAAACGCGATGTGGACAAGCCGTTCCTGATGCCGGTCGAGGACGTGTTCTCGATCAAGGGCCGCGGGACGGTCGGCACGGGCCGCGTCGAGCGCGGTCAGGTCAAGGTGGGCGACGAGGTCGAAATCGTTGGCCTCAGGCCGGACATCCGCAGGACCGTGGCCACCGGCGTCGAGATGTTCCAGAAGACGCTCGACCAGGGCCAAGCCGGCGACAATATCGGCGTCCTCCTCCGGGGCGTCGAGAAGGACGATCTGGAGCGCGGCATGGTGCTCGCCAAGCCCGGCTCCATCACGCCGCATACCGTGTTCGAGGGCGAGGTGTACGTCCTGACGAAGGAAGAGGGCGGCCGACACACGCCGTTCTTCACGGGCTACCGGCCGCAGTTCTTCTTCCGGACGACGGACGTGACGGGAACGATCGAATTGCTGGGCGGGGCCGAGATGTGCATGCCCGGCGACAACGTGACGGTCAAGGCGATGCTGATCACGCCGATCGCGATGGAGCAGCAGCTGCGGTTCGCCATCCGCGAGGGCGGCCGCACCGTCGGGTCGGGCGTCGTGACGAAGGTCATTCAGTAGGAAGGTCAACAATCGGTTGGAGCGCGGCGCGCCCGCCTGCGGTCGAGAGCCGGGGTGTTTGAGGCGGCGGACCAGGGCCAAAAGGCGCGGAGCGGGACAGAAGGGGCGGCCGGCCGTCCCCGCGATGCGGGGGAGGCGGCGCGTCCCTTGCCTTCTAGGAAACGGTCGTTATGGCGCGGGAATACGTGACATTGGAATGTACGGAGTGCGGGGCAAGGAGTTACCGGACCCAGCTCGAGACGCGCGGCGACGCCAAACTGCGCTTGAAGAAGTACTGCCCTCGCCAGCGCAAGCACACGGAACATCGCGAGCGGAAGAAGTGAGACGAATCGAGCGCGAAGGGGCGTGGCTCAATTGGTAGAGCACCGGTCTCCAAAACCGGTTGTTGGGGGTTCGAGTCCCTCCGCCCCTGCCATGGCGTGCGGCGGACTGTGAGAGAGAGGAATTCGTCGAGTGGCTTTCCAGATTTATAAGAGCGGTCAGGGGCGGTACGTGCGGATCGGGACCGCCATCGGCGTCATCATCGTCGCGATGGTCCTGGGATACTACACGTATCTGATGCTCTTTACTCATCTGCCCGGCCTGAAGCCGGGAGAGGATCCTGCCGCGGTCGGCGGGATCGCTCCTTACAAGGTGTACGTGTCGTATTCGTGCGGCGCCGCGGTGTTGGCCGTGCTGTGCATACTCGCGGCGTACTATCTTAATAAGCCCGCGGTCGTGGACTTCCTGATTGCGACCGAGAGCGAGATGAAAAAGGTGTCGTGGTCGAGCCGTGCGGAACTGTTGGGCTCGACCACGGTGGTCATTGTGACGGTGCTCCTGCTGGCACTCGTCATCTATATTGTTGATTATGTGTTCATCTTTGTGCTGACGCGGGGGCTGGGGATCTGGTGACGGGAACCATGGCGAAGAACTGGTACGTCTTGCGCGTTCAGTCGAACAAGGAAGAGACGGTGCGAGAGACCCTCGAACGCAAGGCCAAACTCGAGGGGATCACGGACCTTCTGGCCCGCGTTGTCGTGCCGACCGAGCGCGTTTCGACCATGAAGGCCGGACGCCGCCGCGTCACGGAACGCAAACTCTATCCCGGCTACGTCTTCGTCGAGATGAACGCCGAGGAGGACGGCAGCGTCCCCGAGAAGGTGTGGTTCCTGATCCGCGAAACGAGCGGCGTGGGCGACTTTATCGGGACCGAGGGCAAGCCCACGGCCATGAAGCCGCACGAGGTCGAAAAACTCGTCGGCGAGGCCGAGAAGGGCGGTGAAGCGGCCCCGGCCCTGAAGGTGGATTACGCCCCGGGCGACCAGGTTAAGATCAAGCAGGGCCCGTTCGAAAACTTCGAGGGCGTCGTGGACGAGGTCCAGTTGGACAAGGGCCTCGTGCGGGTCATCGTCACGATCTTTGGCCGCGCCACGCCCGTCGAACTGGAGTACTGGCAGGTCGGCCCGATTTAATGGCCTGGTTAGCCGCCCCGCTAGCGGGGCGCGTGCCGTTCGTGCGAGCGAAAGGGTGTTCGATGGCGAAGCAGATTACCACGAAAATCAAGTTGCAGTGTCCGGCCGGCCAGGCGACGCCGGCCCCGCCGGTGGGTCCGGCCCTCGGCCAGCACGGCGTCAACATCGGCCAGTTCGTCCAGCAGTTCAACGAGCGCACGCGCGACCAGCAGGGCACGATCATCCCGGTCGAGGTCACGGTCTACAGCGACCGCTCCTTCGACTTCATCCTCAAGAGTCCGCCGGCCGCGGTCCTCTTGAAGCAGGCCGCCAACATCGCGGTCGGCAGCGGCGAACCCAACAAGACCAAGGTCGGCCGCGTCACGCGCGAGCAGATTCGTCAGATCGCCGAGCGCAAGCAGAAAGACCTGAACGCGGCCTCCGTCGAAGCCGCGATGCGGATCATCGAAGGCACGGCCCGCAGCATGGGCATCGAATTGGGCGAAACGAGCGGACCCATCGCGCCTCCGGACGAGGGCGAGGCCGCCAAGACCGACCAGCCTGCGGCCACCGCGCCGAAGGCCGGCGGATGAACACGGACACACTTTGTGGGACCCGAGGCGCTTAGCCAAGGGGCTTGAACCACGGAGGTTCTCATGGCGCACGGAAAACGATACCTGGCGGCCCAGAAGGAGATAACCAAGCCCCTCTATCCCCTGGAAGAGGCCGTCCAGATCCTCAAGAAGATGCCGCAGACCAAGTTCGACCAGAGCGTCGAACTGCACTTGAAACTCGGCATTGATTCGAAACAGTCGGACCAGAACCTCCGCGGGGCGGTCAGCCTGCCGGCGGGACTGGGTCGGACGGCCAAGGTCGTCGCCTTCTGCTCGCCCGAGATGGTCGAGGGTGCAAGATCGGCCGGCGCCATCGAAGCGGGGTCCGACGACCTTGTGGCCAAAATCCAGGGCGGATGGATGGATTTCGACGTCGCGGTGGCCCATCCGCAGATGATGCAGAAAGTGGCCAAACTCGGCCGCGTCCTCGGACCGCAGGGCAAGATGCCCACACCCAAGGCCGGCACCGTCGGCCCGGACGTCGCCAAACTGGTCACGGAGTTCGCGGCCGGCAAACTCGAGTACCGAAGCGACGCCGGCGGCAACGTTCATGCAATCATCGGCAAGATGAGTTTTACTGAGAAGGCCCTGGTCGAGAATGCCTTGGCCCTGGTGGACCATATCCGGCGAGTGAAGCCGGCCTCGGCCAAGGGGCAGTTTTTCCAGAAGGTGGTCCTGAGCGCGACGATGATGCCAGGGCTCTTGATTGACCTTAAGACGCTTCCCATCGGCGCTTAGAGAAAGGTAGATTAAGGACGATGCGATGAGCCGCCTTGTCAAAGAGAAAATCGTCGAGAAGTACCAGGCCCGGTTCCGCGAGGTGGCGGACGCCGCCGTCGTCAATACCAGCGGCGTAGGCGTCCAGGTCATGACGGCCCTTCGACGCTCCTTGCGCAACAAGGGAATCCGCGCATTGCGGGTCCAGAACCGCCTGTGCCGGCGGGCCCTGGAGGCGACGCCCCTGGCGCCGGCGAGCGGCCTGCTGCACGGTCCCAGCACCCTCGTCTGGGGCGCCGACAGCATCGTGACGATCGCCAAGGCCCTGTCGGCCGAGGCCAAGACGGTCACGAAATTGGAGATCCGCGGCGGCGTCAGCGCCGGCCAGGTCCTGACGAAAGAGGACATCGAGACCCTCTCGAAGATGCCCAGCCGCGAGGAACTCATCGGCCGCGTCGCGGGCCAGGCCATGAGTCCGGCGGCCCGGGTGGTGAGCCTCCTCGTGTCGGCGGGCGGCCGGTTGGCGTCTCAGGTTCGCGAAGTGGAAAAGAAGACCACGGCCGAAGTGCCGGCCGAGGGCTCCGCACCGGCGGCAGCCGAAACGAAGCCGGCCGAGGGCGCCGCACCGGCGGCCGCGGAGGCGGCGCCGGAAGCCCCGGCGGCGCCGGAAGCCCCGGCGGCGCCCAGCGCGTAAACGTTGTTTGGTTAGCCGCCCGCCTTGGCGGGCGCGTTGAAATAAGGAAAAAGCCCCGTCTTAAGCGGCAGGGGCGCACAACCAGCGGAGGTACGTAGCAATGGTGGAAGCGACAGCGCAGCGGACCTGGAACGCCAAGATCAAGCAACTCGGCGACGAGATCGTCGGCTTGACCGTCCTTCAGGCGAAGGAACTCGGCGATTACCTGGAAGAGGTCCACGGGATCAAGGCGGCGGCCGGCGGCGTCATGATGGCGATGCCGGCGTCGGGCGCGGCGGCAGCGGCTCCGGCCGCCGAAAAGGACACGTTCGACGTCGTCCTCGTCTCGGCCGGCGACAAGAAGATCCCCGTGATCAAGGTGGTCCGCGAGATCACCAGCCTCGGCCTCAAGGAAGCCAAGGACCTCGTCGAAGGCGCCCCGAAGGCCGTACGCGAGGGCGTAGCCAAGAAGGAAGCCGAGGACCTTAAGAAGAAACTCGAAGAGGTCGGCGCCAAGGTCGAACTGAAGTAATCAGGCAGGCGCGGCGGCCCGCGGCGGGCAGGACTGCACGCCGCGCGGGGTGCGAGAAGCGGAGTAAGGCGGAGTTTTATGCCCCGCGCGCGAGGTGCGGGGCGTACGCCCGCCCTGCGGCGGAATCGAGGGTGGTAGCCTGTCGAGGGTGACAAGGTGAGCGAAATCGAAACGCGGAATTTCGGGCGGGTCCAGGAGATCCTGGAAGTCCCGAACCTGACGGAGATCCAGACCCGCAAATACGAGGAATTCCTCCAGTTGGACGCCGAGCCGGCGAAACGCAAAGCGACCGGCCTGGAAGCCGTCCTTCGCGAGGTGTTCCCGATCACGAGTTACGACGGTTCCCTGCGCCTCGACTACGTCTGCTATCGCCTGGGCCGGCCGCGATACACGCCCGACCAGTGCTGGGCACTGCGACTCACCTACGCGCGGCCGTTCCGCGTGACGGTCCGCCTGTCGGGGCAGGCCTACGCCGAGCCGATCGAGGAAGAGGTGTACGTCGGGGAACTCCCGATCATGCTGGGCGGGGGCGAGTTCATCATCAACGGGGCCGAACGCGTCATCGTCAGCCAGATGCACCGAAGCCCCGGCGTGGACTTCTCGATGAAACTGGAGGCCGGCGACCGCCGGCTCCATTCCTGCCGCATCATCCCCGAGCGCGGAAGTTGGATCGAGATGAACGTCTCCAAGAAAGACGTTCTCCAGATGCGGATTGACCAGTCGTCGAAGATCCCCGTGACGGCTTTCTTAAGGGCGATGGACGCGAAGTTCGCCGACACCGAGACCCTCATCCGCCTCTTCTACGAGACCAAGGCCTTGAAGATGGGGTCCATCAAGCCCGGCACGCCGATGCAGGATATGTACGTGGCGTCGCCGCTGGTCAATAAGGACACCGGCGAAGTCATTCTGAACGCCGGCGAGCGGATCGGCGAAAAGTGGGACACGATCCGCAACTCCTCCATCAAACAGTTGGAGGTGGTGGCCGACCCGCAATGCGACCCGCTCCTCCTCAACACCCTCGGCGAAGATAAAACGTCGAACTATGACGAGGCCATACTCTATATCTACGGGCGCCTCCGCGTCGGCAACCCGCCGAACCTCGATAAGGCCAAGCAACTCTTCGCCGAGAAATTCTATGACGTGAACCGGTACCGCCTGGGCCGGGTGGGTCGCTTCCGACTGAACCGCAAGTTCGGCACCAAGGTGCCGGAAGACGAGATGACCCTGAGGCCAGAGGACTTCATCGAGTGCATCCGCTACGTGATGAAACTCCGGCAGGGCGAAGGATACGTGGACGACATTGACGACCTCGGGAACCGGCGCTTGCGGACGATTGATGAACTCGCCGGCGACGAAATCCGCAAGGGGTTCCTGAAACTGCGGCGCACCGTCCAGGAACGGATGAGCCTGAAGGACCCGAAGGAACTCACCCCCCGCACGCTCGTGAACTCCAAGAGCGTCTCTTCCAGCATCGAATTCTTCTTCGGCCGCAGCGAACTCTCGCAGGTCGTGGACCAGACGAACCCGCTGGCCCAGTTGGCGAACGAGCGGCGCCTGAGCGCCCTGGGCCCAGGGGGCCTCAACCGGAAGCGCGCGGGCTTCGAGGTCCGCGACGTTCACGTGTCGCACTACGGACGCATCTGCCCGATCGAGACTCCCGAAGGAACGAACATCGGCCTCATCGCCCAGTTGGGCATCTACGCGACGGTGGACCCGTACGGCTTCCTCATTACGCCCTACCGGAACGTCAAGGGCGGGAAGATCGAGAGCGACGTCCGGTTCATGCGGGCCGACGAGGAGATGCAGCACACGCTGGCGCCGGCCGACGTCCCGACGGACCCGCACGGCCGGATCACGGCGGACGCCGTGGTCGCCCGCGTCAAGGGCGATTTCCGCCGCATCCCGAGCGACGAGGTCGAGTACGTGGACATCAGCCCGAAGCAACTGGTGGGCGTCTCGGCCAGCCTGATTCCGTTCCTGGAACACGACGATGCGAACCGGGCGCTCATGGGCTCGAACATGCAGCGCCAGGCCGTGCCGCTCCTGGCGCCCCAGCCGCCCATCGTGGCGACCGGCATGGAAAAGCCCGTGGCCGAGAACTCGGGCATGGTGGTCCGCGCGGCCGAGGCCGGCGAAGTCACCTACGTGGACGCCAACCGCGTCGTCGTCCGGAACCGCGACGGCTGGGAAACCGAATACGTGCTCCGCAAGTTCGTCGGCCTGAACGAGCGGACCTGCCTGAACCAGAAGCCCATCGTGACGATGGGCCAGAAGGTGAAGCGCAATGAGGTGCTCGCCGACGGGCCGGGCATCTCCCAGGGCGAACTCGCCCTCGGACGCGACGTCGTGGTGGCCTTCATCACATGGGACGGCTACAACTTCGAGGACGCCATCCTGGTGTCCGAAAGCCTCCTCAAGGACGACCGGTTCACGAGCATCCACATAGACGAGTTCGACATCGAGGTGCGTGAGACCAAACTCGGGCGCGAAGAGTTCACCCGCGACATCCCGAATGTCTCGGAGCGGCAACTGAGAAACCTCGACGAGCAGGGCATGATCCGCGTCGGGACGCGCGTTGGCCCCGGCGACATCCTCGCCGGCAAGATTTCGCCGAAATCCAAGACGGAACTGTCGCCGGAAGAGAAACTGCTGCACGCGATCTTCGGCCGGGCCGGCGAGGACGTCAAGAACGACTCGCTCGTCGTGCCGGCGGGCACCGAAGGCATCGTCATCAGCGCCGAGAAGTACTCGCGCGTGGCCCACCTCTCGGACGCCGAGCGCCGCCGCCGCAGCCGCGAGGCCCGGCGCATCGAGAAGGAGATGAACGAGAAGATTATCGCGGCGTTCCGCGCGCTCGCGGAGAAACTCAACTCGCTCCTGCACACCCGGATCACCGACCCGGTGACGGGCGCCGAGTACGGCAAGTCCAGCGACGAGGCGATCCTCCTGGAGCAGATCGAGAAGTTCGACTACGAGCGGCTCGAGACGCGCTCGCAGTCGTTCGACGAGGGGCGCGAGGTCGTCCGCCGCGAGTGGCCCAAGATCCAGGAACTGGTGGACGAGAAGGAGCGGCAGGTGGCGCGCCTCCGGCGCGGAGACGAACTGCCGACCGGCGTCCTCGAGATGGTCAAGATCTGGATAGCCACGAAGCGGACCCTGGCGGTCGGCGACAAGATGGCCGGACGCCACGGCAACAAGGGCGTCATCGCCCGCATCCTGCCGGTCGAGGACATGCCGTTCCTGCCGGACGGCCGGCCGGTCGAGATTCTCCTGAACCCGCTGGGCGTTCCGAGCCGCATGAACGTCGGCCAGATTCTCGAGACGCACCTCGGGTGGGCTGCGGCGGTCCTGGGGTTCCAGGCCATCACGCCCGTGTTCGACGGCTGCAAGGAAGACATGATCCACGATCTTCTGGAGCAGGCGGGCCTGCCGCGCGACGGCAAGACCGTCCTCCACGACGGCCGGACCGGAGAACCGTTCGACCAGCGCGTCACGGTCGGCCATATCTACATGATGAAACTGCATCACCTCGTGGACGACAAGGTCCACGCGCGGGCCACCGGCCCCTACAGCCTGATCACGCAGCAGCCGCTGGGCGGCAAGGCCCGGTCGGGCGGCCAGCGGTTCGGCGAAATGGAGGTTTGGGCCCTCGAAGCCTACGGCGCCTCGTACATCCTCCAGGAACTGCTGACTGTCAAGAGCGACGACGTCGAGGGCCGGACGAAAATCTACGAATCCATGGTCATGGGCCGCAATACCCTTGAGGCCGGCACGCCCGTCTCCTTCGACGTGCTGTGCAACGAGATCAAGGGGCTGTGCCTGAACATTCAGTTGGAAAAGAAACGCCTGTAACGGCTTTTAGGCGCGCTCAATCCAGTCATTGGAGGAGCCGATCACGATGGCGACGGAAACCCCGGTGTACGAGAAGATTAACGATTTCGGCAGCGTTCGCATCTCGCTGGCCAGCCCGAACGACATCCGCAGTTGGTCGTTCGGCGAAGTCCGCAAGCCCGAGACGATAAATTACCGCACCTATCGGGCGGAGCGGGACGGCCTCTTTTGCGAACGCATCTTCGGCCCGGAACGCGACTGGGAGTGCTTCTGCGGCAAGTACAAGGGCACCAAGCACAAGGGGATGATCTGCGACCGTTGCGGCGTCAAGGTCACCCACAGCCGCGTTCGCCGCAAACGAATGGGCCATATTAACCTGGCCGCCCCGGTCGTCCACATCTGGTTCTTCAAGGCGATGCCCAGCCGGCTGGGGAACCTGCTGGACATGAAGGTCTCGGACCTCGAAAAGGTCATCTACTTTCAGGACTACATCGTCGTGGACCCCGGCCCGACGCCCATGAAGTACAAGCAACTGCTGACGGAGGAGGAGTATCGGGCGGCGCGGGAGAAATACGGCGCCGAGTTCGACGCCGACATGGGGGCCGAGGCTGTCAAGAAGATGCTCCAGCGGCTGGACATGGCGGCCCTTTCGACCAAACTCCGCGAAGAACTCGACACCACCCGCTCCAAACAGAAGGTCAAGAACATCACGAAACGCCTCAAGTTGGTCGAAGCCCTTCGCGAATCCGGCAACCAGCCCGACTGGATGGTGCTGGACGTCATCCCGGTGATCCCGCCGGACCTGAGGCCCTTGGTGCTCCTCGATTCGGGCAACTTCGCCACGAGCGACTTGAACGACCTGTACCGGCGGATCATGAACCGCAACAACCGCCTGAAGAAACTCGTGGACCTGAACGCCCCCGAGGTCATCATCCGCAACGAGAAGCGGATGCTCCAGGCCGCGGTGGACGCGCTATTCGACAACGCCCGCTGCCGCCGGCCCGTCCTGGGGTCCTCCAACCGGCCCCTCAAGTCCCTGACGGACATGATCAAGGGCAAACAGGGCAGGTTCCGCGAGAACCTCCTGGGGAAGCGCGTTGACTACTCCGCCCGCAGCGTCATCGTCATCGGGCCGGAACTGAAACTTCATCAGTGCGGCCTCCCGAAGTCCATCGCCCTGGAACTCTTCCAGCCGTTCATCATCCGGCGATTGAAGGAACTCGGGTTCGCCGACACCATCAAGAGCGCCAAGCGCATGATCGAGCGTCAGGACCGCGAGGTCTGGAACATCCTGGAGGAGGTCACGCATCAGCATCCGGTCCTTCTGAACCGCGCCCCGACGCTCCACCGCATGGGCATCCAGGCGTTCGAGCCGGTCCTCATCGAAGGCAACGCCATTAAGATCCATCCGCTCGTCTGCCGCGGCTTCAACGCCGACTTCGACGGCGACCAGATGGCCGTGCACCTCCCCCTGTCGCTCGAGGCCCAGGTGGATGCCAGCGTCCTGATGATGAGCACCAACAACATCTTCAGCCCTTCCAACGGCCGGCCGATCATGAGCCCCAGCCAGGACATCGTCCTGGGGTGCTTCTACCTGACGACGATACGCAAAGGCCTCAAGGGCGAGGGGAAGGCGTTCAAGGACTTCCATGAGGCGATCGCGGCCCACGCCCACGGCAAGATTGATTTGCACGCGCCGATCCTGGTGCGCCTGCCGCAGGGAATGAAAGTAGCACAGGTTGGCGGCATCGAGAAGACGCCGGAGACCCCGCGCATCGAAACCACCGTCGGCCGCATCTTCTTCAACGACGTCC
>Ga0315275_10002982_pt1 | contig 15469 bp, 16 predicted proteins | sample YL17G03_0_MG_FD_205557 | JGI IMG/M metagenome (GOLD analysis project Ga0315275, IMG submission 205557) | Sediment microbial communities from Yellowstone Lake, YNP, Wyoming, USA - YL17G03_0 | ecosystem: Environmental > Aquatic > Freshwater > Lake > Sediment | place: USA: Wyoming | collected... | reverse complement strand
ACGGGGACATTTCATCTTTCAAGATTATTAAGAGATAATGCTACATTTAGAGATAAATTAATCACTCGAAATTTATATACTCCAAATGTTCAATATCCTAATATTCAACAAGATGATGTTAATAGGGTTGTTAATGCAATTAATAGTGTTATTGGTGTTATTGCACCATTTAAATCTTATGATTTAAAAAATACAATATATGGTAGATTAGTTATAAATCCAACACCACTAACTGAAGTTGGATTAATAATGTTGGGTAAACAATTTGCGTTAAATTCAATGTCGCATCTTTCTCAACAAACACTTCCGGTTATTAAATTTTCAAACTTATTTGATAATAATAAAGACAGTAAGTTATTTACATTACGAAAAGATTTAACTATAACAAAAAAAGAAGATACAAATATATTTGAAAATTTTTTAGATAAAATAAGATATAGTTATCCTCAAAGAGATTATCCTTTTACTACTGATAAGAAAAATGCAAATCCAAAATATCCAACTAATGCTGATTTTATAAAAAATACGGGTTCTGGGCAATTAAAATTTTTATTTGATTCAATTAATTTAAATATATATAAACAAAATGATCAAGTATTAATTGATACTGCTGATAATATTAATAATTCAATTAAACCAAGGAAAACATTAATTGATGGTGGTAATAAAATATTTTTTACTTTTGATAAAAAAAATTATCCTTATTTAGAATATCATCCCGATACTAATTCAGTAGATAACGCTAATAAAGTGATGATAAATGCATATACTATTACTTCTATTAATGATAACACAAAACAAGAATATGCACCAACTGCTGATTTCATAAATGAAAATTTTGGAAAAACAAACGTGTCTGATGTAAAAGAAGATGTTGATACTTGGATTAGTTTAAATGCTGATGATGAATTTAGTAATGATAATATTAATAAAAAGTTAGTTTGGGGTAAAGATGGAACTAATGGTAAAAAAACAGAAAGTAATATTGCATCATTACGTGGTGATAGTGATTCAGAAAAGAATTTTATATCACGGTTTGATTTACTTTCAGCCAAAACTGGTTTATTAGAATACACCAGAAATTTATTAAATGCAACAGAAGGTAATTATATTGATATTACAAGAAAAGTATTTAAAAAAGGTGATGAAATTATTGGTTTTAATGGTTCTTCTTTATTTAAAGCAAATAATAGTAAATATGCAAGTGATTCGGGTATTGAAGGTAAAAGAGGTATACGTCAACATACAATTTTAGACCCATATGATAGATTTATTAAAGCAATACGATTTAACGGTAATAAGGTGTATTTTGGAGATCAAGACTCGGTAATTTATAATTCAGTAATACCACGCTTTCATCCAACATTAGGTAAAGATAGTAATAATAGAGATATTATTGACACAAAAAACTTAATGTTTTCAATTGAAAATCTTGCTGTTGGTGTATTTGCGGGGCTTGATGGTAAATATGGTATTATTGATGATGAAAAAGGAAGTCCGATACCAATGAGTGAGGTAGGACCGTTCAAAGGACGTATTATGTGGTTTCCACCATATAATGTAGAAATTAATGAAGTTGCAACTGCTAAATATGAACCGACTGTTATGGTTGGAAGAAACGAACCCTTATATAATTATATTAATTCAGAAAGAAGTGCAACGCTTAATTTTACATTACTTGTTGATTACCCCGAACAATTAAAAAATTATGTGGGTTCTAATAAACAAAAAGAAATTGCTGAATTTTTTGCATTCGGTGGTGATCCTTATATAGAAAATGATGCAACAAATAATCTTGAATTGGCTCAAGCAAATCTTCAGGATGAAATTAATAAAATTTGGGGTAAAACAGAAACGGCAGAATCAGAATTAACATCACCCGATAAATTAAGTGTAGTATTTCCTAATGATGTACCTAAAATTGATGATGATCTTAATACGATTATTAATAAAATGTATACTGATTATCATTATGAAATTATTGAGGGGTTAGAATCATCAGATGGTACTGGTTTTGGTTTAAATAAAAATATTTATTTTACAGTGGGTATTAGTGGTGGAACTGGAAATTACGTATATACAGGAACAACCCAATCACAATATAATCAAACCGGTATTACGAATCAATATAATGATTGTTTATTAAATAAATATTTATTAGATGTTTTTAGTAATGTTGAAAACAGACAATTATATGATATTGTTGTTCAAGGTAGTTCATCAAAGTTATATACACCATTAGATAGTACGGATGTAATTGCGGAAGAAACATATAATAAAGCACTTGGTGAAAGAAGGGCACTTGCAGTAAAAAATTTAATTGAAGCGAGATTACGTGCACTTTTTGGTAAAAGTGCTTTGGAAATGGGTATTCAAATAACTTATGATAGTAAAGGTAGTGAAAATGGAAGTAATTCTGGAGCAACCGTTGTTGCAATACCTGAAAAAAATACAAAACAGGAAAGAGCAGCATTAATTGAAATAAAAAAAAATAATAAAAAACGAGACCCAATTGAACCAAAACAGTTATCAAATAGTGATAAACATAGTATTGTTGAAAAACAAATTCAAATTGATGCAATTGAAACAAATATTGCTAAATTAAAAACCATTAATTATGATATATATAATGAAAGAACTTCTGCTGGAAGTAATGGTGTAGGTGACACGGGTATTCTTACTGGTTTTAAATCAGTTAGTGGTAATTATTTTTATCCTGTTTTTCACTCACAAACACCAGAAGATTTTCATAAAAGATTAACATTTTTACATCAATGCACAAGACAGGGTGCTGCAAAAAGACATTCTGCTGTTGTTGATAATAATGGTATTTTAAGAGCAAAAAATTCGGTTTTTGGTCGTCAACCAATTTGTATTTTAAGAGTTGGTGATTTCTTTTATACAAAAGTCGTTATTGAAAGTGTTAACGTTGATTATACTGATACTACATGGGATTTAAATCCAGAGGGTTTTGGTGTACAACCAATGTTAGCAAAAGTAACATTACAAATGAAATTAATTGGTGGTGAATCATTGAAAGGACCTATTGATGCATTACAAAATGCGGTATCATTTAATTATTATGCAAATTCATCATTTACTAAACAAGGTATGTATTCAATACCATATAAAGTTGCTGAAGATCAGGCAAGTTATATAAGTGGAATATTAGCAACAAAAGAAGAAAATTTAAAAAATGAAGATCGAATAAAAAATCCTAATAGATATTAAAATAATTAAATAAAATGCCACAAGTCGATTATAATAGATATACAATATTAAAAAATAATGATGGTACAACGGGAATAATGCCGTTCGTTAGTATACCAGTAAATCCAAGTGATAAATATGAATATTGGAATAGTGATTCCAGCAGAATGGATAAACTGGCGCAAAAATATTATGGAAATGCATTTTATGATTTTTTAATTATGTATGCAAATTCTCAATATATTTCAGAATTTGATATACCTGATGATACATTGATTCGTATACCATTTCCACTTGGGAAAGTAAAAGCTGATTATGAGGCGGTATTATCTGCATATAAAAATCAATAATTCTTGACAATTAATATTAAAGTAGCTATGTTTGTAATTTAAATTCATAAATATGAAAGCTACTCCTATTATTTATCAATATCAACAGGATGATATAAATTATGATATTTCATTTTTATATAAGAATGGATATCAAATGATTAATGCCACTGAGATGGCAAAACCTTTTAATAAACGTCCTAATGACTGGTTGAGTTTACGATTTACTAAAGAATTTATTAAGGTTTTAATCGCTACCAGAAAAAATTGTAGCGTTGATAATCTGATAGTTACAAGAGCGGGTGGTTTGGGTGGTGGTGGTGAAACATGGTTACATGAAGACCTTGCGCTTGAATTTGCCCGTTGGTTATCTCCAAGATTTGCAATTTGGTGTAATGATAAAATTAAGGAATTATTAAAAAACGGTTATGTTTATTTAAGAACAGCAATTCCGAATGAATTACAAGAACATATATATCATGATGTACAAAAAGAAAATAGTAAGGCTATTGCGATGAAAAATTACGGTATTGAAAAAAACCGGCAGAGAATAATTAATCATTTTCGCAATATATCATATAAGTTGGTTGGAATTTACCCAAATCAAATTATTTCATGGGGTAAGAAAAATGGTGTTCCTTTATCGGTTGTTAATAAAGGCAGTAGAGAGGTTCTTAGATATATTTCTTCGTCAGCAACAGCATGTATGTCATTATTGGAAAATATAATTGCTTCTAATCCCAATATGACTGATAATAATGTTGATGAATTAATGCCATATGTGGTTGAATTAGAACCATTTTTTAAAAAAATGATAGAAATTGGTCATATTAATTCAGAAGAACTTAAAAAAATAAGGGCATATGAAAGGTTAAGAAACGAAATTAATGAAAGATGAAATGGACAAATAATGAAATTCTTTTTCTAAAAACAAATTATCCAATTTTTGGTATGAAATATTGTTCTATTAAATTAAATAGAACAAAAGAATCTGTTTATAGTAAAGTTAAAGAACTTAAAGTCAAAAGAAATTCAATAAGGTATACTAATAAGTGGTCAAAAAATAAGATAAATTTTTTATTTAAAAATTATAATATGAGGGGTTCAGAGTATTGTTCTGGGTTTTTAAATAAAAGTTCTGAAGAAGTAAGAAAAAAGGCAAATTCGTTAGGTATTTTATTAAATAAGAATATTTTTAATAAAATAAAAAAAGAAAACGGTATAAAAATTAGGTCTAATAGGGTTGATTATAATACATTTTTAAAATTTAACACAAAAGAAATTGTATATATTTTAGGATTATTATGGGGTGACGGTAATTTATGTAAAACTGCAAATAGAATTAGTGTAAATATGGCAAGAAATGATATTATTAAATTAATTCCTATTTTTAAAAAAACTGGTGATTGGATTATAAGCAAGCCGATAAAAAAATTTTTTAATGGTAAAGAAGTTAAAACACAGTTAAATATATTAACACATAATGTTAATATTGTTGATAAGTTAATGGAATATGATTTTCATAAAAAATCAAAAGGATCGGCAATAAAATTACTTAATGTTATTGATAGGTCATTATGGAAATATTTCTTTAGGGGGTTTTTGGATGCAGATGGAAATATTAGTGTTTCTAAGGATAAATATAAAACGATAAGGGTTAGATTTGTGGGTGATTTTGAGCATGATTGGTCATATTTTAATATTTTAGGTATTAATTATAAAATTTATAAGGGAATAACTAAATTAGGTAGACATTCGTGTTTAGTAATATCTCAAAAAGATTCGGTTAATAAATTTTTAAATTTAATTTATAATAATTATGAATTTGGTTTAGATAGAAAATATAAAATATATGAAGAAAATAATTAAAAATAAAATAGCGGTAATATTTTCATCACATTTGGGCGATGAAAAAAATAATGAATTTATTAATCATATTCATAAAACTATTGGTGTAAAGCATGATGTTATATGTTACACTAATTATAATCAATATTCATTAACAAGCATATATAATAAAGCAATAAAAGAGTATAATAGAGAAAATATAATAATGATATTTGCACATCCAGATATAACAATCAAAACAGAAAATTTCGGCAAAATTTTATTACATAGATTTAATCATACTGATTTTAGTATAATTGGTGTAGCTGGTACAACATATCTGCATGACAATGGCGTGTGGTGGCACGATAGAAGCCGGATGTTTGGGATCGTGGAACACACAAATGGTATTAGTACATGGGTAAGTGAATATGCACCACCACGTAAAGGATATATAAAACCCGTTGTGGTTATTGATGGTGTATTTATAGCTACTGATTGTAATAATATTATACATCAATTCGATGAAGAATTTAAGGGGTATCATTTTTATGAAATTCCGATGTGTCTAAATAATTATTTAGATGAAATTAATATTGGTGTTACCACCGATATAAGAATTCTTCATAATTCTATAGGCATGGTTAATGAACAATGGGAATTAAATAGACAACAATTTATTGAAAAATATAAAGATGAATTACCAATAGAATATAAATCATGATAAAAGTAGATAAGGTAGATGATGGACTACCTATAAGCGTAATAATACCATTAAGTAAAAACAGGAGAGAATGAGAAAAAAATGGTCTGAAAATGAAATTAAGTTTTTAAAAAATAATTATTCTAATAATGGTATTGAATATTGTAAATCTAAATTAAATAGAACAAAAATTTCAATAATTCATAAAGCAAACCGATGTAATTTATTTCTTTCTCTTAAAATAAAAAATGAAAATATAAAAAATATTAAAAAAAGGAATAATTATGAAAAATATGATTTATCTAAAATAAAAAGTTTAAATACGAAAGAAGTTGCTTATTTTTTAGGATATTTTTGGGCTGATGGTGTTATATATAAAAAAAGTTCATGTGTTTCTCAAATTAGTTTAATTGAAAATGATTCATTATATTTATATGATAATATAATTAGTAATATTGGAAAAAATAATTGGACTAAATCTAAACCAATAAAAAAACAATACAGAAATAAAAACAATGAATTAATAAATGCTAAAAATCAAATTTTAATTAGATCATATTCTCGTGAGTTATATGAATTTTTATATGAAAATGATTATTTTTATAAATCAAATGTATCGTTTGAAAAGATATTTACGAAAATACCAAATGAATATAAATCATATTTTATTTTAGGTTTGTTTGATGGTGATGGTTCTTTTACAATTTCTAAATTTAAAACAGGATATATTATTGGACAATTTATTATAACTTCAACTTATAATTATGATTGGAAATCGTTGGAAAATTATTTTAAATTTAATAATATTGAATATTCAATATATAAGAAAATTGGAATTATTGGAAAATATTCTTTATTTGTCGTTAGAAAAAAAGAGTCGTTATTTATATTATATAATTTATTATATGGTAAAAAATACACAATTGGTCTTAGTAGAAAATACTTAAAATTTAAAAATTATATGGAATTAAAATATAAAAAATAAAAATATGATAAATATTATTAAATATGAAGATGAAGAAATATTACCAATATCAATAATTGTTCCACACAGCAAAAAAAGAAAATATTTTTTTGAGAATTTTGTATTTCCAATGCTTGAAGCAAATATGACAATGGAAATTATAATTAATGATGATGAAGGTAATGCTCCAAAAAAACGTAATGAAGGATTCTTAAAATCAACATGTCCATATGTATTTTTTTGTGATGATGATTGTATTTTACCTAAAACATATTTAAAAGCATTATTAAATGCATTAGAAAAAAATCCCGATATTAGTTTTGCATATTCGGGTTATTGGGGGATTGTTTTGTATCCTCACACCCATCCAATGCATGGTAATTTCCAAATACCTGCAGTTGAATTTAATGCACAAGCATTAAGACGTGGTAATTATATTTCAACAATGTCGTTAATGCGTAGAGAAGTATTTCCGGGTTTTGATGAAAATCTTAAGAGATTGCAAGACTGGAGTCTTTGGCTTACTATGGTAGAAAGGGGTTTTAAGGGCATTTTAGTGCCCAATTTGACGTTTTATGCATATTATCTGGATTCTGGTATCACTTCAAATACAAATAGCGAAATTGAGGCTGTAAATGCAATTAGAAAAAAACATAATTTATAAGTAGGTATAATAATATGAAATATTTTAAGTATAAATAAATATTAAATATATGGCAAGAGTGAATCTTATCATGCGCTGTTTTAATCGTCTGGAATACAGTGTTTTAACTTTAAGAGAAATTGATCGTTTAACTGGATATGATGATTATAAAATAATAATGATCGACCAAGCATCAACCGATGGTACAAGTCAATGGATAAAATCACTTATGAAGGAGGGTTATTATAAAATAAAACCAATTTTTCTTACTAAAAATGTTGGTGATTTTGGTGGAATGAAAGTCGGTTATGAAAATCTTGATGATGATTGTGAATACATGATGCAATGGGATAATGATTGCCCACCAATAACGCCATTTTTTTTACGAGATATGGTAAAAATAATGGATAATTTTCCTAAAATTGGACAATTAATGTTAAAAAGACTTGGTGTTGGCGGAGTGTTACCAATTATTAATATAATTGAATATGAGGGAATAAAATTTGGTGATGTACCAAATATTACCTGTGTAAATATGCAAAGAAGAAAAGTTATTGATGAAATTAATTTTTGGGTGGTTGATGAATCATTATATTGGGATTTTATATTAAACGGAAAAATGCAAGAACATGGATATGAATTAAAAAAAATTGAAAACATTAAAGTTATGCATATTGATATTTTTCCTGAGTTTAAATTAAATTTACAAACCAAAAAATATCCAAATTATTTTAAAAATCAACCCAAAGATAAAATAAATTATAAAACTGTTGATTATAATAATATTTAAAAAATAATGGACAATAAAAATTTATCAAAAGATCAATTACGCACTGAAATGCGTACAAAGAGTTATAAGATGAATTATGTAAAAAAAACAAATGAAACTATAATAGTAAAGGAAAAAATAAATAAGTTTATTGATTTTTTTAATAAATATGAGAAAAAAATAAATGTTGATTATGATGCTGTGATTATTATTGCCTCATTTAATAGATATGAAAAACTTTGTAGAATATTAGATCAATTATATACACAAAAAAGAAAATATAAAATAAAAATAATAATTTCTAATGACGGCTCTACTGATATGATGTATAATAATATATTAAATAAATATTTAAATATTGATTATATTCATAATACTGTAAATAGAGGGAAAGAGGGATATTGGAAAACAATATCTACTTTATTTAATAAGGCATCAGAGTATATTTCTCATGTTGTAATTCAAATTGATGATGATTTCATATTATGTGATAATTTTATAAATCGATTAATGGATTATTTTTTTGAATGCAAAAAAATTAATAATAAAAATGTTGCAATATATTATCATCGTTCACCAAATGCTATAATGCTTTGGGGATTAACTAATTGGATTGACGGCGGGGCATTATTTGATACCGATTTTTTAAAAAAAATTGATAATAAAATTGACTCTATTTCAAAAGAACGATGGGCGGTTGAACCGCAATTAGGATCGGGCGTATGGGGTCAAATTTCAGAAAAAATACATTTTAATGGATTATTAACATATAAATTAGAAAATCCATTAGCAATGCATGATGGAAACGATGACTCTAAAATGAATTCAGAGCATCGAAAGAAAAATCCAATTCATACAAGCGGTTTTAAAAAAGATTAATATGGTAAGTGTAATATTAAATGTTTATAAAAGACCACATACTCTCGAAAAACAAATTGAGAATATAAAAAATCAATCCGTTTCAATTAAAGATGAAAACATTCATATATGGTATAATTACGGGAATGTTCCTCAATATTATCCAAAAATTAAAGAAATAAAAACATATGTTTGTAATTGGAATACGAAATTTTTTGGAAGATTTACAATACCATTATTAATTAAAACACCATTTATTGCAATGTTTGATGATGATATTATTCCTCAAAAAGATTGGTTAAAAAACTGTTTGGAAACAATCGAAAAATCTGAAACAAACGGTATTTTAGGTGGAAGTGGTGTTATTTTACATGAAAAATCATACAAACCATATTCAAAAGTGGGATGGAATGGATTACATTTAACTAAAGCCGAACGTGTTGATTTGGTTGGTCATGCTTGGTTTTTTAGACAAGAATGGGCAAAATATATGTGGTATGAGAAACCTGTTGACTGGAATAATGGTGAGGATATTATGTTTTCATATCTTGTACAAAAATATGGTGGAATTAATACATTTGTACCACCGCATCCGGAAACCAATTTAAATATATGGTCAACTGAATATAGATTTTCAACTACTGTTGGAAATGATAATAATGCTTCTTGGTTAACTAATACACATCATAAAGAAAGAGATAAAATTTGTGCATACTGCATTGATAATGGATGGAAAACTGTTTTTAATATAAAATGATAATTGATTATGAGAAGGATATTTAGTTTAGCCACAATATTAGAAAGAGAAGAAAATTTAGAAAGTGTTGTATTAAGTATAATAAAACAAGCTGATATGTTGTTTATTAATTTAATTAATTATAAAAAAATACCTGATTTTTTATTTAAATATAATAATATTGTAATTAATAAATTTGAAAATAAAGGATCGGAAATAAAATTTAATAATTATAATGATATTAATGATGATGATTATTTTTTTACAATTGACGATGATATTTTATATCCGGAAGATTATTCAGATATTTTAATTGAAAACATGATAAAATACGAAAATAAAGCTGTGTGTTGTGTACACGGCTCGATTATTAATTTAAATCAAAAAAATAATTTTCATAATACAAAAGGGGGTTTAGGTAGAAAATCGTATCATTTTGTACGGGAATTAAATGAAAATAAATTAATTATGATACCCGGTACTGGCACATCGTGTTTTTATAAAAAAACATTTAAATTAAATTTAAATGAAGTAAAAGTGTCAAATATGATTGATTCATATGTTGGTTGTTTTTTATATGAACAAAAAATACTAATATATTCAATTAAACGAAGTAATAATTGGTTAAAAGCATTAAAGACAGAGGGTAGAACTATTTATGGCAATAATCCAAATAAAGAAATTGATGATTTGTATATTAAAACATTTAAAAACGGATAAATGAAAACATTTGAAGGAGATTTTTATAAATTTTTAAATAAAATAAAAAATAATGAATATTTTTCATTATCTCGTTGGGGTGATGGTGAATTAACAATACTTGAAGGAAAATACATTGATATTCGATCAAAAGGAAATGGAGAATTTAGATATGATCCTAATATTGATGATTATATTGGTGTTAGAAATAAATTAATTGTGTCATATACAAATAAAAGTAATAATTATTATATAGGTATTGCATGTCCATGTTGTGTTGGAAAAGACAAGTATCAATATATGAAAAAAAAATCTGATCAGGATGAAGAAAATCTAACTTGGGCAAATATTTTTGTTAATGCAAATTATAAAAAAACTATTAATGAATTAATACCAGAATTAAAAAATCATATTGTTAATTTGGTGATCAATAAAAATTCCAAACTTAATAAATTGCCGTTTACGTCTAAAAATGTTTGGTATGTTGGTACTGATGCATGGAATGAAGATTATGGACTTGTTGAAAAAATTGAAGATTATATAAAAAATAATGAAATAAAAAATGAATTATTTCTTTTTGCAGCAGGACCTCTTGCTAATATACTTACATATGAATTGTGGGAGTATTGTAGTAAGGAAAATACATATATTGACATTGGTTCAATTTTAGACCCCTATTTGCAATTAAAATTAACAAGAGGTTATCATTTAGGTGCTTCAACAGTAAATAAAAATTGTATTTGGTAATAAAAAGAATATGTTAACATTTAATGATGATTCAAATTGGTTAAAAAATAGGATAATTGGTGTTAAAAGGGTTTATTTTATACCTCAAGAATTTAATAATGCACATGGAATTGCAGTTGATATTGGTGCAAATGTTGGTGCATTTCCGATTGTTAATCATGATAAGTTTAAAAAAATAATTTGCATAGAACCTTCTGAATATTCATATAATGAATGTAAAAAAAATATTGAATTTTTTAATAATGTTGACGTGTTTAAATTTGCAGTTGGAAAAAAATCGAATGAAACAATAAAATTAAAAAATTATAAAATATTTAATTCATCGGGGAATGCTTCAACATATGAATCAGATTTATGGGACGAAAACGATTTTGAGTTTGTTGAAACAATATCTTTTGAAGATATAATCAATAAATTTAATTTAGTGGAAATTGATTATTTAAAAGTTGATTGTGAAGGTGGTGAATATGATTTTTTAATGAATAAAAATTTATTAAATATTAATTATTTGGCAATTGAAATACATATACATATTAATGAAAAGGCAAAAGAACTTGAAGAATATCTTAATCAATATTTTATACCAATTTCTAAGTATGGTAATGGGGTTAATGTAAATAAAAAAATAACATATAAAAATAAATTATTATGATGTTATTATTATCGTATGGTACACGTCCGGAATATGTTAAAATTAAACCGTTGATAAATATATTTAATGTAAATAAATTTCCATATAAAATTCTATATACTGGACAACAACAAGACCTTGCACAATTTTTATATGATAGAAGTATTAATATTATAGATGGTGAAAATAGATTGGATTCAATAGTTAAATCAATAATGAATAAATTAAATGTTTTTATCAAAGATTATAAAATTACACACATATTAATTCAAGGCGATACAACATCAGCAATGGCTGTTGCATTAGCAGCATTTCATCGTGGAATAAAAGTTATACATTTAGAAGCTGGACTTAGAACATATGATAAAAAAAATCCATATCCGGAAGAAATAAATAGAAGATTAATTTCGCAAATTGCTGATATTCATTTATGTCCAACTGAATTAGCACGACAGAATTTATTAAATGAAAGAATTAAAGATAATATTTATGTTGTTGGTAATACGGCTATTGATAATTTATTACAATATAAAGACAAATGTGAATATACAAATAAAATATTAGTTACATTACACAGGCGAGAAAATCATAATAAGATACCAGATTGGTTTCTTGCGATTGATTCACTTGCTGAATGGTTTCCAGAATATGAGTTTATTTTACCAATACATCCCAATCCAAATATACAAAAACATAAGCATATTTTAAGAAGTGTTAAGGTTATCGATTCGTTGCCACATGAGGAAATGCTTAATTTATTAGTAAAAGTAAGATTAGTAATTACCGATAGCGGTGGTTTACAAGAAGAATGTAGTTTTTTAAATAAAAAATGTTTGGTTTGTAGAATTGTAACAGAAAGACCCGAAGCAATTGGACAGAGCACAATTATGGTTAGTGATCTTAAAAATTTATTTGAGTTGTTTGTTCAACACCATGATAATTATGAAATTAATTATGATTGTCCTTTTGGTGATGGTCATGCTGCAGAAAAAATTTATAAAATATTAAAAGAAAAAAATTGTATATAGTAAATGATGATATAAAGACGTGTAAGGTATATTGTACATATTTTGGACAAAGAAGAGGAAAAGAATCGGCAAGTCCAGCAAATGCCGAAGAAGCGTATGTTGTTTTTAAAAATAATATTGAAAATGATATTATTTTTGATTGTGGTGTAAAAAATATGGACATTATTGTGATTAATAATCATTCAAGTCAAATAACCGATGAATGTAAAAAGTATTTAGAGTCATTGAGTAACATAAGTACCCCATATGGTAAAATAAGAGTATTTGAAAGAGAAAATGTGGCTGGTTCGTTGGGTGCATATAGTTATGCGTTTAATAAATTTGAAGATGATTATGATTATTGGCTTTTTATTGAAGATGATATAAAAATGATATATCCAAGATATTATGAAATGATAATTGAAGAATTTAATGCTGACGAAAAATTAGGATTTTTAGCATTTACATTAATAAATGATGAAGGCGATGTTAATTCAATGCATGTTTCGGGTGGTTTTGGTGCATCAAAAAAAGAAATATTAAAAAAGGTAAAAGTAAAATATGGAAAATTACCATATGATGAAGGAATTAATTTAACTAATTATGCACGCATTGGATACTCTGAAAAATATTTTACTAATTGTTATTTAAAAATGGGTTATAATGTTAGAATACCAAGAAGAGGAGATGTTGTAACATTAGCAGATAACTGGCAAACTTTTTCACCACATGTAAAATGGCAAAATATAAAAAAATTTAATTTAAAAAATAAACAATTTATATGTCATTTAGGATTGTAAAATAATATTATTAAAATAAATAAAAAATTAATAAAGTAATTCAATTATTTAAAGTTTATATGTCAAAAACAGCAAAAAATGCTGTTGGTATAATATTAGACTCAGGATATATTGGTCAGGGGCAGAAAGTAGAAGAATTTGAAGCATTATTAAAAGAAAGATTTAAAAATGATTATGTCGCAACAACAAATTCTGCAACATCTGCAGAGCACCTTGCAATACATTTATTAAAAAAAGAATTTAATGGTGTTGCAACCTATGGTGATGGAAGTGATATTAAGAGTCATTGGCGGGGTATTAAGGACGGCGATGAAGTATTAGCCACACCATTAACATGCACCGCAAGTAATTTCCCAATATTGGGAAATAATCTTAAAATTAAGTGGGTTGATGTTGACCCAAAAACGCTTAATATGGATTTGGATGATTTGGCAAGAAAAATATCACCAAGTACTAAAGCAATAATGTTAGTGCATTGGAGTGGTTATCCTGTTGATTTAGATATGGTGCACGATATTCAAGTTCGGGCTTATCATAATTTTAATTTTAAACCAGCGGTTATTGAAGATTGTGCACATGCATTTGGAAGCTATTTCAAAGGTCAGCCAATTGGAAGTCATGGTAATATTTGTACATTTAGTTTTCAAGCAATTAAACATTTAACCAGTGTAGATGGCGGTGCATTGGTACTTCCACATGAAAATCTATATCGAAGAGCAAAGTTAATAAGATGGTATGGTATTAATAGAGATACAAATAAGAAAGATTTTAGATGTGAAGCTGATATTGCAGAATGGGGATATAAATTTCATATGAATGACATAAATGCGACTGTTGGAATTGAAAATCTAAAAGAAGTTGATGAAAATGTTATTAAAATTCATAAGAGTAATGCCAAATATTATGATGATAATCTTAATGATGTTGAAGGTGTTACATTATTGGAGAGAGACCCAAGAATGGATTCTTCGTTTTGGATTTATTCTATGTTTGTAGATAAAAAACAACAATTTATGGATTATATGAAACAGTGTGGAATTGTTGTGAGTCAGGTGCATGAAAGAAATGATATTCATAGCTGCGTGCGTGATTTTAAAACAATACTTCCTAATCTTGATAAAATAACACCGAGATTAATATCAATACCAGTTGGTTGGTGGGTTACACCAGAGGATAGGGAATATATTGTTGATTGTATAAAAAAGGGTTGGTAAAATGAAAGATATTATTTTAAAACATATTAAAAATAAATATGGCAATAATGTTCCAAAAGAGAAAAGAACAAAACATTATTCATATTGTATGTTTCCAGAAGAAGAGTGTGTATGTAAAGATTTAAATGAAATTACATATGACACTCAATTAATTACGGGTGGTTATATTGATTCTTTTTCAATGGTTTTAACATTACATTTTCTTGAGAAAAAATTTAAAATAAAAATTGCTGATAAAGATGCTTTGCCGGATAATTTTAATACTATAAATAAAATGGTAGAATTGGTGAAAAAATATAAAAAATCATGAAATTTTCTTTTGTATCAAATTC
>Ga0315275_10002981_pt1 | contig 15471 bp, 9 predicted proteins | sample YL17G03_0_MG_FD_205557 | JGI IMG/M metagenome (GOLD analysis project Ga0315275, IMG submission 205557) | Sediment microbial communities from Yellowstone Lake, YNP, Wyoming, USA - YL17G03_0 | ecosystem: Environmental > Aquatic > Freshwater > Lake > Sediment | place: USA: Wyoming | collected... | reverse complement strand
CGTTCATCCGCGAGCCGAACGGGATCCCGCTCGCGGAGGCGGGGTACTACCAGGAGGAGATGATCACCGCGGTGCTTGACTTGTCCCGTGCCGACAGGTCGTATGTCCGCGACAGCCTCAGGAACCCGCCGTGTCTCGCGGAGCACTGGCGGCGCATGGTCGCCGATGTCGAGGCACGCAAGGACATCCCGCCGGAGTAGCGGCCCGGGACCGGATGCCGCGGCGGGGCGCGGCCGCCGATCACGCCCCCGGGCTGAGCGCCTCGAGTACGCGGTTCACGAGCGCCCGCGCCTCGCTCTCGGCGGGGGCCTCGGCCGCGAGACGAATCACGGGCTCGGTGGCCGACGGCCTGGCGAGGAGCCAGCGATCGGGCCACGTGACCTTCACGCCGTCAGTGAGGTCGAACTGCTCCCCGCGGAACAGGTCCTTGATCAGACGGAGTGACGGTGCGATGTCCCGTGCCGAGCAGAGGAGCCGCTCCCGCACCATGGCGTAGCGCGGCACCTGCCCCATCAATCCGCCGATCGATCGCCCGGACACCGCCATCGCCTCGAGCACCAGGGCCATGGCGGCGAAGCTGTCCCGGCACGGATTCACCTGGAGGACAATCGCGCCGCCGTCGCCCTCGCCGCCTACCTCCGCGCCGCGCCGTTTCATCGCTTCGATGACGTGCGCTTCGCCGACCCGCGAGCGGTACACGGGGCATCCGAAACTGGCGGCCACATCGTCCACCATGCGGCTGGTCGAGATGCTGGCCACGACGGCTCCGGCCCTGCGCTCCAGCCAGCGCCGGATGACGAGCACCACCGTCGCGTCAGTGCCGAGCGGCGTACCGTGTTCGTCGACGATGGCCAGCCGATCCGCGTCCGCGTCCTGGACGAAGCCGACGTCCGCGCTTGAGCTGCGCACGAGTCCGCCGAACTCGGCCAGGCTCGCCTCGTCCGGCTCGGGGTTCGGGAGGCACGGCGTGTCCGCGCCGGCGTTGATGGCGACCACGTCGCACGCGAAGGCGTCGAGCAGCGCCAGCACGGGAACCGAGGCCGCGCCGCCCCTCGGATCCACGGCGACCTTGAATCTCGTGCTCCGGATGAGCCCGGCGTCGACCATCCGCGTCACCGCCCGAAGGTGACGCGAGACGGACGTCGTGTCGGGGCGGACCTCGGACATGTCCGCGGCGCGCACCCGCGGGTACACGCCCTGGTGATAGAGGTCCGTGAGCTCGGCCGCCTGGTTCGCGCGCAGGGCCAGGCCTTCGGCGTCGATGAACCTGAGGGCGTTCCACTCGAGCGAGCCGTGGCTTCCGCTCACCGAGATGCCGCCGAAGGCGCCGGCCTCGCGCACGTGGAACATCAGCGCCGGCAGGGGGACGATCCCCGCGTCGACCGGCGTGCATCCGACGCTGAGCAGGCCCGCGATCGCAGCCTGCTTCACCATCTCGGCGGACGGCCGCGTGTCGGTGCCGACCAGAATGGGGCCCGCGCCGCAGTAGGTGCCGAAGGCTGCGGCGAAGCTCGTGACGATCTGCGGGGTCAGCGACTCGCCGATCACGCCGCGCACGCCCGAGGGCCCGATCTTCAAGGACAACGGCTGCCTCACGGGCTCAGCTCCCTTCGTGCTCGGACGTGATCCGCCGGGCAAATGCGGCGGCATCTTCGACGAGGGCATCGGCGCGTTCCGGGACCGGAGCCTCGGCAATGATGCGCAGCAGCGGTTCCGTGCCAGACGCGCGCACGTGCAGCCAGGCGTCGTCCCATGAGAGCCGGACGCCGTCGGTGCAATCGGGATTGTCCTCCGCGTGCTGCCGGCGGAAGCGTTCGATCACCTTGTAGACCAGGTTCGGCGGGCAGGGCAGTTCCAGCTTCCGCATGAACAGCGCCGGGAAGCTGCCGGCCAGTTCCGCCAGGGTCGCGCCGCTTGTCGCCATCTCCTCGAGGACGAGGCCGATGGCGAGCAGACCGTCGTAGGCGACGCTGATCGGCAGCACGGCGATGCCCCCGCTGCCTTCGCCCGCGAGGACGGCCCCCTCGGCGAGGCCGAGGTCGACGATCTGGCCTTCCCCGACCGGGCCGCGGATCAGGCGCTGGCCGCGGGCTCCGGCCAGGGCCTCGACCATGCCCGACGTCGAGAGGTTCGTCACCACCGGGCCGGGCCTGCGCCGCAGCCGGGGCGCGGCCACGAGGGGCAGCGAGTACTCCTCGGAGAGCGCCGTGCCGTCGCCCGTGACGAACCCCACACGATCCCCGTCCACGTTGAGCGCCGCGCCGAGGTCGGCCTCGAAGCCGCGCACGAGGGCCGCGACCTGCCGCATGTTGGCGGGCGTGGGGGCGGGTGGATGGGTGAACTCGCCGGTGGGATCGGCGTTGACCGGCAGCAGCGTGCAGTGCAGCGATTCGAGAAATCGCGAGGCGATGGCGCCGCACGCGCCGTTGGTGAAGTCGACGGCCAGCCTGAAGCGCCGGCTGCGGATCGCATCGGCGTCGAGGGCGCTGGCCACGTGCTCGAGGTACCGCGCGCCGGCGTCCTGGGCGGTCTCTACCGGTTTCAGCCGATCCCATGCTGCCAGCTCGAAGGCCGCACCGTGGTAGACGTCGAGCAGTTCCTCGTTCATCGCCGCGTTGAGCAGGGCCCCGTCGGGCCCGAAGAACTTGAGCGCGTTCCAGCCCGCGTCGTTGTGGCTGCCCGTGATGGCGATGCCGCCCGACGCGCCGAACTCGCGGATGGCGAACGACACCAGCGGGCTCGGGCTCACGCCGAGATCGATCACCCGGCAGCCCGTAGACAGGAGCCCGGAGACGACGGCGGCGCGGAAGGCCATGCTCGACCGGCGCGTGTCGCGACCGATCACGACGGGGCCGCCGCCGCACCACGTCCCGAGGGCGCACGCGAAGTTCACGACGAGCTCCGGGGTGAGCGCGTCGCCCACGACTCCGCGGACGCCCGAGGCGCCTATCTTGAGCTCCCTGAGGGTCATGGGTGGGCCTCCGCCCGCAGATCGTCGATGAACCCCCGGGCTTCGTCCGCGCGCTCGCGCAGCCTGCGGAAGAGCGAGAGCTGCGCCATCGCCCTCACCCGGTTGAGGTCGGGAGGATCGGCGGGGCCGACCTTGAAGTAGCTGTCTCCGCGCAGGTAGTCGGTGAGGAACCGGAGGCCCAGCTCGAGGGCGATGATCTGGACCGCGTCGGCCATGAGATCGACTTCGGCAGGCGTCACCTCACGCGCCGCCGACAGGAAGCCGCGCGCCACTGCCCGATAGATGTCCATGTCCACCTGGACGTGCGAGAGATCGCGTTCCTTCTCGCCCGCGACGTTCACGAGGGACCGCACCATGTCGCCCCAGTCGGCCAGCCACGTGTGCGGCATGATCGTGTCGAGATCCACGAGCGCCTTGACGCGTCCCGTGCGGGTGGAGAACAGGAAGTTGTCCAGCTTGGTGTCGCCGTGGATCGCGAGCCGCCGGATGCGCCCCGAGTCCATACCCTTCAGGAGGCTCACGCCGAAAGCCTCTTCCCCCCGCACGAGATCGATCCACGGGCGGAACTCCGGATCGTCGATGCGACGTCGGTACTCGGGCTCGTCGAGGTGCACGAGGAAATGCTCTTCGGTGCTCTGGCGCAGGGTGAGATCAGCGGGGATGAGTGCGCCGGCGTCTCCGGCCGTCCGGCACCCGGCGAGCACCGAGCGGAGCTGGTTGTAGTAGAGGCGCGTGTCCCGGTAGCCGGGCAGCGGATTCTCCAGGCCGTCCGTGCGCATGCGGCACGTGAAGTCGCCGTAGAGCGCGAGGCCGCGGCCGGCCTCGCCTGCCACCCGAAGCCGCTCGGCCGGATCGGCAACCTCGCCCAGGCTCTTGTAGGTGCGCGACTCGGGGATCTTCACCATGAGGCGCCAGCAGCTGCCGCCCCGGTGGTTCTCGACCTCGAGAAACGGCTGGCCGTCGAGCGTGTCGAGCAGGGTGATCGTGTCCCACTCGTCGCCGGGCGGAAGCCGGCCCGCCGCCATCGAGGTCCGCTGCGCTTCGATCGACGCGATCATCGCCCGCATGACCGACCGGGGCCTGGTGAAGACCCGCTCATTGATGCGCTGGAGCAGGTACTCCTGCGGCGCCGGCGTGCCGGCGCACACCACGAAGGTGTGCTGGTTGATGTTCCCCTTGTCGGGAAAGTCGTGCACCTCGACGGGATGCGCGAGGCGGAAGCGCGACGACAGCCGGCTCGCCTGGGCGAGCGGGTGCTCCTCGCTGTACGTGAGCGCGCGCGTGACCCGCCTCAGGACCGTCTTCCCCCGGTCCGGCTGCTGCTCCGCCGTGTTGCGCCGCTCGTGGTGGCTCATGTGTCGTATCCGGCGTTCAGTGTAGCCGAAGTCGCGGGCAGCCCCACCTGTCGTGACACCGCCGGATCTGAATGAACGCTGAAGTCGTCGCCTGCCGGGACGAGCAGACCCGCCTTCTGCTCCCGGGCGACAACCAGGGACGGCTCGAAGCTCCATGCCCGATCCGTCGGTTCGCCGGTCCGGAAGTGCGTGGCCCGGTTGTAGGCCCGCGCCGCACCCCGACAAGGCCGGCCGCACGTCGGCGCGATATTGGAACCCACGATTCGGAGTCATCGCCCGCAGGGCGTGGGTGGTCGAGGCGCCTTCCATTTGCCCGCCCGTCGACAGACTCAGGGCGTCCGGAGCTTGCCGAGGGGCGCAGGGAGGACAGACGAAGGCCACCCGAGGACAAATGGAAACGCCTTGGACAGGGCCCGCGCCTGAGGACTCGGCGATCCCGAATCGCGGCCTCCGGTTGAGGTAGAAACGCTCGGCACTCGTGACGCGCACCGGCGAACGTGCACCGGCGAACGCCGCAAGCATGACGTGCTGGAGCTGTACTGCGCCGATCACGAACCCGGAGAGCCGCGACGATAGGCCGGATTAGAGCGGTCTCCGCTCGTCTGCCGCTCGCGAGTTGACGTAACACCCGCTATCGGACGCTGTGGGCGCCCCCTCCGAGCCCAGACACAGCTACGGCTGGCTGCGGAACAGGGATGTTGGCGGGACACGTCGTGGCGCCGATCACGAGAGCGGCAGTCGGAAGATTCGTGTCGCGCTCCCGATGCGGGCGAAGACGAGACGCCCGCCGCGGACGTCGAAGTAGTCGATCTCGGCCCAGTGGCGAAGCTGGACGGGCGGCAGGCGTCCGACATCATAGCGCCACAGCCCCGCGTGCTCGCCAATCCTCGAGTAGTAGACGCCGCTCCCGTCGTCCTTCCACGCCGGGCTGTAGCCGTCCGACACCAGGCGGACCGCCGCGGTCCCGCGGAGCTGGCCCATCCAGATGCCGTCGGTCTGCGGGCCCGCGGATTTCGCGGGCCCGCTCCAGGAGAGGGCGTCCCGGCCCGGCACCCAGCGCAAGTGCTCGTATTCGCCGCCGTCGGTGAGAACAAAGTCGCGCCCGTTTCGCAGATCCCTCACGACGATGCTCTGTCGCCCGTTGGGCGCGGACAGCACCGCGCCGACGCGCTGACCATCCGGGCTCACGGCCAGCCACGTCGCCGGACCTCCAAGGCGGCACCAGGTCCGGTTGGCGCCCGTCGCCAGATCCACGACGCGGACGTCCGTGCCGTCGGCAGACTCAGGCCCGAGGTACGCGACGCGGCCGCGATCGAGCCACACCGGGTGTCGAGCCGGCTGGTCGCTCATGCGTGTAGCCACGCCGGTGCCAACGTCAGTGATGAACAGCCGATGATTGAAGCCCGGTGTCTGGATCACCGACGCCACGCGGCTGCCGTCCGGCGACAGCACCGGCCACACGTGGTAAGCCCCCTCGGTGATGTCGGTGGAGACGCTCCCCTCGACGTCCGGCGCGTATACGAGATTTCGCGACGGTTGCACATGGCTGAAGAGCAGCGTGCGGCCGTCCGGGGCAACCGTCGGACTCGATGAACTGCCGACACCAGCGGTCATCGCGACCGCTGGCCCGCCGTCGATGGCGACCCTCCACACACGGAACGCCCCGTCACCGTGGGCGGCATAGACGACGTGGCGGCTGTCCCGCATCCAGGCAAGGCCGTGAAATTGCAGGCGGTCGGTCGTGAGGCGGCGCCGTGTCGCCAGGTCGTCGGACGCGATCCAGAGGTCGCCGGCTGCGCCTTCCGGGTCGCTGGTCGTGTACGCGATCCACCTGCCGTCGGGCGACCACCGAGGCGTGAACCCGATGGAACCGATCTCACGGTATCGGCCCGGCTCGGCGCGGGGCGCGACCCACAGCGGCTTGGAGCCCGGGAGGTGCTTGCTGTAGGCGATCCGCGTGCCATCCGGCGAGAAGCCGGCCCCGCTGGCCTGCTCGACAAGCACCCGCGGCGGTCCGCCGTGGAGGGGCGCCTGCCAGAGATCGGGCCAGCGCGTCCCGTCGTCGCCGCTGCGCCAGCGTGTGAACACCACCCCCAGACCGTCGGGCGTCAGCACGGGATGGTCTCCCCGGGGGTCCATGTCACTCGTGATGCGCACAGCGTCAGGTGAGTCGAGCGACGCGCGGAAGATGTCGCCGACGCCTGGCCGCTCTTTCCGATAGCCGACGTAGAGAAAGTGCAGCCCGTCGGCCTCGAACACCGGCTTGGTGGCGCTGGCGGTCGACAGCGGCACTTGCATCGGCTCGGGGAGCGACTCGCTCATTCCCGCCGTCCGACCTCGCGGTGAACGGCCCGTCAGCCAGGAGATGAGAACGACGGCCACCAGGAGCACGATGCCGCTGGCGACCGACCACGCCCGCCAGCCCCGGCCCGCGGCGGCGCCGCCCTGCTCCCGCCGTGCTGGTGCCTCGACGCCCGGGGGGACGGCTGCCGGTGCCGTGGAACCGGGCGAGTCCACGGGGCCCGCGAAGCGGTATCCCACACGCGGGATCGTCAACACGAACTGCGGGTGGTCGGTCTCGTCGCCGAGCGTGCGACGGATCTTGAGGATCGCCTGCGTCAGGTTGTCCTCGACGACGAAGGTGTCCCTCCAGACGGCCTCCATCAGCTCCTGCTTGGTCACGACACGCCCGCTGTTCTCGACCAGGAAGGCGAGCACATCGAAGGGTTTGGAGGTGAGATGGACAATCGCGCCGCCCTGGCGAAGGGTGCGCCTGGAGACATCCAGTGAGAAGCTGCCGAAGTGATACGCGCGCGGCGAGCCGCCCGGGACTTGCATGCGGGCTCCAACGGCTGCGCCCGGTGTCGTCCGGCCAGGGGTACGAACGCCACTTGCGGGCCGCCGGTCCCCTCCGTCCAACGATCGGGATCCGGGCACCATTCTGGCTCAGCGCGTGGCGAATTTCACCTATTTTCGTGGAATTTCGTCTCGACGTTCAGGACAGGCGGGCTGCTGTGGTCCTAACGTACCCGTACGACGAGCCCGCTGGCGTCCGCGCTGCGCGGCGGACAAGACCGGCCCCCGGTCCGGCCGTGTCCAAGACTTGCGCCGTGGCAGCTGTCGGTCCCGTCAACATCCTGACGTCAGGTGATCGGAGGAACCATGAACAGCACGACTCGGCGGGCGGCATGGCCGTTGGGGCTGATCATCGCCCTGTACAGCCTCGGAAGTTCGGCGACGGGAGCAGTGGCGGGCCAGCGGCCCCTGTTGGTGATCATGGTCGAGTACAGCGATTCGACCTTCACCAACCCTCAGTACCGTACCGACTTCGAATCGAGGATCTTCGGTCCGGGAGACCCCTCTGTCACCGGGTATTTCACGGAAACCTCCCACGGATCGTTCACCTATGTGCCGGCGGCCAACGGCGAGACCGATGGAGTGGCTGACGGCCTGGTGAGCGTGACCATGAACATCTCGGTGGACGACATCCCCGAAGGAGATGACTATCGCAGGGACGCTCTGGCGCTGGCCGACCAGTACGTCAACTACAACCTCTACGATTCGAACAGGGACGGCACGATCCAGGATCACGAACTGGCCGTCCTGGTGATCCAGGCCACTGGCGGTGAGACCGGCAAGACGAGGAGGGCGTCCGCTGTCACGCTCGACAAGGTCCGGCTCGGGAACCTCCCGGTGGCGGTCATGTCCGATCTCGCGCCGGACTACGTCCTCTACCACGAACTGGCCCACGTGGTGGACTACTCCGGGTACACGGGGGACGACCTCTACAACCTGCGCGACGGCCTGAAGATCCACGCGATGAAATGGGATGTGGCCGCCGGCGGGGGCGTCGCGCCGGGTGCGAGCCGGTACGAGGAAATCGCGCTCGAACTCGACGCCGGCCAGTTAGGCACCAACCTCGGCGTGTCGGCCTACCGGGATCAGAACGGACAGCTGAGCCTGGCCGCCTACGACCTGGTGTCCGAGCCGTACCCCGTCATCGGCCCGATCGCCAGGGCAGGGGTCGCCGCGGACCTGAGCGTGGCGCAGTTGACAACGCTCCGGGCGGTCACGGCCTGCCAGCTTCAGGACGGACGATTCAAGCTGATCGTGTGGGACATGGACTTCGACTGGGCGTGGACCCGGCGGGACGATTACACAGGGGGACACGCCTCCGATCTCGCCGTGACGGCGGTCAGTTCCTCCCGTGTGGTCGTGGCCCTGCGAACCGACGACGGGCTCCTCAAGTTCATAGCGTTCGACGTGTCGCGTGGCGGCGGCCTGACCAGGCTGGGCAGCCTCGTACCAGGAGACGAGGCGAGCGAGATCAACGTGCTCAAGCTCAGCTCCACGCGGGTGGTCTCCGCGTTCAGGACGGCAGGCGGGAATCTCAAGGTCATCAGTGTCGACCTGTCGAACACCGGCGAGTTCACGGTGCAGGGGGAACTCACGGCGGATGCGGCGTCAGACATCGACCTGGCCCAGGTCAGTCTCCGTCGTGTGGTCACCTCCTCCCGGCAGGAGTCGGGCGCCATCGCGGTCCGGCTGTTCAACGTCAGTCGCGCAGGAGTGGTCACCCAGCTCGGATCGTGGGACGGAGGCGCGGTGTGTGACTCGAGCATTCAGTGCAGCGGCCGAAGCGACCCGATCATGTCCGACATGACTCCTCGAACATCGGTCATCGCGGGCCTGACCCTCCGGCGCCTTGCAGTCGCGTGGGTCGACCCGGACAAGCTGATGCAGGTCCGCACGCTGGACTACGCTGAAGACGGAATGACGCTCACCGAGGTCGGGAGCTACACCAGTTCGGACACCTATCTCTCGACGAGGCTCCTCCGGATCTCGGGTTCTTCCTTCGCCACGTTCGCCCAGATTGACGGCCAGGTCTGGACCGGCAACCACTTCGGCCTGCTAGGCGGGTACACGAACAGGAGGATGGTGCATTTCGACCCGTACACGAAGCTGAAGCTCGGCTGGCTGCCTTACACCGAGCTCAGCGGACCGCCCGGGAGCTCGGTCGCCTACTCCCTGCTGCCGATGGGCTACCCTTCGGCCCAGGCGGTGATTCTCCGTGTCCCTGGTCACCGTGAGACCGAGTACTTCATCCTCGAGGTGCGCAACAGGGACAGCGTGTACGAGTCGGCGCTGAACGACGAGGGGCTGGCGATCTGGCACGTCGACGAGGAGAAGCCGTACCCCCACCCCTTCGTGTCGCTGGAATGGCTCGGCGGGAGTTCGGAGACCGCCCTCTGGTCAGCCGACGAGGCTGACCTGCTGCACTACAGAGGGCGGTCGAACCCGGCCGGTTCGCGCTGGAGCGACTTCAGTCTCAGCGGAGTCGTCGTCCGAGACATCGAGGGGTTCGAACCGGGCGGCATCTCGTTTGTCATCAGGTTCTGAGCGGTCAGCTCGATCAAGGCTGTGCTCGGGCCCTTCGTGCGGAGGCGGACCTCCGCACGGCAGCGGACGCGCACGTTAGGGGCCGGCACCGCCGGCCCGCAGGGATCCGCGTGCCCCGCGCGGAACGCGATCAGCCCCCGCCGATCAGGCTTTACAGCGCAGGAGCGTCCCATGAAGCTGATGCCGTCCGCGCCCATCGCCCTCGTCTCCGTCGTCGTCCTCGGGTTCCTGGGGCTGCTGCCCGCCGCCGCCGCGGCGCGCCAGGCCCCCGCCCCGGTCGCGGTGCTCGACGCGCCCGCCACCGTCGCGTACGGCCACGACATCACGGTGTCCGGCGCGCGATGGTCGTCGCCCTCGGCCATCATCATCAAGTACATCTGGATGCTCGACGGCGGGACTCCGATCGAGACCGCGCTGCCGACGTACACCTTCGCGGCGGATCCCGCGCATCCGTTCGCCGTTGGCCCGCACACCGTGCGCCTCGTCGTCGTCGACAGCGCCGGCTTCCTGTCCGCGCCAGACTCCGCCACGGTCACGGTCGTCGACAACATCGCGCCCACCGCTAGGTTTGAAATCTCAGCTATCAACACCCCGGTCTCAACGGAGACGGAATGCGTTTCATATGTTATGGGATCCTTTTGTTATCGCTTGGCTAGCAGGCTATACTGCACTCGCCGCGAAGGTACATTTCACCAAGAAGCTCACCACGTCGCGGGGGGTATGCATCGGCGATGTGGGGACTTAGGCAAGTCGAAGCTTGAATCCGATCGGACCGTCGGTCCGGGGAAGCCATCATGGCTAGAGTTCTCGTTGCTTTTGCCTTGAGCCTGGCGCTGGCCGCAGGGGTTGCTCCTAAGAGCCCGTCCGCACCGAACGCCCAGAATACAAATAAACGTGACACCGCTCACCGGCAGGCGCGTATACAGTTCCAGTACGAGGAAACCCGACAGAGCAGTTACGAGCGTACATCCCTGGGTCAGGTCTTTCACTATGGTCGTGACTCGGAAGTTCGCAGCCTGCGCGGAATGGTTGTGCTGGAAGTGCCCGATGAGGACCTTCTCCACTCATTTGAGGTTCCCGGTACTCCTATCAGCGCACCAGCCCAATCACCTCGCACAACGGGTTGGAATTACATGGGGCCGAGCAAGATGTTCCCGCAGGGCAATGAGCCACCTCAGCTTGAGGTCGGCGATCGTGCCAAAATCGTCCAATGCACCGGCTCCGCCGACTATCGCCGCGACCAGGAGATTAACGATAAAGCGCTGGAGGAACACAGCAGGACCCAGTGGCGTTGGTACAAGACAACGCGCAACGCCCGCGGCGCCCAGACCTTGACCCTGGTGGGCTCGAACACCAACTGGTCGATATCGTTCAACTCACAAGATGGGCTGGACTACTTCCGCTACTCGGTCCTCCCGATCCCGGTGACCGAGAAGGAAGTTCGCGATGGCAAGAGCTCGACCAGCGAGTCTGTAGAGGAAGTTGCATTGTTTATCCCCTCCCCCAAACAATCGCCAGAGAAGGGTTGGACTTTCAACCGGCGAATGGACGCGCGAGGCATGGAGGCTTCCGGCACGCTATCGAAAACCCTGACGGATGGATCGACCGTTCACGGTTCCCTCCGCGTGACGATCGACCTTGATCCTGCCCAGTATGAATGCCTCATTACTCCGCCCGACAGTTACCGCAGCTGGATCCCCGAAGGCGGCAACAATAATGAGGAGGAGGTCGGCAACTCACTTCAGTTCAAAGGGGAGATCCGATGCGTCAGCGGCAATCCCGCGCCGGATCGGCAGATTTGGGTTGAGGTTCGTGTGAACTCATCGACTCAACCGGGTGTGTGCGTCAATTTCCCCGCCAAGGGAAAGAAGACCGCGGATCTCTTGATTCAGCGGGAAGGGACGTCCGAGACTCTCGAATTGAAGTCCAACGACGGCGCCGGTAACGACGACGCCTGGTCGACCGCCACGGGAAACTTCAAAGTCGGCCAGAGATTCACCGTCAAGGTGGGAAGCCGTGATTTCGGCGCATTCGGGGATATCCATTTCAATAGCGATATCACCGTGCGGATCGAAGGATTCAGAGACCCCTCTTCCCTGGATCTTCCCTTCGACCATAACCACAACCATATCGCGGATGAATGGGAGCAGGGAGCTTCAGGCCTGGCTGACGCGGGTGCCGATGACGACAATCGTCCCGAGGGCAACGGCGTTGATGGGGACGGCTTGTCGGTCTATGAGGAGTACCGTGGTTTCATGTGCCGCGCTGTGCATACGCGCACGGCTCCTTTCCTCAAGGACCTGTTCATCCGGGATCAACATGATCTCGGTTGCGGAATGTTGGGACAATCGGGCATCAGCATTCACTTTATCAGCAAGGACGAGTACTGCAAGGAGGAGGGGGCTCAAAACAAGTACGTCATAAACTGCAACCGCGCTTTCGCCACCCTCGGGCAGCAGCACTTGTTGGGCCTGCGCAAGGGCACGGTGCCGGACGGATACCTGGGCATGGCTCAGGGGGAGGGGGACCCCGGCCCACCCAGGCAAACCTCCATTGTGATCATCGCTGCTGCCAAGTGCAGAAGGGCCGGGCCGGGTTGGCTGGAAGTTGTGGTGTCGCACGAACTGTCTCACGGATGTAACGTCCGGCACCACGGGGAAGGCGACTACCAAGGAAATTACCGTGAGACGCGCCAGGACAACGGTACCTGGGCCGGCTCAAGCGACGGCTTCACCGCCCTCTTCCCCCATATGGTCGCCGCTAAGGGTGCCCAGTGCAGCGGCGCTGAAAATTGCATCATGCGCTATCCCGGGGCCGACTGGGCCGAACTTTACGAAAGGGCCGGCGGTAAATATCGGTGGAGGAAGGAAGGGCAAGGAGACTATATCGAAGGCGAATCCTACCCGGCCGGGCACGTTTCTCAGACTCTCTATTGTAACACCAAGAAAGGTGCGGGCGTTGCAGGCGACGCCACTTGCGGCGATTGCAGGCATCAGTTCCAGGTCAACGACCACAAAACTCCGCAGGCCCTCCCATGCGGAAAATAGTTCTGATTTCAGGCGTTGTTGTGGCAATCATCGTGCTCGCTGGTAGTGTCCTATGGTATGTGAAGTACCAGCATGCCGCCCGCACTGGCAAGAGCCAGCCCACGGCCCCGGTCTCCACAGTCCTGCGGGCTCAGTTGCCCCCTGAACCCGATGTCTCGCTGGACATCAACAGTGAGACCGAACTGGAGGTACACCAGGGAATTCCCTTACTGCTGACAGTCCGGTTGGCCAACCAGCGCGCGTCCAACGCTCAGTCGGCCAACGCGGCGAATGAAGCCATCGCCGCCGACGCGCGGGAACAGCTCAAGGCCGGCACCATCACGGCGGCAGAGTCGCAGGCCCGCGAGGCATTCAGCAGGCAGCGTGAGGAGGTGCCGACTCTTGTTCTGCCTGCCGATTGGCCGAAGAGCATTCGTTTTCAGGTCCGCCGGGCCGACGACTCAGCCATTCAGCCCGATTGGCCGGTTTCACTACTTGTCGCTCCCGTAAGGCAGGGACTGGTGCTCGACGGCACGGCGACGACTGAAGCCATTTGGAGTCTTTCACCCGAGGCCGCAGCCCAGCTTGCTGCGGGCTCCTGGCAAGTGGTTGCAATCCTGGATACCGCTGCCAGTGCGTCTGCAGATGCTTGGCGCGGACGCGCGGTTTCCGAGCCCATGACCGTTACAATCAAACCGCGTCCCCAGTCACTGCCCGCTGCAGAAGGCGAGCAGGATGCTCTCGAGGTGTCCCGCTACTACGCGGCTGCCGGGCAGTGGGATCACTCGCTGGAGGCGGCCCGGGAGGCCGCCGCGCTGAATCCCGATTCGATCGAGGCGCACACCCTCATCGGCGATGCCCTTTCGGCCAAGGGTGATAATCAGGCTGCCATGAAGGCCTTCCAGACTGCCATGGCGGCATTCCGGAAACAGGACAAGGATCCTTTGCACGTCCCTGACTATCTGATCGTGCGCATGCACCAGCTCCTGTTGGCTTCACCCCCTCCCGGGTTGGCGCCCGCAGGGGCCAAAGCCCCGCCCCCGCCGAATAAGCGGTGACTTCCCCCGATCCGTCGTCAAACCCTTATCGACCCGAGAATCATTCCTGCAAGATAGGAAGCACTTTCAGACACCGGCAGCGCCCCCTCCGAACAGTACCGCGCCCCGGCACAGGGCTGATTATGGCTGCGGCGCCGGAGTTGTCAGCTACATTCGCGGGACATTCGTGCTGACCGGCCGCAGTTCCAAGGCGTGCGGCTCGTCCGACCGTCGTCCGCACGACGATCGAGCGTACCTCCGGCGACGCGGCACCTGCGCACGTCGGTCACGAGCAGGAGTTGCAGCCAGCGACGTCCGTGTCCTGGGTGAACGAGCCGGCATCGAGCAAGGGCGGCGCCCGCCCGGGGCGCGGCTCTGGGATTTCTGTGGGCACGTGCAGATGGTTCAGGATGCGCTGAATCACCGCCGCCTCTTCGATCAGCGCGATCAGCCGGAAGCGCCCGCCACAGCGCGGACAGGCCAGGACGTCGAAACCAAACGTCCGGCGCATTAAGTCCGCCCAGAGCCGCGCACTCGGCCGCAACGGTGGCGCACCGTGCCCGGCGGGCGGGCGTGGTGCGGGGTCGATCGATCCGGCCTCAACCGGGTCGGCGCTGTCTCTAATTGTCGACGCCTCGGGTCCCGCGCCTTTGGCCGCATCGGGGTCGGCTGTCTCCCCGAGCGTGGTGGCGTCGGTCACACGGACCTCGCCACCGGCGGTCTTCCCAACGCCGACGATGAGCGCCCGCCACGCCGCCCGCGGCGCGATGACCCCGTGATACAGGATCAGGTTGATCCGCGGCCGGGGGGTGAGCGCGGCGAGGCGTTCCAGCAGTTCGAGGGGATCGAACAGGAGGTGCGTGGTGCCATCCTACCACCGGTGTCTGAGTTGCAGCCGCACCTGCCCGTCGCCCGTCAGATCGAGCCGGTCTTGCGCGACAGGCGGCCGCAGCGCGTACCGACACACTCGCTCGAGACGGTCCCGCTGGCCGGCGGGGACACACACGTCGGCATGGAGGTCGAATCCGTCCTGGCGCGCATGACAGCGCGCGGGCGCGAACGCCGTGTCTTCGACGGGCACAGCGCCACACTGGCGGACGCGCTTGCCGGACCGAGGGCCGAGCGAGAAGATGCCCTGCACAGACGCCGCCGCGATCCCGGGCGATACCGGCGCGTCCTCCGCCCACTCGTCGGGCGCGCGTGTGTCCTGTTCGGCGTCTCCCAGCCCCCGGCGCTCGAGCAGGCGCCTCACCCGGGGCACGACGGTCGCCAGCACATCGGCGACATCCGCCGTGGTGAGGGGCGGGAGGGGACAGAAACCCACGCCCGCGCCGTCTCTCGCGAACACCCCGTCGACGACCAGCGCATGCACGTGGATGTTCAGGTTCAGCGCCCCGCCGAAGCGCTGGACGCTCCCGACCGCACCGCCGCGGCCGTCCACGACCCCAGTCAAGTGAGCCACGTGGCGCAGGAAACCGAGCACGGTCCGAACGGAAACACCCACGACGGCGCGACACAGGTCGTGATCCCAGGCCAGCCGGTACCGAAACCGATGCGGGAACGTCAAGACCCACTGTCGCACCGGTACCGCCGGAAACACGTGATCCACGAGGTGCGCGGCGCGTTCCGCCATCCGGCGCCCGGCGCAGCTCGCGCAGGCCGCCCTCCCTTTGCACGAAAAC
>Ga0315275_10002979_pt1 | contig 15482 bp, 12 predicted proteins | sample YL17G03_0_MG_FD_205557 | JGI IMG/M metagenome (GOLD analysis project Ga0315275, IMG submission 205557) | Sediment microbial communities from Yellowstone Lake, YNP, Wyoming, USA - YL17G03_0 | ecosystem: Environmental > Aquatic > Freshwater > Lake > Sediment | place: USA: Wyoming | collected... | reverse complement strand
ATTATGAAATTATTTTTTATTAGACATGGTCAATCCGAAAATAATGCTTTATGGGCAAGAACCCAATCTAATATGGATAGGGTTTCTGATCCCGTGTTGACCGCTATTGGCAAAGAACAGGTGGATGCCGCTGCTTTTTTTTTGAAAAACTACCTTTTTACAGATTCATCATATGATTATAAAAGGGAAGATATCCACATCTTTTGCAGTTTAATGGATCGGGCAATTCAAAGCGGATTGATTATTGCCAATGAACTTTCGCTTTCGTTATATGCACACCTCGATATCCACGAAAATGGTGGGCTTTATTTGGAAGACTCTTTAACAACCGACCGAAAAGGAGATCCCGGTAGATCTCTGGAAGACCTTAAAACTACATACCCCAACCTCAGATTGCCGGAAGGGATCAATCCAGCAGGTTGGTGGAACAGGCCATACGAAGAACGGGAAACCCGCCGGATAAGGGCGAAAAAGGTTGTAGACGATATTAAAAACCGATTTGGAAACAGCAATTCAACCGTGATTTTCATCAGCCATGGAGGCTTTTATAATTATTTTCTACGATCAGTACTTGAATTGAGGGATGATATAGAAGTATGGTTTGACCTTTACAATGCAGCGATTACCCTTTTTGATTTTTCTGATGATTTTATAAGTTTAATGTATTGCAATCGCTTTGATTTTATCCCGAAGGAACTAATTACATAAGTAAGTTTTTTATATACCCAGGGCTTTGATGGGGTCAGCCGAGCTAATTAATTGCTTCAGGTTTAAATCAGCAAACTGGTGGGTGGATAGATAAGACTTCAAATGCTTTCGGAACACGACCAGAGCCTTTTCTCCTCCATAAAAAGCCTCTACGCTCTTCCAATGGTTGGAAATTATTTCCAATATTTCTGTTTTAGATAATTCATTTTTATCAATTCGTGAAAATATCCATGGATTACCGATAGCAGCGCGGCCAATCATGATGCCGTCACAACCGGTTTGCGCGAACATTTCATTAATGTTTTCTATTGTCCTCACATCCCCATTGCCAAGCACAGGAATTGAAATTGCCTTCTTTACATTTGCGATCGGCTCCCATAATGCAGGTTCCCGCCAGCGCTGGTCGCGAGTTCGACCATGAACTGCAATCATTCTGGCTCCGCAACCTTCAAGGATTTTAACAACTTCAAGGTAATTTAGCGATGATTTATCCCATCCAATTCGAATTTTAGCTGTAACTGGAATATGAGAATGTTTTACCAAGGCTGTCATTATTTCACGAATTTTCTCTGGAAATCTTAATAATCCAGACCCGGCACCTCGGGATGTGACATGCTTTTCTGAACATCCAAGGTTAAGATCAAAAAAATCCGGAGAATACTCTTCAAGGATTTCTAAAGATTTTAGTATTTCATCGGTTGAGTTACCATAAATCTGAAAACCCACAGGTCTTTCTGTTTCCTCATACGCAATTCGTTTCATTATGTACGGTTTTTTTTGCAGCACATCTGTAGTATTGATGAATTCTGTATACGAAATGGCTGACCCAAATTTCTTGCATAATATCCGGAAAGGTTCGTCAGAAAACCCATCCATCGGGGCAAGAATTAGATTGCCGTTTATGTGAATTGGTCCAATATTAAAAAAAACCTTATTTGCTGAAGTGAAAATGGATACTCCAATTACCAAGCGAAATTATGAACCGCATCAGCGATGGCGTGCAAATGCGCCGGTGATGTACCGCAGCAACCGCCAATTATTTTTGCTCCCGAAGCGATCCACGATTCCACATTGCTAGCCATAATTTCAGGTGTGACATCATAAACTGATAGCCCTGAATTAGTCAGTTTTGGCAATCCAGCATTGGGCTTAAACCAGATTGGTAAATCGGTCGCATCAGCTAACTCTTTCAGTGAATTCAAATTACCCTCAAGGCTCTTGCCACAATTTATCCCCAAAGCTGCAACACCTGACTTTCCAATCGTTTGGGCAAATTTGGCCGGGCTGACACCCATCATAGTCTTGGTGCCACGATCAAAACTTAAAGAGCAGATCACGGGAAGATTACTAATTGAAAGTGCTGCATTAACGCCAATTGAAGCCTCGGTAAGGTCAAACTGGGTTTCAATCAGCAGCAAATCTACGCCTGAATCCGATAAGACCTTAGCTTGTTCCTGATAGTATTTTTCCGCGTCTTTTTCATCAAGCAGTCCCATCGGCTTTAACATGTGGCCTAAAGGACCCATTGATCCCGCGATTAATGTACTTGTGTTATTTACAGCCTCTTTCGCAATTTTGACTGCCCCGGAATTGATTTCGAAAAATCGATCAGCCAAGCCGGATTGTTCAAGCCGGATTTTTGAACCCCCAAAGGTCGAAGTTAATATAATATCGGAGCCTGCGTTGATGAAATCCAGATGTAATTGGAGAATTTTCTCGGGATTTTCAAGTACCCATTCGTCCGCGGTTTTACCTGAAGGCAAACCTTGTTGAATTAGATTTGTCCCAGTTGCGCCATCGCTGACGAGCAGTTTTTTTTGTTTTAGAAGAGAAATAAAATCCTTATCAATCACATTGACTCCATTAACTATGAAGTAAGAAAAAACTTTTAATTATGCATTTTACTAATTCACATATTGATACCCAAGAGTGAAATAATAAGCCTTTGTTTAGTAAGATAAAAAGGTTATTTCATTAATCCAGTCAATACTTTGTCTTTCGTAAGCGGCAAATCGTGAAACCACACACCGGTAGCATTGTGGATAGCGCTGACAATAGCAGGCGCGGCGCCATCAATGGAAATTTCTGATACTGATTTCGCGCCATATGGGCCAGAGGGCTCATCTGTCTGCACGAAGATCACATCCAGTGCGGGCATCTTGTCAGCTTTGGGCATTTCATAGGTAGATAAACGGTCATTGGTGATCTGACCTTTTTCATTGTAATAAGTGTCTTCACCCATCGCAAACCCAAGGGCTTGCGCCATTCCGCCCTCAACCTGGCCTGCTGCGGTGATCGGATTGATTACTCTGCCGCAATCGACAACCATCAGAAGCCTTTCGACCTCCACTTCACCGGTATCTATATGTACTTTGACCTCCGCAAATTGGGCGCCGGTCGGCGGGGGGCTGGTAAAACTGATATGCGATTCTGTGGCCATGATTTGGTGCTGGTCAAATTGATGCAGGCTGCTTAATGCAACTTCCCGCATTGTTACAGAACTTTCATCAGGAGCGATAATATTTCTGTCAAGGATTGTCAATGATTCAGGATCATCCACTTTCAACATTTTGGCGGCATGCACAAGAATTTGCCCGCGGATATTTTTTGCTGCCTTCAAAACAGCTCCTCCGCTGATATAAGTGGTTGAACTCGCGTAAGCGCCTTTGTCAAAGGGAGTGAAATCAGTATCTGAGGAATAAACGATGATATCTTCTACAGGCACACCCAGCTGTTCAGCGGCCATTTGTGCCAGAATTGTGTCTGACCCCGTTCCGATATCTGTTGCTCCCACTTGAAGATTAAATGAACCGTCATCATTTATTTTGATGGTGGCCGCAGCCATATCAAGCCCGGCTATACCGCTGCCATGGATCATGACGGACATCCCAATACCTTTTCTTATTTGGTTTTGTTGAGCCTTGTATTGTTCGCGTTTTGCGAAGAATTCTGTTGCTTTCAAACCAACCTTAACACATTCTTCCAGAGCTGAAGTAGCCATCGCCTGATCATAACCTTCGCGACCTTCCCCAAGCTTCCTGGCCAGGTGCATGGTTTCTCCAAGTTTCAGCCAATTCTTGCGTTTAAATTCAATTACATCAATATTTAGTTTTTCAGCAAACTCTTCCATCAGGACTTCAACAGCGAATTGTTCCTGCATAGCTCCGTAACCCCGGAAGGCACCCGCAGGGGGAGTGTTTGTGTAAACCACGTCACAAATGAAGCGGGAATTGGGAGCGTTGTATAAAGTGAGCCCTTTAAAACCGCCAACCATATTGACAGTCAATCCATGAGTTCCATAAGCGCCGGTATCGCCAATAAGTTTTAATTCAGCGGCAATGAGTTTTTGATTCTTTACACCCAACTTGTAACGAATAACCTGGCGATGGCGAGACCGACCGCTGGTAAATTCCTGGCTGCGGGTTAATTCCAAGCGTACAGGTTTGCCAGTTCTAAGTGTCAGCAACGAACAAAGGTCTTCCAGAAGAACTTCCTGCTTACCGCCAAAACCTCCACCGATCCGTGGTTTGATAACGCGAATCTTTTTTTCAGGAAGTCCGATTAGAGGAGCAATGATCCGCCTTACATGGAAGGGCACCTGAGTGCTGGTTCTTACGACCAGGCGGTTGTCTTCATCAAGGTAAGTGATACAGATGTGCGGTTCCATCTGTGCGTGCTGCTGCTTGGGTGTCCTGAACTCCCCTTCAATGATGTTATCCGAATCTTTAAAAGCCTGATCAGGGTCACCCACTTCAGCTTCAATGTGGTATACGATATTATGCTTTGCGTTAAAAATTCCCTCGGTATCATTTTCATCATGAATAACAGGCGCGCCATCTTTCATGGCTTCTTCCGCGTCTAGAACGAAGGGGAGTACTTCATAAGAGACATCAATTAACTGCAGCGCTTTTTCAGCAATTTCTCTGCTTTCCGCAGCCACAACCGCAACACGGTCGCCAACATGACGCACTTTATTATCAAAAACAACTTGATCGTACGGTAGAGGCTGTGGGTAACTTTGTCCACCAGTAGCATATTTTATTCTGGGAACATTTTTAAAGGTTAACACCTCAACAACTCCAGGCAGAGCTTTGGCTTTACTAACGTCAATATCCTTAATTATGGCATGTGCATGAGGGCTGGTTAATAATGCAGCGAAGAGCTGACCATCAATTTGAATATCATCTGTGAATGCCGGTTTGCCGGTAACAAGTTTGACCCCATCAACTTTGGTTGGTGTTTTTCCAACAGTCACCATTTTGGGCATTTTCTCGGGCGTCAAGACCAATGGCATAAGCGGGGTAGTTTTCTCGCCTTTTCTATAGTATTGTTGAGGCAACACTATTTTGTCGATATCAGATTGGAAAATCAGTTCAGGGACTTTATATTCACTTACCGTTTCACCGCGCATGACCGCTGCTGCTCTCATGACTGCATCAATAACGCGTACATATCCAGTACAGCGGCAGAGAACTGCCGCTAATGCTTTTCGAGTTTCCTCTTCGGTAGGGTTTAGGTTTATATTAAGGAAAGCTTTGGCGGTCAAAATTTGAGCAGGCGTGCAGAAACCACATTGAATTGCACCTGTTTCCAGGAATGCTTTTTGAAGAGGGTGAAGATTATCGGCGCTACCTAACGATTCAAGTGTTTCGATGCATTTTCCAGCGATAGAACTTATTTTCTGAAGGCATGAATTTAAAGGGATCCCATCAATAAGCACCGTGCACATACCACAATCACCTAATCGACAACCGGATTTAACACTTTTCAACCCGGAGTTGCGAAGGTAATCTAAAAGTATTGTTTTAGGGCTGATTGAAATATTGTTAGGAACACCATTTAAAGTAAACTGGATATCTTGAACTTCCTGGCTATTTATCGTCATCGATTTCACACGCTCCTGATTTCGGTAGGGCTTAATAAGAAAAATAATTATCTAAATAAGATTTTACTATATTCACTTAAATAAAAAATCCGGTGAAAACCGGATTTTAGGCGGGAGCGACGGGATTCGAACCCGCGGTCTCGGCCTTGACAGGGCCGCATGTTATACCACTACACCACGCCCCCGTGGGAGATGACAGTTTAACATGATCTGCTAATGGCGTCAAGAATTATATAAAGAGGTATTAGTTCAACCCCGAGAACCAGTCTTCATGAAGGCGTGACCACTCAAATATTTCATCATTGTTAAACCACATTGCGATTTCTTTTTCTGCGGTTTCAACGGAATCGGATGCATGAACCAAATTGCGGCTGGTTAAAAGCGATAAATCTTGCCGAATTGTTCCGGGAGCAGACTCCAAAGGATTGGTGGCGCCAATAGTCTGGCGAACAGCTTTTATCGCCTCAGTGCCTTCCCAAACCATCGCTACCAACGGCGCGGAAGTGATATATTTTACAAGTCCTTTATAAAAAGGTTTTCCAATATGCGCTCTGTAATGAGTTTCGGCAAATTCTTTTGTCACTTGCCGGAAATCCATAGCTATAAGCATTAATCCCCGTTTTTCCAATCTGGAAATTATTTCTCCGACCAATCCACGTTGAACCCCATCAGGTTTTATCAGGACTAATGTACGTTGACTGTTAATCATTAATTACTGCCTTAAAGAGAGATAAATTTTTGTGCGTTTCGAAAAATTGCCAAGGCTTTTTCTGTTTCTTCAAGCTTTGTGTATGTTTCACCCAATAGCAGACGAAAATTTGAACGGTCAGGATATAACTCGATGGCTCGCTCAAGTTGGATAACAACCTCGGGCAGGTTCTTGTTACCAGAAATCAATTTTCGTAGTGTGGTTTCCGCAAATTGCGTATTGCCGCCTTCCAAAGCTTTTGCTGAATTTATGATAAGTTCGTTGGGATCATCTTGAATTACCGGGATCTGTTGCGTGTCTTCGAGTTTTGTTTTTAAATTTACTTTTGGTGCCTGTATGGAGGAATTCTCCTCATCGTTTATCCACATAGTCTGGGATTGTTCCATTTCATCTTTATTATTTATAGCGGGAAGGATATTGGTATCAAAAACTCCATTTTCTCCTGTTATTGATTCAGGTTGCGCTGATACCTCAATTGATGTTACTTGGTCTTGTGCGGAAAATGCTGTTTCATTGAAACCAGGTTTATTTTCTTCTCGTGTGATTTCACCTTTTTCATCAAAAAACCAGTCGGGAATATTATTTGAATCGACAGGTGTTATTTTTGATGATTTTAATTTATCCAGGAAAACCTTTTTGCGTGAATTCGTCAGTTTATCGCGCTGGTTTTGGGAATTAAATCCTTCAACTTTGCCTACAAGGTCGTCATTATTGAAATTCACTTGAATTGTAGGAGATTCAACTGCTCTGGCTATGATGGAATCCCAATCAACCTCATCAAATACCAAGTTATTATTTTCAAATAAAACGTTTTGACTTTTCCAGGTGTTTTCAATAAAAGAGTTAAGGTCGAAATCGTAATCATTCCTGTCAGATTCGTCTTCAACCAATACCGCAATATCGGGTACGTCATAAACAGATTTCGTTGATGGCAGCATAAAGGCGTAATAAGGATCCAGTTCGATCAGACGCATATGATTAAAACCATCTTTTTCAATTGTGTGGTTTTTGGTAATAACCTTATCCAGTATCTCATTGGCAACCCAACAGTAGGGCAGTTGGCTGATAATTTCTACACATGTTTCAACCGCTTGAATAAAATCTCCGTATTCAAAGAAAGATTTTGCCATCGATATTTTGTAATCAATACGCTGGGGAGTCTCGGATAATCCAATTCTTGATTCAGCAATAGCCTGTTGGTAAAGTTTGCCTTTAAGATACATTTTTATCAAGGCGCCGCGAGTCAGCTGTATCTTATTTGGTTCTATGCCGTCCTTAGATAGATACAGCCGTTTTAATTCATTCTGAAGCCCTTCATTGGATGGCTGGATCTCAAAGGCGCTTTTCATATGATCAATCGCCAAATTTAGATTATTTTTGTTTTCAGCGATTATGCTTTTTCCGATATGAGAAACAAAATCTTCCGGCTCAATCTGCAGGATAATATCAAAAACTTTATCCGCGGAAATGAAGTCCTGTTTCTGAAGTAGGGCTTTGGATAAGCCCTGATAGGTATGAAGATTTCTGGGAAATTTCTGGAGGATTAAGAAACTTTGGGAAATCGCCTTGTCAATATTATTTTCTTCAATCCATGTTTCAATTTTTTGTTGATAAGCGCGAAGAGCTAAATTTGGCATTGCGACATCCCCTTTCTAATCTCCTAAATAATCACGAAGTTTTCTTCGGATCGTAGGGTGCCGCAATCGACTTAATGCCTGCGCCTCAATTTGGCGAACGCGCTCGCGGGTGACACCCATTTTCCTGCCAACTTCTTCCAATGTATATGCCTGCCCATCCAGCAAGCCATACCGCAGCTGCAAGATCCTGACTTCCCTTGGAGGCAAAGAATCCATAACCGTTTCAAGATGTTCTTTCAATAAATTGTATGTCGCTGTCACGTCAGGCGCAGGAATATCATTGTCCTCAATAAAATCACCGAGAACTGAATCATCCTCGTTATCAGTGGGTGTCTCAAGGGACAACGGCCGTCTGGATACCTTGATCATGTTCTCAACTTTCTTGGGTGGAACTTCCAAGGCATCGGCAAGTTCTTCAATAGAAGGGTCTCTGCCCAACTTTTGGGTAAGTTGATGTTGAGTTCTCAGTAATTTATTGATCTGGTCACCCATATGTACCGGGACGCGAATGGTGCGCCCCTGGTCTGCAATAGCACGGGTAACCGCCTGGCGAATCCACCAGGTAGCATACGTACTGAATTTATGACCGCGCCTGTAATCAAATTTTTTGGTTGCGCGAATAAGCCCAATGTTACCTTCCTGAATTAAATCAAGAAATGGAACCCCGCGCCCCATATACTTCTTGGCAACACTGATCACCAGGCGCGAATTTGCAGTGATAAGATGCTCTCTTGCCGCCCAGCCGTCTTCAATGAGCATAAGCAGTTCCTGACCGCGTTTCTTTCCTACACGGCCTCGCGCCAGTTCTTCGCGCGCCATCCGCCCGCGCTCAATTCGCTGAGCGAGTTCTACTTCTTCTTCGGCAGTCAGAAGGGGCACACGGCTGACTTCTTTCAGGTAAAGACCGATTGTGTCATCTGTATCAATATGCTTTAAATCATCAATCTGCGCGGCATGGCTATCTTCAACGATTTCTTTGACCTCGTCTTTGGCAAGTTCATCATCTGAAGGTTCGGATGAGAGGTCGTCATCATCCATATATGGGATACCAGCAGACATTAACGCTGCAAATGCCTCTTCCAATTGGCTAACATCCTGTTCAGCATCCGGGAAGAAATGGAGAATATCATCAATGGTGACGTAAGTTTTTTTCTGCCCAAGGTCTAATAGGCGCGAAATGGCAGAAAACTCCAGATTTTCTTCGTCATCCATCACTTCAATTTTCTTGTCGTCCATATACTTTGGAGAAACCTCTTGTTATGGTTTTGGCAGGATTAATTTATCCATGATTATCTTTAATCAGGATACACTTTTTATTGGCAAAAATCAATAACAGGAATATAAGAAAATTCTTGTAGAAAGTGAGTGGCGATTTGCTGTACTGCCAAGATAAAACTATACAAAAAAAAAGGCCGTTTGTCAATAAGTAAAAAAATGTTAATAATAAATTAACATGTCTCGTATAATTTCATTTCTTTGAGCAATTGATTGAATGAAAAAGGTACCGGCGCAATGATGGTCATCATTTCGTTTGAAGTTGGGTGAGGAAACTTCAATGAATATGCATGTAAATAATATCTTTCAAAGTAATAAACCGGGGTGCTAATTTTAGAATTTCTAATTTCACAGCATCGCCAATATAAATCATCGCCAAAAATAGGAAAGCCTATGGCGGAAAGATGTGCTCTGATTTGATGGGTAAGTCCTGTCCTTGGAAAAATATCCAAATATGAATAATTAGCACACCTGGATAAAGGTTTAACTAAAGTCAAAGCCGGTTTGCCATTGGCCATATCAATGACAGTTCTGTGTTTTTTGTCACCGTTGACTTTCAGAGGCAGAGTTATTTCATAAGAATTCCAAATCGGAAAACCATGGATAATTGCCCGATAGTTCTTATTGGTCTCATGTGATGAGAACAAAGCATTAAATTTCCGATGAGAATTTTCAGTTTTAGAAAATATAATCACTCCGCTGGTATATTTATCCAAACGATGCACTGCCCAAATTGTTCCATACATATCTCGCAAGCATGAGCGCAGGTTTATTTTCTTGACATCATAACCATCTTCAATAGAGAGTATTCCCGCAGGTTTATTGAGGGCAAGTATATGCTCATCTTCGTATAAGATTATCTCCTTCAGGTTGAAATCATTCATAGGTAAATAGATTTTATAATATAGTTGAAAAAAGTATTTCAAGGAGGACATATGTTAGTGGTTCAAGTAAACATAATTGTAAAAAATGAATTTATTAATGAGTTTATTAAAGCAACTATTAAAAACGCTGGAAAAAGCGTTCTTGAAAAAGGTATTGCTCGCTTTGATTTCTTTCAGCATCAAGAAGATCCCACAAAATTCCTTCTCATAGAAGCGTATCGTAATGCTAACGCTTCGGCCGAGCATAAAGAAACTAACCATTACAAGATATGGAAAAGTACTGTAGAAGAAATGATGGCTGGACCGCGCTTTAGCGCAAAATATTGTAATATTTTTCCAAATGACGAAGCTTATTAATTCTCCAAGGTGACTATGAAAATTGATTTTAGTACTTCAAATCGAATAATCTTTGGCGTTGGTGAATTCAGAAAAATATCTGAATATGTTAAAGGTTGGGGGTCTCGAGTGTTTATCATTCGTGGAAATAATCCAAATTACGGAAAAGAATTTTTCGAATTAATAGAAAACTTAAACCTTAAAATCACTTACCTTATTGTTAATAAAGAACCTGATGTTGATTTGCTTGTTTCAGCGGTCAATCTTGCTCGTGAAAACGACTGTGATTTTGTTATTGGTTTTGGGGGCGGTTCAGTCATTGATACGGGTAAAGCAGTCGCAGCTTTGTTAAACAATGAAGGCGACTTGATGGATTATCTGGAAGTGGTTGGAAAAGGTTTACCTCTTAAAAACCCTTCAAAACCTTATATCGCAATCCCTTCAACCGCAGGAACTGGTAGTGAGGTTACCCGCAATGCTGTAATTGACGTGCCTGAGAAAAACGTCAAAGTTAGCATGCGCAGTGCTTATATGCTGCCAGCAATTGCATTGGTTGATCCTGAACTGACTTTTGATCTCCCTCCGCATATCACCGCGACAACCGGAATGGATGCTTTTGTCCAGGTGCTTGAACCTTATGTTTGCAATTCTCCAAATCCGATGGTGGATATGTTCTGCCGGGATGCAATACCCAGAGTTCCGGGGAATTTGTTTAATGCTTTTCGCAATGGGTCAAACATGGAAGCGCGGAAGAATATGGCTTGGGTTAGTCTGCTTGGCGGATTATCTTTGGCTAATGCGAAGCTTGGCGCGGTGCATGGATTTGCCGGACCTATCGGTGGAATGTTTCATGCTCCGCATGGGGCTATTTGCGCCTGCTTACTGTCAAATACCATGAGAGTGAATACTGAAACACTCAAAAAAAGAGATGCGGACAGTATTGCTTTAAAGCGATACCGTGAAATATCAACCTGGATAACCGGTGATAATAAAGCGGATATCAGCGATGCCATTTCGTATATTGAAGAATTATGTAAAAATCTAAAAATCCCGCGATTAAGCAGTATGGGAATTACGAAAGGCGACTTTTTTAGGATTGTGGAAAAATCTAAAAATTCCTCCAGTATGAAAGGAAATCCAATTCAATTATCGGATGAGGAATTGACCAAAATACTTGAATTGTCTTTCTAGCTAATAAGGCAGAAAGCCACTTTATCTTAATTTTCAACAAAAAAACTGACACCTAATAATCCAGGTCCTCCATGAACCAGGATTGCGGGTGGAAGATTTGTGATCGGGATTTCACGGATCCCTGTTTTTTCAGAAAGCACATTTCTTAGTGATATTGCTTCCTGAAGAGAGCCACCATGTTGTACATTTAGGTATGCCGTGTCATTTTTCGGGCATTCGGTAATGACCAATTCGATAAAACGCGCAAGTGCTTTTTTACGTGTCCTTTCCGATTCAATTGATTTAACTTCTCCATCGACAATTCCCAAAATTGGTTTGACTTGTAAAACGCTCCCCAACAAAGCTTTTGCTGCACCTATCCGCCCGCCTTTTTGTAAAAACTCCAGCGTATCTACCAGAAAATATGTACGGTTTCTGGCAGCCATATTCATAACTTTTTCGGTTATTTCTGATGCGTTTTCTCCCTCTGTTGCTCTTTTTACTGCAAGTCGAACTACTGATCCTAACCCCGCGCCAATGATTGGGGTATCCAGAATGGTTATTTTGGCTTGAGGAAAATCTTGCGCAGCGACTGTAGCACGTCCAAAAGTCCCGCTTACTTTTGAGCTCGGACAAATAATTAGGATTTCATCTTTGGTTTTGGTTAAATCCTCAAGAATTGGTTGGTATAGATGCGGATAAGGGGCAGTTGTTTTGGGGAGAATTGTTGATGTCTTTAAACGTTCAATGAAAGTCTCGGAGTCTATTTCGGAATCGTCACGATAGCTTTCTTCACCAAAAATGACGATTTGTGGTAAATAAGCCAAACCTAATTGATTTGCTTCTTCAACCGAGATTGAAGACAGGGTATCTGCTATGATTTTTACCATCTAAAATGCCTTTCCTATTTATTTTTTGCTGAAGGTAGCCCTGCAGCAGGTTTGGCGGCCAAAACGGCATTCCGTATAGCATCAGCGAAAACTAACGGGGCGAAAGCGCAAAGTATATTCAGATCCAGTTTCCTGTTGCCGGTTGATAAGGCAAACACAGTGTCACCATCCAGCATGGTAAAGGCTGGCTGAACTGCCAGAGTAATACCATCTGATGCTGATTCGGCAAATTTATTGGCTTCTTCTTTAGTGAGCTTCACATTAGTTGCTATAACACCAATAACTGTATTCTGTTTTCCGGCAATAGATAAAATCCCCCGTCCAATTAGTGAATTCATTACTTTTAAAGTATCTGCAAAAGAATCTTGGGAAGTAGAATCAGCTTTACTCTTTTTTATGTTTCTGGCGCCGGCAATGATTTTGCGAGATTGGCTGTCAACAATATCCCCAAAGGCATTAACAACTGCGATTGCGCCAAGAATCGCGCCTCCGCCGATTTGACGGCTACTGGTGCCTATTCCCGATTTCATCGCATGGGACATGCCAAATATTTTTCCTACAGATGCGCCGGTGCCTGCGCCAAAATTACCTTCTTCAGGTTTGGTTTTTTTAGCGTTTTCACAGGCCTCATAACCCATTTCTGCGTCTGGTCTGATTTTTGGATTACCGATACCCAAATCATAAATAATTGCTGCAGGAACAATAGGGACAAGAGTTAAACCTGTATTAAATCCAATTTTTTTATTCTCAAGCCAGCGCATTACACCGCCTGCTGCATCCAAGCCATATGCAGATCCACCCGCCAGTACAATGGCATGGACTTTTTCGATCATATGCATCGGTCGTAGCAGGTCTGTTTCTCTGGTTCCTGGTGCTCCCCCGCGCTGGCTAACACCAGCCGTAGCTCCTTGAGGGGATAAAATAACAGTACAGCCTGTTAATGCTTCAAGGTTTTGCGCATGGCCGACTAAGAGGTTGCCAACATCAGTAATTGAATTTTGTATGTTCATGTTTCTTAGATTTCTAAAATAGATTATTGATTTGTTAGTTATTATTATAAATTAATGATTTTCCATTCTTTTGCTTAGTAATAATATGAGGAGAATTAATGAATAACAAAGGAAGTTCATTAGGCTCAATAGCATTTGTTATTTTTGGGGTAACTGGAGATTTAACCAAAAGGAAACTACTTCCAGCCCTCTATCAATTAGCCATGGAGAAGCGGATTCCTGAAAAAATCGACATCATCGGTTTCGCAAGAAGACCCTGGAATGACGATTTTATGAAAAAAATATTAATGGAGGGCATCAATGAATATGCAAGAGTTGCTCCCGCAGAGAGTTTAACTATTTCAAAACTACTCTTAAATGCCAAATATATTTCATCCGATTTTGAAGACAAGAAAGGATTTGATCAATTAAACAGATTTATAAATGAGAAAAAATATAAAAAAGTTCTTTTTTATCTGGCTACTCCACCTGAATCATATGAAAAAATAATCAAGAACCTTGCAATCTGTCAAGATTTCGCGATGAATAAAGATTGGGTGCGCATAGTTGTTGAAAAACCTTACGGTAGAGACTTAAATTCAGCCCTATCTTTGGAAAATGACCTCAAGAAATGTTTCTCGGAAGAGCAAATATTTCGAATCGATCACTATTTAGGTAAAGAGACGGTACAGAATATACTGGTTTTCAGGTTCGCAAATGGTATTTTTGAACCTTTGTGGAATAAAAATTACATTGACCATGTCCAAATCACAGTTTCTGAATCAGCTGGCGTCGGAACCAGAGCAGGTTATTTCGATACCTCGGGAGTTATAAGGGATATGTTTGCCAATCACTTGCTTCAATTGGTCACCCTGACTGCAATGGAAGCCCCTTATGCATTTAACGCAGAGTCGGTGCGGGATGAAAAAATGAAAGCACTAAAATCTCTGCGCCCTATCAAAGGCAAGGATGCGTTAATAAATACCATTAGAGGTCAATATGGTGACACGAAAATCGACGGAAAACTTCATCCCGGTTACTTGCATGAGGATCGCGTAGCAAAAAATTCGGTTACTGAAACCTATTTATGCGCCAAGGTGTTTATTGATAATTGGCGTTGGGCAAATGTGCCATTCTATGTTCGTAGCGGAAAATGCCTTCCTGTGAGGGCAACTGAAATTGCTATTCAATTCAAGCAAATTCCGCTTTCATTATTTAATTGGAAAAATATGGCTGGCGAGGCGCCTAATGTATTAATTTTACGGCTTCAACCTGATGAAGGTATCACCCTTTCTTTTGGCGCCAAACTTCCTGGGCCGGTTAACCAAATCGCGCCAGTAAATATGGAATTCTCCTATCAGGATGCTTTTGGCTCTGAACCACCCGAGGCTTATGAGCGGCTTTTACTGGATTGCATTGTGGGAGACCAAACACTTTTTACCCGGAATGATGAAGTGCTTGAACAGTGGCGGTTTGTTACTGACATATTAAAAGCCTGGGAAAAGTATCCAGTTAAAGAACTACAAAAATACAAAATTGGCTCCTGGGGTTCTCAGGAATCAAGAGAATTTATTGAACACGACAATAGAAAATGGAGAAATTTACAAGGATAGATTAAACGAGATGCTTGCAATTAGGGCAATACTTATCTTTTTTCCCTAAAACAAACCCACAACGCGAACATGTTTTAGGTTGATTGTAGCCGAGTGGAGCCCCACAGGCAATACAACTTGGCTTACTGACAGGATTAGCAGTCTGACAATAATCGCACATTACACGTTTTAACCGCTCTGAAAGCTCATGTCCGCTGCCTAATGCTTTTGCATTGGATTCAAGCACTCGCCATACTTCATCGGAAAGCTGGATATATTCAAAATCCTGGGCAATATCGTCAATTCGGTGAAGTAAATTCACTGGATTCAGTAACGCAGCAACAGCTGAAACGCCCAGGCTTGCAGCGATACCTGCCCATGCTTGTTGGCCCACCTGAACCAGAATT
>Ga0315275_10002977_pt1 | contig 15482 bp, 13 predicted proteins | sample YL17G03_0_MG_FD_205557 | JGI IMG/M metagenome (GOLD analysis project Ga0315275, IMG submission 205557) | Sediment microbial communities from Yellowstone Lake, YNP, Wyoming, USA - YL17G03_0 | ecosystem: Environmental > Aquatic > Freshwater > Lake > Sediment | place: USA: Wyoming | collected... | reverse complement strand
GTGAAATGATTGAGTACGTTATCACCGATGCGAGTGGAAAACGGCAACCCGAGAAAGCCCGGCCGCTGGCGCTGTATTCCATGGACGACGGCTATGATATCGAGAAGTACACCGAAATGGCACTCAAGGCCGTAGAAACACTTCTCCTGCCGTTCGGCCACGACATGGAAGACCTGACGGAACGGTTCGCGCCCCGGCCCCGTCCTCGCCGGACCCACCCCCTCATGTCAGGCCAACTGCACCTGTTCGCCGCCGCTGACGCCCATGCGGATGCACACACAAGAACTGAGACAACAGAGCAGGAAGCCTTGACAACCAGAGCGGACCTCCCTATAATGGACAACCCGGAAGATCGGTCCACACACACTGGGCCATCCGGCAGATCCTCTCGTGGATTATTGTAGAGGTTCTTTGACAACAGAGAATATCCTCGGGGCCATGCTGATACGGCAACAGGATCGCGACTGAACGAATTACTACATACATCCTGCAAACATCGGAGAGGGCATTATGCCGCGTGTCGTTCATTTCGAAATCAGCGCCGATGATCCGGAGCGCGTCTCCAGATTCTATTCCTCAGTATTCGGCTGGGATATCCAGCGGTGGCCCGGACCGGCGGAGTACTGGCTGGTGACAACAGGGCCGAACGAACGGCCTGGTATCAACGGAGGAATCTTTATCCGACAAGGACCTGTCGGCCACGTCATTACCATCGATGTTCCCGATATCGATGCGTACCTGCGTGCAGTAACTGAACAGGGAGGAGAAGTTGTTGTCCCGAAGAGGGCCATCCCCGGTGTGGGATATACAGCATACTGCAAAGATACCGAAGGCAGCACCTTCGGGTTGGTGCAAACTGATCCTGCAGCCCAATGACAGCAGAATTGCCCACCGTCTGGAAATTATGAGGAAGGAGAAGAAACCATGGTACGAACAAGCTGTCGAGCCTTCGCCGTGCTCCTGACGTGCACGTGCCTTGGCACAATGCTCATCGCGCAAGAGAAGAAGGTCGATGCGGCAGCCACTCCTCAGGCGCAGGGACCCTCCGACGAGATGATGAAGAAATGGAATGAGGTGAAAACGCCGGGGGAATTCCACAAGAAGCTCGACGAACTTGTCGGGACATGGGATGTTGAGTCGCGAGCCTTGATGGGGGGACCCGGTTCAGAACCGACCGTTTCGCACGGGACAGCACAATACGCATGGGTCTTGGGGGGAAGATTTCTCCGTGAGGATTTCACCAGCGAGATGATGGGTATACCGGTGACAGGCCTTGGCTACACCGGCTATGACATTGTCAAGAAGAAGTATGTCGGCATCTGGCTCGACAACACCGCAACCGCGATGTATACCATGGAAGGGACCGTTGACCAGTCGGGCAAGGTCTTCACCCTGTTCGGTACCGTGGACGAGTGGATGACTGGTGAACACAGCAAGATGACGAAATATGTCATCAGGATCATCGACCACAACAAGCATGTGATGGAAATTCACGATCTTTCACTACCGGAGCCGGGAACAAAGGTTGTTGAGTTCACCTATACACGGAAACAGCAGTGACCGCGCGTCCGGCGTCACAGTGCGGAAGCGAGCGCAGCGTCCATTGACGAGAAACACTCTCTGGTTCGGCGTGATGGTGCTCATGGGAGGCATTTCCCTGTCGGTTGCCGCAGCGTCCGACCAAGATTCAAGCGGTGTTTCGCTGGGAAGGGATGGGATGCTCTTCCTGCGGGATGGAGCGGCCTTCTTCACCGCTCCGCTCCACTATAGCGGAGCAGATTGGCTCCGGGCCGGCGGCGTTGTGGGGGGGACAGCGCTTCTTATGACAACCGACCAGTGGGTGACCGATCATGCGGGCCGGCCAGTGGACGGTGACTACTCGGACGATGCATGGGATGTCCCCACGTTCTATGGATCCGGGGCGTGTGCCTTCGGACTCTCTTTTATAACCTACGCCGTGGGATATTTCGGAGGGAATGACGAGGTACGGATCACAGGACGGCTCATGGTGACGAGCCTTACCACAGCTGTCATAACTTCCTCCGTGGCAAAGTTCATCCTCGGCCGCAGCCGGCCCTCCACCGGAGACGGACCCTGGAAGTTCAATTGGTTTGAAACCGATGAAGCATACAACTCCATGCCGTCGGGACATACCACGGCGGCATTCGCGATATCAACTGTCCTGGCGGAACGGATCAACACCGTGTGGGCCCGGATCGGGTTCTACGGACTGGCCACGGCGACAGGCCTGGCACGCATCCGCAACGACAAGCACTGGACCTCGGATGTGTTCGTGGGTGCCATGCTCGGGCTCACCGCAGGGATGTCTGCTGTGCACAGGGAGCAGGAACGCGCGTCGGGTGACCTCTCCGGGAACCGCTGGGAAATCCAGGCTTCGCCCGGAGGGCTTACAGTCCTCTATTGGCTCCGATAGCACCCGGGCGTGCCCCCGGGGCCGGTCCCGTGCGCAGGCCCGATGGAAGTCGGGGTGATGAGAGCAGCAGTTCGAATTCCTTCCACCGGCGCTCTTCGCTCTGACGGACGCCTGCCCGCGATTCAATGTACTTCCGTACCAGATCCTGCCCGAGATTGTAGTTGATGACATAGCTCCGGTATTGATCGAAGAACTTTGTCCGCTGCTGCGCGCGATCGGGAGCCATAAGAGCGTAACGCGTCAGCCACTCCGCTGCCTGCTCACGCGAGATTTTCCCGTCCAGGTAGCGCCGAGCCGCCTCGTTTCCCGCATACGTGAGCTTCAAAAAGAGATCGTGCACGGCGTAGTATTTCTCGACGCTCGCCGGATCGAGTCCTGCGCGCGGAAATAACGCGCTCCGCTCAAACTCCACGCGCTCCTTCCCCTGGAAAGCCATCTCGATGCCGTAGTTCGCCGTTCCTTCTGCGACCAGGGACTGAGGACTGAACAGCGCATAGACCGTAAATTCCATCCATTGCCGTCCGCGGACAAGCGCATTCTCCAACAATGCGTTGTACACGTGATGTCCAGGATAGCCTTCGTGACTGGCGAGATCGACCGCCCGATCGATAAAGATCGGCAGGTCGGTGTTGATCTGGATCAGGCTCGTAGCATTCCCCTTGTACCAGTTGTATCCACTCCACGCCTTGCCGGTCACATACTCGATAGTGAATGACTCGCGGTCGGGAAGTGCGATGTGCTGTCTTGTTTTCCGGCGCGCCTCGGTGATGGCCGTGTTGAACACGGCATCAAGCTTCTCCTTCGGGATGACATATCTCCGTTTGAACGCTTCGTACCGTTCGGGGATCGAACCTTTTCCCGGAAGGAGTGCCCCGATGGACTTCAAGATCTCCTCGAAATGGTCCTCCGTGTGCGTCGGTGCGACCGCATCGTACAGTGCGCGGGATTCCTCATCGAATGACATCCTGGCTCCTTTCAGGATATCCACGCGGCCGACGAGCGACTGCAGCTGTCGGAGAACGTATTCATGGCGAAGGGTCGCCATTTCATCCATCCGTGAGGATGCGATGGTCTTGAGCTGTGCGATGATGGCAGCAGCCCGTTTGCGGATGATGTCCAGGTCCGGTTTTTCCTTTGCAACGTCATCCTTCCACTCTGGCGGGCCATAGTACGCGTCAACGTAATCCGGATCATGAAATCCAAGCGCAAGAACCGTCTGGACATAGGATTGCGCGAGTTTGTTCATAACACTCGCTGTGTTCTTCTGTTTCATGGATGGGTCCGCCTGTGTCAGTGGATGAAAGGATGAAGCGAATAGTCACAACAGCCCAACAGGATCAGCATCGACAATCAAGTGCACGTCCGATCGATGCGGTCGGCGCGGTGATGCCAACATCGCTTGCAGCACATGCCTCAACCGGGAACCGGACGGGTCGACGGATTTTGTATTCTTGATGAGGATGTGCCACCGGTACTGCGATTTTATTTTCCCGATTACTGCCGGTGCGGGACCAAGAATAGTAGCGAATCCGGGCGACTCCTTCAACCGGAGCCCGAAAGTTTCCGCCGCCTCGCGAACATGCTCCTCATCCGGGCCCCGGAACTCGAGGAGCACCAGCCTCGACAACGGCGGATACTCCAGCTCGGTCCGGGATTCCATCTCCTCGAGGTAGAACCCGCGAAAGTCGTGCTGCTGGACGTGCCGGAGCGTGGGGTGTGCGGGTTGATGTGTCTGGATGATCACTTCGCCTTTCAACGTACTTCGGCCCGATCGGCCCGCAACCTGCGTGAGAAGCTGAAATGTCCGTTCGGACGAGCGGAAGTCCGGAAGGAGCATCTGGGTGTCCGCAGAGATCACCCCGACAAGTGTCACCCGCGGGAAATCAAGTCCCTTGGCGACCATCTGCGTCCCGAGCAGGATGTCGGCGCCGCCGCTTCCGAAGGTCGTGAGCAACCTGTCATGGGCTCCTTTGCGTGTTGTGGTGTCAAGGTCCATGCGGAGGATCCGTGCTCCGGGGAATGCCTCCGCCAGTTCTTTTTCCACCCGCTGTGTTCCGAACCCGCGGAGCTGGATGCCGGTGCCATGACACTGAGGACACTCAATGTGCGGCTGCCTGACTGTCCCGCAATAGTGGCACCGGAGGTGTTTCTTCGAGAGATGGTAGGTGAGCGTGACCTGGCAGTTGTCGCACGATTCGACATACCCGCAGTCCGGGCACTCCACGAAGGGAGCAAACCCGCGTCGGTTCTGCAGGAGGATGATGCCTTCCCGGCGGGCGATGCGTTCAGCAATCTTTTCTTTCAGGATTCGGGATAGAGAGGGCTGCTGGAAATCGCGCAGGCTCATCCGCTGCTCCGGCGGAAGAACGGCCTTTGCCGCGTTGAACACCTTCTTCCTCTCGGCGGTCATGTCGACGATGGCAATGTCCGGCATCGGTACTTCCTCGATTCGGCGTGGCATTTCCACAAGCTCGAACTTGCCGCTTGCCGCGTTGGAGTACGATTCGACGGATGGCGTGGCTGATCCCAGGACCACTACTGCATTGGTCAGGGTACCGCGCATGATGGCCACGTCGCGGGCGTGGTAGCGGGGCGATGAATCGTATTGCTTGTATGACGCCTCATGCTCCTCATCGACAACAATCAACCCCAGATTGCGCAGGGGAGCAAAGACTGCGGAGCGTGGCCCGACAACAATTCGGCATCGGCCGTCCTGTGCCGCGCGCCAGACTGCCAGACGCTCACCGGCTGGCATGCGGCTGTGGACCACCATCACGTCATCCGCGAAATGCGATTTGAAACGACGCACGGTCTGAGGTGTGAGGGAGATCTCTGGCACGAGGACGATGGCCGTGCGGCCAGCCCCCAGACAATGGCGGATCGCCTCAATGTACACCTGCGTTTTCCCGCTGCCCGTAACGCCATGCAAGAGAACGGTCTTTGTCGTGCCCGCAACAAGTGCCCGGGTGAGGACGTCGAGAGCATGTTGCTGGAGTTCGTTGAGGGTGAAGGTCGGTGTCGGTGCCTCGGGGGTGAAGTCCTGCCCGGATGCTACTTCACGCTTCACTATGGTGATGAAAGACTGCGCCATGAGGTCGTGCGCCACAGCAGTCGATGAACCGGAACGTTTGACCAGATCGCGGAGGTCGGTTTCCGTAACGCCCCGTTGCTTTTCCTCCAGGATCAACCCCAGAAGCTGTCGTTGTCGCTTCTTGCGCGCAGGGGTCTTGTCAAGAGCGCTGCGAAGGAATGCCTCCTCAAGCTCCTGGAACTGGATGAATTCCCTGATGCGGGGTCTTCCTACATGGTAAGAGATGGCGTCTTCGAGAGTGACGAGTCCCTCGCGGGCCAGCTGATTGACAAGCGGACCGGGATCCTTTCCGGCAAGGTGCCGCTGAATCTCGGAAAGCAGGGAAGGACCGTGATCGGCAAGGAACTGAAGAATATAAACCCGGCGTGATTTTCGTTTGTCCGATTCCATGAGGGACGCTGGGTCGAAGGTGCTCGCAAGATGAACACGTCGCTTGCTTGGCCCACCGAATCCGTGGGGAACAGCTGCCTTCAACACTTCGCCGAGCGGCGCAAAATAGTAATCGGCAATCCACTGACAGAGTCGGAGCATGTCGTCCGAGACAACCGGAGAGGGATCGATGATGTCCCTGATGGGTTTCAATTGGCGGATGTCGGTGGTGGAAGGCAGGCCGACGATCAGACCGGTTGCAAGCGTTCTCCCGAAGGGGACAATCACCCTGCAGCCGATGCGCGCGAAAGGCTGGAGATCGTCTGGAATCAGGTAGGTGAATTCCCTGTCGACCGCAACGGGAAGCGCCACATCAGCGAAGCGAGTCATGAAGGGATCCACCGTGATACGGGTTTTTTGAGATAGAGAATCAGCAGAGGTGGGAATGATCCGCCTCCGCTACACATCAGCGCGGCTTCTCCGGGCCTGGATGAATGAGCGGATTGCGAAACCAATAAACGTGGCGCAGAGCAGTGCCATGATGGACTGAGCGATGACCGCTCCGGGGCGTTCGACCTGGCCGCCGCCGAGCAATGCGGGAAGGTGCGTGAGGCCGCTGACGGAACCCAGAAACCCCAGCAAGGCGACGAGGATTGCCCCGTGCATCACATGTTTGCGGAGATTCTCTTTCCTGGCCGCCCAGCCCAGAATCATCAGGACGAGTCCGAAACATGCGGGTATCAGCGCGGTGGGGTGTGTAGCGCCTGTTCCAACGAAGCTGACAACACCGAGGACCAGCAGCAGAATCCCCAGACCGAGCGTAAAGTTCGACATTGACATGGCCACGTCCTCATGATAGTTTCTTCAGTGCACTACAGGACCACCACCGGCTCCCGTTCGAGGCGAATGCCGAAACGGCGGAAAACCCCCTCCTCTACTTCTGATGCAAGATCGAGCAAATCCCGCGTCTTCCCGCCATAGTTGACCAGTGCCAGTGCATGCTTTGTGGAAATCCCCGCGCCGCCCTTACGGTACCCTCGATAGAAACCGGCGTGTTCAACAAGCCATGCCGCCGGGATCTTGACCTGATCGTTCGCGCTGAAGGCAAGCACCGGCTCAGGACCGCCACCGGCGCGCCAGCGTTGCTGAACTGCAGCAAACTGCTCGGAGGTGAGGACAGGATTTGTGAAAAATGAGCCGGCCGATTGCGTATTTGGATCCGATGGATCGATCACCATCGATTTCTGCCTTCGAAGCGCGATAACGGCGCTCCGCACCGCGTTCAGCGCCGGTGTTCCCGTTGCTGCAATCGCACTGTTTCCCTCCAGCGCCTTTCTGAGCTCCGAATACCGCACAGACGGCGCACTGTTTCGCGGCAGCGCGAACGTGACCTCCGTGACAATATACTTACCCCGGTCAACGGTCTTGAACCGGCTTGTCCGGTACCCGAACCGGCATTCACGATTTGCGAATGTGATGGTTTCCAACGTGTGAACGTCGAGTGCCTGCACTTCAGTGATCGTCTCGCTGACCTCCTGGCCATACGCTCCGACATTCTGGATGGGAGTGGCGCCGACGGACCCGGGGATACCCGACAGGCATTCGACGCCGGCAAGTCCATGCGCAATACAAAATTCGACGAATGTGTCCCATTGCTCCCCTGCGGCCACCGTGAGGGTGTAGCGATTGCCATCCTCCACGATCTGCTGGCCCGTCAAGCCAACCTTTATCACCATGCCGTCAAAGCCATGGTCGGAGAAGACGATATTACTCCCTCCCCCGATGGTCTGCACACGCATCTTCTGTTGTCTGGCATAACCGAGGGCTACGCGGAGTTCATCGAAGGTCCCACAGCGCGCGAACAGCCGTGCAGGGCCGCCCAAGCGGAGCGTCGTGTGCCCGGAAAGGAGAACGTTTTGCGAGAATTGGTGTGGTGGTGCCGGTGCTTGCATACAGGGAAATATCCGCAAAAACCGGTTGAAGGTCAATCAGGCCGGGTGTGCGGGGATCCTAGAGACGTATGACACGGGAGTGTGGGGAGAATGCACAAGAGCTCGGGTCGGGCCGGGGCGCCCTGGCTCACCGCCTGTTCCCTCAACTATACGTATGGGAGGAGTGAAAAGTTACTTCCTGAGGTGCGGTGGCTTGAAACCGCGATAGGTATCGTAGCGGGAGTCGTACAACACCAGGTTGAATGTGCTGTCCCGCAGCGTGCCGCCGGACGGGTAGAGATGAAACTCGGATATCGTCTCGGTGACCCTGTTCACGGGTTTGCCGTTTTCCGTGTAGAAAGTCAGCGTGTAATACCCCAGCGTGAACGGCGCAGTCTTGATCTGTTCATCGATGTTCTCGCGGGTGAACAGATGGATGTCGGGTGCGTCTGCCATCTCGTGCAAATCACTGACCGGGCTGGACTGAGCGGTGGACATGATGGACAGAAGCCTGGTCAATGGACATCACGATCACTTCGTGGATGTCCACATGGGGCGGACGTGTGGCGCAGAATGTCACAATCTCTGCGACATCTTCCGGGCGAAGCGGCCTTGTGTTGGCGTACGTCTGCGCAGCCCGATCCCGGTTGCCGTGAAACCGTACTTCGCTGAACTCCGTCTGCACCATGCCCGGGTCCACAGAGCACACGCGGATCCCGCTGCCAAGAAGGTCCATCTTCAGTCCCTTTGCCAGCGCGCTGATGAAGTATTTCGTTCCGCAATACACATTTCCGCTGGGGTAGACGTCATGGCCCGCGATTGAGCCCATGAGGATGATCTGTCCTCTCTTCCGTTCCACCATCCCCGGGAGAACCGCGCTGGTGGTGTAAAGGACCCCTTTGATATTGGTGTCGATCATCTCTTCCCAGTCCTGCAGCGATCCCTCATGGACCTTCGCGAAGCCGCGTGCAAGGCCGGCATTGGGGATGAGAATGTCGATGGGCTGCCATTCCGGAGGGAGTGACTTGAACATCGATGCGACAGTTGCCTGTTTCATGACGTCCATGGCGACAGAGAACACCCGGACGCCGTACTCCTGCTTGAGGCGATTCGCCAGCTCGTCGATGCGATCCTTGCGTCGTGCGGAAAGCAGGAGATGGCTCCCATGCCGTGCGAATTCCACCGCGCAGGCAGCGCCGATGCCGCTGCTCGCGCCGGTAATGCATACAATTTTGTCCTTCAACGACTCCATGAATGAATCTCCGATTTCAACACGCGATGCAAACCATTATGGCGCGAGGGGGAAACTCGGCGCGATATCCACAGGAAGAGCGGCAAGTCTGTCCAGCGCGCGTTGCATCGGGGGGCGGATGACCGCATACTTGTCCAGCATTGCTTTGGCCTTGTCATAGCTCCCTTCAGCCTGAATCGTCATGATATCCCCGGTGAGCTTGCGCACCGCCTCCTTGATCTTTGCATAGTCGACGGCAAATGTTCCCTGTGCTTCGTTGGCGGTGAACGCGCCCTCGTCCGTCAAATAGTTGAATTGAAAGACCATCCCTCGCCCGTGTGCATCGTTGATGCCAAACCGTACAGAGCGGAAAACGCCGGCAAGAAACGTGCTGTACATTTGCCGCTCCATGGTTGTCGGAAGGATGTTCCTATCGATGAGAAACTGGAGCGCAAACAGGCCTGAGATATCGGCCTTTGCCTCCTCAAAGGCCGAACTGAGCTCGCGCATGGCCTGACGGGCGGTCGTTTGTGTGCCGTTGACCGTGATCGTGTGAGGCCCCAGCCCGTGCATCAGCTCGTGGGCGAGGATATGGGTGAAAAATGGTTCAAAGGCGATTGCTGCCTGCTGTGCGGAGTCGAGGAGGAGGGCAGCGATCGGGACAAGGATCTTGTGAAATTTTGCTTCCTGCACGTTCTTCAACATCACCCGCTTGTTCCCGAACGCCTGGGTGACGCGTTCGTCATTCGGCAGGTTGTACGCTGCGGTCTGCACGCCTGCGCGGGCCTCTCCGCCGACTGCAATTTCATCCACCACCCGGATCGGTGCCAACGCGCCGAGCTTGGGATTCCGGAACCGCTTCTCGATCGGCAGGTTGTTCTCGATCTCCTGGAGATGGGCGGAGAACATCGACAACTTCGCCGTCTCCTCATCGTCCCTGAGGGTGATAAATGCTTCGAAAGCAGCCTTGTAATTGAAGAGCTCATCCATGTACACTTCGTAGGGACCGATCGTGACGTCGATCGGGCTGTCGAGGTTCATCCAGGCCACGTCGCTGTCGTAGTACTCGTTGGTCAGGAATGCGTCTGCTCGCTTCGTGAGATACTCTTGCAAGGTCGGGGTGGTGGTCAGTGCGGCGGCTTCGCGAAGCACATTGGCCGCCGGTTCCAGCAAGTCGCGATACTCTTCGCTGTACGGAACGCTCTTGAGCTTCCCCTGTGCATCACGGCGGATGGTGTAAAAGAATCCTGTTGCCTTCTTCTTTTCCGCCTCGGGCAGCTTGGCCACCCACGACTCAAACTCCTCCTTGCTCATCGTGTCGGGGTAGAAATTCGCACGGGGAGGTTTCGCCGGTGCTCCCTCGATGAAGGGCTCGTTAGTGTCCAGGCGGGACCATGGGCCCATATTGATCATGAAGTACCGGTATCGCTCCTGTCCGCCGGGCGTCGTGTCTTTTTCCAGCCGGTCCTTCATGGCCTGGTTGCCGCTCCAGGATTGCCGGAAGTAAAGCTGGTCCATAATCCCTGCAGCGTGGATCAGCTTCCGGAGGGCGTTGCGGTCTCCCTGGGAGAACCTGGAAGTGTCGCCGGTGATGACGGTGGGTGCGAATCGTTCGATCTTGGCCTCAAGGGCTGATGGTGCTGCAGCGTGTTGTTCATTCTGTTTGCATCCGGGGGTCATGGAAATCATGATGATGAACGAAGAGAGAAGAATGATACGCATGGCAGAACCTCATGTCATTGAGTGGGGGGATGTTCCCGTGAACGTAACTCCTGGTCGAGCAACCGCATCACTTCCAGGACAGGGCGTCCCGTCTCGCGTGCGATGCGGCGGCATTCTTCAAACTCGGCAGTGATCACCTCCCGTCCGTCGCGGACGACAGCTTTGGCCTTGACGGTCCCGAAGGAGGTTGAAATATCAAAGTGGCGCCGTACAAGCTTCTGCCGACCGATGTGCTGGATGCGCAGTCCGATGGTCGACGTCTCCCGGTAGAGAAGGTCCACGACGCGCGGTACCATGGAAGCACTGGCCATGGTGCTCAGGAGAATGCCGGGACGCCCTTTCTTCATGATGATCGGTACCAGGTAGGCGTCGTGTGCGCCGGCTGCCAGCAACTGCTCAATCACGACAGGATACATCTGGGGGTTCATGTCGTCGATATTGGTCTCGATTACGACAACCTGGTCGTGCCCTGTTTCTGCGGGGAGCGTGCCGACGGCGACGCGCAGGAAATTCGGAACCTCGGCAAATTCCTTCGTGCCCGCACCATAGCCGATCGATTCCACGAGAACCTGCTCGTCGTCGAGTATGCCGGACGAAAGTGCCTTGATTATTGCTGCGCCGGTCGGTGTGGTCAACTCTTGGGCGATCGAGGTGAACGCCACGGGGTATCCTTTGAGGATCTCCAGTGTTGCAGGAGCGGGCGACGGCATCACCCCATGCTGGGTGCTGATCAATCCACCCCGCCCGAGCCGGATCGGTGAGGAATAGATTCGCTCGATCCCGAACGCGTCAAGGCAGATTGCCGCGCCGACGATGTCGACGATGGAGTCCAACGCTCCCACCTCATGGAAGTGCACCGCATCGGGTGTGGTGTTGTGCACGCGGGCTTCGGCATCGGCGAGCACGCGGAAGATGGAGATCGCCCTCTCCTTCACAGCCGAGGAAAGGGTGCTCTGTCCGACCAGTGTCGTGATGCCATGGAGGTCGCGATGGATGTGCGGCTGGTGCGAGATGACAACGTCGATGTGTACCGCGTCGATGGAGCTTCGCCGGACGTGACGTGCAACAAGCTCGAAGCCGCTGACCCCGAGCTTCCGGAGTTCGGCACTCAAGTGATCGACGGGAAGTCCTGCGCTGACGAATGCCGCTAGCGTCATGTCTCCGGCGATCCCGCCGATGGTGTCAAAATAGGCAATTTTCATGATGATTTCCCGGTTCCCGTCGATGACGCCTTGAGAAGAGGTTCGAGGTGCTTGAGGAATCCTTCGGTAGCTCCGACGTGGGATTGGACGAATGCTGCCGCCTGGTCACCCGCCCGCCTGCGTGCCCTCTCATCCTCCAGGAGGTTTCTCGTCGTCCGGTACAGCTCGGGGCTGTTATTCACCACAAAGGCGCCGCCTTTCTCCACGAGCATCAGAGGCTCCTGCGAGTTCCTGTGCCGAGGACCGAACACCACCGGAACTCCGTACACCGCCGCTTCCAGGACATTGTGGATTCCCTGCCGGAAACTGCCCCCCACATACGCAATGTGGGCATACTTGTAGAGCGCAACAAGGACGCCGATGGAATCAACAATGAGCACGCGCTGGTTGGCGTAATCATTCAATCCGGAAAAGCGGATGGATGGAGAGTTGCCGGTGAGCGTGTCCTCGAGTTCCTCGATGCGGCGGACCGTCGGTTCGTGCGGCACTACAATCATGAGCAGGTCCGGCAGCGTCTCCTGCAGCTTGTAGAAAACCGGCAGGATCACCTCTTCGTCCTCGGGCCAGCTGCTCCCGACAACGAGGACCTGCTTGCCGGCAAGCACCGTGTCGGGGATCAGATGACGCTGTCGCGCCTCAATGCTGCGTGTCACAACTTGGTCATACCGGCTGTCGCCGACCACGACAATCCTGGGATGTGTGAGGCGGTAGAACCAGAAAGCCTGCCGGTCTGTCTCGGAGACGGTCAGGATTTCATCAATGGCATTATAGACGTGCTGGTGAAAACTCCGGATCAACGGAATGCGCCGTGCCGTCTGTCGCCGCATCGTTGCGTTTGCGATCATCAGGGGAATTCCCAGGCGATGTGCTTCCCAGATGTGGTTTGGCCAGATATCGTAGCGGACCATCACCGCTGCGTCAGGTTGCACGACGGCAAGGAAGCGCCGCGCGCCCGTACGGCTGTCGAAGGGAAGATAACTGATCAGATCCGCCAGAGGATACCGCCGCGAATGTTCGTATCCCGAGGGGGAGAAGAAGGTCACGATAATGCGCAGATCCGGGAAGCGTTTCTTGAGTTCGGCGATGATCGGTTTAGCCTGCTCGAATTCTCCCATGGAGGATGAATGGATCCAGAGGCGCTTGCCGGGTTTGAGGGAACCGACCTTGGTCTCGAGGGTCGTGAACAGGTTTTTCCGCCCGCGGATACCGCGGCGCACCTTGTCGTTCACGAGGCCCAGACAGCGGAGCACGAGCCAGAAGAGAGGGATCAGAAGATAGCTGTAGGTATATTGCCAGAATGCCAGCATCACTGCTCCAGAAAGTTTTCCGTGGCTGCGACCACGACAGGCACGGTGATGTCAAGCATGCACCGGAAATGTTTCCGCGGACATGTAGGGAGGCCGATGTGCGTACAGGGCCTGCATGGGACATCCTCCCGCTCCAGCACAACGTTCGGCGTTCGGAAGGGGAAGAAGCCGAGTTCTCGCACGGTCGGTCCGAAAAGAGCGACGACCGGGCGCTGACGCGCTGCAGCGATATGCATCAATCCGGAATCGTTGGAGACAATTGCCGAACAGTGATCCATGGCAGCGGCGGTTTGTATGAGTGTCAACCGGCCTGCGAGGTTCATGACTGCTGCACGGGGCGCTTGCGCATGGATGCGCTGTTCGATTGCCGAGCACAATTCGTGCTCGTTGGCTGCGCCGAACAGCAGGATCCGCGCCTTTGTGTTCCGGTGAATTTCAATGGCTGCGTCGGCAAAACGGTCCGCCGGCCATCGTTTGTTCCAGTGCCGAGCAGATGGAGCGATGCCGACGATCGGGCCGCCGTCATGCGACAGCAGCGGCCGGAGTGTCTCTTCCGCAATACGTACCTCACGCTCACGCAGAAACAGCTCCAGTCCCTGGCCGTCGTCGTCAACTCCGTATGCTTGCACAGGCTCAAGGTATCGCTCGGCAACACCCGGCGCTCCGCCAAGGCGGGCGTACAGATTCAGCTTGAACCGGACCAGAAGCCACCGGGCCAGCTTCCGTTTGCGGATGCGGACTGTCGGGGGGCCCCCGAATGTCAGGAACCTGCTCCGGAGACTGTCGTGAATGTCGATGATCAGGTCATACCCTGCCCCATGAATCTGGGTGCGCATGCGGCGGAGGTCGGCAAATGGGGCTCCCGGCGGGAGCTCCAGAACCGTGGAGAGATGGGGGGAGGCGTTGAGAAGCTCCGCAAACTCAGACTTGACCAGGTAGTCGATCTGGCTCCCGGGAGACTTCTTCCGGAGAGCGCGCACGAGAAGCGAGGAGAGAATGATGTCGCCGACGGAACTCAGCCGGATAATCAGTGTTTTACGTAGTAGACCCTGCATGTCGGCCGTCGGGTATGGTAGCAATTTTCTTAAGGAATTGCAATGAAATCGACGGTCCGCGGAGCAAGGACAATCTTACGATATGAGGCATCATGAGCCGTCCAGCAACCCTCGGTGAACTGCGAAAATCTGGATACACGATTTTCCCCGACAAGGATGAGCTTCGCGGGAACCTAATCCGGAAAATGAAGAACAACGAGCCGCTCTTCCCGGGTATCATCGGGTACGAAGAGACAGTCATCCCCGCCCTTGTCAACGCCATTCTCGCAAAGCACGATATCATCCTGCTTGGGTTGCGTGGCCAGGCGAAGTCACGAATTGTCCGGCAGCTCTCCGGCCTGCTTGACGAGTACGTGCCCGTGATCAAAGGAAGCGAGATCAACGACAATCCCTTCGCACCGGTAAGCAAGTTCGGGGTAGATGTGGTCCAGGAACGGGGCGACGATACGCCGATCGAATGGCTTCACCGAACCCAGCGGTACGGGGAAAAACTCGCAACACCGGACACAACGATCGCGGATCTGATCGGCGACATCGATCCGATCAAGGCGGCGGCACAACGGTTGCACTACGCCCATGAAGGGGCTATTCACTTCGGCATCATTCCCCGCTGCAACCGCGGCATTTTCGCGATCAATGAGTTGCCGGACCTGCAGCCACGAATCCAAGTTGGTCTCTTCAACATTCTCGAGGAGAAGGACATCCAGATCCGTGGGTTCAATGTCCGGATCCCGATGGACGTCATGCTTGTCTTTACTGCGAACCCGGAGGACTACACCAACCGCGGCAACATCATCACCCCGCTCAAAGACCGGATCGACTCACAGATCCTGACACACTATCCCCGGTCGCTCGAAGACGCGATCAAGATCACCGAGCAGGAAGCGCACGTCACCCGCGAAGGACGCGAAGTGAGGGTGCCCCGCTTCTTCAAGGAGATTATTGAGCAAATCGCGTTTGAGGCACGGAAGAACGAATTCGTCGACCAGAAGTCCGGTGTGAGCGCACGTCTGACTATATCCGCAATAGAGAACTTGGTGAGCAACGCAGAGCGCCGTGCCATCCGAGCCGACGAAGAGCTTATCGTTCCCCGCATGTGCGATCTGCCTCACATTCTGCCCGGCCTGACCGGCAAGGTCG
>Ga0315275_10002976_pt1 | contig 15485 bp, 7 predicted proteins | sample YL17G03_0_MG_FD_205557 | JGI IMG/M metagenome (GOLD analysis project Ga0315275, IMG submission 205557) | Sediment microbial communities from Yellowstone Lake, YNP, Wyoming, USA - YL17G03_0 | ecosystem: Environmental > Aquatic > Freshwater > Lake > Sediment | place: USA: Wyoming | collected... | reverse complement strand
GTCAATGTATTTCCATAAGGCTGTGGTGAAGTCTTGTCAAACGTTAAACTACAAGTTGGCGTAGCTTGATTTACAGTCAGATTAAAGTTAATACCAGTTGAATTGTCTGAATAATTTGCATTGCCTGACGTTCCATTAGCTAAGTAAACATATAATCCTACTCCAAGCACGCCAATATCAGGATTAAATACTGAAGTGCCATTTCTATACAAGCTTGCTGTACCCACAGAGATTGAAGCAGTTGCATTGCTTGCTTGGCCATATGTTACTGAAAGATTTGCAGAACTTCCATTTAACAAAAGCGTGACTAGATTATCTGCTTTATTTATTGTTAAAGTATTTGTTTGCTGTACACAATCAGAATAATTTGTTCCGCCAGTCCATTGACAAGCATAATCATAAGTTCCTGCTGTTCCAATAATGTCTGGCGAAGTCTTTGAACTACTATTTCTTGTGAATGTCATGCTGCCATCAGAAGAGCCAGCTGAGACAGTGCATGATGTGCTTGAATCAGTGCCATCCCAAGTTCTTGTCCATCCTTTATCTGTGCTTAATGTACAGGTTCTTGATGCTTGAGTTACGGTCAAGTTAAAGTTAACACCAGTAGTGTTGTCAGTATAATTCGCATTACCAGTCGCATTTGCAAAATAAGTATAAGTTCCAGCGCCAAGCACACCAATATCAGGATTGCTCACAGAAATTCCATTTCTATACAACGAAATGCCAACTAAAGATGAAGCAGTAGCATTACTTGCTTGTCCATATGTTATTGTTAGGTTAGCTGCACTTCCATTTAATAGAAGTGTAACTGGATTGTCTGCTTTGTTAATTGTGAAGTTCCATGATGGTGTTGAATTCCAATTACCTCCTGTATCATTTGCATATGATTTCCAGTAGAATGTTCCAGCTGGTAATATTTCAGAATATGAATAAATGTTGCTTCCAAGCGGAGTCATAGTATAGTTCTGTGGTGAACCTGACCAGTTACCTTCAATTAATACTGCATTAATAACACCACCAGCATCTGACCAACTTATATTAAACTGAGAGTAAGTTGTAGGTGAATATGTAGTTGGATAATAGGAACTATTAGTGCTCCAGTTCGGAATACTAATATCGCTAACATTTGCGAAATAAGTTATGCTTGAAGCAGAATAATTTTCGTTACCCAAGAAGTAACCATTTATGCTGTATACACCGTAAGTGCTTAACTGAGTGTAATTCATTAAAGGAGTTATTCCGCTTTGCAGCGTCCATCCAGGAATACTTGTATTAAGGTACACTGTTGCACCAGATACGTTAACAGTTACTGTGAAATTAGCCAAATCGTTTCCATCATAAGTTCTATTTCCCTCAGTTCCATTCAAGAACAATCTTGTTTGTGTAGTTGCTTTGTTTATTGTTAAAGTATTTGTTTGCTGTACACAATCAGAATAATTTGTTCCGCCAGTCCATTGACAAGCATAATCATAAGTTCCTGCTGTCCCAACAAGATCTGGTGAAGTCTTTGAACTACCATTTCTTGTGAATGTCATACTTCCATCAGATGAACCAGCTGAGACAGTGCATGATGTGCTTGAATCAGTGCCATCCCAAGTTCTTGTCCATCCTTTATCTGTGCTTAATGTACAGGTTCTTGATGCTTTATCTATCACAAACGTGGACGAATTAGTTGCTGAAGTATAATTCTGCGAAGCGCTTACATTACATACATAGCTCCATGTACTAGCAGCAAGAGTTATTGCAGTATTATTCTCTGTCCCAGTTACATCACTGTTATTCCTGTAAAGTTTTGTGATTGCTTCTGGATTTGTGCAGCTACATGTTGCAGTCAAACTTGTTCCATAAGTCTGCGGTGAAGTCTTATCAAATGTCAATGAGCATGTTGAAGTAATTTGATTAACAGTCAGATTATAATTAATGCCCGTTACATTTGCATTGTAATTTGTATTTCCAGTTGCATTTGCAAAATAAATATAAGTGCCTGCACCAAATGTCTGTATGTCTGATCTTGGTGATGTTCCACTTGATACTACTGTTCCATTTCTGTAAAGAGATAATGTTCCTACTAAAGATGAAGCAGTAGCATTGCTTGCTTGTCCATATGTTATTGTTAGGTTAGCTGCACTTCCATTTAATAGAAGTGTAACTGGATTGTCTGCTTTGTTAATAACAAATGTACTTGTATTTGATGCAGAAGTATAATTCTCAGATGAGGATACGTTACAAACATAATTGTATGTACCAGCACCTAACTGTATTGCTGTACCATTTTCAGAGAAGCTTACATCACTTCCATTACTGTACAACTTTGCACTAACTTCAGGATTTGTACAAGTACAAGTAGCAGTTATGAGAGCACCATAAGTCTGCGGTGATGTATTATCAAATGTCAAGCTACAGCTGCTTGTTGCTTTATTCACAAATGCATAATAAGTAACACCAGTTGAATTATCAGTATAATTCGCATTTCCAGTCGCATTTGCTAAATAAATATAAGTACCGACACCAAATATTGCAACTTCTGACTGCGGTGAAGATCCGCTAGTTATTGATGTCCCATTTCTATAAAGATAAACAGTACCCACAGTTGAAGTTCCCGTTGCATTAATCGCGCTCGGATAAGTATATGTTACATTATTTTCAGTTCCATTTAGAGATAAGTGCACAGGATTGCTCGCTTGATTGATTGTAAATGTCCAAGTATTACTGGTGTTTCTATTTCCAGATGTGTCATTTGCATAAGACTTCCAATAATAGGTTCCAGCGCCAATAGTTTGATTGTAATTCCAGACACCGTTTGTAGTTGTGCCAGAAATTAAAGTAGCACTGTAGTTTGTTGGAGATCCAGACCAGTTCCCTTCAATTAATACAGTTGACACTGCAATATTATCAGCCCAAGTTATGTTAAAAATAGATATTTGTGATGCATTGTAAGTAGAAGGATAACTCGATTGATTGTTCGACCAAGTTGGCGCGTCGCAGTCTTTGATATCAATTGAGTCATTTACTGCTATGTAGGGTCTGGTTGGAGCAGTTGTTTTTATACAACTTATATTGTAATTCTTTAATCCAATTGAGCTGAATGTTCTGTTGTATTCATAATAAAGCGAAGTTGCATTATAAGTCATCGCATTGTTCGTGGAATCCGTGAAATTAATTATACAAGTCGCGCCAGTATTCGGCGTCGATACCCCACCTTGTATTCTGCTATAGTTTGCGAAGAAATTTATTAAAGGTCCAGCGCAGGCAGGCAGATTTCCACCAGGCATACCAGTGTCATTCTGGTCCCAGATTACAAGTGTTGATGTTCCATTTGTGGAAAAGTTTGTGAAATGACTAACAGTAAATGTAACTGTTCCTGTGACATTATTATAAGTTATATTTGTACAAGTGGTATTAGGACAAATCTGTCCATCCATAAGTATGTTAAAGTCTTCATTATCGCTCCAGCTAAGATTTCTAATAATTAATTCAGCTGTTGAATTGAATGTTGGATTAAGTCCAAAGTTTATATTAATGAAATTATTACTTATGTTCACATTAGAATCGAAATTCTGAGTTGATGCATTGACACAATTTAGCCATCTGATTGTGCCACTTGGAGGCATATCTATAATCGCTGTTCCATTGCAAACATTTGTTATGTCGGGTAAGGCACTCCAGTCAGTTGTATTTCCACTAAAGTTCGTAGTATTCGGCGCTGCTGCATGCTGGACTATTACAATATTTGTATCAGAACTGTTTGTGTTGCTACTACCATCACTTGCGCTACAGTACCATAAATAAGTTCCATCAGCCAATCCCGTTAAATTAAATGCACTGTAATTGCTTACACCAATCACTGTATGCGTCTGATTTAATGATCCATTGAAATATAATGAGATGCTTGACAATGCTATGTTGTCTGAAGCAGAACAGTTAAAATAGACATTTCCATCTACATCAACTGAGTTGTTAGAAGGAATTAATGCGTTTACTGTTGGTTTAGTTGTGTCAACATAGCTTACATTAGCATAATATATTACACTTGAAGCAGAATAATTTTCGTTACCATTGTAAGAGCCAGTTATGTTATAATACCCAGCTGTTGTCAATGTAGTTATATTTGTCAATGGTGTAACACCCGACTGTTGCACCCAACCACTTATGTTTGTATCAAGGTAAACAGTTGCACCTGTTACATTAACGGAAACAGTGAAGTTTGCAACATTTGTTGTATTATAGTTCTTATTTCCTTCAGTTCCATTCAAGAACAATCTTGTTTGTGTAGCTGCTTTGTTAATTACAAACGTGGACGAATTGGTTGCTGAAGTATAATTTGCATTTCCAGTTGTATTACATACATAATTCCATGTACTAGCAGCAAGAGTTATTGCAGTATTATTCTCTGTCCCAGTCACATCACTCCCATTTCTATAAAGTTTGACGGTTCCAGAGTTGGCTGTACAGCCACAGGTTGCTGTCAATGTATTTCCATAAGGCTGTGGTGAAGTCTTGTCAAACGTTAAACTACAAGTTGGCGTAGCTTGATTTACAGTCAGATTAAAGTTAATACCAGTTGAATTGTCTGAATAATTTGCATTGCCTGTAGCATTTGCTAAATAAATATAAGTACCGACACCAAATATTGCAACTTCTGACTGCGGTGAAGATCCGCTAGTTATTGATGTCCCATTTCTATAAAGATTGACTGTTCCTCCTACAGAACTTGCTGTCGCATTAGATGCTTGCCCATATGTTACTGTAAGATTTGCAGAACTACCATTAAGCAGAAGTGTTACTGGATTGTTCGCTTTGTTTATCACAAAGTTAGATGAATTAGTTGCTGAAGTATAATTAGTAGTTCCAGTAGTGTTGCATACATAATTCCATGTACTAGCAGCAAGAGTTATTGCAGTATTATTCTCTGTCCCAGTCACATCACTCCCATTTCTATAAAGCTTAACAGTTCCAGAGTTGGCTGTACAACTACATGTCGCAGCAATTGTTGTTCCATAAGGCTGTGGTGAAGTCTTGTCAAATGTCAATGAGCATGTTGATGTCGCCTGATTGACAGTCAGATTAAAGTTCACACCTGTTGCATTTGCAGAATAGTTTGCGTTACCAGTCGCATTTGCTAAATAAATATAAGTTCCAGCGCCAAGAACACCAATGTCAGGATTGCTCACAGAACTTCCATTTCTATACAAGCTAATTGTTCCAGCTGAGGATGAAGCAGTTGCATTCGAAGCTTGACCATAATTAACTGTTAAATTCGCTGCGCTTCCATTCAACAAAAGCGTTACTATATTATTTGCCTGATTAATTGTGAATACCCAAGTGTCACTTGTGTTTCTATTCCCGCTCGTGTCATTCGCATAAGACTTCCAATAATATGTCCCAACCCCAACAGTCTGATTATAATTCCAAACACCACTTGATGTTGTGCCTGAGATACGAGTCGCAGTATAATTCGCCGCAGACCCGCTGATATTTGATTCTATTAGAACTGTTGATACTGCAGTATTATCTTGCCAAGTGATATTGAATATTGAAAGCTGTGATGTATTATAGTTGCTCGGATAACTTGATTGATTGTTTGACCAAGTTGGTGCAGAAGTATCGCTGTAATTCATTTTTATAGTTCTATTCGCTGTCGCGAATGCACAGTTCGAAGAATTGTCACATGAATAACAATTCCAAGTATAATTGCCAAGGCCCAAGTTTAAGTTCCAAGTAGACCAGTTTCCGCTTCCCGATATGTTAGAAGTATTACTAAGAGCAAAAGATTGGTTTGTGCTATTAGTTATGTAAAGACTTATGTTGTATAATTGATCATTGTCAGTTGCAGAACAATTAAAAGTTACAGTCACGGGAGTTATAGTGTCATTATAGTAATTGGCTGCTGGGGACACAAGAGTTGTACTTGGAGATAGGTAATCCACCACATTTCCGATACGGACTTCCAAATAATCAACATATGCTACTTTATTGTTACCATTTGTATACGTTAAATATCTAATAGAAATATTGTTTAGGTCAGCGGATGTGTTTATGTAGCTTGTTACATTGAAAGTCGAATTATGGTCAGCTGAAACTTGCGTAATCGTTTCAGTATGCCATGTCCCAGTTTTTTTCTCATAAACCTCAATTTTTGCACCGACAGCTGAATTATCTTCCTGCGTTTCTATTGTTATAGTTACATTCGGAAAAGTCAGGTTGGATGGATAATTGATTGTGAAATTGAATTCCTGGTATCTGCTTTCATTATAGCTTGTTTTTGGAACATTGTAAGTTGTCTTTACATCATTGCTTGTGTTTACCTGAGCCACAGTTGCCGAACCGCCTGAAGTGTCGAGAGCAGAAGTTGGTACATAACTCGCATTTTCAGCAAAACCGGGATCTTCTGATGTAAGAGTAAATGTATAAGTTTCACCAGGTGTAATTGGCATCACAAATGTCCAGTTGTTATCAGTACAAGTCTGTCCATTAAAATCCCAGTTCTTGCACTTATAAAGCGTTTCACCATATGCCATTACTGTTACTTCAGCGCTCGTGAAGTTTATGCTGGTCGGGTCGATAGCATAAACTTCAACAAAGCCGCCGAATTCAGGAACATCATCTACTTTTAGAAAACTTGTAAGATTCTTATCTACAGATAGGTTAGTAATCGCTATTTCTGTTACAGGACCTTTGCTCAAAGTTATTGTGGCATCATATATGCCTTCAGTTATGTTGATTTGTTTTGATGAATCAGCTGTGATATTTGTAATTGTTTTATCAGCAATGTTCTCAAATTGGATTGTTGATTCAATAATATTGCTATCCGCATCAACTATTGCAGGAGCTAAGCTGATTATTTCTTTAACTGGCTCAATAGCTATTGGTTCTTCAATAGGAATCGCTTCAATCGGAGGAGCTTCTTCAACAGGAGCCTCAGCAATTGGTTCTTCAGCAGTTATTGTCGGAAATTCTTCCACAGGACTGCTTGAAGCTGGTTCTTTTATTGCAAAAAAAGTTATACCCTCACTATTTCCAATAAAGTAAAAACCGCTGAATGCAACAGCCAATACTATAACAACCAAGCCAATTGAAATTGGATTAAGTTTTATAGGCAGAACTAATTTTTTCTTATCGGATGTTTTGTTAAAATAATTAACAACTTTTTGAACTTCAGCTTTTTTCAGGTTCAGTTTATAGTATGGAGTGCCTTTAGAAACTCTTAGATCCAAATAATCTATCTTCAGCAAAGAATGTAAGTACCAATAAGTCATGCCATACGAGAGATTCAGCTTGTCCCGTAACTCATCGATAGTGTATTCTTTACGTATATCTGGTGAGAATGCACTAAGTACACGAAGATATTTACTTATTTTACTGATGATACCCGACCCCTTACTATGTATATGTTATAGTATACTATTAATTATTGAGTATTTAAGAATTTTTATTGCTTACTATTTTGATTTTCGGGGCTATTTTTGGGGAAATTTCAAGAAATTGATGCTGTTTTCGAGCAATTTTACTGCCCTCGATGGGATTTGAACCCACAATCTTCGCCTTAGGACGGCGTTGCTCTAATCCAGGTTGAGCTACGAGGGCAATAGTAGGGTTAAAATATTTGGAGTTTTTAAGAATATCTATGAACAGAATATCTGACAACCTGAAGCTGCTTGAGAAAGCAGGTCTACAAATAACAAATTATTCTCTAGTCAGCAGTCTTTCTGAAGCAGTGAAACAAGCAGAAAAAATTGATTATCCAGTTGTATTAAAGATTAATTCTGATATACATAAGACAGAGGTTGGTGGAGTTATTACAAACATTCACGACAAGAATGATTTGGAAAGAAGCTGGAAACAAATGCTTGAAAATCTTGAAAAACATAAAATCAAGACAAAAGATTTGCTGATACAAAAACAGATTTTTGGTGTAGAGCTTATACTGGGTTTGAAAAAAGATATTGTCTTCGGTCAGGTTATCATGTTAGGAAGCGGCGGAATTTTAACAGAGATAATCAAAGATGTTTCATTCAGGGTTTGTCCAATAACAGAAAAAGATGCGGGAGACATGATTAATGAAATAAAATCCAAGAAATTGCTTGAAGGAGCTCGCGGACAAGAACCAGCTAATATTGAGAAGTTAAAGCAGACAATTGTCAAACTTTCAAAAATTTCAGCAAAAGAACTTGACATAAATCCATTAATTGTAAATGAGAATGGTTCTTTTGTTGCAGATGTAAGAATAATCAAGGACTGAGCCCTTCGTTTAAACGTTTCCAAACCGTACCGACACCCATATTTAATTTTTTGGAAATTTCTTTGTAGTGCTCCCCGTCTTTTCTCAAAAACTTCATTTTTGATATGAGCTTATCTACCTGTACAGAACGTTTTGGTCTATCTTTATAAGAATTTAACACTTCTTCTAATCTAAGTTGTTTATAATTTATTGAAAATCTTATATGGTTTGCAAAGCATTCCATAGATTTGCGGTCTTCAATAACTATGTTATAGATTCTACTTTTTGAAAATCTGATTTTATTTCTTATTTTAAACGAATTTAATAGGTTTTGAACATCTTGTAAGCCCGAATTATTTATAGAAGAACCAGTAATTCTTCGAGTATACTTGTCTACACAGCCTTCAGAATCAAAAAATCCTTCAAGGAAAGAAGCTTTAATCTTAGGTTTAGCATTGAATATCTTTTTTGGGATACGCCAAATTTTTGTCTTAAAAGATCCTAATAATAATAAATCATCACACACTTTTTTTGAACAAATTTTGGATACAAATATAATTTGCCAGTTAACATTTCTCCTTTTTCTTTTTGTTCTTCTTGCTTTTAATCCATAAACTTTATATAAACAGTTACTAAATTTGTTAACAAAATCTTTGTTAGTTGCGTCTAATCCCACTTGATATGTTTGTTTTGGTGATTTGTTATTATAATAAATCCAACCATCCCCACATAACACCCCTAAAATATACGCCTTGTTTTTTGTCAATCTATGCGACATTTTTGATATTTCAGTTAACTTAACTTTTAAACGCCCAGTTTTCAATGCAAGAGAAGTAGCTTCTTTTGGCGTTCTTACGTTGACATTATTCATATGAAGGTGAGTTATTATAGTTCTAACAGGGATTTTCAGATTCCTTGAAATACTTAATGAGGATTCACCTTTGAGATACAATTTTGCAATTTGCTTAGATTTTTGTTGAAACACTTTTTGCATTTAGTAATTATAACAATTTGTCTTTATGTTTTTTAAGGTATTGTCCACGTTGTCCAGTGATTAAGGAGTTAAACGAGTCGGGTCGCGTGGAGTTAATGATGCTTCTCTGATATTTTCTAGATTTAATATAAGCTGGGTAAAACGTTCTATCCCAATAGCTAGGCCACCATGTGGTGGTACCGAATATTTAAAAAATCTTAAATGATCAAATTGCTCCGGTTTTAAACCTTTTTCTTTCATATTCTTTATACGCATTATAGCATTTTCTTCTCTGCGCCCGCCACTTGTAATCTCTAAACCTTTGTACAAAAGGTCAAACGATTCTGCATCACCATTAGGCATCTTTTTTGCATAGAATACCTTGTGCTTCCACGGGAATCCATACAAGAAAACAAAATCAGATTTTTTCTCTTTCTTCGTCCATTCAGAAAGTGCTCGTTCACCAGCTGGAGTCAGATCACCAGGTTCGGTTTTTACACCCATCTTTTCAACAATCTTTACTGCATCATTGAAATGAACTCGTGGGATAGATTTTGGGAATTCAAGCTTTATATTATAAAGCTCAAGAATATTTTTACAATCTTTCTTTATTTTTTCAAAAGTATGACGTAACAATTCTTCTTCCATTGACATAATTTCTTCCATCGTGTCAGCAACCATCTCATAGTCAAATGAAACGTACTCACACAGATGTCTCGAAGTGTGATGTGGCTCTGCTCGATAAACCATACCAATTTCATATACGCGATCCAAACCAGACATTAAAGATAATTCCTTGTAAAATTGTGGCGATTGCGCTAAAAATGCTTCACGGTCAAAATAAACAATAGGGAAATATTCTGTGCCGCCCTCAGTTGGAGAGCCGACAATCTTTGAAGAAAATATTCGAGTGAAACCTTTGCTATGCATAAAGTCAACCATATTCTTGATTAATTCAGACTGTAATTGAAAGATAGCTATTGATTTTGGTTTGCGCATATCCAAAAATCTCCAATCGATTCTTTTATCAAGACCAGTTTCAATTTTTTCAGATAGATCAATTGGAGTTGGTTGTTCGCTCTTTGAAATGACTTTTATCGCATCAGGAATCAGTTCCTTGCCATTTGGAGCTTGTTTGCTGTCAATCAATTTCCCAGAAATTTCAACATAATCTTCTTTGCTCAATTCCTTGAACGAGAAACTTATTTCCTCACCCTTTACTACAATCTGAAGAATTCCAGTTTTATCACGCAGGACAATGAACTTTACTTTACCCAAATCACGCAGTTCCTGTACCCATCCACGAAGTTTTATATTTTCTTTTGATTTTAGCACATCAATAATATACATATTTAGAATTAATTGAGTTCAATTTATAATGCTTTCTAAAAAGAAGCAAAAAGTTAAATATCAAGCATTAATTTTTAGTTATTATGGATATAGAGCATGTGTCAAAGATAGCTAGATTGAAGCTTTCTGAATCGGAAAAGAAAAAGTTCAGCAAAGAGCTTGAGGATATTCTTAATTATTTCAAGTTAATAGACAAAGTAGACACAAAAAATGTTGAGCCGTCATTCCATGCAATAAAGATAAAGGATGTCTTTAGAGAGGACAATCCTGAGCAATGCTTGAATGAAAAAGAAGTTTTCAAGAATGCTAAAGAACATGAAAAAGGTTTCTTCAAATCTCCGAGGGTAGTATGATAAAGAAATTTGTCAAAGACATAGAGGACGGAGTAATAAAACTACCAGATTTTTATGATAAAGTTATCAAGAAATGTAAAGCAATTGATTCCAAGCACAATTGTTTCATAACAATAAACGAAGATGCTTCAAAAGAGAAACCAAAGAGCGGACTATTAACAGGGGTTCCGATTTCTGTTAAGGATTGTATCTGTACCAAAGGAATCCGAAGCACAGCTGGCTCAAAGATTCTTGAGAATTATGTTCCTGTTTTTGATGCAACTGTTATATCAAAATTAAAAGAGCAGGGCGCAATCATTATCGGAAAGACAGCTCAGGATGAATTTGGATTCGGAAGTTTCTCAACAAACTGTGCATATGAAATTCCGAAGAATCCATTTGATACAGATCGAAGCTGCGGTGGAAGCTCAGGCGGAGCTGGATGTATAACACAGTTAGCTGATTTTCCACATGTTGCATTAGCTGAATCAACCGGCGGAAGCATTTCAAATCCTGCAGCATTTTGCGGCGTTTATTCCATAACTCCGACATATGGAATTGTTTCGCGTTATGGCTTAATAGATTATGCAAATTCTTTGGATAAAATTGGGTTGATGTCAAAAAATATTGAAGACCTGAAAATGGTTTTTGATATAATTGTCGGAAAAGACAAAATGGATCCAACAACAGTTGATTATGCACCAGTAAAACCAGATGTGAAAAAGATTGGAATTCCAAAACAATATGTCAAAGGTTTGGACAAGAAAATTGAGAAAGCATTCTGGGATGCGATTAAAAAACTTGAAAAGAAAGGAATCAAGTTTGAGGAATTTGATTTAGCTTACACAGATGAAGCACTCCCTGCATATTACATAATTGCAATGGCTGAAGCATCAACAAATCTAGCCAAATATTCTGGACTCAGGTATGGATTGCAATTGCCACTGCAAGGAAACTTTGAAGAATATGCTTCAACAGTGCGCGAACAAGGATTCGGACAAGAAGCAAAACGAAGAATAATTCTTGGGACATATACGCGTATGGCTGGTTACAGAGATCAATATTATTTGAAAGCAATGAAGATAAGAACGAAAATAATTGATGAATTCAAGAAGCATTTCAAGAAGTATGATGCAATTGTTTCGCCAACAATGCCAATTCTTCCACCAAAATTCAAAGAGATAGAAAAATTGACACCGCTAGAGAATTACCAGATGGACATATTGACAGTTGGACCAAACCTTGCTGGACTGCCGCATCTTAATATTCCTATAGCAGAATCAATAGGTCTTCATGTGGTTGGGGATCACATGTCAGAAAACAAATTGTTCAAGGTTGGTGAGATCTATGGAAGTTAAAATAGGTCTCGAGTGCCACGTGCAATTGAATACAAAAACTAAGATATTCTGTGGTTGCCCTACTTATGCTTCGGAAAAACCGAATTCAACGGTTTGTCCAACATGCTTAGGAATGCCTGGAAGCAAGCCTAGATTAAACAAGAAAGTTTTCGAGTATGGAATAAAAGCAGCACTTGCATTAAAATGCAAATTACCAAAAGAAACATTCTTTTCAAGAAAAACTTATTTTTATCCAGATATGCCTAAAAATTTCCAGATAACACAATACGAGACACCAATTGCAAAGGATGGCTTGATAAAAATTGGAAAAGAAGAAAAACCGATTCGAATCAGAAGAATAAACATTGAAGAAGATCCTGGTAAATTGATTCATGTTGGTGGCGACATAACTAATGCACAGTATGTTTTGATTGATTATAATCGTTCAGGAATTCCGTTACTTGAAATAGTTACAGATCCAGATTTATCCTCACCAGAAGAAGCACGTATTTTTTTGGATAAATTGAGACTTATACTTGAATACCTAAAAATATTTGATGTTGATGCTGGGTTGATGAAGTGCGATGCGAACATTTCAATCGGTGGTGGTAACAGAGTTGAAATTAAAAATATTTTAGGTTTTAGAGCTGTGGAGAAAGCATTGAAATTCGAATTACTTAGACAGCAAAGAGTAATTAAAACTTCAAAAGTAATTTCACAGGAAACCAGACATTTTGATGAAGCTTCAGGTGTGACTAAGTCGCTAAGAATAAAGGAAACAGAAGAGGAGTATGGTTACATATTTGAACCAGATTTGCCATCATATGACTTAAGCGAAGAAAATCTAAAACAAATCGAGAAACAGATTCCAGAACTGCCAGACTCAAGAGTTCTGAGATTAATTAAACAATATAAGCTAAATAAAGAGATAGCAAACGCGATTGTCAATTCAGACATTTATGTAGCAGACTTCTTTGAAAAATGTTCAGAACTCTATCCAAATAGCCAAAAGATAGGGAATTGGATCGCTTTGGAAATAATAGAACAACTTAACAAGAGGAACATGAAGTTCCATGATTTGAAAATAAAACCGGAAGATTTTGTTGCTCTCGCAAAAATGGTAGATAATGAAGAAGTTTCTGATCTTGTCGCAAGAAGGAAAGTTATACTAGAGATGGTAGAGACAGGAAGTAAACCTGTCGACATAGTCAAACAAAAACATTATATGATTGTAAAAGATGAAGGAAAAATCAGTGAAGTTATAAGAGAAGTGATAAAGAAGAACAAGAAAGTTGTCGCAGAATACAAGACAGGCAAAAAGGAAGCAATACATTATCTTGTCGGCGAAGTATGCAAAAAAGTCAAGGTCAATCCTAAGAATGTTTTAGAAATATTAGAAAAAGAATTAGCTTAACTGTTCTCTGATGAATGTATTTAGTTCTACTATTGCATCTTGTGTATTAACTATCTGTTCTTTTAAGACGCTCATCTCTGATTGCAATTGGTTCAGTATCTTTGCATTTACTGCTTCGAAATCCCTCTCTAATTTAATCTTTAGACTCTTTTCTTTTTGTGAAACGGATTTTTCGAGATCATCAAGCTTTTCAATCATTTCTTCTTCCAATTCTTTGAATCTTTTCATCAAGTCTTCACTCTGAGACCACAGTTCGTCTACTTTTGGAAGGCTTTTGAATTGGCTTTTGATTTCCTCGAACTCCTCTTTCTGCTCTTCGAACATGCTCTTTAAGTTGCCTTCTGTGTTCGCCAAATCTACCTTTATTTCGCCTGTGTGCTTATGTAAAACATCATACTCGACGCAATTTTTTATTCTATCATCAAATTCAGCTATCTGCGTTTCCATTTGTGTAATTGAACTTTTCATAATTTCATCTAATTTGATAAGGCTTGAACGTAGAGTAGAAACCTCACTTTGTTTACCATAATTTGCCAGTTTATTTTCTATTTCCCGCTGGTTTTTTGTTATGGTCTCGAGAAGATTGTTTATCTGAACATCTAACTGTTCTTTTATTTTCTCTTCGCTATGGATTGCGCCGTCAACCTTTTTGTTTATTCTATCCTCACGCTCAGCATTCTGTTTTTCTCGTTCCTTTGTCCAATTTTCAAACTTGCCTAGTTCGGACATTCTCGAGGAGAACTGTGATTCCATGTGCTGAATTCTTTTTTCATCATCAGACACCTTCTGATTGATCTTTTGAGTTAGGTCTCCGATGCGAACCTCAACCTCACTTACTTTTCTTAGCACTTGGTCAAGACTTGTAAAACGAGAATTTATACTTTCCAACTGCCTTTCCACTTTTGATAAGCGTTGATCAGCCTCTGTTGTTTTTTCTTTCATTGATGATATTTTGTCGATAAGAGACATTATAACACCTTCTCCAGTTCCTCAATTATCTTAGACGTATTTGTTACTTTTATAGTTAATGACTCAAGTTTGTTTTTTATGTCATCAAGCTCTGCTCTAGCCTTCTGATCAAATCCATTCTGGATGCCTCTGCGCTCAATGTCGCGCATCCTATTCTTGATTTCGCTGAGCTCAGCAGTCTGTTTTCGTTCCAATTTTGTAAGCATAACTGAAACATCATCCGCTTTCTTGGAAAGTTTTTCGGTTTCTTTTTTGTTATTATAAATATCTTTTTTATGCATATTTAGCTCATTCACAATCTGCTCATTATGTCTCTTCGCAGTCTCATCATTGTGAAGAAGAACCTTTTCGCTATTCTTGAACCAGCTCTCGAACTCGACTATATTCTTCAAAGCTTCGCTTGATCTTGACATGCTTTCATGGATTTGTTTAAACATATGGTCTGCTTCAGCAACGAGATTCGCAACTTTTTCCCTTGTTATGTTCATCATCTTTGTGTGTTTCTCATCGACATCGTGTAATTCGCCTTTCATCATTGTAACTTCATGTTTAACTTCATTTTTTATTTTATTTAATTCTTCAGATATCCTTCGTTCATCAGAACCAATCATTTTAGGCATTTTATTGAATGAATCTCTTATTTGTCGTTCAACTTCTTTGTCAATCTTGGTTTCTTTGTTAAGAGCTGAATATTGTTTTCTCAGAGACTCAATCTGGCTGCTCAGCTCATCAATGCGAGTTTTTGATGAAACAACATCCTTAAGCGGAGGTTCCCGATGTGCCAGATGTCTTAATTCGAAATCAAGTTTTTTCAGCTTGGAATCAGTCTCTTCCTTGAAGCGTTTTAGTTCAATGCGCAATTCATGCATTTTCTTAACTTCATTTATTACAG
>Ga0315275_10002974_pt1 | contig 15495 bp, 15 predicted proteins | sample YL17G03_0_MG_FD_205557 | JGI IMG/M metagenome (GOLD analysis project Ga0315275, IMG submission 205557) | Sediment microbial communities from Yellowstone Lake, YNP, Wyoming, USA - YL17G03_0 | ecosystem: Environmental > Aquatic > Freshwater > Lake > Sediment | place: USA: Wyoming | collected... | reverse complement strand
GGCTTTGCCAGGGCGGATGTGTCAGACAAGAATGCCAAATTGATTCAGGCCGCACAGGACGGCAACCTGCCAGCCGTGCGAACCCTGCTAGCTGACGGTGCTGAGGTCAACGCCAAGAGCCCCACTCATGGTGCAACATCTCTGATAGCAGCAGCGTATGGAGGTCATGTGGAAATCGTCAAGTTGTTGTTGGAGAAAGGCGCCGATGTGAATGTGCAACAAACCGGAACCGGCATGACCGCCCTGTATATGGCGTCGCAGCAAGGCAGCACGGAGGTCGTCAGACTCCTTTTTGAAAAGGGCGGTGATGTTAATACAAAGACGACCCCCGACGGAACAACGGCTCTGATGAAGGCGGCGGAAAAAGGCCGTGTGGAGGTCGTCAAGCTCCTGCTTGGAAAGGGGGCTCACGTCGATGCGAAGAGAGCCGATGATGGTTCGACAGCCCTGCTCCTGGCATCTCAGCAGGGCTTCATCCATATCGTGAAGGCCTTACTAGACGCTGGTGCAAGTATCAACCTATCGAACAATGGTGGCTCGACAGCCATATTAGTAGCATCCTGTCTGGGACAGAAGAGCGTTGTGAAAATGTTAGTAGAAAAGGGCGCACAGATTGACGTAACGGATAAACAGGGCAAAACGGCCCTCTATTATGCGTCTCAAGCAGGTAATGATGATATTGTGCGGATGCTTGTCGAGCATGGTGCAGACACCAAGCAGAAAACGGAACGGTCACAGTTTTGGCTTAAGGGACAAGTTACAGATATTGATGTCGCGGCTAATCGTCTGACAGTTAGAATAGTCGCAGGAGCTGTGGTCGGCACGAAAGATATAAAGGAGGTAACCTTTCATGTTGATAGGGAGTCACGATACTTTGGTGTATCGAGCTTGAAGGAGCTTAAGATCAAAGATATTCTGAACATCAATTATTCGGGCCAAATGGGTATTAGCGGTATGAATTTTGCCTCCGCTACAGCGTCTGGCAGCTTGGCTTATATTGCGAAACTTATCGTGGTCATTTCGGATGAACGTAGTCGAATGCCTCCGCTAGATACTGCGCAATAAAGGATCAGTGTACGGCCGACGGCCTCAAGCCCATTCAGCGGGCTCAGCGTCACATTGTCCAACGCTGCGAACCCGAAACGCTGGAAAGTCCGGGGACAGCTTACTTATTTGGGTTTTGAATGGAGTATGGTTTCCCCAAATAGCCGTGACGTTTATAGTGTGTTTGAAAGGGTGGGACAATGAAATGGGAACTAAAGAGAATTGGATTTGCAATTACAACACAAAGGGCAACAAGAACAACAACAATAACAATGACCAATAAGAAAATGTTGATACTACTCTGTATTTTGTGCTTGCTGGGGATTGTAATTTATCTGATTGTGTGAGGTGCTAAGAATGAAGGTAACCGTTCACGGAGTTCTGTCGACGCAGGAGAGAGGGGGCGGTGTTCTTGTCGGAAGTGGGCGTTGAGGGCGTTGCAGAAGAATTCAAAAACACGCCGACTCTGTTGGCGGCAGGTTGCGATCAGAAGCTGGCTGGAGACGAAGAATGGCCAAGAGTTGCTACATAGTTGCCGGCGTCGTACTGTGCTTGACGGTGCTGGCGGAGGTCTACTTTGGGACAGTGTTCAACGAAAGCGTTCGACATGCTCTGGACATTCCGGCCATGCTATTCGTAGCGCCTGGGCTCCTTCTGAACCACCTCATGGATCTCGGGCTTTCGTTCGACGGGCCCAATCACAGTGCGGTCATCTGGCTTTCCGGCGTGGTGTATGGCGCGCTGAGCATCGGGGTCGTAGCCGTTGTGCAGAAAGTGCGGACACGCCGGACAGAATAGGGGACACACCTACCCATTTCCCATTCTTGTGTGGCGGATGCTCTGCGTATTTCCCTGTTGCCCTGCTCTCTCAGCGTGCGGGATTGAAGCCTTGGCGCATGAATTCCAGGTCATCGGTCCCGTCGGGGGCGGGCCAGCGGATGGCATCGGGATAGGCCACGTCCGTCATGGCCAGGGTGCTCTTTTGCTGCCACTGGCCATCAGCAAGGCAATGATCGCGATGACGACCAGCAGCTCGATGAGGGTGAAACCGCATCGTCTCTTCATAGCGGCATCTCTCCTAAGCTCGACTTCTGCCATTTTTGAGAGGCGGATCGTAATGGAAACTCGGGAAATCAAGGATTCTTGCAGTTTTGTTACGCCTCACACACGACATGGGATGTGCCAAAACCCACCTTCAAGTACCCTAATCCCTGAGAATACAGTGTTCTCCTAGTCCCCAAAATGGCAAAAGTCGAGCTAAGTGTCTCTAACGGAATGACGGCCTTATGCAGGGCTGCTGCCCCTCCTGTCATTCCCGCGCAGGCGGGAATCCAGGAACGCCCCGACTTTCCTGGACCCCTGCCTGCGCAGGGGTGACAGAGGGTAACGCTTTCCATTCATTCTGTTAGCGGCTCCAATAACATCCTCACTGCTCCCCGCTACTGCAACCGGTTCATCCTTCCTGCGGACAGTATAGCAGAGACAGGGTGCTCCTGAAACTGGCGCCTGTGCCGGGTATCCCGTCCCCGGCATCTCCTCTCTGGGTAGCCGTGAGGCATATCACGGGCTGTTGCGGGGTATCAGTCATCCTTGAACCGTCGCATCCACTCGGGCCAGTCCTGGGGCTTGACGCCGCCGGCCGCAGTCCAGGGGCCGGTGGTGCTGTAGTCCTTGTGCCATTTCAAGCCCCAGAGCTGCTTGAGCCCGACCTTGCGCACCGACCAGTCCATGAACACACTGTTGATCCCGCCCGTGTGCCGGTCGATGCAGACGTTGCTGCTATAGTACGAAGCCGGGTCCGCGTCCTGGTACGGCGGCGGTGCATCCAGGGTCCCGTAGTAGACCGAGAGACAGCAATCGAAGACCAGTGGCACATCGGCCGCCCCCTTCACATAGGGCGTGGTCCAGCAGGAGGCGTTGGGCCTGTCCGGGTCGGGGCGTCGGCTGAGCCCGACCCAGCCGTTCACGCCGTAGCTGCCGCGAAACTCCCGTTCTACCTCGCCCCAGCCCCCTCCCGGAAGGCGCTGGGCACCACGCTCGCCGCGCCAAGCCCGGAACGTCGAGCCGGTCTTCCCGTCGGCGGACGGCGTCGTCGCCATCGGACAGAGCCAAATGTCCCGATAGTCCCCGAAATCGGTGAGAAAGATGTACCACCAGCTCAGGACCCAGACCGTTGCCGGCTGCGGCTCTGCCACCGTGTCTACATGCGTCATCTGGAAGAAGAACTTCCCGTCGTTGCCCGTCACGTAGGTATCGAGGAGGATACCCCACTGACGCAGATTGGACTGGCAGGTCACGACCGCCGCGTGTTTGCGGACCCGGTGGATTACGGGCAGCAGGATCGCCGTCAGCAGCACGAGGATCGCAATCACAACCAGCAGTTCGACCAGCGTAAACGCTCTGCGCCGGCCCTTCTGTGGGCCTGTAAGCCCGCATGATGTATGCCCGCGGCTCATGGCGTTCTCCGGTCCAGAACGACCTGATCGTACCGCTGCCGCGCCCGAAGTGTCAAGGAGGCACACCTGCACGTTTCCCATTCTTGTGCGGCGGTTGTTCTCTGGGTTTGCGGCGGTCTCTGGGGAGAAGCCGTGGGGTCAAATTCGAAATCCGAAGCACGAAATCCGAAACAAGCACGAATGACCGAAACATGTCATTGCGAGAAGCGCAGCGACGAAGCAATCTCAATCCCTGGCATGGGAGATTGCTTCGCTTCGCTCGCAATGACATGGCCGGTGACAGCGTTTTGGTCATTGGTGTTTTGTGCTTTGAATTTGTTTTGGATTTCGAGTTTCGGATTTCGTGCTTCTGGTATGGAGGGATGGACTGACTCTTTGACATCGGGTGGCGCTGTGTTACTATTCGCGGCATGGATATCGTCAACCGAGTCCTGTCGATCATAACGCTTTCCGGTCTGCCGAAGCCGTTGCAGATCGGGATCTACAGTTGCGTGGGCGTTGTGATTGGCATGGTTCTGGTGCTGGCTCGTATCGCCAATGCCACCTCGTATCTGTCGGACGATCCGCTGACCTGCATCAATTGCCACGTCATGACGGATGCCTACGCCAGTTGGCAGCGGGGCAGTCACGGCCGGGTCGCGGTCTGCATCGACTGCCACGTGCCGCATAGCAGCCTTGTCGCCAAATACGCCTACAAAGCCCAGGATGGGTTGAGACATTCCTATGTATTCACGATGCGAAAGGAGCCGCAGGTGCTGGAGCTTTCCGCTCGGGCGGCGCCGGTAGTGCGGGAGAACTGCATCCGCTGTCACAGCCATCAGGTCATGATGGTTGTGGCAACGCCGTTGGATTCCCAGCCGGGGGCGGCTGGGCTACAGCGCCGCTGCTGGGATTGCCACCAGAACATTCACGGCGAGGTCCGGAGCCTCTCGGCCTCGCCTTCGATGCTGCGGCCGGGGTTGCCGGAGGCAGAGTTGGAGTGAATGAAGACCGGAGATTGACACTGGATGGCCGTTGGCAGTGTGCCCGCGTAGGTCGTGCGTCCCCGCACGACTTTTTTAGGCGAGCGGGGACGCTCGCCCTACGAAGAACGCCTTACGGTGTCACGACGAACGAACGGCGTCTCTGGCCTCTTGCTTGACGGGCGAGGAGAAAGGAGTTGAACAATGACGGGCGAAACGAGCCGGGATGGACACAGGATGAACGACAACAGGCGGGTTTCTCTGCCATTGTGGGTGGGGATTGCGATAGGCGGACTGCTCGTGGTCATCATCGTGGTGCTGGGTCTGCTGGCCGTGTCGATCATGGAACGGCGCTGGGAGACGCAGCGGCCGGCCATGGTCGTCCGGCCCCTCAACCGGTGGGAGCCGGATAACGCGGTCTGGGGGCAGAACTATCCGCGCGAGTACGAATCGTACTTGCGCACGCGTATCACGGACACCAAGACGAAATACGGCGGCTCCGAACCGCGGGATTATCTCGATGACGATCCCTATGCCGTGATTCTCTTCGCGGGATACGGGTTCAGTGCGGATTATCGCCAGGGGCGGGGGCACTACTATGCCGTCGAGGATGTGGCCCAGACGAATCGCATCAAGAAGCCGTTCAACGCCGCCACCTGCTGGACGTGCAAGAGTACGGACGTGCCGCGACTGATGAGCCAAATGGGGATCAAAGAATTCTACGCCGCGAATTTCCACGATCTGGCCAAGGAAGTCACGCACCCCATCGGGTGCCAGGATTGTCACGACCCGAACACGCTGAAGCTGCGAATCACCCGGCCGGCTTTGAAAGAGGCGTTCGAGGCGATGGGCCGCAATATCAATGACGCGACCCATCAGGAGATGCGCTCGCTGGTGTGCGCCCAATGCCACGTGGAGTACTATTTCCGGACTGATGAGAAGGCCGGGCTGAAGAATTACCTGGTCTTTCCCTGGCGCAAGGGCACCACGGTCGAGGATATGCTGGCCTACTATGACGAGCTGGACTTCTCAGACTACGTGCATGCCGTCTCCGGCACGCCGATCATCAAGGCACAGCACCCCGACTACGAGCTATATCTGACGGGCGTCCACTCCTATCGGAACGTCTCGTGCGCGGATTGCCACATGCCGTACCGCACCGAAGGCGGCATGAAGTACACGGACCACCACGTTCAGAGCCCCCTGCTGAATATCGCCAACAGTTGTGCCGTGTGCCACCGGTGGGGGGAGGGCGAAATCCGCACCCGGGTCGAGGGCATTCAAACGAAAGTTGAGAACGCCAAGCTGGCGGCCGAAGAGGCCCTGGTGCACGCTCATTTTGACATCGCCGCTGCGGCCCAGGCGGGGGCCCCAGCAGAGGACCTGGCCGGACCGCGCAAGCTGCTTCGCCGGGCGCAATTCCGCTGGGATTTCATCGCCGCCAGCAACGGTATGGGCTTCCACTCGCCCCAGGAGGCCATGCGGCTGCTCGGCGAGGCGGCCAACCTGGCACAGCAGACCCGCGTGGAGGCCGCACGCCTGTTGGCGAAGCGGGGCATCACGGACCCGCCGAAGTATCCGGATGTGTCCACCCGTCAGAAAGCCTGGGAGGCAGCACAAGCGTTTGTCAGCGGCGCGGGCGTCAAGCTCCTGCCGTAGCGAGGTTCCGGAGACTCTGAAAATATTTTTCATTTTTTGCTTGCACGGCCGAACAAGTAGGACTATGTTAATCCTATATACTGCTGACGGTGGCACGCGTGGTGCCGAGCTATAGTGGGAAACGGATTGCCGGAACCATGGACATACTCAGACGTAATACAGACTATGCTTTGCGGCTGATGGTCGGCCTGGCGCGACACCAGGACAACGGTTCCGTATCGACCCGTCTTCTGGCCCAGGAGCAGGAGGTCTCGTATCAGCTTGCCTGCAAACTGATGCAGCAATTGCACGACGCCAAGATCGTCGAGAGCACGATGGGGCCGAAAGGGGGGTTCCGGCTCGGTCGAAAAATGGCGGATATCAGTCTTCTGGACATCATCCAGGCCGTTCAGGGGCCGCTGAGCCTCAACCGGTGTCTGGTCCGCGAGGCGTGCTGTCCGCGGCAAGACGCCTGCCGCGTACGTGCGAAAATGGGTGAGTTGCAGGATCGCATGGGTGAGTATCTGGGCGGGGTCACTTTGGCCGATTTGGCCTCGGGACGAGAAGCGAGGACAAAAGGAATTGCAGGAGGAAAAGAATGACAGAGAAACGCACCAGATCGAGCGTTCTGGAGGCCTGTGTGGCCAAGTCGCGGACCTTGGATGGCCTGATCGACTACGCTTCGGACTCCATTGTGAGCAAGACGATCCTGGACAAGCCGGTCGGGACGATCACGCTGTTCGCCTTCGACCGGGGCCAGAGGCTAAGCGAGCACACGGCGCCGTACGACGCGGTGGTCCAAGTAATCGATGGCCGGGGAGCGCTGACGATTGGCGGCCAGCAGGTCACGGTCGCAGCGGGGGAGGTTGTGATCATGCCCGGGAATGTGCCGCACTCCGTGGCGGCCGAGGAGCGATTCAAAATGCTGCTGACCATGATTCGGGCTTGAAATTGGAGAGCGGAGAACCTAGAATATGGACCCCATTGTCGATATGCTGATTCAGGACATGCGGGCCGTGTTCGGAGACGACCGAAAACGTATCGAGCACGCTCTCGCCGTGTTGGACTACGTCCGGCGAATCCAGGCCGTGGAAGGCGGCGACCCTTCAGTGGTGGAAGCGGCGGCGATCCTGCACGATATCGGAATCCACGAGGCGGAGCGAAAATATGGTTCGCCGGCGGGCAAATACCAGGAGATCGAAGGTCCGCCGATCGCCCGGGCGATTCTCGGACAGCGTGATGTTCCGCCGGACGTTATCGAGCACGTGTGCCGGATCATCGCCAACCATCACAGCGCCAAGGATATTGACACGACCGAGTTTCGGATCCTCTGGGATGCCGACTGGCTCGTCAATATTCCGGAAGATCTTCCCGATGCGAGCCAAGAGAAGCTGCAGCGGATTATCGGAAAGACATTCAAAACTGATCGCGGTCGTGAGATCGCGGCGCAATCGTTTCTCAGAGGCTAAGGTCGAGGTCGACGCAAGAGCGAAAGGAGACAACAGAATGGAAACATCACACCTGAAATGGGGAGCTGTCGTCAGCTTCGTTGTGGCCATGCTCGTTCTGATCGGGGGCGGTTACGCCATCCGGAATGAGCTTCCGCCGTACCCCGGAAAGATCGTCTCGGAAGACGGCGGCGTAATTCTCGACAAGGACACCATAGTCCGGGGACAGGACGTATATCAGAAGTACGGGTTGATGGACCACGGCAGCGTGTGGGGACACGGCTCGCTGCGAGGGATGGATTTCTCCGCGACCACGCTTCATTTGGTCGGGCAAGCCATGCAGTCGTATCATGCGAGAGAAGTGTACTCTCGCGCCTTCGATGCGCTGAGCACCCAGGAGAAGGAGAACATCCGGGCCATCGTGAGAAATGAAACAAAGGAAAACAGGTATGATGGCTCCAAGGACATTTTGACGTTGACGAAAGCCCAAAAGAACGCTTTGGGCGAAGTGGAGAACTTCTGGGAGCGGGAATTCGGCGCCGGAGACAAGCAATACGGGTTCTTGCCGGACACTGTCAAGACCGCGGCCGAGCGAAAGGACATCGCCGATTTCTTCTTCTGGACCTCGTGGGTCGCCTCGGTGAATCGGCCCCAGAAGGATTACTCTTATACCAACAACTGGCCGCCCGACCCGGAGATGGGCAACGTTCCCAAAGCGGAGGTCTTTCTCTGGAGCATCGCGGGCATTCTGTCTCTGTTTCTGGTCCTGGGGCTGATCGTCTATATCGTTCACCGGTATCAGTTCTTTTACGGCGAGCCCCGCGGCGTGATGATCGGGGAGAGACTGCATGAAATGCCTATTTCGATCAGTCAGTACAAGGCCGCCAAATTCTTCCTGGTCGTGATCCTGCTGTTCCTTTTGCAGACGTGTCTCGGAGGGATTCTGGCCCACTATACGGTCTCTCCCAGTCATTTCTATATCCCTCTGGTGGCGAAGCTTATTCCTTACAGCCTGGCCAAAAGCTGGCACCTGCAACTGGCCATCTTCTGGATCGCCACCACCTGGGTGGGAACGGCCATCTATCTGGCCCCCCTGATCGGGGGCCGGGAGCCGAAAAAACAGTGGCTTCTGGTCGAAATTCTCTTCGGGGCAATACTCGTGGTGGCGCTGGGCAGCATCATCGGAGAGCTGCTGGGCATCAAAGGAATCCTTCCCGGTAAGCTTTGGGTCTGGCTGGGGCACCAGGGATGGGAGTACCTGGAGTTAGGCCGGCTCTGGCAGATCCTTCTGTTCGTGGGCCTGCTCGCCTGGCTGGTGATTGTCTACCGCGCGTTGGCCGGCAGACTATGGAAGGGAGGCTCGGAGAGTTATGGGGCCCTCGTGCGGTTCTATACCTTCAGTGCGATTCTGGTCGTTCTGTTCTTTGGATTCGGGTTCTTCTACAAGCACGGCACGCACCTGACGGTAGCCGACTATTGGCGCTGGTTCGTGGTTCACATTTGGGTCGAGAGCATCTTCGAGTTCTTTGGCGTGGCGATCGTGGCCTTGTTCTTGACGGTCCTGGGTCTGGTCGATGTCAAATCCGCGCTGCGCGTCGCCTATCTGACGGCCATCATTACATTCTTGAGTGGTATCATAGGCACGGCTCACCATTACTTCTGGTACGGAGGTCCTGCGTTGTGGCTCGCGCTCGGAGCGATCTTCTCCTCCATGGAGCCTATCCCCCTGATCCTCCTGGTGACCCGGGCCTGGATGGAATATCATGCGATTCGCAAGAAAGGCGAGGCCTTTGCCTACCGGTGGCCGTTCTTCTTCCTGGGGGCCTCCAGTTTCTGGAATTTCCTGGGGGCGGGCGTTTTCGGGTTCGTCATCAACCTGCCCATCATCAACTACTACGAGCATGGCACGTATCTGACGGTAAACCATGGCCATACCGCGCTGTTTGGAGTGTATGGCATGCTCTCGATCTCGCTCCTTTTGTTTGCTTGGCGTGGATTGGTGGACAACCGATACTGGAACGACCGTGTATTGAAGATCGCTTTTTGGGGCTTCAACGGGGGGCTGTTCCTGATGTCGATGCTGACGCTGTTGCCCGTAGGTATCTTGCAGGTGAGAGATAGTTTTCTGCATGGGATTTGGTTCGCCAGAAGCGCGGACTTTTACAACGGCGCTGCGGTTCAGGCTTTGGGAAAGCTCCGGGCGGTTCCGGATTTGATTATCATCCTGGTGGGCGTTGTGCCGTTGGCCGTCTTTCTTTTCCGCACGTACGGGCATATCAAACGGCCCCAAATCGGTGACGGAGAATCCGTATGGGAAAAGGCCGGGGTGTCGATGACGGAAGATTGATGCCGTCATTCATTCCGAGATAAAGGGGCCGTCGGGTTTTGTTGTTGGCAGGAACGAACCGCAGACCTGTGCCAGGCGGTCCCCCGAAGAGAACGATTGAGGCAGGAAAGAGTTCCGATGCTGGAAGACTATCTGAACACGGGTATCAAAGCAGTGATCTCCCAATTTCCGGACGTGGCGGCGATCCTGGAGGAATACGACATTGGCTGCGCTCCTTGCAGCGTAGGCTCCTGTCTCCTGAAGGATATCGTCAAAATCCATCATCTTTCCGATGAGGACGAACAGGCGCTGATGGCCAGGATCGCCGGCGTCATCGATCCGAGCCGGCCGGTGAAAGCGCCGGCAATCCCCAGAAGCCGGCCGGCCCCGCCGCAGGCCATCGCGTATTCGCCGCCGCTGAGAAAGCTGGTTGACGAGCACGTCTTGATCAAGAGGTTGCTGGCCCTGATACCCAGGGTGGTTGAGAATCTGGATGTGGAGTCCGAAGAAGGCAGACGGCTCATCCTTCGGACCGTGGACTTCATTCGATCCTATGCAGACAAGTACCATCATGCCAAGGAAGAAGACATCCTGTTTCGATACTTTGATGAGAACCTGGATATTCTCAAGGCGATGCGCGAGGAGCACGAGAAGGCGAGAAGTCACGTAAGGGCCGTGTTGGACGCGTTGGAAAAGGGGGACCGAGAGGAGATCGTCGAACACCTGAATGCCTATCGCGAGCTTCTCTCCGAGCACATACGAAAGGAAGATGAGATTTTGTATCGGTGGATGGATCGAAATCTTTCCCTCACGCAGGTGGGCGGATTGTTTTCGCAATTCACCGAAGCGGAAGAAAAGATCGATCAGGGCGTGATAGAAGGATGCAAGACGTTCATCGTGGAACTGGAAGAAAAAGCCTGGGACTCAAAAAAGGAAAGGTAATACTATGAGTGAATTTGCAGGTTGCCCTGGATCGAAAATGTTCGACTTCCGGGATAAGAAGACGGAGCCGGACGCGCCGGTTGCAGAGGTAAAATCACAACTGCGGCAGTGGCCGATTCAATTACATCTGATTTCGCCGGCGGCCCCCTATTACCAGGGGGCGGATGTGCTCCTGGTCGCCGATTGTGTCGCTTATGCACTGGGAAGCTTCCACATGGATTACCTGAAGGGGAAATCCATCGCCATCGCCTGTCCGAAACTGGATGAAGGCCAAGAGGTGTATGTGGAGAAGATCAAGTCCTGGCTCGACGATGCCAAAATAAACACCCTCACGGTCCTGATCATGCAGGTCCCCTGTTGCATGGGATTGCTGAATCTGGCCAAGCAAGCCGCGCAGGCTTCGGAAAGAAAGGTCCCCATCAAGTCTGTCGTTGTCAGTCTGCAAGGAGAAATCCTCTCGGAGAATTGGGTATAGAAGCCGTAGGTATAACAAGGTTAAGGCACAAGGAGATCGATTGCATGGATATGTTCTGTTACCAGTGCGAACAGGTGGCAAAGGGGACGAGTTGCACGCGTCAGGGAGCGTGCGGCAAAGATGTGCAGACCGCCGCTCTTCAGGATTTGCTGGTCTACGCGGTCAAGGATATCTCTCGGTATGCCCACAGGGCCGGGCAGTTGGGCGCCTGGGACCGGGACGTGGATGTCTTTGTGGTCAAAGCGCTGTTCAGCACGCTGACGAACGTCAATTTCGATCCGCAGCGGTTCAAGGGGTTCATGATCCAGGCGGCCGAGATGAAGGACCGGGCGCGAAAGCTCTATGAAAAGGCGGCGATCAAGGCCGGGCAGACCCTCGAGAAACTGGACTGTCCCGTCCGCTGGTGGGAAGGACGAGACGATCTCGATGCGCTGACGCGAAAGGGTCAGGAGGTCTCCATCGAGAAGCTGATTGCGAAGCTCGGCGCGACGACCGCCGGATTGCAGGAACTGATCGTGTATGGGCTCAAGGGCGCCGCGGCGTACGCCGATCATGCCCAGATCCTGGGCAAGGAGGATGCGCAGCACTACGCGGCCTATCATGAGATGCTCGACTACCTGACGCGAAAGCCCACCGACACCGGCGAGTTGCTGGGCCGGGCCCTCAAGACCGGCGAGATCAATCTCAAGGCCATGGAGTTGCTGGACGCCGCGAACACGACGACTTACGGGCATCCCGAGCCGACGAAGGTCCGCATCACGCCGGTCAAGGGCAAGTGCATCGTGGTCTCCGGGCACGACCTGAAAGACCTCGAGCAACTGCTCCAGCAGACGCAGGGCAAGGGCATCAACGTCTACACGCACGGCGAAATGCTCTCGTGCAACGCCTATCCCGGCCTGAAGAAATACAAGCACCTCGTCGGCAACTACGGCGGGGCGTGGCAGAACCAGCGAACCGAGTTCGACGAGTTCCCCGGCGCGATCCTGATGACCACCAACTGTCTGCAGAAGCCCAAGGACAGCTACAAGAACAGGATCTTCACGGCGGGCCTGGTCGGCTGGCCCGAGATCGCGCACATTGCGGACGGGGATTTCACGCCGGTGATCGAGGCCGCGCTGGCAGCGCCGGGATTCGCCGCCGATGCCCCGGCGAAGTACATCACGGTCGGTTTCGGCCGCAACACCGTCATGAGCGTGGCGGGCAAGGTGATCGACCTCGTCAAGCAGGGCAAGATCAGGCACTTCTACCTGATCGGCGGGTGCGACGGGGCCAAGCCCGGACGCAACTACTACACCGAGTTCGCCGAACAGGTGCCGAACGATTGCGTGATCCTGACCTTGGCCTGCGGCAAGTACCGCTTCAACAAGCTGGATTTCGGCCAGATCGACGGCATACCGCGGCTGTTGGACTGCGGCCAGTGCAACGACGCCTACTCCGCCGTCCAGATCGCGGTGGCGTTGGCCAAGGCGTTTGGCGTCGGGGTCAACGACCTACCGCTGTCGCTGATTTTGTCCTGGTTCGAGCAGAAGGCCGTGGCGATCCTCCTGACCCTGCTGTACCTGGGCATCAAAGACATCCGCCTGGGACCGAGCCTGCCGGCCTTCGTGACGCCGGAAGTGCTCAACGTGCTCGTGGACAAATTCGCGATTAAGCCGATTGGCACCGTGAAAGAAGACCTGGCGGCGACGCTGAAGGCATAGGTATTGCCTGCACCCTGTTTCGCCGGGTGGCAGCGTCAAGCGAAGCTTGGCGATGGTCCTGCGAATGGCCAAGAGCCATCGCCAAGGCCTTCGGCCTTGACGCTGCCACCCACGGCAGAAGCAGCACAGGTGACAGACAGGCAAGGAGATCGAAAATGGCTGTGCGAAATGTTGTGAGGATCGACGAAGAGAAATGCACCGGGTGCGGGCTTTGTGCGACCGCTTGTGCCGAGGGGGCGATCAAGATCGTCAACGGCAAGGCCAGGCTGGTGAGCGATTCGTACTGCGACGGTCTCGGAGCGTGTCTGGGGCATTGTCCCGAAGGGGCCATTACGATCGAGCAGCGCGAGGCGGCCGAGTTCGACGAGGAGGCGGTCAAAGCGCACTTGGCGCCACCGAAAAAGGACCAGCCGTCGTTTGTGTGTCCGGGTATGATGTCGCACCAGTTGCGGGATTCCGATGCGCCGGCCAGCGACGCCGGCGCCGAGGAGGTCCCCTCCCAACTGAGCCACTGGCCCGTCCAACTGAAGCTTGTTGCGCCGACCGCTCCTTATTTCGCGGAGGCGGACCTGCTGCTCGCGGCGGACTGTGTTCCCTTTGCCGTGGGGGATTTCCATCGGCGATTTCTCCAGGGCCGCAGCGTAGCCATCGGCTGTCCGAAGTTGGATGATACCCAGTTATACGTCGAAAAACTGGCCCAGATCCTGCGGTCGAACAACCTTCGCAGCCTCATGGTCGTACACATGGAGGTGCCGTGCTGTTCCGGGCTGACTCGCGTGGCCCGCGAGGCAATCGCCCTGAGCAGCAGGCCGATGAGTTTTCAAGACATTACCGTCTCTCTGCGGGGCAGCATGATCCGCAGTGAAACGATCAAGGTGGGGCCGATGGCTGAGGCCAGGACGATAGACTATGCTTGATTTTCTTCTGCGCTTGATGGTCGATTTCTGGGCGACCGTTGCCCAGATGTCGCCCTATCTGTTGTTTGGGTTCTTTGTCGCGGGGCTGCTGTCGGTTTTCGTCTCCCAACGGATGGTGGAGCGGCATCTTGGCGGGTCAGGCTTCCTGCCCGTGCTGAAAGCGACCCTGTTCGGCATCCCGCTGCCTTTGTGCTCCTGCGGCGTGATCCCGGTCGCCATGTCCCTGCGCCAGCACGGGGCAACCAAGGGATCGACGGTCTCGTTCCTGCTTTCTACGCCCCAGACCGGTGTCGACAGCATCTTCGTGACCTACAGCCTTCTGGGTCCGGTATTCGCCATCTTCCGGCCGCTGGCGGCGCTCGTCACCGGTCTCGTGGGCGGTGTGCTGGTGAACCTCTTCGGGCAGGAGACGGGCGTAGGGCCCGAGGCTCCAGGGCCGAGGGACCAGGGCAGCCCCCCGCCCCCCGTCCCCGCGGCTGCGTCCCCCTCTGCACCCCCGGACCTCGCCCCACCGGCTACAGTCCCGCCCGGCGCATCCTGTTGCCATGCCGTCAAGCCCGGCCGCAAGTTCCTCAACGGCATGAAGTATGGCTTCGTGTCGCTGCCTCGCGATATCGGCAAACCGCTGCTGGTCGGGCTGGTGATCGCGGCGTTGATCTCGGCGCTTGTGCCGGCGGATTTCTTTGCCGCCAGACTGGGCCAGGGTCTGCCCGCCATGCTGGTGATGATGCTGATCGGCATCCCCATTTACGTGTGTGCTTCGGCCTCCGTGCCGGTGGCGGCGGCCATGATCCTCAAGGGCCTCAGTCCCGGGGCCGCCCTGGTCTTCCTCATAACGGGTCCGGCGACGAACGCGGCCGGGCTGGCCACGATCTGGAAGACTCTGGGCCGCCGAACCGCGATCCTGTACCTCCTGACCGTCGCCGGCTGTGCCCTCGCGGCCGGCATCGTGCTGGATTCCCTCATTCAGAGCGTCGATATCGGCATCGCATCGCACATGCATCACATGGGACCGAGTGTGGTTCAGTACGTCTCCGCTGTTGTATTGCTGGCGGTATTGGGTTACGCCTTCCTCGCGGCCAAACGCCGTTAACCGGGATTTCTCACGGTCATGGCTGAAACCGGGTTGGTCTTGACATATCTTATTGGAAAGACTACACTTACAGGGGTGACGATGATTCTGCACGAGGTGATTTATGACGTATCGAGGCCGGGTTACGAACGGAGTGGTGGTGCATGACCACTACCTTCATGGGACGCCGCGACGATGAGCGCCTGCTTTGTCGACACATACTTCTTCATTGCGTTGTTGTTCGAGAACGATGATGCTTGACCGGTGACCACCATTTTGAACAAGCTGGCTTCAATGTGCTGATGAAGTGATGGTCTGCTCACTTGGGGACACCATACTCAACTCGCCAGCGAAATAAGTAAGGCGTCCCCAGAATTCCCAGAATTCCTGGCGAATTAACATGGTAAGTGCAACAGGAATGTAAGAGCGACATCGCGAGCCGAATCCGGTAGCTTGGAGTTGTGCAAAGACTTCAAGGCTATGGAGTGCCCGCGATGTCGTACTGCCATCTTACC
>Ga0315275_10002972_pt1 | contig 15497 bp, 4 predicted proteins | sample YL17G03_0_MG_FD_205557 | JGI IMG/M metagenome (GOLD analysis project Ga0315275, IMG submission 205557) | Sediment microbial communities from Yellowstone Lake, YNP, Wyoming, USA - YL17G03_0 | ecosystem: Environmental > Aquatic > Freshwater > Lake > Sediment | place: USA: Wyoming | collected... | reverse complement strand
CATCCTGACCATGGTTCTGTCCCCCCCAGGATATTGGAAAGCGAACAGGTCTTGCTCGATCACAGCGGGAAAATGGACATAGTTGGGCGTGAGAGTCGAGCGGTATGGATTCAGCTCGTCCCTGAGCTCGCTGAAATTCTCGGGCCGGTTGGAGAATCCCCATCTCACATAGGTCGAATCGGAGCGGAAGATCCCGGAGATCCCGGGAAAACCGTGGCCGTAGAACTGGTCGAGCGAGGCGTCGTAAAGCGAGGCGACCATCTCCGCCGCGCGCATATCGGCCCGGCTCCCTTTAATCTGGAGCGACCAGGTCTCGGACTGGCCGGGACGGAGCTTGGAGCGGAACGTCTTCCACTTGAGTTCGAGCGATTTATTCGTCCAGGGAACGTTGACTCTCCTGTTCTCCCGGTAAAGCCTGTTCTCCTTGATCATGGACACGGCCACCGTGAATCCGCCTCGCAACTCCTCCCCGACGGGAACGCGGAGGACGCCCTGGGTCGGGGCGCCGGTTGTCCAATAGCGCTGGAGCCATTTTCCGTTCTGAAGGACCTCGACAAGGACCGGGCCTTTCTCATAGCCCGTTCCCCACAGCATCTCGAAGGCCTGCCCGACCTCGACGGAGTCCGACCGGACGGCGCCGTGGAAAGGTATTTTGACCGGGAACCGCGCCGCGGCCGGGTCAAGGACGAGAAAATAGAGGATGTCTTCGACCAACGTTCCGGCCTTATCGGCGGTCTTCAACCTGGCTTTATAGGCGCCTTGGCCGAGGTTGAAGGAGACGGCGCATTCCGGCCCCTCCTTGAGGCTCGTTTCGAATTCCTTTTTCGCGACCGCCGCGCCTTGCGGCCATTTCCGCCAATCCGGCGTTTGGGCGAATCCCTCGCCGGATTTTCCGGACAGGGCCTCCTTTTCCCGGATTGACACTTCGCCGATCATATCGGCAGGGACCGGTTTGTCCGGGCCCCGGAGGGGGAAGATCTCGACAACCCCTTTGGCGGCGATCCTCTTGCCGTTCAATGTGGTCGTCGTGATCGACAGGACCACGGGCTTGCCCTGTTCCTGCCAGCCTTTCCCGGAAAGGCCCGCTTCGAGCGAGGCATACCCGACGCGAGCGCTCCCATCCGCGCTCCGTGTTTCACCGGCGCCATCGGTGACGTCGGCCGTCACTTGATAGGTAAAGACGGGTTGGGACGAGGCGGGCACGGACGGATCGGGTTTGGCTTTGAAAGTGATCGTAAATTTCCCCGTTTCGTCCGTGCGGACCGTGCCGTGGGCGATCTCCTGGGCCTCCGAGCGGGACCCGCCGAACCAGGAATACCACCAGTTGGGATATCGGACCTCGCGGACGACCCGGTAACGAACCAGGGCCCCGTCGACGGGCGCGCCCGTGTAAGCGAGCGCCTCGCCCGGGACGGCGACCTCGTCGTTCAGCCGGAACTCGCGGTCGGGGACGTCGAGCTTGACCTCGAACTTGGGCCGTTTATATTCCTCGACCCGGACCGAGCATGAGCCGCGGGGGGATTCCGTGGAGATGGTCATGAGGCCGGTCAGCCGGTCGGTCGGCGCGTTGAACGACCCGCTCACCGAGCCGAAGTCGTTGGCGGCCAGGTTGAGGGCCGTGATCTCCTGACCATTGGCGTCGCGGAAAACGACGCGCACGGCTTGCCTGGGTAGAGGCCGGTAATCGTTCCCGTTCCTGTCCACACTCAGGCAAAGCCCTTTGAAAAAGATCGCCTGTCCCGGCCGATAGAGGGCCCGGTCGGTGAAGAAGACTGTTTGGCGAAAGGGATCTTCGCGCCGCGGGTAGCTCATCTCGACCCGCAACTCGGCTATCTCCGCTCCGGACGTATCGCGGACGATGAGGACCCGTTCGCGGTAGGAATCGCCCCGGGACAGGGTGAACGCCCCGAGGGCGTCGGTTTGGACGCTCCCCCGGGAGATGAGCGAGTTCGAGTTGTAATCCCATTCCCACAGGGCGACGCTCGCCTTCGCCACGGGTTCGCCGGATCCGCTCCGGACGACGAGGCCTTCGATCCCTCCGCCCGGACCGCCGGTGACGACGCCGAGATCGCTCACCCAGAGCGAGGCGGTTTCGATCTTGTTCTGACTCGAGGAAAACCGGGGATCGAAGCTGGCCAGGATCCGGTAGAATCCCGCCTTCAATGCCGGCATATCGACCAGGGCCGCGTTTGTCTTGTAGTCGGATGTCGGTTTGAGGGCCGCCTTCCACTCGGCCTCGGCCGGCCGGCCGAGGAGTTGCTTGACGTATTCGTCCCGCGGACGGAAGAGATTCTCCGCTGCTTTGCCCTTGAGGAGGGCGGCGAAGTCCTCCCGCACGGCCCGGAAATGGAGGGCCGTCACGTTGCGATAGCTGACGGCCAGTTGGGCCGCTTTTAACGGAGCGACGGCGGTCTCGGTCCGGACGCTGTATTCTTTGGCCGTGATCCGCCCGAGCAGGGCGGCGCAGTTCGTCGCGCCGATGGTGTTCGGATGGGACTTGACGCCGCGGTCGGCCAGGGCGAAGGCCTGGACGTAGTCTCCCTTGTCGTAAACCTCTTGAGCCCAATAATAGAGCGCCAGGCTGGACAGAGGCGAAGCGCCAAAGCTCTCGACAAGCTCCTTCAGCCGCTGGATGAACCGCTCGGACGCCCCTTCTCCCGCGGCATTGGCTTTGACGTAATGAAGCCGGTGCAGGTCGGCGTCTAGAAGGATGTCTTTATTCGAATCGAAGCCATGGAACGCCAAAAGGTCCTGGTAGAGCTTCAAAGCGCGCAGCTTGGGCGAATCGACATCCGTGGTCTCCGGCTTATAGCGGAGGAACTCGGCGGCCGGCGCCAGCGCGGGCGAATCGGCCTCGATGACGAAGGCGTCCTCCGGAAGCGCCGCGGACTGCTCACCCGACGTGTAGAATTCGAGGGCTTCGAAGACGACAAAATCATAGAGCGTCGGGCGGAGTGCGGAGGACATATTGCCTGGCTCGAGGAAATCCGAGAAGGCCGACAGCAGCGTTTTTTTCAGCAAGGCCTCGTCTTTCAGGATGTCTTGATAAAGTCTATCAATCTCCCGGAACAAGCGGCGCAGGTCCCACGTCGTGAAGTCCTTCTCATCCGTGCCGACGGCGGCGCTCCGGTTCATGAAGCGCCATTTGTTCCGCGAGTAATAATGCCAGTACCATTGGGCCGAGACGACACGGAGCAGGGGCTTGATCTCGGCCGGAGCCTTGGCCGTCTCCTCAATGAGCCGGGCAAGGCGGGCCTCGGGTTTGTTCCCGGCCACAACTCCCTCGAGAACGAGCTGGCGGGTGAGAGCCCGGAGAGCCTCACCGGAACGCTTGCCCTCGATGGAAAGGGCATAAATCTTCTTCAATAGCTCGATCGCGGTCTGAGGCAGACCGTCCTTATCGGCGGCCGCGACTTTCTTCCACAGCTCCGCCGTCGACTCTTTCGGTTTGTCCTGCGACGGTTTTCCTTTCATGACGCCTCCCAGGCCGACGGCGGCTCCACCAAGGACTAAAGCCAGGATCAAGAAACGGGCGGATTTTTTATTCATCGTTCTTCCTCACCCTTCCTCACCGCGAAAGCTATTGTGAGATCGAGATCACATCCGGCATACAAACGAATGCCTTCGATTATTCCATTCTACCTTGAATCGGAGGAAAAAATCCAAAAAGCGGGCATGGGAGGCAGGCGCCCGGCTCCCTCGCCCCGTTCTAGTGTCTGCTGAACTTCGGTCTGATCGTCACCTTGACCGGAATCCTTCTCGTGATCTCTAATTCATCTGTCTTAAGGAAAAGTAGATCGTAGGTTCCTAAAAATCCCGGCCCCGGGAGCCATGAGAAGGCCCCCTTCACGGGATCAAGTGTCGAGCCGACGGGGAGAGGCCGCAATTGATCGCCGACGATCATGCAACCTGCATACCTAACATCCGCTCCCCCATCGATAGCCGCGGATTTCCCTTCTATCCTGTCCTTTCTTAAAGTCGGCTTTCCTTCATCCCCACCTTTCATAAAGAGGGGTGAGGGGGGATTTCTCCCCTCTGCCGGTCCGGTTTGATCTAAGTGAGCCGCCTCCAAGAATATTCTCAAGAGCTCAACTTCTCTAATATCAATATGATATACGCCATGGCGATCGGGAACAATCGTTTCCGGCGGAGCAGCTGGATCGAATCCGCGCTTGACCGCGGGTGGATCGCTATTTATGGGCAGATTGAGGATGTCCGCTACTTTGGGGACATATGCTTTGGGGATGCATATCGAGGATTTGTCCCTAAGGTACATGTCCCCAAAGTATGTGTCCCCTTTTCCAAGCGTCGCCTCCCCCGTGTTGAAGATGCTGAAGTACCTCGACCCAATCCCGTCCGCCTGTCCGGCGTCGTCCGTCACCACCCAGCTGAGCATATGGACTCCGTCCGCGTATTTCGTCGTGTCCAGGAAGAACGCCCCTACCGGCCCGCCCGAATTGTTCAGCCCCGGAAACGCCGTGGCTACGTCCACCCGGTATTGGTTATACACGTTCGGCGCCGTCGATAGGTTGCCCACTTTGACCCCATCCACATAGACGTCGATCGTCGAGCCGTCTTTCGGCACGGTCTTGGGCTGGGGCGTCAGCACCCAGCCGAAATTCAGGTACGGATTCCCCGATGTTTCCCCTCCCTGCGCCGGCGTGTCGATCGTCCCGAACGGCTTGACGGCATGCGCGTTGTCGCAGACGATCGTTTTCGTCCCCATCGTTACAGTGTTCCCATCCCTATCTATCGCAATCGCATACAACTTGTAAGTGCCGTTCCCCTGGTTCGGCAGGAAGTTCGTCAGCAGCATATACCCCCACCCCGCGCGGTAGTTGAGGGGGAATCCGGTATAGATGGCTTCCACGTCCGGTCTGGCCCCGTCGACGAAGATCCCTTCGCCGATGAACACCAGTCCATTCGGACTGATCGCGCCGGGCGGATCGCCCGCGACAGGATCCCTATAAATCCGTACGTTGGTCGTCTCGACATCGTCCAGGACCCAGCCAGTGACGGGGATCGCCCCGGTGATCCCCGTCGTCCCGTCGATCGGAGTGGCGTAATCACCAAACGGCACCGCGCTCGTCCCCGAAGCTATGACCGTCAAAGCGACAGTGATCGTCTGGGGATTATTGGCGGCGTTTTGATCCGAAACGATGATCGTCCCCGTATATTTTCCGGCTACCAGATGGCCATGGTTAACGCTGACTTGGAGAATCCCGGCTTGCGTTCCCGATCCGGGCGTCACCGCAAGCCACCCTTTATCTGACACGGCCGTCCAATTCAGCGTAAAACCCCCGCTATTGCTTACGATGATTTTCTGGGCTGATGTCGCGACACCCGCTGCAACGATGCCTGATGTCGAGACATTGCTTCCGGCCTGGATGGCCCCGAAATTCAGAGCTTTTCGGCTTAATTGAATGACCGGAAGCGGCGCGTTGGCGATCGTGAAAACGGCGTCGCCGACGTCGGAGGTCGCCGCGTTCGCCGCGTTGCTGATCCGGACCAGGCAATTGGTCGAAGGCGTATTCGGCACGGTCCATAAACAGCTTCCCAAATTCGCCGTCGAGCCGGTAATGGTCGTCCACGAAGTCCCTCCGTCCGTCGAATATTCGATTTTGACGTTAGCCAACGCCAAAGTCGTCGACCAGGTGATGTCGTGCGTCGATCCCGAAAGCCAGGTTTCTCCTCCATTGGGCGAAATGACGCCGAGAGGATCGGCAATCCAATGGGCGATATGTTCACTTGGGATTTCTCCGGCTTTTGAGAAACGCCCCCCCACGTATAAATCCGAGGCATTCCCGGCCAAAGCCAAAACCTCTTCATTCGTTCCCGAACCGAGAGCTTTCCATGATCTCCCATCCCATTTGGCGATTCGATTTGCCGTCACTCCCCCGGCCGTCGCGAAATTTCCTCCGGCATAGAGATTCGTCCCGCTCACCGCTAGGGCGCCGACATAGCCATCCATTCCAGTCCCCAAGGCCGACCATGAAGTACCATCCCATTTGGCAATTCGATTGACCATCACTCCCCCGGCCGTCGTGAAGTACCCTCCCACATAGAGGTCCGTCCCGCTCACCGCCAGGGCCAGGACATCGCCATCCATTCCCGTCCCTAAGGCCGACCAGCGTGTCCCGTCCCATTTGGCGATATGATTGACCGTCACGCCCCCGGCCGTCGTGAAATCCCCTCCTGCGTAAAGGTCCGTTCCCCTCACCGCCAGGGCGCCGACATAGCCATTCATTCCCGTCCCCCAGGCCGACCAGGAGGATCCATCCCATTTAGCGATGCCGTCAGCCGACACCCCCCCGGCCGTCCAGAACCTTCCTGCCGCATAGAGATTCGTACCGCTCACCGCCAGGGCCTGGACGCTGCTATTCATTCCAGTCCCCAAAGCCGACCATGAGGTTCCGTCCCATTTAGCAATTCGATTGACCATCAAACCCCCGGCCGTCGTGAAGTACCCTCCCACATAGAGGTCCGTCCCGCTCACCGCAAGAGTGTTGACAACGCCGTCCATTCCCGTCCCCAGGGCCGACCAGCTTGTCCCGTCCCATTTTGCAATTCGATTGACTATTGTCCTCCCGGCCGTCGTGAACCATCCTCCCGCATAGAGGTCCGTCCCGCTCATTAAAAGGGATTCTGCACGGTCTGATAAGCCCGCGCCCGGATTGGAAATGGCCGTCCATGCGCTGCCGTTCCACTTGGCGAAATTATTGATCGTCACTCCCCCGGCCGCCGTGAACGATCCTCCCACGTAGAGATTCGTCCCGCTCACCGCCAGGGCGAAGGGACTGCCATCCATGCCAGTCCCCAGGGCCGACCAGCTTGTTCCATCCCATTTGACGATATAATTCTCCGTCACTCCGCCGTCCGTCGTGAAGTGCCCTCCCGCGTAAAGGTCTGTTCCGCTCACAGCCAGGGCACGGACAGAGCCGCTTATTCCGGTCCTCAATGTCGTCCATGAGGTTCCATCCCATTTGGCGATATTATTGACCGTCACTCCTCCGGCCGTCGTGAACCATCCTCCCGCATAGAGATTCGCCCCGCTCACCGCAAGAGCATCGACGGGGCCATCTATTCCAGTCCCCAAGGCTGACCAGGAGGTTCCATCCCATTTGGCAATTCGATTGACCATCACTCCCCCGGCCGTCGTGAACAATCCTCCAGCATAAAGATTCGTCCCGCTCACCGCCAGGGCACGGACTTCGTCATCCGTGCCCGTCCCCAGGGCCGACCAGGAGGTTCCATCCCATTTGGCGATTTTATTGAACTCTACTTCGCTGATTTTTGTGAACCCTCCTCCCGCATATACTTCGGTACCGTTTATAGCCAAGGCCAAGACATAGGCGTTTGGGCCTCCGAGAAAAAATCGATTATCCCAGTGGCCTGCTCCCGAAGCCGTCTGAATATCAGCCGGTTTTTGCGAGGCCTTCGCCGGCGAGGCCGGATCGAAGATTGCGGAAGGCGGCCGGACCGGGCCGGGAGGAAGGTTTTTATCCGCCTTCGGCTGGCCGAGGCAGAGGATCCAAATCCCTGCAGACAGAAGTATCCCCAATGACAACTTTCTCCTACGATTCATCTGATCCCCCCAGAAGAAAAGGATAAACACGTGAAACTCGGCGATATCGCTGTCGCCGGGAAAAACGCAGCTTTCCGTAAGCCTTCCGGCTCACCGTTCAGCGCTGTCGGCCTGATGCGCTTGGTTGCTGATTGGCTCTCCAATTTCGTAAAGGAAGTCGGGGGAAAAATCGGCATTATTGGGCTAAACAATCGTGTCGATGTCTCGATTGACCTTGAACAGCCTGAAGTACCTGAGATCTTTTAGCGGTTCGAAAACCGGGCCGTCCAAATGTTCCGAAAAATCCACCATGCGGACCTCATTATTTTCAAACCTGATCCTCAGCTTATATTCATTGTGGTATGTTGCGTCTAAAATGTAATGCATCGGTCACCTCTCAGACTGGGAGCTCGATCTTTTCAGGTAGTATAATTCAAAGAAGGCCTAAGCTCAACGGCTGCGTCCTGCGCGCGTCCTCGACGACCCTCTTAATCATCCGGAAGATCTGCGCGCTTCCCGCTTCCACCGTTTCCCAAATCCTGAGCAGGCCGGCCGCCTTGCTTCGGGATGAATTTCGGTGACAGATAACTCTTCGCTAAATCCCCGGCGCGAGTAAAAAATACGGGAATCAGGTATTGTATCTCGAAATTGCCTCTTGTCTCGGAACTACCTCTCGGAATTACCTCCCGAATTTCGGCTTTATCGTCACTTGGACGGGGATTCGCCTTTGCACTCCGAAGGCGTCTTTTGCGATGAAGACCAATTCATATTCGCCCAGGAATCCCGGTCCCGGCAGCCAGGAGAAAACGCCTCTTTGAGCGTCGAGCGTCGAGCCGATGGGCAGGGGCCGTAACTCTTCTCCAATCACGAGATAGCCGGCACATCTCACGTCCATTTCCCCCTCCATGTCCATTGATTTCCCTTCTATCCGATCCCTTCTTGAGGTCGGCTTTCCTTCATCCCCCCCTTTTCTAAAGGGGGGTGTGGGGGGATTATCCACCTCTATCCAGTCAGGGCCCAAAGATATCTTCAAGAGCTCAACCTCTTTGATATCAATATGATATGCGCCGAAATTATCAGGAGCGACGATTTCCGGCGGTGCGGCCGTATTGAATCCGTGTCGCAGGCTGATCGATTCGAAGGAGAGGGGGAGGTTGAGGATGTCTTCAACAGTCGCGAGAGTGGATGAGATCCCTCGTAAGGCTCGGGACGACCCAAAGGGTCGGATTGCCACGCCAAGAGGCTCGCAATGACTTAATTCTTGCATGTTCGCCACGCCGAGCGGATGGGGACGATTCAGCGTATAGTCAACTGAAGCCGCACCCGCCGTGTTGAGGATCGTGAAGTACCTGGACCCTATCCCGTCTGCAGCCCTTTGATCGTCCGTCGCGGTCCACGAAATCATGTGGACACCGTTCGGGTACGCCGTGGTGTCCAGGAAGAACGCCCCTACCGGCCCGCCCGAATTGTTCAGCCCCGGAAACGCCGTGGCTACGTCCACCCGGTATTGGTTATACACGTTCGGCGCCGTCGATAGGTTGCCCACCTTGACCCCATCCACATAGACCTCGATCGTCGATCCGTCTTTGGCCACCGTCTTGGGCAAGGGCGTCAGCACCCAGCCGAAATTCAGGTACGGGTTTCCCGATATCTCCGCTCCCTGCGCCGGCGTGTCGATCGTGCCGAAGGGCTTGACGGCATGCGCGTTGTCGCAGGTGATCGTCTTCGTCCCTATCGTCACTGTGTTCCCTTCCTTGTCCGTCGCGATCGCGTACAGCTTGTATGTGCCGTTCCCTTGGGCCGGCAGGAAGTTCGTTAGAAGCATGTAACCCCACCCCGCTCGATAGTTCAGGGGGAATCCTGAATAGATGGCTTCCACGTCCGGCCTCGCCCCGTCGACGAAGATCCCGTCGCCGATGAACACCAGTCCGTCCGGACCGATCGCGCCGGCCGGATCGCTCATATCAGGGTTTCTCTTGATCCTGATCCGTGTCGTTTCGACATCGTCAAGCGCCCAGCCTGTTACCGGGATCGCGCCGGCGATTCGCGTGGTGCCGTCGATCGGAGTGGCGAAGTCGCCGAACGGCACCGCGCTTGTCTCCGAAGTCATGACCGTCAACGTGACGGCAATCGTCTGGGGATTGTCAGCGGCGTTTTGATCCGAAACGGTGATCGTCCCCGTATACGTTCCGGCCGCCAAACCGTCCGGGTAGACGGCGATTTGAATGACTCCCGTTTCCCTCCCTGAGCCGGGCGTCACCCTAAGCCAGCCCTTGTCGGAGATAGCCGTCCAATTCAGCGTAAAACTCCCGCTATTGCTTATGATGACCGTTTGGGCTGATGTCGCGATATCCGATGTCGCGACACTTGAAATTCCGATACCGCCGCCGCCCTGGATGGAACCGAAATTCAAGGCCTTTCGACTCAGATCGATGACTGGAGGCTGATACCCGCCGATCGTGAAAACGGCGTCGCTGAAGTCGGCGGTCGCCGTGTTCGCCGCATCGCTGATCCGCACCAAGCAATTCGTCGAAGGTGCGTTCGGTACGTTCCATGGATAGATCCCAGAGTTCGCGGTCGAGCCTGTAATGGTCGTCCACGAGCTTCCGCCATCCACCGAATATTCGATTTTGACATTCGCGATCTGAACGGACGTCGACCAAGCGATATCATGCCTTGTTCCGATGAGCCATATCTCTCCTCCGTTGGGTGAGGTGACACTAAGGGGATAGCGGATCCAATGCGCGATATTATTGCTGGCAAAGCTGCCAGCTTTGGAGAAAGCCCCCCCCGCATAAAGATCCGTCCCGCTCACCGCCAGGGCACCGACGCTGCCGTTCATGCCCGCTTCCAGGGCCGACCAGGACGTTCCATCCCATTTGGCGATATAATTGACCGTTACTCCCCCGGATTTCGTGAATAATCCTCCCGCATAGAGATTCGTCCCGCTCACCGCCAGGGCGTTGACAGAGCCATCCATGCCCGTCCCCAGGGCCGACCAGGATGTTCCATCCCATTTAGCGATACAATTCGCGGGCGCCCCTCCAGCCGTCGTGAATAATCCTCCCGCATAGAGATTCGTCCCGCTCACCTCCAAGGCGTGGACAGAGGCGTCCATGCCCGTGCCCAGGGCGGACCAAGTTGTTCCATTCCATTTGGCGATATAATTCGCCGTCACTCCGCCGGCCGTCTTGAAATCCCCTCCGGCATAGAGATCCGTCCCGATAGCCGCCACGGCTCTGATCTCGCCGCCACTCAAACCCGTCCCCAGGGCCGACCATGAGGTTCCGTCCCATTTGGCGATATTATTCGCCGCCACTCCCCCGGCCGTCGTGAGCCCCCCTCCCGCAAAGAGATTCGTCCCGCTCACCTCCAAGGCGTGGACAATTCCATTCATTCCGGTCCCCAGGGCCGACCATAAGGTTCCGTCCCATTTAAAAACATTATTGACGAACGCCCCCCCGGCCGATACGAGCCACCCTCCCGCATAGAGATTCGTCCCGTCGGTCGCCAACGCGGAAATGTACTCGGCAAAGCCTCCGCCGGGGATTCCAGATCCCAAAGCGGTCCAGTTTGTTCCGTCCCATTTGGCGATATTATTTACGGTCACCCCCTCCGCCGCCGTGAACCACCCTCCCGCGTAGACATCGGTCCCGCTCGCCAAAAGGGAATAAACGGGATCTGAAAAGCCCTTGCCCGACTTGGCCATGTTCATCCACGCGCCGCCGTTCCACTTGGCCACGGATCTTGGGAATATTCCCGCCGCCGCCAAGTTCCCTAAGGCATAGAGACTCGTCCCGCTCACCGCCAGGGCACTGACAATGCTATCCATACCCTTCCCCAGGGCCGACCAGGAAGTACCATCCCATTTAGCAATATTATTGACCGTCACTCCCCCGGCCGTTGTGAACCACCCTCCCGCGTAGACATTCGTCCCGTCAGTTGCCAGCGCGTAAACGCACCCGACAGAAGCTCCACCGGAGATCAGGGATCCCAAAGACGACCACGTTGTTCCATCCCATTTAGCGATATAAGTGGCCGGCGCCCCCCCGGCCGTCGTGAACTCCCCTCCCGCATAGAGATCCGTCCCGATTGCCGCCAGGGCCCTGACGCTGCCATTCGTGCCCGTCCCCAAGGCCGACCATGAGGTTCCGTCCCATTTAGCGATACCATTGACCGGCCCCCCCCCCGTCGTCGAGAAGAATCCTCCCGCGTATAAATTCACCCCGCTCACCGCCAAGGTTCTTACATCGCCGAAAATGCCCGTCCCCAAGGCCGACCAAGACGATCCATCCCATTTAGCAACGTGATTGACCTCAACTCCCCCGGCCGTTTTGAACTGCCCTCCCGCATAGAGATTCGTCCCGTCAGTAGCAAGGGCCGAAACGGACCCAACAAAACCTGCTTCGGGTCTCATTCCAGATCCCAAAGCCGACCAGGATGTACCATCCCATTTGGCAATATTATTGACCGTCACTCCCCCAGCCGTCGTGAAATATCCTCCCGCATAAAGGTCCGTCCCGCTAACCATCAAGGCGTAGACGCTGCCATTCATTCCCGTCCCCAAGGCCGACCATGAGGTTCCATCCCATTTGGCGATATAATTTACGGTCAGTCCGTCGAACGTCGTGAAGTTTCCCCCCGCATAGACATCCGGTCCGTTTACGATAAGGGCATCGACTGTGCCGTTTGCTCCTCCGAGAAAAAATCGGTCATCCCAGTATCCGTCTCCCGAATCCGCGCGGATTCCGGGCTTTTGCGGCAAGGACTTCGCCGGCGAGTCCTTTATCTGGGAGGCCGGATCGAAGATTGCGGAAGGCGGCGAAGGCGGGCCCGCAGGAAGGTTTTTATCCGCCTTCGGCTGTCCGAGGCAGAGGATCCAAATCCCTGCAGACAGAAGTATCCCCAAGGAAAGCTTTTTCCTGCGATTCATTTGATCCTCCCCCAAAAGAAAAGGATAAAGGCTTAAATCCCGACGGGCTGGAAAACTTATGAATAAATCATAGGCTCGCCTGCAGGCGAAGTCAATAATGAGATTAGGTCATGAATTTCGGTCGAATCGTCACCCTTACGGGAATCCTTTGCGCCGCTCCGGATGCCTCCTGCGCGACGAAGACCAACTCATATTCCCCCAGGAATCCCGGCCCCGGAAGCCAGGAGAATGTGCCGGTGAGTGGATTGAGGGTCGAGCCGATGGGCAAGGGCCGCAGTTGGTCACCGACCACCAGGTAGCCGCGATAGCTTGTTCCTTTGCCGAGATCGATCTCGACCCGCTCCACTTCCCTCATCGCAATATGGATGGAACCGTAAGTGTCGGGAAGGATTGTTTCGGGCGGAGCGGTCAGATCAAATCCGCGCTTGACAGAGAGGGGGGAGAATGAGGGAGGGAGGTTGAGGATTGAATCAAGCTGTGTGATTGCCACGCCAAGAGGCTCGCAATGACTTAATACATTGGCGGAGGTCCCCGTATTCACCACATTGAAGTAGCGCGAGCCGATCCCATCGGCCGCGCCCTGATCGTCCGTCGCGATCCAGTAGATCGTGTGCACCCCGTTCGTCAGCTTCGTCGTGTCCAGGTAGAAGGCCCCCACCGGCCCGCCGGCTCCCGGACCTCCCGTATTGTTAAACCCCGGAAAGTTCGTCGAAACATCCACCCGGTACTGGTTATAGACGTTCGGCGCTGTAGCCAGGTTCCCCAGCTTGGCCCCATCTACATACACCTCGATCGTCGAGCCGTCTTTGGGCACCGTCTTCGGCATCGGCGTCAACACCCAGCCGAAGTTCACGAACGGGTTCCCCGACGTGTCCCCGCCCTGCGCCGGCGTGTCGATCGTCCCGAACGGCTTCACCGCATGCGCATTGTCGCATGTGATCGTCTTTGTTCCCAGCAACAGCTGGTTCCCTTCCTTATCCGTGGCAAAGGCGTGAAGTTTGTATGTCCCGTTCCCCTGGGCCGGCAGGAAGTTCGTCAGCAGCATATACCCCCAACCGGCTCGATAATTGAAAGGATATGCGGGATAAGCCGTTTCGACATCCGGCCTCGCTCCTTCAACGAAGATCCCGTCGCCGATGTATACAAGACTCGAGCCCTCCGTGCCGATCGGATCTCGCCAGATCTCGACTTTTTTCGTCTCGACATCGTCCAACACCCACCCCGTCACGGGGATCGCCCCGGTGATCCCCGTCGTCCCGTTGATCGGCGTGGCGAAGTCCCCGAAGGGGACCGCGCTCGTCCCAGAATTTAAGATTTGAAGGGTCACGTTGATCATCCGGGCTGTGTTGATATCGCTTGCGTCCGAGACGGTGATCGTCCCATTATGCGACCCCACCGGCAACCCTGCGGGATTGACGCTCACTTGGAGGACCCCCGTCCCTGTCCCTGAAGCCGGCGTCACCCCGATCCAGGACTGCCCCGGCGTCGCCGTCCAATGGATCGGGCTATCTCCCGTGCTGTTGACGATAACCGTCTGGTTCGAGGTTCTCGCGCCGCCGACCAAGGCCGCGAAGGACAATCGATTCCGGCTCAGGCTGAAACCCGTCACCCGCGCCGAAAAATCGGCGACGTACGCGTCGACGCCCGAGACTTGATTCAGGTTCATCCGCCAATTGCTTCCCCACAGGACGCGCGTTCCGGTCCGGTCCGCGGTGGCGTGCGGCTCGGCCCAGTAGACGCTCGTGTCAGGATCGGGCGTCGTCGGCGAGAACCGGCGGCTGTGATGATGGGCGATGCGCTGCACGTCTCCGCTGCCGTCCATTTTCAAGGCGAAGATCTCGTCCTCGAAAGGAAGCCAATCGGCGCTCGAATCCGTTAGCCGGCCAGGGCTGTCGAACGTGCTGACGAAACACCAGCCTTTCCGGTTCATGTTCCGGCAGGATTCGTGCATGTCGAACAGGGGGGACACTTCGACAAGCGTGGTTTTCGTTCCGTCGGCCAAGCGGTACTTGTTGATGAAGGTCGTGTTCAGGTCCTCGTCGTAGACATCCATGATCAATACTTCGTCGTTGTTGGCGTCCAATCCGAGATCGCTGTGCCCGAAGCCGAGAGGTTTTTGCCAGAGGAAGTTGAGCTGGCGGTCATAGACCTCGACGCCGTTGTACCGTCCCGTGTTCCAGTTGGCGTAATCGACCACGACGTAATTGCCGAGGGGGGAAATGGAGACCCAGTCGAAATCCGTCAGCGGTTGAGGAAGGGGCAAGGTCTTGAGGATCTGATCTCCGACAATACCGTAGACGACGATGTCCTTGAAGGTCACGACACCCGTCGTTTCGTTGTAAAGCTGTCCGCAAAAGGCGTAGGTTCGTCCATCGTTAGAGAGATTGCCCTCACCGCGAGTGTCGCCCCAGGCATATTGGGAGAAGGTATGGAGGGCTGTTCGCACGTCCGTAGCGATGTCGGCGGACATCAAAACGTTGCTTTCCCAATAAATGATCTTTTGAGGGTCCGTCGGGTGCCAAAAGACGTCTTCGCCGCCGACCTGAGCAACAGAGCGCAGGAACTGATAGGTGTTTCCGTCATAGAGGCTGAAGTCGCCGTCATCCGCGTTCAGCAGGAGCAGCCGCGATCCATCGGCGTTCCAGGCCTGCCGTTTCGAATACTGAGGAACGATGCCCCGGATACCCGAGCCCGCGGCGTCGCTGATCCTGAGCACGGAGACGCCGAAGACCGGGTCCGTTATCTTTGCGCCGACATTGGGTTTGGGAATGCTCGGCATAGGAGCGGCATTATGGTGGGTGATCCACTGAGCATAAAGAACATGGGCGACGGCGGCCACGCCGAAGACAATCAGAAGGCGCCGGGCGCTTTTGCGCCGAGAGAGAGAAACCTGATTCATAGCCTTTTTCCCTTCACGGCTGAGCCAAAGAAGGATAGCATCCTTTTTAAGAGATGTCCATAACGGGAGTCCGGCTTTCATTCTGGGGAGCTAAGAATCCG
>Ga0315275_10002969_pt1 | contig 15500 bp, 14 predicted proteins | sample YL17G03_0_MG_FD_205557 | JGI IMG/M metagenome (GOLD analysis project Ga0315275, IMG submission 205557) | Sediment microbial communities from Yellowstone Lake, YNP, Wyoming, USA - YL17G03_0 | ecosystem: Environmental > Aquatic > Freshwater > Lake > Sediment | place: USA: Wyoming | collected... | reverse complement strand
CACTTCCCGCTCCTCTTCCGTCAGCTCGATGACCGTCGCTGTGCTTGGCATACGCCAAGTATATCATAGAATGGTACTTTTGTCACTAGGTACTAGGCCCTTTCGGGTGGCTAGGGGAACCGCCATGGCGGCCTGCTGAAGGCAGGCATAGCCACCGGGGTGGCGGCCCGCCACCGGCGGGCCTAGCCACTTCGGGTACCATGGCTTAGGCGGGAGCCGACGGGCGGAGGGCCGATTCCACTGCTGCCCGTTGCACTTGGCCTGGCAGGCTGCTATACTGTGCCGGTGGCAGGAGCGGCTCTCCTGCCAATCGCATGTCGGCTGCCCCCAGAGGGGCGCAAGGACCTGAGGAGCTAGAGCTTTGCGAGTGGTTATCCTTGGATGCGGTCGAGTAGGCTCGACCCTCGCGGCAATCCTGACCCGCGAGGGACATGACGTGAGCATCATAGACCGCGCTCAGTCGAGTTTCGATAAGGCCGCCCAGCGTCTGGGCCCGGCATTCGCGCGGGAGACCATCCACGGCATCGGCATTGACGAGGACATCCTACGTCAGGCCGGTATCGAGGGGGCGGACGCCTTCATCAGCGTAACCAGCGGCGACAATACCAACATCGTCGCAGCGCAGATTGCTCAACAGCGTTTCCATGTGCCGAAGGTATTCGCCCGTGTCTACGATCCCATTCGCGCCGAGGCCTACCGTCAGGCTGGGGTCGAGACCGTCTGCACCACCGCCGTCAGCACTGGCCTCTTCCACGACCTCGTCCTGGGCCGGCAGCTTCGCGATGTGCAGGAATACCTCGACACTGCCAACTCCCAGCCGGACGGCACCACTAAGTGAACCCCCGCGGCGAGGCGCTCGCGCGTCGGCAGGCAGGCATGTCTGGTTCTCTCGCAACGATCGGGCACGGCCCTTCGACGGGCTCAGGGCCGCCCCCAGCAGCTTCGCAGGGGCCACCCCGAGCGGAGTCGAGGGGGGGCCCGTCCAGCGCTGTGAGGACCGGTAGCAGACGATGACAACTGGAGCAGAGCGGATGTATGTGATCGTTGTAGGTGGGGGGAAGGTTGGCTACTACCTGACGCGGACTCTCCTATCCGAGGGTCACGAGGTCACTCTCATCGAGAAAGACCAGGAGCGCCTTTCGCGCCTCACGCCGGAGTTCGGGGAGAACGTCGTGCTCGGCGATGGGTGCGAGGTCCGGGTGATGGAAGACGCAGGCATGAACCGCGCCAAGTGCGTCGTAGCCGTCACCGGACACGACGAGGACAACATCGTTGTCTGTCAGATGGCGCAGCGGCGCTTCCGTGTTCCCAGGCAAATCGCTCGGGTCAATAACCCGGAAAACGAGGAGCTCTTCCACCTGCTGGGGATCTCCGAGACGGTGGCAAGCACCCGGATCATCTACAGCCTCATAGACCAGGAAGTCGAGACCGGCGAGTCGCTCCTTCTCACCGCGCTCAAGCGCGGCAATATCGTCATCGTCGCCCTCGATCTGAACGGCAGTTCGCCCGCAGCCGGACGGATGATCAAAGACGTCCACTTGCCGGGCGAGTGCGTGCTCGCCGCCATCATACGCGACGATCACATCCTGCTTCCCAGCGGCACCACGGAGCTTCGCCCCGGCGATACCGTGATCGCGGTGACCAAACCGGAATCCCAGCTCGTTCTCCGCGAAGCGCTCGTCAGGGCTGGTCAGCCACAGCCCGGGTAGCCGGCCATCGCCGCTGGATGGTAGCGCCTATCGCAATGGACGGCGCGCTACTGCCCCGTGCCGCCCTTTGCTCTGCGAACGCACTCTCTGCGCCGCACTATGCGGAGCAGGACCATGGCGCAGCGCGGGTGTGTGACCGGGCAGACATGACGTTTGGGCGGCATCGTCGGAAGAACTGTACGGCCCGCTGCAGGCGGGCCCTCGCACAGGCGAGCGCCCCGACGAGACTCACCAATAACACAGGCGAAAACTCGACGGAAGCCGCTCGCCCACCTTACCTCAATGGGCGAGCAGCAGTAGGAGGATCTGAGATGCCGTTGGTGACGTCGAAGGAGCTGTTGCTCCAGGCTCAGCGCGATGGCTACGCCGTCGGAGCATTCAACGCGAACAACGTCGAAACCGTCAAGGCCGTCATCGAAGCGGCCGAGGAGGAGCGCGCCCCGGTCATCCTCCAGGTGAGCCAGGGCGCGATCAAGTACGCCGGTCTGGAGATCGCCACTGGTATCGTCCAGGCCGCCGCCCGGGCGGCAAGCGTCCCCGTCGTGCTCCACCTGGATCACGGCACCAGCTTCCTCCAGAACGCTCAGTGCATGCAGGTGGGCTTCACCTCCCTCATGTACGACGGCTCCGCTCAGCCGCTCGAGAAGAACATCGAGGTGTCAGCGAAGATCGTCGAGATGGCGCACGCCTGCGGCCTGCCGGTCGAGGCCGAGCTAGGCAAGATCCCTAAGATCGAAGACTACACAAAGCCGGAGGAAGCAGAGGATCTTCGCACTCGCCCCGAGGCCGAGCAGGTGCAGGTCCTGCGCAAGACCGCCGGCCCCAGCGTCGAGGCGCTTATGGCCGACCCGAGCCAGGCCGAGCGCTTCGTCAAGACCACCGGCATTGACTCGCTCGCCGGTGCAGTTGGCTCCATCCACGGCATGTGGGCCGACATTTGGCCGCTGCGCCGCGACCGTATCGAGGAGCTGCGCAAGGCCACCAACCTTCCGCTCGTCTGCCACGGCAGCAGCGGCGTCATCCGCACCCGCGCCGACGCGGCGGCGAAGGGCATCAAGCTGATGCCCAACGAGTGCACCCTTGAGGAAGCGGTGCAGATCGGCATCTGCAAGGTGAATGTCGCCACCGCGGTGAGCATGGCTTTCCTGCGCGGCGCCTGGCAGGCCTTCCAGAAGACGCCTACCGAGAAGGACCTTCGCAAGATCCTGCTCCCGGGCCTCCAGGAGGCCAAGGAGCTCGTGCGCGGCTACATGCGGCTCTTCGGCTCCTCCGGCAGAGTCAGCGGCGCAGCCGCCGGCGAAGCCAGCGAAGTCAAACACGCTGAATAGCTACATTCGAGCTACCAATTGGAGGCTGCAACAGTGAAGCTCAAGCTTATCTGCGGCTGGACCGCCCTCTTCAGCGCGGTCTCCAGCCTGGCGTTCGCCGCCGAGGCGGACGTCGTCCTGCCCGAGTTCGAGCGCAGCGACTGGACTCTGGTCTATATCGTGCTCGCCTCGGCCTTCGTCGCGCTCTTCTACGGCTGGTACCTGGCGCGGAAAACCACCGCCCACGACCCCGGCTCCCAGGCCATGCAGGATGTCAGCGCCGCCATTCAGCAGGGCGCCATGGCATACCTCGGGCAGCAGGTTAGAACCATGGTCTGGTTCGTCGCCGTCATCGCCATCGGGCTCTTCTTCTTCTATCGGGGCGCCCCCGGCATGACCCCGACCCTCGCCGCCGGCATCTCGGTGGCGTTCCTCATGGGCGTCGCCGCCTCCTACGGCGCCGGCTATGTCGGCATGGGCCTGGCCGTTCGCGCCAACACCCGCGTCGCCGCCGCCGCCCTCAAGAGCTTTAAGAGCGCCCTCGAGATCGCCTTCCAGGCGGGAACCGTCTCCGGCATGTTCACCACCGGCCTCGGCCTCCTCGGCGCCACCCTCATCATCATCGTGTTCAGAGAAAACACGATGAAGGTCCTCATCGGCTTCGGCTTCGGGGGATGTCTCGCCGCCCTCTTCATGAGAATCGGCGGCGGCATCTTCACCAAGGCCGCCGACGTCGGCGCCGACCTGGTCGGCAAGCTCGAGGCGGGAATCCCCGAGGATGACCCCCGCAACGCCGCCACCATCGCCGACAACGTCGGCGACAACGTCGGCGACTGCGCCGGTATGGCGGCCGACATCTTCGAGTCCTACGAGGTGACGCTCGTCGCCGCCATCATCCTGGGCGTCTTCGCCGCCAACACCCCGGCCGGCGCCGAATACGGCGTCAAGCTCATCATCTACCCGCTCCTGGTGCGCGCCATCGGCGTCTTCGCCTCCATCATCGGCACCTGGTTCGTCCGCGGGCGCGACGATGAGAACATGGACCCGATGCAGCCCATCAACGTCGGCTTCTGGACCTCCGCCATGATCGCCTCCGTCGCCTTCGGCATCGTCGCCATGGTCTACCTCCAGAACTGGCGCTTCTTCGCAGCTACCTTCATGGGCATCGTCCTGGTGCTCGTCATCGGCCGCCTCACGGAGTACTTCACCTCTACCGAGAAGCCGCCGGTCACCGAGATCGCCCTCGCCACCCGCACCGGCACCGCCACGATGATCCTCATCGGCCTCGCCGAAGGCATGGAGTCCAGCGTCTGGGCCATCGTCGCCATCGCCGCCACCATCTTCGCCTCGTTCGCCATCTTCGGCGATGTCACCATGGCCTTCTACGGCATCTCCCTCGCCGGTCTCGGCCTACTCACGACTACCGCCTACCTGCTGGCGATGGACACCTTCGGGCCCATAACCGACAACGCCAACGGCATCTTCGAGATGTCCGGCGCCCTCAAGGGCGACGACGGCCAGACGAACGAAGCCGCCCATCGCATCGTCGCCCGCCTCGACGCCGTCGGCAATACGACCAAGGCCCTCACCAAGGGCTTCGCCATCGCCACCGCCGTCCTCGCAGCCACCTCCCTCTTCGGGTCCTTCGTCCAAGACGCCGGACTCCACGAGGGCATCCGCATCGACATGCCCAATGTGTTCGTCGGCTTCCTCATCGGTGGCGCCGTGCCGTTCCTCTTCTCCTCTTTCGCCATCCGAGCGGTCAGCCGCGCCGCCGCCCTCCTCGTCGACGAGGTCCGGCGCCAGTTCCGGGAGATCCCCGGCATCATGGCAGGCACCGCCAAGCCGGACTACGGCCGCTGCGTCGCCATCAGCACTGCTGCTGCGCAGAAAGAGCTGATCGGGCCGGGACTGCTGGCCATCGCCACTCCCCTTCTCGTCGGCTTCGGGCTCGGATACAGCGATCCCAAGGCGGGCGCGGCCGCCCTCGGCGGCTACCTCGCCGGCGCCATCCTCACCGGACAGCTCATGGCCGTCTTCCAGTCCAACACCGGCGGCGCCTGGGACAACGCCAAGAAGAAGATCGAGGACGGCATGCTCGGCGGCAAGGGCACCGAGTTCCACAAGTCCGCCGTCATCGGCGACACCGTCGGCGACCCTCTCAAGGACACCGCCGGCCCCGCCCTCAACCCGCTGATCAAGGTGATGAACCTGGTGGCCATTCTGTCGATCCCCGCGGTGGCACTGGCGGACATCAGCACTGCCGTTCGCACGATCATCGTGTTGGTCTGTCTCGGCTGCCTCGTCGCCGCAGTCGCCTTCAGCAAGCGCAAGGGCGAGCACGAGCTCGCCTCCGATGCCCAGGCACTCACCAGCGCGGCCGGCGGCTCCTAGCCGCCGCCCGTTCGAGTAATCCCCAAGGGCCCAGGCATCCGCCTGGGCCTTTGTTCTTTGTCGCCAGATCAGTGCAGCCGTGGTGAGTCCGGCACAGGACGCCGGAGGCAGCCGGTGAAGCCTTCAGCCAACCACCTCCGAAGGGAGACCATCCGATGGCCGGCAACTCGAAGGCGAAAGGCGTGGAGGCTTTCATTCTGCTGGAGGCCAAGCCGGGCAAGGCGCTCAATGTCACCCGCCAGGTGGCGAAGATCAAGGGCGTCTGCGCCAGCTACGCCGTCACCGGGCCCTACGATGTCATCGTCCACGTGGAGGCCCCTGACTTCAAGAGCATCGCCCAGCTCGTCGTCGCCAAGATCCAGGGCCTTACCAGCGTCGCTCGCACCATTACCTGCACGGTGATCGAGACCGGCGAGCAGTAGCCCAGGCGCCCCGGACGCCCGTTCTGCAAAGTCCGACCCGTCCGAAGAGTCCGACGAGTCCTGTGGAAGCCCCGTCCCCGGGGAGACGCGTTAGTGCAGGGCGGACTTTCGCCGCATTACGTCGAATCACCGCGCCATGCCTGTCACTTCACAGCCACGCCCCGCCCTCCTCGGCCTCTCACCCGATGAGCTTGAGGTCCTCCTCGAAGGGCTCGGCCAACCGCGCTACCGCGCCCGACAACTCTTCTCCTGGCTCCATCGCGGCGCCACCTTCGAAGAGATGACCGACCTGCCGCGGGGCCTACGAGATCGGCTCGCGGACGTCGCAGCCGCAGGCACCCTCTCTTTCATCGCACGAGAAGATGCACCCGACGGCTCCGCGAAGTTCGCTCTTCGCACCGCTGATGAGCACTCCATCGAGACGGTGCTCATTGCCCACCGACACCGAACGACCGTCTGCGTCTCCAGCCAGATCGGCTGTGCCTTCGGCTGCGCCTTCTGCGCTACCGGCCAGCAGGGCCTGACCCGCAGCCTTCGCGCCGGCGAGATCGTCGAGCAGGTCGTGCGGGTGCAGGCGGAGATCGGTCCGAAGCGAGTCACCAACATTGTCTTCATGGGCATGGGCGAGCCGCTCGCCAACTACCAGGCAGTCCTCAAGGCCGTCGTCCTCCTCAACAACGAGCACGGCCTGGGCGTCGGCGCGCGCCACATCGCCATCTCCACCTGCGGCCTGCCGCGCGAGATGCGCCGCCTCGCCGACGAGGGGCTTCAGCTCGCGCTAGCGGTCTCTCTCCACGCGGCCACCGACGCCGTTCGCCAGCAGCTCGTCCCCCTAGCCCGCAGGCACCCCATCGCCGAAGTCATGGCTGCCGCCAGATACTACGCGGAGAAGACCGGCCGGAAGGTTGCGTTCGAATACGTCGTTGTGCCCGGCGTAAATGACGACCCAGAGCAGGCGCGGACCCTCGCCGCCCTGCTCCGCGGAATGCCCGCCATGGTGAACGTTATCCCCCGAAATCCCGTGGACGGATCAGGCCGGCCCGAGCCCCACACGGCATTTCGCTTCGCCCACCTTGTCCAGCAGCGCGGCGTCCCTGCGGTCGTGCGCCGCTCCCGAGCCGCCGAAGTGCTCGGCGCCTGCGGTCAACTCGTCACGCGCCGCCGAGTCGGCGCGTGACCGCTCTGCCCGAACGCGGGACACTCGCCGACTGGAAGTGTGCGCACTCAGGGCAGCCTGCGGCGCGTGCCGTGGTGTGACCACCCATTGCAGTTGCCTGGGCCAGAAGGAAGGCCGGGCGAGAGTCATCTCGCCCGGCCTGCTGATAGCGCTGAGATGCGGCCCCGATCAGAACCTAGCCGCCCAGATGTTCCCGAACAGAATCGCGAACGCGGCGAATGCGCCGAGCGCCCGGTCGCTGTGCTCCCGCCCTATCTTCGCGTCCATCGCCTCGCGCGGGCCGTTGACCATCACCCGCACGTCGTCGCCCAGCAGCACCTGCCCGGCCGGCGTCCCGGGCGCCGGAGCAATGGTGCAGTCCGCATTCCTCACATCGGTGACACAGCCCTGCGCGACCACCTCGCCCTTGCGCAGGAACGCCACCACCGCCGTCGGTCGCAGGCCGTCCCGCGTCCCGATGGTGGCCCAGATCTCCGGCCGCCGCTCATCGTAGAGATACACTGTACCCTTGGCGTTCTCCGTCACCCCAAGCTCGAGCGTCGGGTCCATCTCGGCCGCCGCCGTGCAGGACCTGTCGGGAGCGGCTTGCTCCTGCGCCTCCGCAGCCTGCTGCTCTTCCCCGGCTGCCGGCTCGTCCGCCGCCAGCGCCACCACGGCCATTCCCAGCAGCAGCGCCATCACCAGCAGCGCAATACTCAGCGTCCTTGTCCCCATTCCACAACCTCCTCTGGGCCGGTGCAGTTGCGACTGCCCGACCGTTGACACGAGCGTAGCTCGTGGCTTCCCGCCCAAGCCAGGTTCCTCCTGCTCCGGCGGATCGTTGCGGGCACACCCGCAACCTTTGACAGGTCGCGCCGACCACGCCTATAATCCCCATAGTGTCCGCGGCCAAGGGTGCGCGATAAGTCCCCCATGCCCGCCACCGGCGCTGACTCTAGCTCATTTATACCACATCAAGACGCGTTCCTACTGGCGCCTGAGCGCTCACAGAGCATGTGTGTCCCGCAACTTGTGGCTCTTTCGCACTCACCCGAGGAAACCCGCGCCCTGGGTCAGGCGCTAGCCCAGCGCCTGGCATCCGGCGACCTTATCTGCCTCTTCGGCGAACTGGGCGCTGGCAAGACCACCTTTATGCAGGGCCTGGCCGAGGGTTTGGGCTCCCCGGAACCGGCCACCAGCCCCAGCTTCACCCTCATTCACGAGCACCGCGGCCGCCTCTGCCTCTACCACCTCGACCTCTATCGCCTCCACGCCTGGGACCTCCCCGACGCCGGGATCGAGGATGTGCTCGGCTCCGACGCGGTCGTCGCCGTCGAATGGGCCGAGCGCCTGCCGGATGATCTTCGCACCGGCGCGCTCGACATCCATCTCGACTTCGACCAGGCCGACCCGAACGCCCGGCAGTTGCGCTTCTGCCCCCGCGGTCCTCGAAGCAGCCAGCTTCTCCGCGAGCTGATGCAGGAACCTGATGCTTGTCCTCGCGATTGAGACCGCCACTCAGCGCGCCGCCGCTGCGCTCGTGCGCGACGGCGAGCAGCTCGCCGAGTGGCACGATGAGACCTCCAAGGACCTCTGCCGCGTGCTCGCGGCGGAGGTGGGCGGCGTCATCGCACGGGGAGGGATCACCTTCTCCCAACTCGACCTCGTTGCGGTCGGCCTCGGCCCGGGCTCGTTCACATCACTTCGCATCGGCCTTGCGACGGCGAAGGGCGTCGCTCTCGCCCACGGCCTGCCGCTGGTCGGTGTCTCCTCGCTCGCCGCGATGGCATGGCAGATGGGGAAGGTGGTGAAGGGCCTCATGTGCCCGGTGCTCGACGCCCGCCGGGGCGATCTCTACGCAGCCATCTACCGCGCGGCGGACGAAGGCCTCGAGTGCCTCGAAGCTGAGTTGGCCGATAAGCCGGACGCGCTCGCCGCCTACCTGAGGAACATGGGGATGGTCAGGGTCTTCGGGCAGTTGCCGCAGCAGGCCATCGAGCAGATCAACGAAGCCGCAGGCAAGGCGGTCTCGGTTACAATCGAGCAAGTGCTGCCAGGTGCCGAAGCCGTGGCGGAACTCGGCCGACGGCACCTCCTGTCCGCCGGCCCCGACGACCTCGCCGCGCTCCGCCCTATCTACGTGCGTAAGTCCTACGCCGAGGAGGCATCGAATCTTGACCTCGGGCTCCGATAGCCGCGCCTGGCTCGACGGAGTCGTCGTCGAGCCCATGGCCCCAGAGGACCTGGACGAGGTGCTCGTGATCGAGCGCGAGTCGTTCCCCTCCGCCTGGAGCCGCGGTTCCTACGATCGGGAGCTCCGAAGCAGCAACTCCTATTACTTTGTCGCGCGCAGCGCAGGCGTGCTGGTTGCCTACGCCGGCATGTGGATCGTTTTCGATGAAGCCCATATCACCACCATCGCGGTCCATGCCCAATGGCGCCGCCGCGGACTCGCCGCCCGCCTGATGTCCATGCTGATCGCCTTCGCCCATAGCCAAGGAGCAGTCAGGCTCACCCTCGAAGTTAGGGAACGGAACCAGGCGGCGCTCGCCCTCTATCGCAAGCTCGCCTTCGAGGAGAAGGGCCTGCTGCCCGGCTACTACGGCGACACCGGCGAGAACGGCGTAGTCATGTGGAAGGCGCTCACCACTGACCGCCCGGAGACCTAGTGACCTCCCTCATCTACTGGCTCTTTCTCGCCTCCGGCGCAGCCGGCCTCATCTACGAGGTCGTCTGGATGCGCCTGCTCATGCGCATCCTCGGCTCCACCGTCCTCGCCTATACCATCGTGCTCTCCGTCTTCATGCTCGGGCTCGCGCTCGGCGGCTGGCGCTTCGGCCGCCGCATTGACCGCAGCGGCAATCCATTGCTCGTCTACGCGGGCCTCGAGTTCGGCCTTGCCGTGTGGGCGCTCGCCCTGCATCCCCTTTCCGGCCTGCTCCAGCGCGCCTTCGCCCTCTCCGCCAGCGCGCTCCCTGATGCGCCCCTCCTCGTAGGAATCATCCGCGGCGGTCTCGCCTTCGCCGCTCTCCTCGTGCCGACGACCCTCATGGGAGGCACGCTGCCGGTGCTCAGCAAGTTCCTGGTCCGCCGCCGCGCCGAACTCGGGCAGAAGGTCGGCCAGCTCTACGCAGTCAACACCGCTGGCGCCATCCTCGGAGCAGGCGCCGCCGGTTTCCTCCTCGTTGGCATGATCGGCGAAACCAGGACGACCTTCGTCGCCGTCGCCCTCAATCTCGCCGCCGCTGCCGGCGCCACCCTTCTTGCACACGCCGTAGGCAGGAACGCCCAGCCTACCGCGAGCGAGGGCGAGAGGCAGTCCGACCACGCGCCAAACGCCGCCGAGGCCGACGCTGCATCCAGTCTACGCCGCATCCTGGTCCTCTTCGCCGCCGCCATCACCGGCTTCAGCATTCTCGCTTACGAGGTGCTCTGGACTCGCACCGGCGTTCTTCTCGTCGGCAACACCACCTACAGCTTCAGCCTTATGCTGCTCTCCTTCCTCACCGGCATCGCCCTCGGCAGCGTGGCGATGGCCGCCATCCTGCGGGCGTCTCACCGTCTCGACTTCGGCGCGCGCTGGCGACTCTTCGCCGGCCTCGAATGCCTCATAGGCGTAGTCGCACTTGCCTCGTTCGCCTCACCCGTGCCGGTCGTTGCCGTGACCGTCCCGATCTGGGTCCGGATCGCCGGCCCCCTCGCCGGCTGGTTGCCGGCCCCGGTCCTGCCGATCTTCGTGCTCCTCGCACCGCTGACGCTTCTCAGCGGCGCCTCGTTTCCGCTCGCCGCCAGCCTCTACGCCCGCGACTCGCACCGTGTCGGCGGCGCGGTCGGCGCGGTCTACCTCTGGAACACCGTCGGCTCCGCCGCGGGCTCCGCCGCTGCCGGTTTCCTGCTCCTCCCCCACCTCGGCATCGCCCACAGCTTCCTCGTCGTCACCGGCGTCAACCTCGCGGCCGGCCTGCTGCTCCTGCTCTCATCACCTGCACAACCGCTGTCATCTCGCCTCCGGCCGGCGCTTGCATGGTGCCTGGCCGCGGGCGCGCTGCTGGCGGTCGCACTGCCCGCGACAGGCGGCCTCGACATCCCGCGCATCCTCCTCAGCAAGCGCCTCGACCGCCCCTACCAGAGATGCATCTTCTACCAGGAGGACGTCAACGGCACCGTCAGCGTCTGGCAGAACCCAAACGAGCCCGACCCCTGGGTCAACAACAAGCGCCTCTACATTGACGCCCAGCCGATGGCCGTCGCCTATCGCTACGGCATGATCTACGAGCGGCTCCAGGCCCACTATCCCATCTTGTTCCACCCCGACCCAAAGGACGTGCTCGTCATCTGCCTCGGCACCGGCACCACCCTCGGCAGCGTCGGCCAATTCCCGGTCTCGACCATGGATTGCGTCGAGCTCTCCTCCGCCGTCGTCGCCGCCGGCGTCTGCTTCACCGAGGAGAACCACGAGATCCTCGCCGATCCCCGCCTCACCATGCACATTACCGATGGTCGCAACTACCTGCTCACCACGCGCAAGAGCTACGATGTCATCACCGCCGAGCCCATGCACCCCCATCTCGCAGGCACCGTGAACCTCTACACTAAGGAGTACTTCGAACTGGTTCGCGCTCGCCTCCGCCCGGGCGGCATCTGTTCTCACTGGATTCCCGTCCACAGAATGCGCTCGGCTGAGATCAAGTCGGCGATTCAGGCCTTCCGAGAGGTCTTCCCGCACACGCTGCTCTTCCTCGAGACCGCCGACCTCATCATCCTCGGCTCCGACCAGCCGTTGCGCGTTGACGCCGACCGCTGGCGCAGGCTCCTCGCCGACCCGCGGATCTCGGCTGATCTCGCCGAGGTCGGCCTTTCCAGCGTCCCCGAGCTGCTCGCCACCTTCATGATGGACGACGCGGGCATCGCCGCCTATGTCAGCAGCGCGCCACCAGTCACCGATGACCTTCCCACCCTCGAGTTCTTCGGCTCGACCGCGGTAGCCGAGGCCGCCCTGCCGGGCAACGTCAGGGATCTCGTCCAGCATCGGCAACCGCTGGCGAGCCTGGAACAGCACTTCCTCGGCCGGCTCGAGCCGGAGGATGAGACCGCGCTCGCCACTCTCTACCCCATCGAGAGCACCTTCCTGCTGGCATTCGCCGACCTCGCCTCCAAGGATATGGTCGCCGCGCGCGCCGGCTTCGCCCAGGTGCTGGCTCAAGCGCCCGATGACAAGCGCGCCGCTATCCACCTCGGCATAACCGAGAAGGCCGGTGCCTCGCTTGGTCTCTAGCCGGAATAGCGATGAAGATGTCACCGCTCCTTGACAGAGGTCGCGCTGAGCCTGTTCCGCGAGTGGCCGCGCCCGACTATACTTGGAGGGCGAGTGTCTAGCGAAGAACCAGAGGAAGATGGCCAGCTAGCGGAGGCGCGGGCGCGCGTCGAGCGAATGATCGCGCGCTACCTCGCGCAGTCGCGCTATGTCCTCAATCCCGACCCGGTAACAGTTGAGCACGTCAAGGCCGGCCTCACCCGCAACCTTGTCCTGCACGGCCGCTGGTACTGCCCGTGTCGAGAGGTGACAGGAGATCCGGAGCGCGACCGGAAGAACATCTGCCCGTGTCCGCAGCACCACGACGACATCGCTCGCGACGGTGTCTGCGAGTGCGGCATCTTCGTCACTCACGCCCGCAGGGCCGAGACGTAGGGGCGACTCGCCGACCTGTCCGCCTCTGGCGGAGTCGCCCTGGGCCGTTTCTCTGCGCTCTCTGCGACTCTGCGGTGATACGTTGTACCGAAAGGAGACATCATGGGCTGGACTCTGGACCTGGGCGCAAAGGCGCCCGACTTCACCCTCAAGGGCGTGGACGGGAAGATGCACAGCTTCTCGGACTACGCCGACAAGAAGGCCGTCGTCGTCATCGTGAGCTGCAACCACTGCCCCACCGCAATCCAGTACGAGGATCGCATGGTCGAGATTCAGCGCGACTACGCGGATAAGGGCGTGCAGCTAGTCGTCATCAACCCCAACGAGACCGATGGCCACCCGACCGACAGCTTCGACCACATGGTCGAGCGCGCCAAGGCGAAAGCCTTCAACTTCCCCTATCTCCGCGACGAGACCCAGGGAATCGCCAAGGCCCTCGGCGCGGTCCGCACTCCCGAGGTCTTCCTCTTCGGGCCCGACCGCACTCTCGTCTTCCACGGCCGCATTGACGACAATGCGGACAACCCGAAGAAGGTGAAGCGCCAGGACCTGCGGGTCGCTCTGGACGAGGTGTTGACAGGCAAGAAGGTGAGCGTTCCGGACACCCCGCCCGTCGGCTGCACCGTCAAGTGGTGGGGCAAAGACCCGCACTGGATGCCCGCCGCCGACTAGATCGGACGAACGTAGGACGTTGACTCGTAGGGCAGGACCCCTGGGCGCCGAAGCCTCGGCGAAGGCGGCTCTGCGTCCTGCCCTTTTCTGTGCGTTGGGCAGGAGCTTGCTCCTGCCCTATCCGCGTCCATCCGCGCCTGCCCACCGTAGCCTCGGCGAAGGTGGGTTCATCTGCGGATGACTTGCCGTTCGGCCGTCCCCCTACAACCCCAACACCCTCTTCGGGCACACGACAACGCACTCCCCGCACTTCAGGCAATCCGGCGCGTTGACAACTGCTCTCCCCCTCTCCGTGGACGGGGAGGGGGGAAGGGGGGTGGGGTTCCGCTGCCCCACGATCTTCAGGTTCATCGGGCAGGCCCGCTCACACGCCCGGCACTCCACACACCCCTCCGCTATCATCAGCGGCGCGCGGCTCCCGCCGACCGCGCTCTGCATCGTCCCCATCGGGCAGAACGAGCACCACGTCCGCGGATGCACGGCGATCGCCAGCACCACCCCGATCGCCGTCGTGATGATGCAGATGCGCACGAACACCTGCCCCCAGTGGTTCACGTCACCCGGGTTCTGCGCTATCTGTAAGGCCATGAACCCCATCAGCGCCGCGAATACCGCCCACCTGAACGCCGGCCTCCGCAGCCACTGCGGTATCGGCCGCTCCGGGCTGATCCGTCCCACGATCCGCTCGAGGAACGCGCCCCGCGGGCAGAGCCACCCGCACACATACCGCCCCCTGAAGAACCCGCCGATGATGCCCGCGAGCATCACGATGGGCACCACGAACCCGAGCAGCGGCCACCACATCCCCCCCACGATCACCACCACCACAATCGCCCAGATGGCGAACTGGATTCTCTTGCGCCGCGCCACCTGCTTCTGCCAGTCCTCTGTAGGGCGGGGCATTCTCTGATGCCCCGCCGCTGTGTCTTCTCGCTCAGTCTGAACGCTCATGCTCCACAAACCCCATGTCGTGAACGAGGCGGCAGCCTACCCGGCTGCCGCCTCGGTTACCGTACTTTTGCCCGCACACTCTTCGTCCCAAACGCACCGCGCCCCGGCCCTTGTTGTAGGGCGGCCATGCGGAGCATCGCCGCCAGCTGTTGCCGTGGTGGTAGGGGCGCATGGCAATGCGCCCATCGGGCGTTGGCGGCGCAAGCTTGCCCGTTACGTGGGGCAGGAGCGTGTCTCCTGCCCGTCCAGCCTCACTCCATCATCTGGGCGTAAGTTGGTCCGAGGGCGTAATGTATGTCTGAAAGCTCGCGCAGCGCGAGCAGAGGGAATTCGTCGAACGCCAAGCTGAGGAATCTTCGGATAACATGCACGGCGGGCGACTCGACTCCTGCAATCAGACTGGACCATTGGACCGGCCGATACCGCGCGAGGAAGCCGAAGGCGAACCCGATCGTCACGAAGGTGGCGATCCTAGGCATGAGCAGATAAGGGTTCCGATCGTAGACGTACCAGTATCCCCCGGCCGCTACATCGCGGAACAGACTGGTCAGCGGAAGGTCACCTGGCGTTTGCGCCTCCGGGCTTATGATCTCCGCGAACGGGGTGACCCCGACGTCGCCCCGCCTCTCGTAGCGCTCCCCCTGCAGACGATCCCAGGCCGCTTGGTCAGAGTGCTGACCAGGCATTACCACGACTCGGTAGTTGCCTCCGGCGCCAAGCTGCTGCAGCACAACATCTCGAACGGCGGTCGGACTATAGGGCCAGTTCCCATATTGCTGCGAGGCCAGCTCTCCTACCGCCGGTACCGTCGCCAACAGCTCGCCAAGAGGTATCCGTTGCTGGGGAGACAGCACAACTGGTCGGGCTGCCCTGACCACCGCATCCTTGGGAGCAGATTGGTCGTAGCGAAAGTGGTAGTAGTCACACGTCAGCGCGTTCAGCAGGTCGGGCAGAGCGCCGTCCTTGCTCTTCACCCGCACTCCCATCGTGCTGAGGTCGCAACACCCTTGGCTCTCATCCAGCGTGATCCCGTGGCCTTTCCCAAGACGGGAGTCGGGCCTAGCGGAGATCGTCACCGCGGAAGCCAAGCAGGCCATACCGTAGTACAGCAGGGTCGGCTGCGTCGCGAGGCTCACCTGCCGGGCAGCCTCGAAATACTCGCGTCCCTGCACGGCAAGGGATACGATCTGGCGCGCCTTG
>Ga0315275_10002967_pt1 | contig 15504 bp, 16 predicted proteins | sample YL17G03_0_MG_FD_205557 | JGI IMG/M metagenome (GOLD analysis project Ga0315275, IMG submission 205557) | Sediment microbial communities from Yellowstone Lake, YNP, Wyoming, USA - YL17G03_0 | ecosystem: Environmental > Aquatic > Freshwater > Lake > Sediment | place: USA: Wyoming | collected... | reverse complement strand
ATCTGAAGATGATCACGAGCGATACCATAGCGGAGGGGACGCCGCTGGTGGTGTCGAGTCCGGCGGAGATCCGGTATACGACGACGCGGGCGACGGGGTAAGTGCAAACTGCGCTTCCGGGTAGTGTCCTTATAGGAAGCGCCGCAATCCGGCGGATTGCGGTACAGGAGGGGGGGCACGGATGTTGAGTGCGGCGGATTGGGCGCAGATGGCGGCGGATCTCCTGGAGGTGCGCTCGGATAATCCGGTGAGCATCGTGATCCGGCGCGGGGCGACGACGGTGGCGGCGCAGACGGTGCGGGTGGCCAGGGTCAGTTCGCAGGGCTCGGTGGTCGGGGGGAACCGGACGGAGGAGGTCCGGGGCCGGGCGGTGATCCTGGGGGCGACGACGCTGAATATCCAGGTCGAGGACCGGTTCACGATCGCGGGGGTGCTGTACCGGGTGACGATCGTCCGTCCGAATCGACGCGCGGCGGTGGTGGCTGAGGCGGAGATGGTGGAGTAGGCAACGGATGCGCTGCGGCGCGAACGGATAAACGGATATGGCGACGGGCTTCACCTGGACAAAGCGGCCAAGTGCGGAGTTGATTCCAGGGATCGAGGATTACGGGAAGAAGGTGCACGCGGCGATCCTGGCGGTGGCCGAGTATATCGCGCAGAAGACGCAGGCGGAGATGCGCCAGGGGGCGCCGTGGGAGGATCGGACGGGGAACGCGCGCACGGGGCTGTTCGCCGTGGTGGATGATGCGGCGAAGGATCTCGTGACGATCTGGCTCTCACACGGTCACACGGTCTACTATGGCGTCTTCCTCGAGCTGGCGCATGGGAAAAAGTATGCGATCATCATGCCGACGATCGAGGCGAATCTGCCGGTGATCGAGGGTATGTTGAGGCGGGTGTTTGCGTAGCACGAGACCTGACAGGTTTGCGAAACCTGTCAGGTCTGGGCGTGGGGTGAGTACGAGACCTGACAGGTTTGCGAAACCTGTCAGGTCTGGGCGTGGGGTGAGTACGAGACCTGACAGGTTTGCGAAACCTGTCAGGTCTGCGTGGGGTGAGCGATGGGACTGATTGATCGGATCGCGGCGATGTTCAAGCGGGCCGAGGTGGCGCCGGCGCGGACGACGGATGCGGAGATGCCGGCGCCGGGGCGGGGGCCGCTGGAGCTGGCGAACGAGTGGCGCGCGGCATCCGATCGGAAGACGATCGTCAAGGCGTGCCGGGAGATGTACGCCAACGACCCGCGCGGTGTGACGGTGATCGAGACCCTGGCGCGCGATATCGTCCGTGGCGGATTCGAGGTCGAGGTCACGGACGCGGCCTCCGGCCAGGGCGATCGGGCGGAGCAGATCGCCGACGACCTGACGACGCGGCTCAGTCTGGATCAACGCCTCGACGACTGGGTGCGGCTCACGCTGCGGGATGGCGATTCGTTCCTCGAGCTGTCGGTGGACGACGGTCTGAATATCAGCCAGGTGACCCGGAAGCCGACTCTGGAGATGCGTCGGAACTCGAATAGCCGCGACCAGTTCGACGATCCACGGCGGGCATTCTGGCAGGGGGACGAATGGGCAATGGACGCGCCGGGTGATGCTGTGTGGTTCGCCCAGTGGCAGATGATTCACGCGCGGTGGGCGCACGACGAGGGGAGCCGGTACGGGCGGCCGCTGTTCGCCTCGGCGACGAAGCCGTACAAGCGGATGATCGAGGGGGAGACGGACATTGCGGTGCGGCGGAAGACGAGGGCGGGGATGAAGTACCTGCACCAGTTTCCGGCGGGCACCGACCGGGCCGTGATCGAGGAGTACAAGCTGCTGAATCGGGACAGCATCGACAATCCCCTGGCGGCGATTGCGGACTATTTCGGAACGGTGGACATCAAGGCGATCGGCGGGGATGCGGAGCTTGGCAAAATCGAGGACGTGATGCACCACATCCGCACCTGGTGGCTGGCTTCTCCGGTGACAATGAGCCTGCTCGGCTATGGCCAGGACCTCAACCGGGACGTGCTTGACAAGCAGAGCGAGCAGTACATGCGCGCGCTCGAGGGATTGACCGCCTTCCCGGAGATCGAGATCGTGGTGCCGCTGCTCGAGCGCCAGTGGTTGCTCCAGGGGATCCTGCCGGAGGGGCTGACCTACACGATCAAGTGGCACAATAAGCAGGTGCTCACGGCACTGATGGTCAGCCAGACGGCGGACGCCGCGCTGAAACTGAGGGCGGTGGGCGCGCCGGATGAGGTGGTGCGGCGGATCGTGGAGATGCTGCTGCCGGGAGTTGATTTGGGGGAGTGGGGACAGGCGTCAGGAGTCGGGGGGCAGGCGTCAGGAGCCGGGCCGGAGACGCGGGCGACGGCGGGACGGATGGCGCAGACGGCGGAGGAGCTGGGGGCGAGGCTGGGCCGATGAATCCGACGCCAGTGGACTGGGGCGAGGGCACCATGCTGCAGGGACAGCGATTGCAGGTATGGCCGCTGCCGTGGGCCGACAAGACTTTCCAGGTCGGCGAAGTATATGAGATTCCATCGGGGGCGAGGCTGTTCATCGCTGTCTGCCGGGAGTGCCAACCGCAGAGGAGGCTCTTCCTGTTCGAGGTTCTACAGATCACGGGGATACCGGACGGATGGCAGGCAAAACACTAGCGGACATTCCGCCTCGGCTGGCATTCCAGGCCCAGCAGGCGGCCTTGATGCGGCTCCAGCTCTACCTGGTGATGCGGACGCACGCGATGCTGCGGGAGTTTCTGCGGGATGCGCGGGACGTGCTGAGCGAGCAGTACGATCGGGGCGGCGACGGGCAGGCGGCCGGGGCATGGGATGGGCTGAGCATCCACGTGGCGATTCAGGGAGTGGAGCGGGCGTGGCGGACGCACTTCGACGAGTGGAAGCGAATGTTCGAGGCGCTGCGCTGGGAGGCGGGTGCGCTGCCGTTCGGGACGCTGGCGGTGTTGCACGCGGCAGCGTTTCAGGGGACAGGGGGCAGGAGTCAGGAGTCAGGAGTCAGGAGTCAGGAGTCAGGACGGACTCTGCAGGAGGCCGGGTCGGGGGTGGTGTTCGAGCCGCAGTTGCAGGCGATGTTGGATCTGATGCGGGATCGGGTCTGGGGGGATGGGTTCAATCTTTCGCAGCGGTTGTGGCGGCTCGACCAGGAGAGCCTCGAGGGGATCCGGCGGATTCTGTACGAGGGGGTGGCGAGCGGGAACAGCGCGTGGAACGTCGCGAAGAAGCTGGAGCCGTTCCTGGGGGCCGGGCGGGATTGTCCCCGGTGGGCGCGCGAACGGCTGTACAACCTGACGAAGGCGGAGATCGCCGGCGGGGATCGAACGGGGCTGCTCACGGGGGACGAGTGCATGGGCCAGGGCGTCTCGTACAACGCGCTGCGGCTGGCTCGGAATGAGATTCAGATCGCGCACGCCCGGATGACCGACGAGCTGATGGGCCGCATTCCGTGGATCGAGAAGGAACAGGTGCACCTGTCGCCGGCGCATCCGAAGGAGGACATCTGCGACGATGCCATCTCGAACGGGGAGAACGGGCAAGGAATATATCCCCAGGGCACAATCCAGTTGCCACTCCATCCGCAGTGCCTGTGCTATAAGACGGCGATCCAGATGAAGCCGGACGAGTTCTCCGGGAAGCTGCGGGGGTGGCTGCACGGGGACAACTGGGCGGAGATGGATGAGTATGCCTCGATGCTGGGGAGGGGGCGCGCGGGGATCGTCGATCAGTTGGCGATGGGGATCACGCAGCGGATCCTGGTGTGGCTGTGGGACGGCCCGGGGCAGATGGATGCGGCGGCGGGATGAGGCAACGGATGCGCTGCGGCGCGAACGGATAAACGGATAAGGGCGGACTCCGAGTAGCGGCATTATAGGAAGTCAAAATGAGCTTCAATACGCGATTCAATCCCTCGGCGAACGGGGGGCTGCACCTGGGGCACGTGTACCCCGTTCTGATCAATGAGGCGGTGGCGCACGAGTCGGGGGGCCATTTCACTGTGCGATTCGAGGATACGGCGCGCTCGTCGTTGCACCTCATGCCATTTGTCCTGCAGCAGCGGATCGCCGAGCTACAGCAGGACGAAATCATGTGGCTCGGCGTACCGGTGGACGAGTGGAGCTATCAGAGCGACATCGACGAGGAAGTCACGATTTTGCTGCGCGAGCGCTTCCATTATGAACCGCTGCCGGATGAGCCGTGGCGGTTTGCCGAGATCGCCGGCGGGGCGTTCCAGCCGTATCCGTTCACGCCGACGCTGACGGCGCGCAAGGTCGTGATGGACTGGATGCAGGGCGTTAACTTCCTGATCCGGGGCGTCGACCTGGCGACGGAATACAGCCTCTATCAGTTCTATTGCGTGACGTTTGGCCTGCCGCTGCCACGGCATTTCATCCTGCCGCGTCTGCGCGATGCACATGGCGACGTGAGCAAGAGCAATGGCAGCACGACAGTGGCGGAGCTGCGGGCGGCGGGATTGACGCCGGAGGAAGTGCGCTGGCGGGTGAGCTTGGCCTGTCTGCGCAACGCGTCGCTGCCGTGGGCGCTGCACAATCTCAATCCGGAGCCGAGACTATGAGCTTCATCGAGCCGGACGAGTTCATCATCCTGATGGATTATCCAGGACTGCTCAGCGTGGACAACCTGAAGCGGGTCCGGGATGAGGGCGTACGGACGCTGTACGCTTACGTGAGCTGGCAGCAGGTCGAGCGGGTGCCAGGCGTTTTTGACTGGACGACCGCGGACGCGTGGGTGGAGCGGGCGAGGTCAGCCGACATGAAGGTGCTGCTGCGCTGCTACGATCAGGCGCCGGCGTTCTTTCCGGACGACTGGTATCTGCGGACGGCGGTCGGCGAGATTTGGCGCGACATCCCAGACTGGGGCGGCACGCGGCGGCACACGCTGCTCTCGCCCTGGTGCCTGGCCGCGATGGACGCAGAACAGGATTTCATGCGGGCGTGCCAGGAGCACTATGGCAGCAACGGACGGGTGCAGGTCTATGCCGGGGTGGCGCACGACGGCGAGGTATTGCTGCCGGGGATGGTGGCCAGCTATTACGATCCGCACGCGCTGGCCAGTTTTCGGGATTACAGCGCCGAGATCTTCGGGCGGACGAGCGAGACCAGCGCGCCGGTAGACCTGCCGACACGCAAGGCGATGGACCATCCTGCCACAACGGAATGGTTGAATGCCACGTTATTCGACTACGTGGCAGTTCAACAGGAGCCGTTCCCGGAGATCTGGCTGTCGCTGGTGGAGCGCAACACGCCGTTCGCCGAGGCGGTCGAATGCGGCCCGAGGTCGGGCAACTGGCTGATGCGCCAGTTCTGCCGAGACCTGCCGGATAAGCTGGACAAGCCGCTGAACGTCCTCCTGTTCGAGGTCTACCGGGAGGGGGGGACGCAGGGCGCGCTGGAGAATGTGCGGGGCTTCGAGGATCGCACCTGGGTCGGCAGCCAGTTTTGCGAGGGGCTGTGGACGAACACGGATGATGCCATCGGCCGGGGCCTGCGGGGCTTCATCACTGCGCCGGTGTACCCGGATCAGAGTCACGCGACGTTCGAGCCGTGGAAGTTGGAGGCGATCCGGTGGGCGCTGGGGAAGTGGCGGGAGCGCCGGCTATGACGATCGGGATCGCGGCGCTGTGGTGGGAGCACGTCGAGCTGCTGCCGGAGTTCGTCCGGCTGATGAGGGTCCGCGGGTGGGATCGGCTGCTGTTCGTGGACAACGCCAGCTCGATTTCGGCGCACGTGGCGTACCAGGTGGCGGCGGCCGCGCTGGGGCCGGGGGCCAGTGTGCTGCGGATGGCCGAGAATGACGTTTTGCGAGGCTGGAATGCCGGCATGGCGGCGCTGGGGACGGACGTCGTGGTGCAGATGAGCAACGACGTCGAGATGATGGACGAGCGGTGGCTGGCGTGGCTCCTCGAGGGGCTGGAGCCGGGGATCGTGCTCGGCCCGATCGGGGCGCACCAGGAGGGGCTGTTCTACGTGGATGGTTGCCTGTGCGCTATGATGCGCGCCGACTGGGAGCGGCTCGGGGGACTGGATGAGGGCTATCTGCATCCCGGCTACTGGAGCGACGTCGACCTCTCGTACCGCGCGCAACTGCTCGGCATGACGACCCGGCAAACGCAGTGCGGCATCCGGCATCTGCGGAATGCGAGCACCGGCGGCACGCCGGACGCGGAGTCGCAGCGCCGGTGGCTGGCCAATCGGGAGCGATACGATGCGCGACTCCGGGTATCGCCATTATAGGAAGCCATGAGAGACGTGATCAAAGCCTATCTGGCGGCTGACATGACCCTGATGACGATCCTCACGGGGGGGCTGTACGCGGGCGGGGAGATCAGCCGGCAGGATACGGCGGCGGCGTTCGATGCGAACGGCGAGATTTTGCCGTGCGGGCTGGTGGCGCTGGAGACGCAGGTGCCGGGCGGGCCGTACACGGACGGTATGAGGCTCTTCTTCACGGTGACGTTCTGGCAGCGGACGGGCTACGCCTCGATCGACGCCGCGCTGAATGAGACGTTCGTTCGGCTGCATGACTCGAAAATCGGGGTGACGACGAAGCTCTGGACGGTGCGCCACGCCGAGGATTCGGCGGATCTGGAGGATCCGGGGCTGCTGTGTCCGATGAAGTACGGGCGGTATGAGATGGTGCGGCGCCGATGAACACGTTTATGGGGTTCTTGCTGCCGGCGGATGGGTATGGGATCGCGGGGCAGAAGGTCGGCAGGCTGCTGGCTGCGCGCGGGTGGTCGGTGGTCGATATGATGTCGGCGTTGGAGTCCTTCGATGGCACTCAGGATCCGCATTGGGACGTGGCAGGATCGACGGTGGCGATGTGTACGGCGGAATGGCTGCGCTATATGTCGGCGCCGGACGGCATAACGCTGTACACGATGTTCGAGTCGAGCCGGCTGCCGGCGGGGCACGTCGAGCTGATGAATGAGAAGGCGCGCGCGGTGATCGTGCCGTGCGATTGGTGCGCTGAGGTGTTCAGGGCGAACGGGGTTACGACGCCGATCTCTGTGGCAGGGTTGGGGGTGGATGGGGCGGATTTTCCCGTGATCGAACGCTGCGGCGCTCAGAATGACAGGCGAGACAGGCCGTATACGTTCCTGTGGAGCGGGACGCCGGACCAGCGAAAGGGCTGGGACGTGGCGTATACGGCGTTTTGGCAGGCGTTCCAGGGGGACACGGACGTGCGGATGATCATGCACTTCCGCACGCTGCCGAAGGGGATCAAGGGGTGCGGCGATACGAACGTGGAGCTGGTCGAGGGGCGGCTGTCGGATGCCGAGTGGCTGGCGCTGCTGGCCAGGGCGGATGCGTTCGTGTTTCCCTCGCGGGGCGAGGGCTGGGGGCAGCCGCCGCGCGAGGCGGCGATGACCGGGCTGCCGGTGATGGCGACGAACTGGAGTGGGCTGGCGGCCGGGATCGAGCATTGGGCGCTGCCGCTGCGGGTGACGAGATGGAGTCCGGCAGAGTTCGGGTTTTGGGGCGATGATGATCTCGGGGAGTGGGCGGAGCCGGAGCCGGAGCACCTGGTGGCGCTGATGCGGTGGTGCGTCGAGCATCCGAAGCAGGCGGCCCAGCGGGGACAGGCGGCGGCGGCCTGGCTACGGGAGAATGCGACGTGGGAGCGGACGGCGAGGGCGGTGGCGGATACCTGTCAGGTTTGCGAAACCTGACAGGTCTGGCTCGGCGGCCGCGGCGATTGCGGGGAACCTACGGCCCCCGGTCGCGGCGGTGCGTTAGAGATGTTGAGCGATGGGAGTAGGCAACGACGAGTGTGCTTCGGCCTGCGGGCCTCGCAATGACAGGAAGGTGAGAGATGAGTTTTGGAGACAAACCGTTCGGATTGCACGAGGTGCATCTGATCAATCTGGCGACCGGCGGCTTTGAGGAGCTGCCGGTGGCGCAGACGCTGAAGTTCGGTGAGGCGGTGACGAGCGAAACGCTCGAAGGGAACGATCAGATCAATGCGGTCGTGACGTTCTCGAAGAGCGTCGAGTGGGAGCTGGAGGCGGGCGGGATCAGCCTGGCCGCCTATGCGCTCATGACCGGGCGGACGCCGGTCCCGGCCGGGACGACGCCGAGTTCGACCTACACGCTGACGGGGCGCGGGGCGGTGGCCTTCCCGTACTTTAAGATCCGGGGGAAGGTGCTGGGCGAGGGGCTGGACGACCTCCATTGCCTGATTGCGAAGTGCAAGCTCACGGACAATATCGAGGGTGAGTTCGCCTATGGCAAGTTCTTCGTGACGAAGTGCAAGGGGATCGGGGTGGACGACGGGGTGCGGCTGTGGGAGTTCGTGGCGAATGAGACGGCGGCGGCGCTGGGGACGACGTGACGGGACGAGGGTCAGGGGTCAGGGGACGGGGGGTCAGAGGGCTGACTCCTGACTCCTGACTCCTGATGCCTGACTCCTGAATAGGAGGGGACGTGGCAAACGTGAAACTGGCGCAGTGGCGCGCGGGACGGACGGAGGAATTGACGCTGCCGAGCGGGCTGACGATCACGGTGAAGCGGATCGGGCTGCTCGACCTGGTGGGGTCCGGGGAGCTGCCGAAGCCGCTGCTGGGGATGGTCGACCAGGTGATGAGAGCCGGCGGCGTTGTGACGGTGGAGGCGGCCGAGCTGGCGCAGTATCTGACGCTGATCACGGCGGCGGTGCGGCTGGCGATTATTGATCCGCCGGTGGCGGATGTGGGGGATGACGAGCACCTCGGCATCGACGAGCTGACGGCGGACGATAAGCTGGCGATATTCAACTGGATGAATGCGCCGGCCAAGGCGGTGACGCCCTTTCCTCCGGAATCGGGAGGAGCTGTGGCTGCTGGATCAGGTGGCGAAGCGGTACGGGAGCCGGCCGTCAAGCCTTTTGAGGATTGAGGACGGGTGGCTGGCGTACCAGGTGGACGTGGCGGCGCTGCTGTTGGGGGTCCAGGTCGATGGGGCAACGGCTGATGGAAAGAAGACGGCGGCGCAGGCGCTGGCGGAGCTGGGGGGCAGAGGAGCTGAGGATCTGAGGGGCAGAGGGGCAGATGGGCGGCAGTGGCGGGATGCGCGGCCGTTTGTGTCGAGGGTGGTGCGGATCAAGGAAGATGGCTCGTGGGACGATTGAGACCTGACAGGTTTGCGAAACCTGTCAGGTCTGGGATTTGCCGAGTAGCTCAATTATAGGAAGTGCTGGATGGCTGTCGAATTAGGCAGTGCGGCCGGAAAGATCACGATCGATGCGAGCGGCGTAACAGCGGGCATTGCCGAAGCGCAGAAGTCGCTGCAGGGTGCGCAATCGTCGTTTGCGAATGTGGGAGCTTCGATCAGCCAGGCGGGCGTGGGGATGATGACGCTGGGCGCGCCGCTGGTGGCATTCGGGGGGATCGCGGCGAAGGTGGCCGGCGATTTCGAGAGCCAGATGAACGTCCTCTCCGTGGCGGCCAAGGGCGGGAGCACGAGCCTGGAGGACCTGCGGAGCGTGGCGATCACGGCGGGCCAGGATGTGCGGCTGGTGGGGGTGAGCGCGGCGGACGTGGCCGGCGCGATGACCGGCTTCAGCAAGGCCGGCCTGGACACGAACCAGATGCTCGGCGATATGCAGGGCTATCTCGCCGGGACGACGGAGCTGGGGGGCGCGCTGCGCGCGGCGATCGACCTGGCGGCGGCCAGCGAGCTCGACCTGGGGCAGGCGTCCGACCTGGTGACGATCACCATGAACACGTTCGGGCTGAGCTCCGACCAGGTGGTCGGGGCGATGAGCAACTACGTCCAGTCGGCGGACGCCAGCGTGGCCAGCGTCACCGATCTGCGGGATGCGATGATCAATATCGGGCCCACGGCGGCGGCGTTCGGGTTCAGCCTGGAGGATGTTAACACGGCGCTGGCGCTCCTCTCGACGCGCGGGATCGTGGGCGCCGAGGCAGGCACGGCACTCAAATCGATGCTCGTCAACATCATGCGGGATGCGCCAGAGGCGACCAAGGCGCTGAAGGAGTTGAACGTCTCGCTGTATGACCAGGACGGGGCGATGCGGCCGTTGCCCGACATTGTGGCCGACCTTTCCAGGGCGCTGAGCGGCATGACCGACGAGCAGCGCAATAACTACGTCCAGACACTGGCCGGCTCCTACGGGATGAAGGCGATGAACACGCTGCTGGCCGAAGGCGCTGACGGCTGGAAGACGATGGAGTCCTCGATTGCGGGCGCTTCGACGATGCAGGCCACCGCGGCGGCGCAGACGAAGGGCTTCAACGCGGCGATGGAGAATCTGAAGAGCAGCGTGGAGACGTTCCTGATCACGGCCGGGACGCCGCTAATCGAGAACGTGCTGACGCCGTTGATCGGGATCCTGACCGATGTGATGGGCAAGCTCGCCGGGATGAACCCGGAATGGATCAAGTGGGCGGTGATCATCGGCGGGGTGGCGGTGGTTCTGGGCGGGCTGCTGGTAGCCGTCGGCAAAGTGATGAGCGCGATTTCGGCGATTTCGACGGTAGTTGGGCTTCTCGGGCCGCTGTTCGCTGGGCTGGGGGCGGCGCTGGGGCCTGTGCTGCTGATCATCGCGGCGGTAGCGCTGGTCGCTGGGGCGCTATACCTGGCGTGGAAGAGTAATTTCCTGGGGATCCGGGATATTGTGGATGGCGTCGGGAAGACCATCAAGGCAGTCTTTGACTTCATCAAGGGCGTGATAGGCAATTTCCTCCTCTTCCTTAAGGGAGAGATCACCTTCGACGAGTTTGTTTCGAGGGCACAACAAAGTTTCGAGAACCTCAAAAACTTCCTCGCAAATATTTGGGGCCAGATTGGTGAGAAGGTATCGGCAGCGTGGGAGACAATCAAAGCGATCTTCGCCAGGGTGCTGGAGGCCATCAAGACGGTCATCATCCAAAAGATCTCTGAGTTTATTGCCCCTCTCGTCGGCGGGATGGAGAACGCCAAGCGGATCGTGACCGAGGCGTGGACGAACATTCAGACGTTCCTGGCCGGGGTGTGGGAGGGGATCAAGACGAGTGCGGCGGCGGCCTGGGAGGCGCTGAAGGGGATCGTGCGGGTGGCCATCGAGGCGGTGCGGACGATTATCGCCACGGTGCTGGCGCTGATCTCCGGGGATTGGGGCACGGCCTGGGAGGGGCTGAAGACGGGCGCGGGGCGGATCTTCGGGGAGATCGCCACGGCCGTCGGGAATGTGGTCGAGACGCTGCGCACGGGGCTGGCCGTGAAGTGGGAGAGCATCCGCAGCGGGGCGGTTGAAAAGTTCGAGGCCCTGCGGGCCGGGGCAGCCGAGAAGTGGGAGAGCATCCGCAGCGGGGCGGTTGAAAAGTTCGAGGCCCTGCGGGCCGGGGCAGCCGAGAAGTGGGAGACCATCTGGACGACCATCTCCGGGGTAGTGGGGCGGATCAAGGATTTTGTCGTCAACACCCTCGGCGAGATCGTGACGGCGGCGGCGAATCTGTTCGGGAAGATTATTGAGGCGATCTCCGGCGGGGGAGCAGGGGAGGGGGCCGGTGGCGCCGGGCTGGGCGGGCTGCTGAACGTGGCGCAGCTCAAGGCGACGATCGTCGAGGTGGTGACGGCGCTGCAGGGGATGCAGGTGCAGATCGGGCTGATCTGGTCGGCAATCCAGCTCAGCACGACCACCACCTGGACGGCGATGCGGCTTTTCTTCACGACCTGGCTGGCGGCGCTGCAGTTGGCGCTGACGACGGCGTGGTTGGCGATTCAACTGAGCACGACGACGATCTGGACGGCGATGCAGCTTTTCTTCACGATCTGGCTGGCGGCGGAGTTGCTGGCGTTCCAGACGTGGCTGTCGGCGCTGCAGTTGGTGCTGACGACGGCGTGGGCGGCGATTCAACTGAGCACGACCACCACCTGGATGGCGATCCAGCTCCAGCTCGCTACGATTTGGGCTGCGATCGTCCTGCAGATCACTACGGATATCACGCTCATCCACAAGACGGTGATCGACAACTACACGGGGATCCTCGGTGGAATCCGCGCGCTGGACACGTTGCTCGTGCTGGAACTCACGACGCAGTGGGGAAACATGCTGCAGATTGTGTGGACATCGGCGCAGCAGATGCACGCGGTGGCTGTGGCCGAGACGCAGGCGATGTGTAATGAGATTATCGCTATTATGCGCGCGACGGTGGACGGAGCGTATAGCGCCGGCAGGGCGATGGCAGACGCATTCGGCGCGGGGATCAAGGCGGGACTGGAGTCCGCATTGTCGGAGGCCAGACGGCTGGCGCAGGCGATTCGGGATTGTTTGCCCGGCTCGGATGCGAGGACGGGACCGCTGAGCGACCTGACGGCCTCGGGGAAGGCGCTGCCGATTACGCTTGGGAAGGGGATCCGGGCGGGCGTAGGGTCGGCGGTCGCTGCGGCGGAGGCGCTGGCCGAGGGGATCAAGGGCAAGATGCGGCTCCCGGAGTGGGGCGACCTGGCGTATGAGTGGCGGAAGGCCACGGAGGGCATGACGAAGGGCCAGATGCGGCTCCCGGAGTGGGGCGGGGCAGCCTATACGAGCTCCAACCTACTGGCGGGGCTGCCGGCGGATTTGCAGGCTTTGGCCGGCCAGTTCACGCATCGCGTCTATGGCGGATTGGCCAGCGCGGGCAGCGCGGCGGCGGGTGCGGCGGGTGCGGCGGCGGGTGCGGTGAGCGGCGCGCAGGATACGCTGATTGCGGCGCTGGATGGGCTCCGGGGCGCGGTGGACAAGTTGACTACCGCACTGAGCGGAGGTCTGGCGGAGGGCCTGATCAAGGGCAAGATGCGGCTCCCGGAGTGGGGCGACCTGGCGTATGAGTGGCGGACGCAGCTGGACAAAGCCACGCAGGGGATGACGAAGGGCCAGATGCGGCTCCCGGAGTGGGGCAACAGTCCGCAGACAAGCGAGCTGATTACGCTGCTGAGCGGCACGCCGACGACGGGCCTGTCTGCGGCGGTGTGGGGTGCGCTGATGTCGATCCTGAAGCCAGGGCAGAGCGCCTCGCAGCCGCAGTCGATCACAGTGAATGTGTATAATCCGGTAGGTGAGCCTACGGAGAACAGCATCTTGCGGCAGTTGCGGACACTGAGTTATGTGGGCGTGCTGGGGTGACCTCCGATTATGCACATTATAGGAGCCGATTGTGAGCCAGGCGTGGGAATATGACGGGATCGATTTGACCCGGCACGGGTACAACGTGCGGCTGTTGGGGGCGCCCTTGAACACGCCGGCACGGCGCGGCGACAACGTGGTGGTGCCGCACAAGGACGGCCGGCTGTATGTGCCGAAAATGTTCGACCAGCGGGTGCAGACGCTGGCGATGTGGGCGATCCACGAGCCGGTGGACGGGGGGACGGGCACCGAAGCGGACATGCTGGCACACCTGGACGCGCTGCGGGGGCTATTCGCCAGGGCCGGCCAGCATACGCTGAAGTTTCAGTTCGGGAGCGCGGTGCGGACGGCGACGGTCGAGGTGGTGCGGCAGGTGGAGTTCGAGCCGAAGGTGTTCAACGCGGCGTATGTGTTTGTGGTCGAATTCCTGATGGCGGATCCGCTGTGGTATGCGGAATCCAAGACGACGGTGGGGCCGACCATAATCACGATGTCGAGCCAGAATATCACGATCAATAATGCGGGCACGTATGAGAGCCAGAAGGCGATCTTCACCATCACCGGGCCGATCACGAATCCGATTCTGACGATCGGGGCGATCTGGATGAAGTATACGGGATCGGTGGGGAGCGGGTCGACGCTGGTGATTGATTGTGGGGCATGGACGGCGAAGCTCGACGGGGTGGATGTGAGCGGGAATATATCTCACGATGGGGCATTGTGCTGGCTGCCGATTCCAGTGTCAACGACGAATTCGCTGAATGTGGCGAGCTCGGGGTATACGTCGGGGACGACGGTGAAGGTGCAGTTCTATGCGCCGTATGTGTGAGGGCGCAATACGACAGGGGAGGGAATCATGGCAAGGTTGTTGACGGCGGGATTTGAGACGGGTACGATTATGGAAATGAACGGTCCGTCGAATACAGCAATAGCTGCGCCGGAGGTGAGTACGACGGCACGCACGGGCACATATTCTCTAAAGCTGGGAGCGTATGGTTCCGGGCTGACCGGCGCCTACAAGGGCCATGTGTTCGGTGATGATTTGACCGAGCTGTGGTTCCGATTTGCATTTCAGTATGATGCAAACGTTGCGGGGGATTTCCCTCTATTGAAGTTTTACGATGATCTCGGAGCCATACAGATCATCTTAGCATACGACATTTCTACGCAGTCGCTGCAGTGGCAGAACGGGGCAGGGACGATGATTGCGGCAGGGCACCTTACGCTGCAACCCTCAACATGGTATATGATTGAGGGGCATTTGACGATTGGCGGCTCGGGGGTGGCGACGTGCAAGGTGAACGCGGTCACGGATGCGAGTTTCAGCGGGGATACCGATTACACGAACGCAGGGAACGTGAGGGCCCTGCGTTTCACCGGTCCTCCGATCAGTGGTGGATTCATGTGCTATTGCTACATAGACGATATCGGGGTCAACGATGGGACGGACTCCTTTCAGAATTCGTACCCTGGGCTAGGCGGGATCTTCTTCCTAAAGGCCAACGGCGATGGGGTGACAACGGACTGGACGACCAGCGAGATCAGCGACCATTATGCTCTGGTGGACGAAGTGCCGGCGAATACGACGGACTGGGTACAGGGGGAGAATGCTGGCGATCTGGAGCTGTTCGACATCGAGAACACGCCGACCTATGTGGTGGCGATCAATGTGGTGCAGCCGGTGTTTCAGGCGGCGGTGGCGGTGAGCGGGTCAAACGAGCTGCAGGATGTGGTGTATGATGGGGCATCGGAGTATCCAGGTAGCACGACGCATACGATCATCTCCATTCATCCGACCTATGTGTTGTACCGAGGCGAGACGTACTACGAGCAGCCGGATGGGGTGAGCGGGGCGTTTGACGAGGATGCGCTGGATGCACTGCAGGTGGGGTTTCAGATTCCGGTCTAGGCTGGGGCTGGACAGCTAACTATCTGTTAGGGGATGCGGTACAACAGGAGGAGGGGATATGTCGGGGCAGTTGACGCAGTTCGGGGCGAATCGGGCCGTGGCGGCCGGGGTGGGGCAGTCGCAGGCGGCGACGTGGGCGATGTATCTGGCGCTGATCACGGCGCTGCCGGCCGGGCCGGATACGGCGACGCTGGAGGATTTCAACGACAATGAGATTACGACGGCGGGATACTCGCGGCAGGAGGTGGGGTGGACGAGCCCGGCTGGAGATCCAAGTGAGATCGAGAACGATGCGGAGATTGTGTTTGGGCCGTTCACGGCGGACCCGCCCCCGGTCCAATATTTGTTCCTGACCAATACGTCCATCGGCACGAGTGGGAGTGTGATGGCGTACTGGACGGCGGACGCGGAGCAGGACGCGGGGGACGGGGATAGCATTCGGATCGGCGCCGGGGATCTGACGATGAGTGTAGACTAGGCAGGAACTGGG
>Ga0315275_10002966_pt1 | contig 15504 bp, 10 predicted proteins | sample YL17G03_0_MG_FD_205557 | JGI IMG/M metagenome (GOLD analysis project Ga0315275, IMG submission 205557) | Sediment microbial communities from Yellowstone Lake, YNP, Wyoming, USA - YL17G03_0 | ecosystem: Environmental > Aquatic > Freshwater > Lake > Sediment | place: USA: Wyoming | collected... | reverse complement strand
TAAAGGCTCCAGCAGACGTGGATTTTTGTTATATTGTCCATGCGGCATATGGTTAGAAAGATAAAGGTGAAGCTTTATCAATTCTACCTATGTCGCATTTTTAAAGAGAATATAACGGGGGGCGTTGATCGTGGCGTTAAAGTAATCGACAAAATGATACTGCATAATACCGGGGGTTCCGGCTCACTGGCAGCAGGTTCTGGATGTGCAGTCCACTATTATCTCGCAAGAAATGAACAAAAGTACGGAAATAAATTTGTAATTCGTATACCAGAATACCAGACATCCGAAACAGCTTCATCCACACTCGCTGAGCAAAGAGCAATTGATATTGAGATGGTAAACTGGGAGTGGGCAAACCCTGCCAAATCATTTTCTGACCAAAGAAATAGGATAGTTAAGGATGGTAAATTTAATGATTTAGACAACGTAGATCATTATGTCGAAATTTCAGGTGATAAATACGATTTAGTGAATTATTATTTTCAGGAAAAAGATGGATTCTTTGAAGTATTTAATAATAATGGCATTAATGCAGATAGTGAGAGGCTAAAGGCAGAGGTGAGGGCTGATAAGACAATGTTTTATAAATTTTATACAGAACTAGATAAAAAAAATAAAAATGGAAAATTTTTATATAAATATTTTGGATTAAAACCACGATATCTAAATTTAATCGCCTCTAACTCCGACCCAAATTATGAACTTGGTGAAATCTATAAAGTTCTTAACAAAATCCCCTTTGAAAATAATTTTTACACCTATTCAAATAAAGAAACTATTTTGGATTTTAGAAGAATTATGAATCCAAAAGATACATATCCTTTTGATACCTATAAACTTCCTGATGTTCCAAAAGATCAGGCCTTAAATGATAAAGAAATTCCTGACTATTATGAGAAATATACACCTGAGCAATATAGTAATCTTGATAAATTCATTAAACTTATGGGTGAAAAGTATGGCATACTAGAACAGACTTTTAATAAACAGAATCTGGGTTCTATACCTCAAAAATACGGTTTTTATTACCAGAAAATAAGTTCAAATGAAATCCCTAACCAAGTTATTGATTTTCAGGGTATAATTTCCCACAGAAACAGCAAAATTGGAGGTAAAATGTGTCCGGCTCCTGGCTTCCAGATTGATCGCGTTCCCGCTCTTCAAAATTAATAACCAGTTTAATAATATGAAAATATTAATCAGAATATTTTTTACTCTCATCATCTTTGTTTCTTTTCATTACCTTATATACGGAAGTGAATGCGCTATTGATTATAATAATGACTGTTTAACAAATGACCAGACTGATGAGCAGATGCAGGGGTACACAATAGGGGTAGGCGTTTGGTATGGTTATTGCGAAATAAAATGCGCTGATAAAACAACATTCAAACCTATTAAATTAAAAAATGAGGAGTTTGAATTCTTCGGTAAGGATAAGAACCATTTTTTCTTTCGTGATACAGCACTTGAGGGAATTAACCCTAATGGTTACAAAATTAAGGAAACAGGTAAGTCTGATTATTATTTGATTTACGATAAGGATACTGTTTATCTGAATACTATCTTATTTTCACAAATTGATCCTGCAACATTTAAATTTTTAGACACCTCCTACGAAACCCATGAAAGCTGGTTTAAAGATAAAAATCATGTTTATCGGCTTATTGAGGCTGATGACTCTCTTAATAATAAACTCGAAATTTTGTCAGATTCCGACCCCGCTTTTTTCACTTTCGGCTTCAACATCACCCCGAATGCCGTCTACTGGTACGGAAAGAAGATAGAAGGGGTAGATGTTGGGAGTTTTAAAGTTAAATTAGAATGGGGAAATGAAATCGCAACTGATAAAAATAATGTATATGAAAAAGGTGAAGTTATGTATGGAATGGATGTAAAAAGTTTCCAAATGTATCAGGTGGATACTAATGATACTGGCGCCGTTTTCCCGTTAAGCAAAAATAATATATCAATCTTTAAAAAGGAATATCCTTCGTCCGCCCAAAAAATCGACCAATCCCTCTCAACCGCCGTCAAAGAATATGAAACCAAATACCCTAATTACACCCCTCAGCCAGCCATGCCGAAACCCGATTCACCGGAAGAGCAGGCGCTGAAGAAATTCGAGGCGGATGTAGCAAAAGCTGAACTGGAGGAAACTGAAGCAAATAAACAGAATATGATGAAGCTGGGTATTATAGGCATAGTCAGCGCTTTAGGCCTAGGCGGTATTGTGTATGGAGTCATGAAGTGGATGGGGGAAGGGAAGAAGTAAACCTGTCCAATCACCTCTCTCAACAATTCGCACTCTAGTCACACCCAGTGTAGGAGATTTTTAGTTTAAACAAAATAAACAAAAAATAAAAAGGGTTAGAATCCACATACATCACCGACACACTTGAATGTACACAAACGTATAAGAAAAATGGCAGTTCTATACCGAAGATCAATATAAAACTCTGGATAAACTTCTTTCTTACATAGAAGAATCAACCGGCATTCCTTATAAGGTATCACTTTACAAAGATGAAAATGATAAGAATAATAGTTTAGCTTATTATTTTACTCCAAATTATCCTGCTGATTTACCTTCTGATAATCCGCAGACTGATGTAATTAAAAAATATTTTGAATATTTATTTTCATTTAAGGGCGTTGTTGATCATCACGCCAATACTGGAAAGTGGGATGCCGGACCGGCTTTTAATATTTGTGATGAAAATTTAAATTTTAAAAATATTGTACATTTATGTAAAAAATAAAATTTTTAATTGTTTATCTTAATTATTTGAGTATGAAAAAATCATTATATATTATAATAATTCTGTTTATTGTTTTTATCGGGACTGCTGAAGGGTTGATGGCTAAGGCGGAGGTGGAATATACAGATACTGGATTAACTATTAATAATAATAAAATTTTTATAAACAGTAATATTGAATCTAATTCTGGGGAAAATAATATTTGTATAGCATCTGCTATAAACGAAAAAGAATGTATTTTAAAAACAAAAATTTGTATGTATAAATGTGAAAATTTAATCTTATCAGTTGATAATAAAGGTATTTTCTATATGGAAGATGAATTTAATCTTAAATTCTATGATTTAAAATCAAAAAAAGAAGAACATATAATAAGCGGTATATACAAATTACTTAGTAAATATGAAATAGATAAAAATGAAGTAAATTTTATGGATGACCATTACTTTAACTCATTTACAGATAAAAGCCTTAATCCGGAAAAGAATAAATTAGCTGTTGAAATTGTTTATAATGATGATGAGACAATGTCGACAGTAACGCATATGGTCTGCATCGTTGATATAAATAAATTATCAGCAGGTGATGAAAATTATATTGAATGTCCGATAATAACTAATAAAATGAAAAATTTTGATTCCACCAAGGTGCCAGACAACACATGGAAAAATGACCAGTTACCTGTTTTAAACGGCTGGACTGATAATAAGGCAGTTGAAATTACAACGAAAAAGGGTGATGATTTCGTTCTGAATACTGATGACAATAAATTAGAGAGTAAATCTGGAAATGTTACCTCAGAATACACCACTGCCCTTGCCGCAGTTTTATCATTATTGGGCGTACTGGGTATTTTAGGGTTTGTCCTTGCAAAGAGAGGTAAAAAGAGGAGATTAGGTTTTAAGTCTTAAGATAAGACGAAAACCCCGCATCCATTATTGGCGGAATGCAGGGTTCTTCAGCTTACATAATTATTGATCAGTACATTTACAAAGCCTTGCGTAAGGATATGATGGCTGAGCTTCACATGTTTTATTGGAATGAGCTTAGCAAAAAAGTTGTAGATTTCCAGGGAATAATTTCTCACCGTATATCTACTTCCAATGGTAAAATGTGTCCGGCGCCTGGGTTCCAGATAGACAGAATCCCAAGTTTAAATAAATAACAAATGGCAACTAAATTAATCCATCATTTTATGAAAAAAACATTTTTAATAATATTTTCACTGCTGTTAATAAATTGTCCTTATTATGCACATGCTCAAGAGGAAGATGGGTATACTGGCTGTATAAGTTCAGAATGGACGGATGAAAATCTGGACGGTTATAAAATCTATCAGGGAAAGGTTTATCATTATGGTTGTCCCGTGAAAGAAGCTGATCCAAACACTTTTCGTGAAATACCAAAAAGAGATGAAATACCGCTAGGTATGGCTCAAGACTCAAAAAGCTTATTTTTTGGGGGAAATAAACTTGAAGGACTTCATCCTAATTCATATAAAACAAAAAAAGTTCAATATTATGATTCATCTGATGATAAACAGAAAGAAATGTATTTTCTTTTCGATAAAGACAATGAGTATTTATATGATATGAATGTTGATGGGGTTGATTTGAATACCGTGGAGATCATTAATTCAGGATATTTTAAAGATAAAAATAATGTTTATGAAATAGATTACAAAAATAATGTTGTAAATCGCATTCCTGATGCCAACCCCGCTTTCTTCACTTTCGGCTACAACATCAATTCTGATGCAGTCTACTGGTACGGAAAGAAGATAGAAAAGGCTGATCCGGGGAGTTTTGAGGTTGTGGCATGTGATTATTCATCAGAAACAGGAAAAGATAAAAACAATGTTTACTGGCGCGGAGAGTTAGTTTACGGAGTAGACTCAAAATCTTTCACCAGCCTGGCAAGCAATTGCTACGATAAAAATGCTGTTTATGACACATCAAATAATCTTAAAATGTTATCAACATTAAAAGAACTTAAAAACGGATATGCTGCTGATGGCAGAGAAAATCTGGTCAATCAAACCCTCACCTCCGCCATCCAAACCTACGAAACCAAATACCCTAATTACACCCCTCAGCCAGCCATGCCGAAACCCGATTCACCGGAAGAGCAGGCGCTGAAAAAATTCGAGGCGGATGTAGCAAAAGCTGAACTGGAGGAAACTGAAGCAAATAAACAGAATATGATGAAGCTGGGTATTATAGGCATCGTCAGCGCTTTAGGCCTAGGCGGTATTGTGTATGGAGTCATGAAGTGGATAGGGAAAGGAAAAAAGTAAACTTAGCCTATCCTAATGCACCGGCAGACATTCAGCGGAACAGGCTCAAAACATATCATTGAATCAGGCTGCTTTTCCTGCTAAAATAAAGACAGTTAATCACATGAAAAATCCGCCCTCCGCATAAAACAAAACAGGCATTTCGGACAAAAAAACGGAATGCTCTTTCCGGCCCCTGAAAAACCGAAACCATTATAGACAGATGATACATTGACAAAAAGTCAAAAATGGTATAAAGTTGCTCACTATTTATGACTTTATTGCACCATATGCGGGGAGCAATGCGGAAAATCACCGGCTGTCCTGCATCTCGTCACGTCGTTCGCGAACAACGTGACTCGCTATGGGGCAATAAACCCCAGTATGCCTTTAACTTTCTCCGACTTTACGTCGGAGGTAAGCGGGGCTGCTCTTTTACAATGAGGCCTCGCTCGCCAAAGGCGAGCGAATAACCAATTTAAGCGGCAAATTATCATTTTTTGTTTACAAGCTAATAAATGAAAAATGTAAAATGCTAAATGTAAAATTGGTATCCTTTCTAGTTTAGTAATTAAGTAATAACGTTCACCGGAGCGACTTGTAGACGATTACAATAGGTGGAACGATGGGTGAAACAATTGGTGGAACAATTGTTGTGATTTTAATAATTATATGATAAATTCACATCTTAGATAATTTTGTATTTAATTGAATATTATGCGATTAGAAGAGCTTAAAATTTATAACATTGCGGTCAGATTAAGAAACGAACTCCATAAGGAAATCAGTCTAATCCCGAATAACTGGAGAATCAAAGACGTTAAGCAGATAAGAGAATCTTCTGCCTCAATTTCTTCAAACATAGCTGAAGGTTTCGGGAGAAGATTCTATCCGAAAGATTTCATTCGTTTTCTTATTATTGCCTTAGGTTCAAGCGAAGAAACCAAAAATCATATCGGGTCTCTTTTAACAAATAAGCATCTGTCTGAAGAAAGGACAGATTACTTTATTAAAAGTTACCGAGACCTTTCTGTCAGAATAGTGAATTTCATTAATTACAAGAAACAAAAAATCAACAATTGTTTCCCCAATTGTAACCCCGATGGTATCCCCAATAGTTCCCCCAATAGTTCCCCCAATAGTTCCCCCAATAGTTTCCCCAATAGTTCCCTCAATCGTAAATAAGCCGCTCTGGTGAACACCCGCTATGCGCGAGTGTTGTCCCGCATCAGGGCATGACAATAACGACAACGAACCCTTTCGATAGGAGCGTGAATCATGCGTAACTTCCTGTTGGCGGTCATCACCGCCACGCTTCTGGTCGCCTGCGGCGACCATCACACCAATCCTGATCCTTGTGCGGACGTCACCTGTTCGCACGGCACCTGCCAGAACGGCTCGTGCGTCTGCGAGCAGGACTGGTACGGAACGGAGTGCGACAAGCACTTCGACCCCGCCGAAATCGGCACCTCCTACCAGGATTTCTGTTCGTCCGACTCCGGACGGCTGGAGATCTCTGGCGTCACCGGCGATGCCTCCTACCTGAATGGCTACTACGTCGACATCCCTGTCGGCGCGGTAGACCGCTGTGTCTGGTTCATCCTCGCTCCCGCGTGGGGCGAGAACCTACCTCTTCCGGACACCGGCACCATCGTCGAGAGCGCTCACGGAATCGTGATCACCGCTATCGACAAGGAGCAGCCGTTCCTTGCCGACGGGACTGACTTCAACACGGTCCAGCTCTTGAAGGAGGTTACGATCTTCTTCAACCAGCACCGCGCCAAGGTCCTGCTCTACTCGGAATCCGACAGGGCGTTCACGTTCCTGCGGACCGACTTCGTTCCGGAAGGGACCCTTGGGCAGACCATACATCTGTCTGAGTTCTACCTCGATTTCGGCAACCCCGATGTCGAGGCAACCGCCCAGCACCTCGGGAACCGTGAGGTCGAGATCGACTTTACGTGGACCCTGGATGAGGGCTCACCACTCCCCTACTTTCTGCAGTTTTCGGCTGATGGGGACGGGACACCCTTGACGCTGGAACCTGTAGATTCAGGAGGGCTGAAGTATAGGACCACCCTCGCGGGCGGTCAGCACACCATCATCGCGACTGTCACGAACCCCTACGGTGGTACTGGCTCCAAGCAGATCGACCTCACCGTCGACCTGTGTTCAGGCGTCACGTGCGAACCGTGGCAGACCTGTCGCGAGATCGACGGCGTCTGCATAGGCAGCGACCCATGCGACCTGAACCCGTGCGTTCACGGGACGTGCGACAACACCACCGGCTCCGCTGTCTGCATCTGCAACGGCGGATGGCTCGGCACCCTGTGTGACCAGCAGGACCTCTGTTACGAGGTCACCTGCTCGGACAACGGCGTGTGCAAGCCTGCCGATGGAACCTGCCAGTGCAACGCTGGCTACGACGGCGCAACGTGCAACGCGTGCGCCAGCGGGTACATGGGATATCCTACCTGTGTGGATGACCTGTGCTACAACGTCGACTGTCACGGCCATGGATCTTGCAATCAGGCGGATGGTACCTGTTCGTGTGACACGGGCTTCGACCCCACCACGAACTGCGGTTCATGTGCAGCGGGCTACTACGACTACCCCACCTGCCACGTGAACCACGCGCCTGTCATCAGCAACCTGCAGGCGAGTCCGAACCCGGCGAGTCAATACAGTCCAACGACTATCACTTTTTCCCTTGCGGACAGTGACAGCGATACGATAAGCTGGACCATCACCCTGACCGCGGAGGCAGGTTATGATGGCTGGCTTTCAACTTCAAACGGTACTTGCGATCGCTGGGATCACTGTTACGGTACGGTTAACGGTAGTGGTGGGGTTACTGTAACCTTCAACACGGGTTACTCGATCCACACTATCGTAAACGTATCCGCCAACGACGGCAGGGGTGGGACGGACATGAAAGATACAGCTATCGACGTTCAATAATTGTTCCACGTGGAACAATAGAAAGGAGGCCTCATTGTTGTTGAGGCCGGGTGAAACATCCCGGCCTCTTCAGCATATTAAAAAATTCTATTGACAATCCGTCAATAATTATTTAAAATAATAAACCCCATTATCACCGACCTTCTTATATATGATTACTTTTATCGCTAAGAAGGTTGCCCGCCCCGCCATTATAATCACTTTAATTTTTACCGCCCTGCTTGCATGGCCGGTTTTTACGCGTGCCGGTAATCCGCCACAACCGCAAGAGGAAGTCTATTACTTTCTCACGGACCACCTCGGCTCAATAGATGTCGTGCTAGATGAGGAAGGCAATGTCGTCGAGCGTGCCGATTACCTGCCGTACGGAAATGACCGGCTGCGCATTGATGATTCCGAAAGTGAGGACAATGACTATGGATTCACGGGGAAAGAAGCAGATGATGAAACCGGCCTCTATTATTATGGGGCAAGGTACTATGACCCGGAAATCGGACGGTTTACGCAGATTGACCCGTTGGTTTTAGGCGAATCCGAAAAACCGTTAGCGGATGTACTGAGTAACCCGCAGGCGTTAAACGGATATTCGTATGTACTGAATAATCCTATGAGGTATGTGGATGAAAATGGGGAATATGGTTGTGATGTTCATTGCGATTTAACACAATATCTTGCGTTAAAATCCGGATTAGATGTAACAACGGCATCCGAAATCGCAATTTATGACAATCGCATGGATACTGACCCCCAAACAGATCCTCATAACCCTGAAAATCTTATTAATGGTAATACAGATAAATACCATTTCCAGAATAGAAGTGTTGCTGAAGCCTGGCTTTTCGCAGCTATAGCAAAAAAGGATACCCGTGCATTTGGGCAAGCATTACATACTTATCAGGATTCCTATTCACATAACGGTTTAAATTGGATTACTCATGCGGCATTAACTATACAAGAGGGTGCTGATGGTGAATTTGGTACAGATCCTGATAAAACAAATAATAATGTTTTAAAAGCTACTTTCATGTCTTTCAATACTTTTTCCTTTATGAGGGGGTTGCAAAAATATAAACTAGGAATAGTAGATGAAAAAGAAATAACCAAGTATGATGAGGATACTAAAAATATTTGGGGGAGTATATCAGGCAATGTTGATGAATTCCTAAAGGCTGAAGATAAAACTTCAACTAACATTTATAAAGAAATACATGCAAATGATAAAGATGAAAAAAAATAATTTAAGCTCATTTATAAACAGACACATTATTTTTTCAGCGTTAGCTGTGCTTGCGTGGACAATAATTTCACTAATAGTATTAAATCATGGTGATTTAGATTTAAAGACGTTTTTTTTGTATTTATTTATATATTCGTTTTTCACTATTCCAATAATTCTTGCCGTTTATATAAATTATTTGCTGTTTAGTAAAAAAAATATCTATATAAATTTAGCATCTCCTTTTATTTTAGTTTTTGGTGCAATTTTGTTGCCAGCGTTACTTTTTTGGATTAACAAAGCCAAATATGATCCAAATTATGTTGATTGGGGTAGTGTATTTGTGTTTTTAGTCAGCGCAAATAATCTTATTCTGTTAGTTGTTAATGAAACTTTGCTCTTAGTTAACTACAAAAAACTCAAATAATTCAAAAAAGTTCCGCAATCTTTTATATATACATCATTTTCCGCCGACGTATTTCTTGTATTCTTTATGTGCCAAAAGTCCAAGGATATATATCAATGGCAAAAGCAGCCCGTAAACTACAGGGGCAAAATATTGGATATAAGTTGCACACCCCCAGGTGTTTTGTACGCAGTAAAAACCGACTGCGATTCCGGGTAAAAACAGCAGGCTGCCGAAGATATAAACCCAAATACCTTTTAAATTCAGTTCAGGGGCATGGAAAAAAAGATAGGACAAAAGTATACCCATGGCTATTCCGGATATCAGAAGTATCCCGATAACAATAAGATTTTTTTTATTTATCATTGTGTGATTTTGACGGATTTGATGAAGCCGGGATATTGGGTATAAGTAAAACAGGTACCACTAGCAGGACTCATCGAAGCCTGATCTCCGCTCCAAGAACCATTTTTATTTTGGCATGCCGTCTTACAACTTCCTGCAGTTGAACAGTCAGTACTCGAAACAGTTAGTATATTGATTGAACCCCCCGCCTGCGAGCCGAGGTGAAAAGAGGCAGGAATGAATGATGTTGTACTTTTGTTAGTACCGAATTTAGATAAAGGTTCGTTCGCAATTTCATTACCACCTAAATCCAAAGCAACAAGCCTGCTAGTAGAATCGATTATATTTGTATCCCATTTTATTATAATTTTCACGTAAGGTGCATTTAAAATTGTACTTGGCAAAGCCTGAGGAACACCACCTGAAACATAACTAGCCTTTAATGCATCGGACGGACCTCCTGCAAAAGATTCAAAAAAGAGTTTATTATTACTGTCCTTATATATATCCACTCTATTCATATTTTTCTTATGGCATGAAGTTCCTAGCCATATTCCATTATTAGGTGATGTTACACAGTCTAACTGGTTAGTTACACCAGTAAGTAACGTACTTGTGGTATCAAGCGAATCAAACACATAAATTGCTCTGTTCGTGTTCAATGGGTTTCCATTCCCTAAATCGCGATTATCAATCACAATCTCCATGCTCCCTTCGTTTGGGTTGAATGTGCTGATAGCGGGGCAGGAGAAGTAATTACCGTCGCCGGATGTGATTTGCAGACCGCTGCCGGAGATCGCCGAAGCATTGACATCGGAACACTGGACACCGGATGCGGGATAATCGGGACTGATCTGGCCGTCGAGGTAATCCGCGAAGAAAAGGATGCCGGTATTGTGGCAGTCGATGTCGCAAGCATCGTTGTTGTTTGAGTTGCCGTCATCACATTCCTCAATACCCTCTTTTACGCCATCATTATTACAAGTAGTACTGCCCGTAACATTAATTTCAAGAGGTGAACTTGTTATCTGTGAAGTTACAATAAAACCATTTATTATATTGGGTAAAGTAGTACCGGGATTTAACGTACATGTTACATTAAGACTACATGTGCCAGATAAACATAATAATGGGTTGAATGTAACAGTATTGTCTGTTATATAGGCATTAAGAGAAGCTGAAGCACTCAGGGGATCGCATTTGCTAAGCGGCACAAACCCTGAATTTAAAGGCTCATTAATGTATATATCGTTATCAGGAATTGTATAGGAATAACTGTTAGCAGGCATATCAACAGATGAAGTTCTGAACCCAATACCTGTAAGCACCGGATAATTCGTCACGGTAATAGTTTTTGTACTCCATCCAACAACATTCCCACTATTTTTATCTCTCAAGTTTAATGTAATACTTGCAAATACCGTGCCTGACATATTGGCTGTCTTAATCGATGCATTAAATGGAAGGGTAAAATTTGAGGGCGGATTAATTTTATTATTAAAAGCCCATTCCAGATTGTAACTGGATGCATCAGGATTTGTATAATTCACATTTAAACCTATTTCATCAGGCGCTGGTTGTGGGATTACTATGCTTCCCTGTATTCCATTCCATCGAATCGTGTGAGCGGCATCTGTTGAGGTAATGTCAAAGCCAGCATCCACAGGCTCCTTGATCGTAAACCTAGCGGTTTGTTCAGCTCCAACATCAGGCAATTGAACTTTCCATTGTACTTCGCCTATTGTGCCAGCAGGTAATGCGTAAGCATATGTGGTTGTAATTAATGAAATAGGATTTCCTGAGCCAATGATCAAGCTGAAAGGTCCTGTAGACGCGCCTGGCGCAAGCCATGAAAAATTAATTGTCTGATTCTGCTGAGTTTTCAGTATTTCAGCCCCATCAGGCGGGCTGAGCAGTATAAGCTTATCGGTTTCAGAAACTATTTTAATCACTGATTCCGCGGACAATTCTTTTCCGTCAGCAAAAGAAACTGTAACGCTGATATTACAATCACCGGGCTCACTGGCGCGCACATTGATATCAAAACCGGTGTCTGAAAGCGAACCTGTAGGCGCCGCGGTGCAGACTCCTGATGGAGTAACCGTAGGTGTGTAGTTGCTGGTTGCTTTTGGCATTATTACAGCCTTCAAAGGAGGTTCGATGTCCGCTGAAATCCACTGATCCCCGGCACCTTTTTTCAAAGCGAAATAAGGCGGTGCGTCAATGGTTAATGTTGGTTGCTCGGCTTGAAACAGATTCGGATAAAGCTGTTCTTCCGTCAGGTCTGTGCCGTCTTCCATTTTAATCGGCGGCATACTGATGCGGGAGGCGCGGATAAGCTTATTATCTTTCCAGTATTCAAACCGCGCGACAAGACTTTTGCCGCTGGCATCTGGAGGTATTTCGATTTCATAAGGTAATATCTGCGGTTCAGTATTCGGTAAAACGGTTGGCGGAATAATAGGATTGTTAAGATCATTAAGATCATATATCGCCAACGTATTTGCCTGCACACGGTGCGCAGAATCGCCAGAAAGACCGAATTTGGCATTAACGATATTGGCGAAAAAGTTCACATTTCGGATTACCAGTTTGCCACTTCCATTTTCATATTTTGCTGAAATTATATGCGGTCTTATGCCGCTGTTAAGAGGAATATATTTGTAATAATCTTTGAATATCTCAAGCTTATTAGCTGTTGTTACAGTGCCCGGGACTCCATTTGTGAAAGGCGCTATTTGCGGACTATCCGGTGTTACACCATAAATGTCCACTATCGTGTTGCCTGCTGTTCCTTCCGGTGTCACTTCCGACACTTTCACATCACCGGACAAAACCGTCACCTCTTTCAGCATTTTGTTATCTGGGTCGACTTCCACGCCATATTCCGTTCCGCGCACGCCGGCAATTGCGCCGGTTGTTTTTACGTCAAATGATGAATTCTGCGCCAGACGAGCGACTTTGCTCCAAATTTTCCCGACATTAAGCTGAAGCAGGATTTTGGTTACAGTGCCTTCTTTGTCGTTCTTCGCCACTTCAAGATTATCCATTTTAAGCGTGCTCCCAGGGTCAATGTGCGTAATGCTTCCGTCGGAAAAATAAATATCAGCACTGCTTATATGGTCATTCGGGGTTATGACAATTTCTCCGCTGTGCAGAATATAACCATCTTCGACAAAGTTTGTTTCCTGATTTACCGCGACTGTTCCGTTTATGTTTTGGATGGTGGCTGTAAGAATCAGATGATCTGGGCTGTATGGCAGATACGTTTCCTTATCTATGACGAAATTCGCGCTGTCATACGCGCGGATAATGCTGGGCAGTTCAAATCCTTTAATTAGATTTTCGACGGTCCTTGCTTCATATGTGCCATCCTCACGCTCGTAAATACCCGCGACCTGAAAGTATTTTCTGTTATTCGTTACACCATAAACATATCTACTGCCTGTGCGCGGGTCTGTGGGCACGTCGCGAAGATAGCGTTTGGAAAGCAAATTGTTATCTATCATCCCTTGCACAAAAACCGCGCCGTCGGCAGGATCACAGCTATGCGCGTATGTGGCGTCAGCGTAATAGCAAAGCACATTCTGGTTAATTAGGTCTTCAGTATCAGGTTCAGGAATTGGATAAAACAACTGATGGTCGCGTTTGTAATCCTCAAGCGCGTTCGCGATAGCGACCAAGTCATCCAGCATTTTGTCATTCATCGCTTTGCTCCTTGAACGTTCTATTGCGATATACGAAACTACGGTCAAAATACCGATGATCATTATGACAATTATTAGTTCAACCAAAGAAAAACCCTTTTTCTTTTGAAATTCGAAATTCGAAATTTGAAATTGGTTTTGTGCCTGAAGTCCGAAGCTTCTATTTGCAAATTTCAAATTTCGAATTTCGATTTTCGTGTTTTTCATTTTATTTAGCATTTAATTATTTTGTATTTCCGTTTAACAGATCCCTTTAATTCAGTCTAATCCTATAATCATGGCAATAATCAAGGTAATCAAGGTACATTTTAATAAATTTTATCACAAACCTACGAAAATTCAAAAAATAATAAACAAAAATAAAAATAAAAAATCCCCCCTTGATAAAGGGGGTTAGAGGGATTTAAAAATAAAATCAAAAAATAAGTTTGTATAATATCCATTGGTCGGGATTCTGTAGTCGTAACCTTTTGCGCTGTTTTGATGTAACCTGAGATTTTTAGCTTCAGCGGGAAAGCCCGCGTCTGACTTTAGTGAATCTCTGTCTCTTTAAAGTATACTTTGCTGTTATTTGCACCACTTCCTACTTTTTTGCAGAGTCAAAAAAGTAGGCAAAAAACCTTCCGGGGGCGCACAAAGCAAATTCAGCGTTATTCCTTATATCTTCTTTTCCATCTTGTTGCGCCCCCGAGGCCCCCTTTTGCCATTTTGATTTTCACTGTGCATCCAAGGCGTTTTGTGATGTTTAGGAAACTACGTTGCGGGCAGGTGGTTTTTATTCAGTGAATCCGATTAAAACCACAGACGCAGGAACAAAAAATAACAGCTCAGCCCTGATTGATTGCACAGAGAAGACATAAGGCCTAGGGGGGACCGGGGGAGCATGGGCGTTATACCGCTGATGTAAGGCATTTTGCCAGAATACGCTTCATGCTCCCCTAGGATAAGTAGCGAGCAATGCGTTCCGAACAAAACGTAGAGGCGAATCATGATTCGCCTCATAGTGGAGTGAGGACACCGAAATATAATTCTGCCTGCAGAATTTATTGAGGTGAGCATTGCCCTACTGCGGGTTTTTTCCGCCCGCTTTTTTCCCCGCTGAAAAAAGCGGGCAACAGTGCAATGTGCAACACCAAAAAACATGAGACAGTAATACAGTTAAGCCATCAAGGCGGCGTTAGCCGTTCTGAAACAATAAATTAATAATTGGGATATCCCATATAATGATTATTGTAAAAATTTAAATTATAATTTTAATTGGAACATCCCTTGACATTCTGCTAATTACTTAATATAATCACTAACCATTTATCCCTTTACTGATTCATTTCTTAGATTAAGATATTATCAGTCACTAATTTTCGCCCATGAAATTATTCAGGAAAGCCCTCCTGATGATCATGGTCCTGTCAGCGGTTGTTTTTGCAGGCGCTGGCATTACTGAAAAAGCATCAGGCGCTGTTTTTCCGGATATTTCGGCAGACAGTCTCTTTTATCCGCATATCGAAAGGCTTTTTAAGGAGCATTTTGTTTCAGGGGATACAAGGACAAAGACATTCAGACCCACAGATACGATCAACCGCGCGGAGTTTGCGAAGATCACGGCGTACACCCGCCTTGCCGAAGAATACGGGACAGCGGATAACTGGAGCGGTAAAGACGCCCTCGGCATGGCTTTCGAGATATTCGGTCTTTTAAAGCCTTATTTCGGATGCAGCTATGGTGCATGCGTAAGCATAGGAGGAGTTCCGTTCGCTGATGTGAAGGAATCGGACCCAAAATGCATGGATGACATCGGGAATCCGGATGCCTGCGAACCGTGGTTCAGC
>Ga0315275_10002965_pt1 | contig 15507 bp, 10 predicted proteins | sample YL17G03_0_MG_FD_205557 | JGI IMG/M metagenome (GOLD analysis project Ga0315275, IMG submission 205557) | Sediment microbial communities from Yellowstone Lake, YNP, Wyoming, USA - YL17G03_0 | ecosystem: Environmental > Aquatic > Freshwater > Lake > Sediment | place: USA: Wyoming | collected... | reverse complement strand
CGGAACTCTCCGGCGGCCAGATGCAGAGGGTCGCCATTGCCCGCGCCCTGGCCAACGACCCGCAGATAATCTTTGCGGATGAGCCGACGGGCAATCTCGATTCAGCCACCGGCGAGCAAATCATGGCGGTCCTGAGCAAATTGAACGAGCAGGGCAAGACCATCGTTATGGTGACGCACGAGCCGGATGTCGCCGCCCACGCCCGCAGCCGGCTGCACATGATTGACGGCAATATTGATAGAATTGAAAGAGCCGCTCATGCGACAAACAAGGATAGTAAGAAACATACTGCTGGGCATTGAGAGCATCCTGCTCCACAAACTGCGCTCGTCCCTGACGATGCTGGGCGTCGTCTTCGGCGTCGGCAGCGTCGTGGCGATGCTTTCGGTCGGTGAAGGCGCCAGCAAAGAGGCGCTCTCGCAGATACGAAAACTCGGCAGCACCAACATCATCATCTCATCGGTCAAGAGCGCCGAAGAGGAACAGACCAGCACCACCCATTCTCACATGAGCGTTTACGGGTTGACTTATGAGGACCACCGCCGGGTGGCGGAGAGCTTCAGCAACATCAAGCAAACCGCGCCGGTGAAGCTGATGCGCAAGAACTCACGTCTGGGCGAAAGGGTGATGGAACTGCGGGTGGTGGGGACGACGCCCGAATGGTTCGACCTTGTGCCACGGGACATTATCGCCGGACGCATTATTCTGCGGTTAGACCAGGAAAAACGGGCCCCCGTGGCGGTGCTGACCGAATTCGGCGCTCGAAAAATCCTGGCTACCGAGGGCGTTATAGGCCAGACCATCAGCATCGGGGGCGACGAGTTTGAAATCATCGGCATCGTCAAGAGCGAAAGCGGACAGGCCGGAAATATTCAGATTCCCGACCAGGAAATCGATGTGTACATTCCCCTCGAGGTGGCCGCCAGATACTTCGGCGATATATTTACTAAAGTGACTTCGGGTTCGTTTGAGCGCGAAAAGGTGGAGCTGCACCAGATCATTGTCCAGACGGATGAGACGGAACACGTTGAGCCAACCGCGGCCGGCATCGAAAGAATGCTCGAACGGTTTCACAAAAAGAAAGACTACACAGTGAGCGTCCCTCTGGCATTGCTGAAGCAGGCCGAGGCAACCAAGCGGACTTTCAACGTTGTCCTCGGTTCCATCGCAGGTATAAGTCTGCTCGTGGGCGGAATCGGCATTATGAACATTATGCTGGCCTCAGTAACGGAACGCACGCGTGAGATTGGAATCCGCCGGGCAATCGGGGCCAAAAAAAGGCAAATCATCTTTCAGTTTCTCATTGAGACGGTCGTCTTGTCCACCACCGGCGGCATCATCGGGTTAGGCATAGGGGTCCTGATACCTTTCCTGATAACCTATTTCTCCGGCATGATGACGCTCATCACACTGTCAGGTGTTCTGCTTCCGCTGTCCATCAGCATGACAATCGGCATAGTCTTCGGGTTATACCCGGCCATCCACGCCGCCCAGGTGGACCCCATAGAGTCACTAAGACACGAGTAAATCTTTTCTGCAAACCCCCGTGTAACAAAAATTGCAGCTTGCTGAACTTCGCACGTCGTGCTACTATTGGCCCAAATCGCATATTGGAAGGTCCGACCGGGAAGCTTATACTCAAGCTGAAAGCCGCCCGCAGAAAAGGACAGACTTGTGACAAGCAACGCCTATTCACAATACGACCTCAAACACATCACGCCTCTGCAATGGCTCGTTTTAACAGTAATAGTCTGTCTGACATCAGGACACCGAGTCTTTGGCGAGGAGATGCCCTGGAGGTCGCCCAATAAATACCGCTTGCTCCTAAAGGTCAACCCAGGAGGCGTATCCCGCTCAAATTCACCGGTCTCTGTGGAAATAGATTTCGCTCAGGCACTCTGCGATAAAGGCATCACAGGGAAATTCGATGAGCACACAATTGAAATAATATCCTGCGATGCTTCCGGCCTGCCAAAAGTATTTGACGCCTCGCGAGATGGATACGAACGGTATCTTTTACCGTGGCATCTGCAGAAATACTACGGAACCAGCAAAGTCACCCTTGGCTTCGTTATGCCGGACCAAACCTGCACGGCGTACACAGTTTATTTCGATACCGCTGAATCCGCCCTCGCAAGACCCGCGCGGTACCCCGGCCTTGTCGGCGACGGCGATTTTTTCAGACAAAATCACCAGAAACGCGAAATCGGCGCCTGCCACTTTGATTGTTTCTGCGACCTCGACAATGACGGCGACCTGGACCTGTTCAAAGGAGGCGTCGAGCCTTTCATATACTGCTATGAGAATGTCGGCGGCAATCGCTTCGTTGACGCCGGCCGGCTCACATCCGCAGGCAAGTTGTTCACGCTCCCCAAAAATGACCGTAACAACCGAAGCTGGGTCGTCCCGCACTTCCACGACTGGGACCGTGATGGCGACCAGGACTTTTTCCCCAGCTTTATGGACGGCCCCTACGCAGGTAAAATAGTCTTCTTTGAGAACACAACTCCACGGCCCGGCCAATTGACCTTTGCTGACAGAGGCCCGATGAGGACCGTCTCCGGCATGCCCCTTGCGGGCGGAGAGCAGGCCGGCGGGTGGTTTCCATCAATTACATTTGTTGAAGACTTTGACGGCGACCGTGACAAAAGAACGGATGTACTGCTGGGCAGCAATAACCACTGCTATCTCTACCGCAACCTTGGACCCGATGGCCGCGGAGGCTGGCTGCTTGCCGATGCCGTCACCATCCAGGCCGGCGGCGAGGATATCGTGCTTTTTAATCCCTGTTTCGAAGCAGCCGACATCGACAGCGACGGCGACCAGGACCTTTTCGCCGCCCCGCAATCAGGCCAGATTTATTTCTACGAAAATATTGGCAAAACCGACTCCAGAACCAGCCCAACCTTTGCAAAGGGCGTTACCATTGCCTACGATGAAACTTACACGCAGCGCAGCACTCATCCGCGCGTGAAAGTCGCCGACTTTACCGGTGATGGTCTGCTTGACTTGGTTGTAGATAGGGCCTGGGAGCTGGCCAATCTGAAAGACCCTCTGCAGGCAAGAGATTACGGTGCACTATTTGCCAATGTGGGGACTGCAACTGCTCCCAAATGGGAGAAACGCGATGCCTCCAGCGGCGCTCCTTATACTGAAGAGTTCCAGATATGCGATGCACTGCGCCAGAACGTCGTCCGCGCGGTTGACTGGAATAATGATGGCAGGACGGATTTATTGGCAGGCGACTGCGATGGATTTATCTGGTATTTCCGGAACCAGACGAACAATCTCTTCCCAATTTTTGCAGACGGCAGGAAATTGTCGGCGGGCGGCAAGGTGCTAAGTTTAACAGACAGCAGCGGCCACGCCAGGCCCGATATTTGCGACTGGAACAACGATGGCCGCAAGGACCTAATCGCTTCGGACGGAGCCGGCACAGTAACGGTCTATCTGAATGAAGGAACCGACGCCGAGCCTGTGCTAAAGTCAGGCCAAAAGGTCAAGGCATATAACGCCCAGGGCGTTCTCGAACCGATAGACCGCGGGACCCGCTCGCACATCCTTGTTTGCGACTGGGACAGCGACGGCAGAAAAGACCTGATTTTCTCCGACCAGGAAAATCCCGGATTTTATTTTTTCAAAAATACAGGCGCCGATGAAGACCCTGTCTTTGCCGCCCCAAAAAATATTGCCCTGGCCCCTTATAAGCGACCCAATTTAGGTTCGTTCATCGACTGGGATGGGGACGGGAAAAAAGACTTCATAGCATGTGAATTCGAGCACAGCATCCGGTTTTACAAGAACACAGGCCCCGGCCGGCCGGGAACAGAACCCGGGTTCGCCAACCCGGATGGCATTTGCATACTAAAGCCATACTCCATAATGATGATTTCAGGCGTCGATGCGATAGACTGGAACCGGGATGGTGACATCGACATCATCACCGGCCAGGGGCACGGCGGCAGCGGCATTCGCTTCTATGAGCGGGACTATATCGAGGACTGTATCAGAAACACTCACCCGATTGCCCGCATCGAGGGCCTGCAAAAATTCGAGCCTTCTTTTCTTGAAGTTGTCCGCCGCTACGCGGACACAATGATAGAATACGGCCGCGACACATACGGCGACCAAAAAAGCGGCCTGCTGTTAAGCGCATTAGACAGGAACACGCTGGGCCCTCTGACCATACGCCCCTCACCACCGGGCGGCATCCGAAGGGAAGACCGTTCCGGGCTGCCCTGGCGACCGTTGGTCGGCGCAAATCCGCATCTCGACCAGAACCTGCTCCGCATCCTCTACACACTGACCGAAATCACCGGCGACAGGCGATATAGTGACGCCGCCGACCACGAATTGGAATGGTTTTTCAAGAACACTCAATCGCCCGTTACCGGTCTGCTTCCCTGGGGCGAGCATTTGTGCTGGGACGTAATGCTGGACAAGCCGGTCTCCGGCGGCACAGATTATAACCACGAATTCGCCCGTCCCTGGGTCTTATGGGACAGGTGCTACCAACTCGCTCCGGAGGCGTCAAAGAAGTTTGCTTTAGGTCTGTGGGAACACCAGGTGGCCGACCACAACACAGGTGCGTTTGACCGTCACGCTCCGTATGATAGACACGGCCCCGTGGACGGAAAGGACTTTCCCCGCCACGGCGGCTTCTACATTGTCACCTGGGCTTATGCCTACAAGCACACCAAAGACGAAACCTTCCTGCGCGCAATAGAAACCATCCTCACACGATTCGAACGCAAGCGATACGATAGCGGCGGCACCGCACATTCTACAATAGGCCCGCTCGACGTTGAAACCGCTGCCTCCCTGATGCCTGAAGGTCCGGCTTCCCGGCTTCGCAAGTTCGCCGAAATGGAAGACCAGCTTGTCCTGGAGGAGCTGCGAAAAAACTATGGCAGCGCGGATGGGACTTTTGCCTTCAACCCTACGTGGCAGGCCGCATACGGCGCGGGGGTGACAGCAGACTGGGCAATGTTCGCCTGGGCCCGCTATGAGCAGGTTAAGAAAAACCAGTTCCGTGATTTGGTGATTGCAGCAGCCGATGCCTATGTGGATGCGCTGCCGGATGAAGATGTGGACGTTTGGCCGATGAGCCTTGCCCATATAATAAGCGCCCAGGTGGCTGCTTACAAACTCACTAACCGCGCCGTCTATCTCGAACAGGCCTGCAGGTTTGCACGAATGGCCGTGGATACCTTCTGGCAGGATAAAACCCTGCCGAGGGCAAGTTTCAAAACAGACCACTATGAGACAATCACCGGCGCTGATTCGCTTGCTCTGGCCTTGTTGGAGGTCCACGCAGCCATAAATAATATGAAAACAGCGATACCCTCCAATACAATCGACCGATGAGACGATAATGGAGTGAGCATCCGCCCCCGCAGCTTCTTGCGAAGCAAGAGCGGGGGCACATAGATGGAAAAACTACTTATGCACAGCAAGAGGCGATTAAAGAAAGGCCTGGTGATATGTCTCATTCTCGCAGCTTATGCGACACGCGGTGTCGGCGCGGATTTAGACCTAAAGGCCATTTTTCGTGAAGGCACACCGTCATCGCCATTTATAAACGTGGTTTACCGTTACGCCGATGCGATGCTGCAAAATGGCAGGGACACCTACGGTCCTCAGAAAAGCGGTTTGTTCCTGAGTGCGTTCGATAGAGAGACACTCGCTCCGCTTACTATTCAGCCGCCCGCCCCGGCAGGCATCAGGCAGGAAAACCGCCCCGGACCGGCAGACGGGCCCCTCGTGGGCGGCAACCCTCAATTAGACCAGAATCTGCTTCGCCTGTTGTATTTCCTGAAAGAGATGTCCGGCCAGGAGCGCTACGCCCAGGCCGCTGACGACGAGCTAAAATGGTTCCTGAAGAATACACAATCGCCCGAAACCGGCCTGTTACCCTGGGGTGAGCACTTATGCTGGAATGTAATGAGCGACGAAGTCGCCTGCGGATTAGATGAGCCGCTCCACGAGTTTGCCCGTCCCTGGATGCTGTGGGGCAGGTGTTTCGAGCTGGCGCCCGAGGAAAGCAAACGATTCGCATTAGGATTGTGGAACAGCCACATCGCAGACCATAATAGCGGAGCATTTAATCCCCACGCCGATTTTTATAAAGGCCCCGCCGAAACATCGCCAGAGTCACCCAGACAGGCGGGCTTCTATATCCGCACCTGGGCGGAGGCCTATGCGCACACTAAAGACAATACTTTTCTAAAAGCCATCGGTGTCCTGCTCACCCGCCTCGATGCAAAATGCACCTCGAAAACAGAACAAACCAAACCCGAGGATACTCCACAAAACGCTTGCGATATATTGTCGTTGGCCATCGACTGCGATGGCGCTGCAAGGAAAGTGCCCCCCCATACGTCCGGCGGGCACAGAACCCGCCTGGCAAGGTTCGCTGAATCGCAAGATGAAATCTTCTGCTCGCTTCCGCACGAACTGGCGAGCAAAAGAGGCTTTTTAATGAGATGTGTCCCCGCAGCCGTGAAAACAGATGACCTTTACACTCCTTTGTGGGACCCCAAATACGGCGGCAATACGACTGCCAGGGTCGCTATGATGTGCGTATCGCGATACGAAAACACCGGCAACGTAAAATACCGCGATTTGATAATCGCAGCCGCCGATGCCTATATGGACTCGCTGCCCGACGACGACATCGATGCCTGGCCAATGACCTTCGGCCAGGCAGTCAGCCTTGAGCTGGCTGCATTTCGCGCCACCGCCCGCCGGGAGTATTACACACGCGCCTTCAAGCTGGGCGAAATCGCGGTGGAGAAATTTTTTGCCAACACCCCCTTGCCGCGCGCCAGCCTGAAGACAAACCACTATGAAAGCACTACCGGGGCGGATACTCTTGTCTTGGCTTTGGCGGAGCTTCACTTGACCGTACTTCACATAACCGCCGTCCGCTCGCCGGCAAATACCATTGACCGCTGACATAAATGCGGTTCACAATCTTTGCCCCCAATCTGATTTTCAATTGCCGATTTCCGATTGTCGATTTGAAATCGAAAATCATAAATCTAAAATTTAGTGGGCCTGGATAACCCCGTCACGCAGATAGATTACCTTATCCGCAAATTTATGCGCCTGCAGCTCGTGGGTGGCCAGGATTACGGTGCCGCCGGTGCGATGAAATTCAGACAGATACCCAAGCACTGCGGCCGCATTATCGGGGTCGAGATTGCCGGTAGGCTCATCGGCGAGGATAATCCTCGGGCGATTAAACATCGCCCTGGCTATGGCAACCCGCTGCTTTTCGCCGGCGCTGAGCTGGGCAGGCTTGTGAAAGGCCCGCTCTGTCAGACCCAGTTGGCTTAAAAGTCCTTCAGCGCATGCTGCGTTTTTGCTTTTGCCGGCAGCACCGCCTGCAAGAACGACATTTTCAAAGACATTCAGGTAGGGAATCAGATGAAACATCTGAAAAATAAAGCCGATATTGTCGGCCCGCAATCTCGCCCTTTCACGCACGCTCATTTCGCAAAGGTTCCGCCGCTCAATAGAAACCACACCGTTTGTCGGCCGCAGCATTGCTCCTATAATCATCAACAAGGTTGTCTTTCCGCTGCCGCTGGGCCCGCACACAACAAGAAAGCGGCCTTTCTCGATAGAGAGGTTGATGTCACGAAGCGCCTTTACTGTCCCGGTCCGCGTATGGTAAGTTTTTCCCACATTCTCAAGGACAATCATTTATTCTTCCCTCAGAGTGACCGCAGGGTCGTAGGTTACAGCAATCGCTGTCGGAATAAAACTGGCGACTGCGGCAAACAGCGGCGCAAAAACAACTGAGACTGCAAGCAGCGATAGCTGGGGTTTTATGACCGCCTGGGCCGTTATCTTAAACACATCCGGGCCAAATTTGGCAGCCAGAGCGGTCCCCGCAAGAAAGCCCACTGCCCCGCCGAGCACGCCGATGACCGCTGCCTTACCCAGAAATAGAGACATAATTCGCCCCGAACCATAACCTAATGCCCGCATAATGCCTATTTCCTCGTGTCTGTCCCTGATATTAATCATCGCCAATACGCCTATCCACACGCCGCAGGCAATGGCAATAAGAGGCATAATAACCGCAAACATACTTCTTACCATTTGCCTTGTCTGTGCACGTGCCGATGCGATATTTTGAGTATGAAAGACCTGAACATCAGGCAGCAGCGACTCTATCTCTTTACGCAAAACCGACACAGGGTCGCCCGCCGGCGCAAAACACAGGCAATCGACCGCCCGAATCTCGCTGACCTGTCCGGGCAGCTTCAGGATGTCCTGCGCATCTCGCAGGTGACATTGAAGCCGGATGTCATCGACGCCGCCGGATTCCGACAGACACCTGGCGACCTTCAGCGATTTACCTTCTATTTCGACAATGTCGCCATTCTTCAGACCGAGGGCCTGCGCAATTCTGTATCCGACGTAGAGGCTGCCCGGCTCAATCTGATAACTTATAGGAGATTTTTTACCGCCGGGCGGACAAATTTCGGGAGCCAATCCCGTCAATATCGCTTCAAGCCCGCGCCATAATATCTTTTTCTGGAGACTCGCCAGCAAATGGTTATAGGAAACCGCCTGTTGTGAGGCGAGTTTATGGAGGTAATCTTCCGGCATCGTTCGGTCCGCCAGACCTGTAAGCAAAAACTCATTGATGTCTGCGCCTTTTGAAAGGACGTGGACATTGAAGCCCATAGAAAGCATCAGGCGAGCGGTTTCCCGCTCCGAAGCCCCGGCTGCGGCAAAAAACGATATAAATAGCGCAACGGCTGTTACCACAGCCAACGTGCTGAGTAGAAAGTTCACCTTGCGGTGACGAATTTCTTTGAAGATAAGGCCGAGTGTCATCATATACTATGTCACCTTACCTTGACCTGCTCCGACTAACACCTTATGGTCACCGGATGTCGATAATATTCGCAAAGGTCAATCCCTCTATATTTTCCCGGGCCTCAATAATACTGCAATACCGATTATCACAACAACCGCGGTCAGCCCTATCGTAACCAACGCCATAGTACGCAACGGCCGGTATATACCCTCATCACGCGGACTGTTTGCATCTCTGCTGTTATCTCCGCAGCCGGACATGGTGACATCCTTAAGCTGTTTGGGCATCACCTCGTGATTGGCATCCGATTCCGCCTCTGTATCGACCTGCCCGGACGCAACCGGCACCCCCGGATACGAAGAGCCTCCGATGCCCCTGCCTACTATCAAGCCTATCTCTGACTTTATTATCGGGCTTTCGGGGTCGAAACCCAGATTTGCCGCCGTCTTGGCCTGTAACTTCCGGTCCCATCTAACAGGCAGCATCGTCCCCTGCACCCACCGATGGTCTATGCTGCATTCGCAGTCCTCGCCTATCACAAAAAGCACGGCGGTAAGATTAGCTTCGGTTATCTGCTCACTCTTAAAGAGCGGCCCAATCCATCGGGCCTTTCCATAGATTATAGCTATATGCGGTCGCTCACCTTCATTTGCGTCCACTCCCAGACTCCACAACAAAATTTTCTCCCGAGCCCCCCGCTCTTGCTTCGCAAGAAGCTGCGGGGGCGAATCCACCGCAACCATTACGGGAGGCCGGGCAATCGGCTTGGGCAACATATCCATCTGGGCTTCTATTGTTCTAATCGCAGCCAAAACCGCGGCTTTCGCCCTTTCATTTTCCTGAGCATCCGTCCCTTCAATCAACAGCACAACCCCATAGCGCTCTATCACCTGCTGAAGGATTTCCTCTCGTGCCGGCGAAGAGAGAACGTCATCTATTGCACTCGAAAGCGTATCTTTGAACGGACGATTGGGTTCGACCACAGGCACAATGAGCGATTGCCCGTCCGGCGAAACCAGAACCGCAGCGGGAAAGGACTTTATCTGCAAAGATTTAAGATATTTAAGAGCCGGATGCTCCTTTTCCTGCTCGACATTTATTATTTCGGATTTGATGTTACTATCTTCAAACGCCGCCGACAACGTCTGCTCAAAACCGGAAACGATATCCGCCGGCGTATCGTTCCTGATGTATCCGTAGAAATTATACTGCTCAATGCCAAGGTCAACGAAACCCGTCTCGCGGACGTTATACCTGCAGGCAAACGCCGAAGGAAGCCGGCAGAAACCCCACAGACAGCCGAACAAAATTAGCCTTCGAAGCCCGACCACGCTAATCCCACCTGTTACTCACAATAATTTTGTCTCTGCACAGCTTCAAATGTGCTCCAGCATGTTATCTGCCAAATATTATGAACATCCGGAAAAATAATACAACAGCCTCTACACAGGCAATACGTGAATACTATCAGGCCTCAGCACAGCTAAAAAGTCAGGCCGATGTTCAATCCGCAGCTCGGCAAAAACATCTTCAGTCAAATGGGACACAAGGTCAATGGGGCCTTCCAATTCCACCTTGACATAACTGCCATAATTACGCCAGCGAACGGCCTTGACGCAAATTTCATTCTGACCTCTGCCGCGTCCTTCCGAGTAAGGATGAATAAGCACGTCCTCCGGACGAATCATAAATTTAATCCGGCCGCTGTGCTCGCCTGCCACAGATATCTCGGCGCCGTCAACCTTCACTTTAGTCCGCCCCTGCTGAATATCAACCGATGTCACCTGACCGCAAAAGACATTTTCACACCGCATAAAACGCGCGACAAATTCGCTGCAAGGCCGGCGAAGCAACTGCTCCAGGGTGCCGACTTGCTGCAGGACGCCCTGGTGCAAAATACCGGCCTGGTCCGCCACCGAAAATGCTTCCTCAAGGTTGTGACTTACGTGAATAACGGTCAAGCCAAGGTGACGTTGTATGCAGGATAGCTGAGAACAAACTTCCTGACGAGTGATTTCATCCAGAGCACAGACAGGCTCATCGAGCAGCAGCACCTTCGGCTGCAAAACCAGCGCCCGCCCCAGGGCGACCCGCTGGGCCTCGCCGCCGCTTAGTCCATTTACCTTGCGCGACAGTAATTGCCGGATGCCCAGCAAATCTGCTGCTTCGCCGACACGTCTGGCAGTTTCTCCGCGGGAGTACTTGTGGACACGCAAGCCAAAGGCAATATTTTGCTCAACGGTAAGATGTGGAAAAAGCGCATAATCCTGAGGCACATAACCTATGCCGCGGGCACGGGGCTCAAGAAGAGTAACATCACGCCCATCGATAAATATTTTACCCGAATCTATCTTTTTCAGACCACACAGGCACTCAAGAAAAATGCTTTTCCCTGAGCCCGGCGGCCCCAAAAGGACAAAATACCGACCGGCTGTCACTTCAAGACAGACGTCCTGCAGCCGAAACGTACCGATATGGAAGGAGACTCTCTCCGTGCGAATCATAGTTTCACCACAGCGGACCTGCCGATAATGCGAATGACAGTTAAAGCCGCCAGCGCCACAAAGATAAGCAGCAGCGCAACTGCCAGGGCCACTTCCAGATTGCCCACCGACTGTTCAAGAAAAATTGTAGTGCTCAGGACTTCGGTCCTGCCCCGAAAAGACCCCACAAAAATCATCAACGGCCCGAAAAGCCCGAACGCTCTCGCCCAGGTCAAAATCCCGCCCGCAATAATGCCGTTGCGTGCGAGCGGCAGGCAGATGCGCCAGAAACTGCCCCAGCGGGTGCAGCCTAACGTCAGGGCCACGTTTTCATATCTCCGTCCAACCTCATCAAACGCCGTCTTGGCCGAGCGGATTGCGAAACTGGCAGCCGCCACAAATTGACACAGCACGATGCCCTTGGGCTGAAAAACAAATTCCAGACCCAAATCCTCCTGTATCCACCGTCCGATAGCGGTCTGTGAAAAAAACACTAAAAGCGTCAGACCCACAACCAGCGGAGGAAACACAATGGGCAAATCCACAATCACATCGGCCAAAAAACGGCCTGGAAACCGCAGCCGACTCAAGGCATATCCCATCGGCACCGCAAATAGTAACGATATGAAGATTGCAACAAGACTCGTCCAGATGCTCATCCACAGGGCGTGACCTATAAACCGCGACGTAAGGACCGTTACAACCGCCTTCTTGTCGATGTAAAAGACGTCGGCGATAATAAGCATCGAAATGAAAACGACGAAAACACACACGAAAAAAAATACCGCCCCCTCAAAGATGCGGTCACGCCAGCCTCTTAGTGGACTATCCATATCCCCTTTTACCTAAAACTGCGGAGGTTCAACTCTATAAAAATGTTTCTTGAAAATGGCCCGTCCCTGTTCCGAAGCGGCAAACTCCAGAAATCTTTCAGCCAGCGGCCGGCTTTTCGTAAACGCAAGCACGCCGATATCCACCGTGGAAATCACGTTGTTCTCCGCGGCAATAGGAACCTCGTCGCCATAATCAGCATAATACCGGGCGACAGCGTCCCAGACTACAACCGCATCGAGCGAGCGGGCCTGAATCTGCATACCCAGCTCATTTACAGTCATAGACAAAAAGGCGACGTTCTTTTCTATATCCGCCCAAGCGATATTATTTTTGGCAAGGACCTCTACGGTTTTTCTGCCAACAGCGCAGGCATTAGGGTCCCCAAACCCAATTTTCAAACCGCTCCTAAGGAGGTCTTTCAAGCCGCGTATATTTCGGGGATTACCCTTTTGCACCAGTATCGTCGGCACAAAGCAGCAGACCGCCCGCTGCGAAAGTATCATCCCTGCGTTTGCCGCCTGCTCGATGTAATATCTGTCACCGGGCATATAAAGGTCCCCGCGCCTGCTGAGCTTTATCTTCGACAAAAGCACCTCACTGCCCGCATAATCAATGACAATTTTAACGCCGTGCAGCCGCTCAAAACTCAGGGCCAGCTCATCCACGGGCGGACGGATTCCGGCTCCACAATAAAGCAGCATTTCCTTCGTATCAGAATCCGATTCTTCGGAGCTTTTGCCTCCGCAGCCACAAAACGCTATCGCCGCACAAACTGCAAACACGGCCAGACGTTTCATTTTGTCGCTCCCTCGTATTCTTTCACGTAGCCGTGCTCGGCAAAAATCGCAGGGCCTTTACTGCGTGCAAATTCAATGAACGTTTTGAGAGCTTGCGGCCGGCTGGAATAGCTCAAACCGATAATGTGCACCCGAACGTCCTTGTCATATTCATAAGGCGTCCGAATCACTTCCAGACTGTCGCTGAAGGTATGTGCCACGCCGTTCCAGATAATGACCGCATCAGCCGCCTGCGTCTTGAGAAAATTGCCCAGAGTGCTGTGGCCCTTGGTCAGGCGGTTTTCGACATTTTTCATCACCGCCTCTTTTATCCCCTTTTTTTCCAGAAGGGCAAACACCATTTCGCCGCAGGTAGAGTACTGGGGGTCCGTAATCGCCACCTTCAACCCCGGCCGGGCTAAATCTTCCATACTCTTTATGCCCCGCGGATTTCCCTTTTGCACAGCCAGCACCGGCGCCACAAAACCAACCTCGATATGTTCGCCCAAAACCCCCGCCTGTGCAACATAATCCAGATACGGGTCGTGCGTGATAAGGACATCGCCCTTTCGGCCCACCTTGACCAGAGGCAAAAGCTCTTCACTGCCCCCAACCGTAGTCACAACGTTGACGCCGGTTTCAGCGGTGAACTGCGAGCACAACTGCTCGGACGGCTTAACAAAGGAACTACCGCACAATACCACCAATTCCTTCTGCGCACCCTCGGGCCGTTTCTTGCCGCAGCCAACACCGGCCGCCAAACCCAATAACGCGACCACAAACAGAAACAAAGCGGATTTCGAGATATTCATTGACTTACGTCATTTCCTTCCTCTCATCCTTTACAGAACAGACCGCCCCCTCCTGTGGAAATCTCCTACACGCGGCCTTTTTGACCGAAGCAAACAACCTGTCCATCTTCGAGTGTCACCATCACACGACCATCGCGGTCAATAGCCAGTCCCCAGGTGACGGCAGGCGCAGGCAGCGGTTGTGACCACAGCAGTTTCCCATCTTCCAAATTCAGAGCGACAACTTCCGATTTGCCGGCAACCACCACAGCATTGCTGCAGACCGCTATACTCCTGCCATCTTTATAATCGTAGCTCCATAACGGCTTGTCCTGGATGCCGAACCTTCTCCAGCTCACGTTGAAGCGGTTCTGCGGATCAGCCATTTTTTTATTCAACAGCTCTCTATCGAGATGCTCAAAGCACAGGACCTTACCGCCGCCTTGATTACTCACCCAGGCAATGTCACGGCCGCCGCTCGAAGTTACGAACACTTTGCTGAAGACGGTGTCGTCAAAAACATCGCATTTTGGGTGCCCATAGAAAGGTTTCCCGCACGCCACGACCTGCTCACCAAGCACATAAAGCTCCCAGCCTCGCGGACTTCGTGAAACACACTGGGCCAGAGGCGCGGGGTCATTAAGACATTTTCCATCCTTAATATCATAAGCAGCCGGTGATATGGAGCTGCCGCCGGCCAAATACAGCTTGCCGTTGTGAAGTATCTGATGTCCCTGGACGCTTATCCCCGTCCGTGCCTGGCGGTCAAGATGACCGGATGTGTTATTTTGCCACTTTATCCGGCCGCTCGCAGCATCGAGCGCATAGACGTAGGTGCCGTCATAATTGGCAATGCCCGCAGCAGCGTATGCGATGCCGTCCTCGACCAGCACACCGCTCGCCGCCGGCCAGGTAGATAGAAACGCACCATATACGGGAATCCTGCGCTCCGCAGGGGCTGCGCGGAACCGCCACAACAGCCGCCCCGTCGCCGCCTCGAAGGCATAAACCCACCCGTCACCGCCGCCCACAAAAGCCCGGCCCTTCCATATAGTCGGCGGAATCCGAATTGCACCACCGGTATAGGCCTTCCATCGCACCAGGCCTTCCGCCGCATCCAGCGCCCATACAACACCATCAGGCCCGCCGACAAACATCAATCCGCCCACCGCAACCGGCGCGGTAAGGGGCGGCGCACCTGAAGCCGCAGACATTTTTGGCGCAAAGCCCCACAAAAGCTCGGCCTTGTCGGAAACACTCGCCTTCGTAGTGGCGTTCGCAGCGTTGTCAGCCCTGAAAGTCGGCCAGTCATTGGGTGACCCAGCCAGGTCCGCCACCTTCGTTATGTCCCCGCTGCCTTTCTCCAGACGCTCTGCATCAGTGGCGGTCGGCGTAAAATCAAAATCCCCCGCAGGCCCAAGACAGGTTATACCATATAGCGTAAGCTGGCAGTCACACACGGACGGCCACCAGTACAACAGGCCATTGGCGATTGTCACGCCATCGTGACAGGGCGGACGCATCGGCGAAATCCATTCCGGCCGCCCACTGGCCGCATCCAGACGCACCGAGCCGTCCTCCGCACGGAAAAAGATTGCATCTGCGGAACCGGTCGGCCTCGTGCACGCCCGCCTGGCCTTATTAATCTCAGCCAGAACCTCGCCCGTAAGCGCCGCGAACTTCATACTCGGATGATTATCTATCTGTCCGCTTATGCCATACAGCACATCATCTCGCAAAACCAGCTGGAAGTTGTTGTAAGGATGCTCCCATAGTATCCGGCC
>Ga0315275_10002964_pt1 | contig 15508 bp, 16 predicted proteins | sample YL17G03_0_MG_FD_205557 | JGI IMG/M metagenome (GOLD analysis project Ga0315275, IMG submission 205557) | Sediment microbial communities from Yellowstone Lake, YNP, Wyoming, USA - YL17G03_0 | ecosystem: Environmental > Aquatic > Freshwater > Lake > Sediment | place: USA: Wyoming | collected... | reverse complement strand
TAAAACGAATTATTGATTCCGGTATATCTTTGACTATGGCTAAACTATGCTTGCCATTTCTTCGCTGCAACTCTTCATCAAATATTTGTAATAGTGAAATTGGGGTTTCATTTTCATCTTCAAAATAAGTTTCAGGTGCCAAAGAAACTGAGCAAAAACGATGAATCTGCTTATCTTTGTAGTAATGGCCGTCTTCATAATCAGAAATAAAATCAAAAAGATGACGATATTTAAGAATCCTACGGTCAGTATCATGATTTACTCCAACAGAGAAAGTCTCCTGAACATCACCAATCTTTGGGGATTTTATTGGTGGAGGAAAATCATTTTCTTTGCAACAGAGGCTTATAACCTGCTTAATTTCTTCCTCAGAAGCACGTTCATACGAAAAGACATACCACTTTCGTTTAAACGGAAATCGTTCTTCAGCGATTCTGTCATAGACTAAAATCAACCATGAAATATGTGGTTTGTTAGTTGTTGAAACCAAACTTATTTATTCCTACACAGAAAATCCATAGCCACCATACCCATTTCCATTACAATACAAAAGCCGTATCTTTCGGCCTTAAGAAAACATTATATCGTTAAACTGGAAAGAAAAGCAAGTTTTTTTGCGGTCAAACGCCAATGTTCGCCAGAGGCGTAGAAAATCGACGTGACAAGCAGATGTGAAAGGTGTAAAAAGTAAGAAAAGTGTGAAAGGTGAACCCCGGCAATAAACAAGACCTCGCAAGCGAGGTCTGCCCCCCGGCATCCGCCGTCGCCGAAGGCTATGGCGGGACAAGCAGGTCCGGGGGTTAAACACGGGATTAATATTTTCTATATCTGCGGTGGGGATTTTTTGTGCGGTGAGATTTGATAATATTATAGCAGATAACATAAGAGACACCTGCAATCAGCCCGCCGAGAATAAATCCGCCAATCCATAATTCAGGACCAATCGTCTTTATCAAAATCCAGAACTGTCGCCAGTATTCTTTTGTATAAAAGCCGATAAGCATATTTCCCGGGGCGAAGAGCTTGTTAAAAAACGCCGAAACCTGCTGGCTACTCATTGCACTGTCAGGAGTGAAAATATTATACACAGCCCTGCCGACAAGATAATTGGGGTAATATACAAATGGAATAGTAAATATATTGCTGACCCATACGCTCACAAACGCGGCAAATTTATTTGCACGCAAAAGAATGCTCAATGCTATAACCAGCAGGAGATGCACGCCCAGCAGCGGCGTCCAGGCAATAAACAGGCCGATTGCAAGACCTAACGCTATCCTGTGCGGCGAATCCTCGATATGAAGGACTTTATATTCAAAAAAACGGATTAGTTTATGTCTTTTGTTTTTAGCCATTGGACGCAACTAACTTAATTGGCTGCTGATTAGCTCAAGGACGGTTTCAACGGGGACATTTTTGATATCATAAGCAGGATTTGTGCTCTCAACTTCACTGCCCCTAATATCGGCATCTATGGCAGCTATGGTTTCATTCCTGCCGTAAGGGGCTACTCTTGATGGATTGGTTAAACCAAAAATAAGCGCCATAGGCGCACCTAATGCGGCAGCGATATGTGCAGGGCCCGTATCGTTGGCGATGACAAACCCTGCTCCCGCAAGCAATGCGACAAGCTGCTTTATAGTAGTTCTGCCGGCAAGATTAAGGACAGGCACATCCGCTAAAGTTTCAAGCTCTTCTACGATTGCCCTTTCTGATTCGGCACCGGCGGCGATAATTGCGCATTGGTATTTTTTATAAATCTTATCAGCAAGCAGAGCAAAATTCTCTATCGGCCAGCGTTTGGCTTCAACTGTCGCAGCAGGCACAAAAACAGCATAGTTATCCGCGTTTATATGATGTGATGCCAGAATTTTGTGCACTTCTTCAATAGATTGCGTATCTGGTTTTAAACCGAATTTGACCTTGCCTCGCTTTGCACCGGCAGCACAAACCATATCAATAAAATAATCGACAAGATGAACAGACGACTGAGTGACCTGGAGAGTATAAAAGGGACTGGTAATTTCTTGGGTTCCTGTCATACCGATTCTTTGTTTGCAGCCGCTAAACCATGCGAAAATCGCGCTTCTAAACCTGCCCTGAAAATCAAAAACAATGTCGTATTTTTCTTTTCTCAATTGACTGACAAGTTTTATGAGCTCCGCAAAAGCTGCCGGCCTATACCACCATTTGCCGAGCTTTCTGCGGTCAAAAATCACGATTTTATGAATACAGGGATGGTTTTCAATAAGCGGTGCGTATTCCGGCCTGACAAACCAATGTATGCGGGCATCAGGGAAACTTTCCGCAAGGCAGCATACAGCAGGCATCGCCTGAATAATATCGCCAAGAGCGCTTGGCTTTATTATAAGAATTTTTTTTATCTGTCCGGTCATTTTTCCTTCAGCTCATACGAGTCTGAAACTATCGTCAGCAGCCTCGTAGCAACAGTTACACGCTCAACCTTGCGGAAAAATTCCTTAGTTTCATCAGCGTTCATTTCCATTGCACGGCAGTAAAATAAAAAACCTCTATACAGGTCTGTAAAATTAACGGCCTTAAAGCGGGCAAGCGACCCGGCAAGCCTTGAAAGGGTTCTTATATGATTTTCCTGCCGGCTGGTTGAGTCCTGTTTTATGCCGTCAAGGTCGATAAGTTTAACTCTGTATGACCCGTTTTTGTCTTTATATATGATAAAGTTTCCCGCTTTTGAATCTCTGTGCCAGAAATTCGCTTTATGCAGTTTTGCGAGTATTTCGGCAACCTGTCTTATGACAGCTTTTCTTGCGGAAAATTTTACAAGAACTTCCTTATTTTTACCGAAGGCAATATCATAAAGATTTAAGCTGTTCTGGATATATTCGGTTATATAAATACTTCCGTCTTTTCTGTGCCACAAAGCCGCCACCGGTTCGGCAACCTTAATGTCTTTCTGTTTTAGTAATACCGCAAGATAGAAATTTCTTTGCGACTTTGGCGCCCTCAGGAAATCCGCAAGAGCCCTGATGCCGGTGCGTCTGACGTTTTTTTTTATGACAAAAGGAATTTTTTTGCCGCCGACTTCGATGTTTTTCAATAAGGTAATATTGCCGTTTTCAGATTTGAATACCACATCCGGATTTTGGGTCAATTTTTCAGGCTCGAAAGCAAGCTTTGACCATTTCTCAGCCGCCACACCCTTCCAGTTGCCGGGAAGCTTCAATTCTACGATTATTTGTAATTTAAAGGGATTCATAGGGTAGTATTTTAATCGAATACGGTTTTTTATCAAAGGTCTTTTAGCTTTATTTTTCCATATAATTTGTTAATATTCCGGTATGGCTGAAAAGAAGAAATACGTTTACAATTGGCCCAGGCCTATGCTAACGGTTGACGCTGTGGTTTTTAACATAAGCGGCGACAGCCCTAAAACGCTTTTAATAAAGCGCGGCAATGAACCATTCAAAGGCCAATGGGCATTCCCCGGCGGTTTTGTGGATATGGACGAAGAGCTTGAAGATGCCGCGGCAAGGGAGCTTGTAGAGGAAACCAGCCTGACAGGCGTTAAGCTTCAGCAATTATATACATTTGGAAAATGCGGCAGAGACCCTCGCGGCAGAAACATAACCATCGCATTTATCGGCATTACAAAAGACAGCAAAATAAAAAGCGGAGATGATGCCGCAGAGGCACACTGGTTTGATATAGATGACCTGCCGGAAAATATGGCCTTTGACCATAATGATGTCGCCGCCGTAGCAATAGAGAAGCTGAATAAACTCTTAATGAACAATTCTTAACGCCCTGGCAGGGAGCGAAGCCAGAACTTCATGGCATATCGTATCGGCAAGTTCAGCTAATTTGTAAACACTGCAATCACTTTGGGGGTTATTATCAATTATGGTTACATCCTGGCCTATCTTTGCATCAGGAATATCAGTAACATCAATTATGGTTTTATCCATACTTACCCTGCCGATGACTCTCGCAAAATTATCTCCGACCTTCATAACCGCCCTGTTTGAATACAAACGCCAATAATTATCCGCATAGCCAATCGGAACAATTGCGCCGATTGTATCGCGCTGGGCGGTGAATGTCCTGCCGTAACCGACTGTCTGGCCTTGCCTGTAGCGGCTAAGCTGGACTATCGGCACTTCAAATTTCATCGCAGGCTCAAGTTTTACATCAAGGGTATCCCGGTGCTCCGCCCAGCCGAACAGTGCTATTCCGCAGCGCACCATATCAAAATGCGCCTCTGGCATGTTAAGCGTAGCGGCGCTGTTGGCGGCGTGGATAATTACATCATTGCAGGCAATTAAAGACTGCCCTGAAAGGAATTTCTTAAATTTTTCAAGCTGCTGTTCAGCGAAGGACAGGTCTTTTTCCGCTGCCGTTGAAAAATGGGTGTATACTCCTGCCAGCCGGATTTTGTCAAATGAGCGGATTTTCTTTATCAGTTCAGCAGCTTTCGAAGCTTCTATTCCACAGCGTCCCATACCGGTTTCAACCTTTACGTGAACGTTCAATATATCGGATGTCGTTCGCAGGCAGCTTTGAACGTATCGCAAAGTTTCGGCATCGACAACGGCACAATGGAAACCCTTTTGAGCGCATAGCTGTATGGCCTGGCCACTGTATGCAGTGTGTATCGGCTCAAGTATCAGAATTTTCGATTGCCCGACAATATCCGCGATAAAAGCAGCCTCGTAAACATTGGCTACCGCAAAAAAGTCAACCTGACCTTTTTCGAGTATTTCGACGATTTCTCTGATACCGTGTCCGTATCCATTGGCTTTTATCACTGCGCAGAACTTTGTGTCGGGTTTACAAAGAGTTTTAAGGCTTGCGAGGTTATTTAACAGTGCTTGTGAATAAATATGAACCTTCTGGTCATACCTGATAAATTGTTTACTTGTATCAAATTGCATAATTATTTATCGTTTTTGATTTGTTTATATAATGCGAACAGTTCTTTGAATGCTCTGAAAATAACCCTTAATTTTGCGCCGGTTTGAACACCGGCAATTCTGGGGTAATGATGAACGCCTATTTGAAATATTTTATACCCTTTGCTCTTTGCCCGCGCAAATATTTCCGTATTTATCAAAGCTCCGGTGCTTTCCATCTTTATATCATCAAATATTCTGCGTCTATAAAGTTTAAATGCACAATCTATGTCCTTTATTTTCATTCCGAACAGCAGGTTTACCATTGTCGTCCAGCAGAAAGCGTTTATTTTCCTTATCAGGTTGTCCTGCCTTTTGATTCTGTAACCGGTTACAATGTCGTAATCCGTCATATATTTGAAAAGCAGCGGCAGTTCTTTAATATCGAACTGTCCGTCTCCATCCGTATAAAAAACAAACTCTTTTGTCGCGGCTTTAAAACCGCTTTGCAGCGCAGCGCCATAACCGCGATTAGGCTGGTGATGGACAACTTTTATGTGTTTATCTTTTGCGGCAAGAGAATCTGCGATTTGACCGGTTCTGTCTTTGCTGCCGTCATTGACGATAATGATTTCATAATCCATCTTCAGTGGTATTAAAACATCGATGGCTGACTTTATGACTCTTTCGATATTATCCTGTTCGTTGTAACAGGGGAAAAAGACAGATAATGATGTAACCGTCCCTGTATTCATACAAGTTCCCGAAAATTACCAGCGGCTGTCTATATTTATTTGCTGCTGTTTCTGCGAAAATTCTTTTATGTATGTCCTGTATTTGTCAACAAGAGTGGGATTATTCCGGTTTGTACTGGCGAGAAACTCTCCTGCCAGCATTGCTGCCAGCATTTTTTCACGATAGCCGTCTTGCTGCATATAAGTCTGTTTTCTCTCCACAAAATCGTTAAAATATGTATTAAAGGCACTTACCATACTTTCTCGAAATTTCGGATAGAAATTTGCAGCATGTATAAGTTCAAGGGCGGTTATCTGACCTGGATTCTGCATAAACGCCTGTGCTATAAGTTCACAACCTTTTTTGACCTGCTCCTCGCTCTGCATCCGCACAAGGTTATATCCTACGGTCAGCATTCTTGTAAGCTCATCGGGAAACTTTGTCTGGTCTTTATTAAACATTCCCATATACACTTCTTTGCCCTGCTGAGATTTTACATCCACATATATCCGCTGTTCCTCATCTATATACACAACTCGCCAGTTCGGATTGGTATTAAGCCCTCTGATAAATTCCGTGTCAATTTGTGAGGTCGGCATAAAAACAACAGTAACATTTTCATTCTGGAATTGTTCCTCCAGCCATTTGCCGACAGCCTCGTAGTCTGAAGCGGCCATTGCCCTGCCTGCACTTTGCGCCAGCCTGACAGAGTCTCCGCCGCTCATTATGCGCATCCACCGCTGATAGGTATCGGTGTTATATGCAGCCTGTGCCCTGCCATCCATATAAAGCTGCAGAGGCGTTTTGCCCGTATTAGGGTCGGGTATCTGGCCGTAGGCGATAAAGCCGCCTTCGGTCCAGTAATTAAAAACCGTTCCTTTGAGCTTGTTGTCTCTTATGAACTGACAGGCCTTAAATGGTTTGGCATAAGAGGCGGTCATCCGCATAAACACACTGCTCAGGTAACTGCTGTCCGGCCAGGGATTAAGATAAACAGTTTTGTACCAGTATCCCCACCAGACGGTCAAAATTGCTGTAGCAATAATCACAGCAACTGTCAATAAATACTGCAATATTTTCGGTACTGGTAATATAATTGAATTTCCGTTAATTTTGCGAGTGGTCAGGGCGGTAATCATTTTGATACTGCTGTAAACGAACATCGCCATAATCGGGCAGGCTGCTATTGCCGCATTCGGTATAAATCTTCGTGAGCCGATTGCCATATAGATTGTAAGAGATGCGATGGCCAAAAGAGGCAAATCTATCATTGGCCATTCATACTGTCCTGTATTTGGCAAAGTTACAGCTTTGGCTTTGGTCTGTTTAACAACACTGATTTTGGGCTTTAGCAGAAGACAGACAACCCACAAAGCAAGCAGCACCCAGGCGATGACATACATATAGAAAAATGGCATTTCGTCTCCGACGGGATTACTCCATTCGAAGGCAGGATGCCATTCGTTAACTGTCTTCCAAAGCTTGGCCTGTTCACTTAAACTGATAACGAATGTATGAGTAAGATTTGTCAGCCTGAACGGGTTTGCGAGAATCATAACCACAAATGCAGCAACTGCAGCGGCAACGGTATGCCACCAGGCTTTGAAGCTTATTGTTTTAAGTCTGCTCCTAAACGCCGCCAGAAGCACTGCTATAACTATAAAGCCGATGAAGGCAACAAAATATGCCTGTCTGGAATCGCTTACATAAGCCTTGGAAAGCTGCTGCCTCATCAGCATATCTATGCCTTGCGGGTAGAGCATAGCCGAAGTTGCGATAAAAACAATAAGCGTGCCGATAATATGATATACGTGTAGCAAGCCCTCTTTAATATTTTTCAAACTTATAAGAGCGATACTTCCCGCAATCAGAATCAGGATAAAGTAAAATAGTCCAGCCGAGTTATGTTTTGGGATGTCCCTAAGATATTCATGTGAGAGGAACTTAACGGCAAGGGCGTAAAAAAACAGCCAGCCGAGAACATAATATAAACACATCGCGATTTTCTTCGGCAGCAGCATCATCAGATGCAGCCCGATAAATGGAACAAGAACGACAAATACGTAAACATAACCGCCGTGCAGATTACACCATAATGCCGTTACCGGCACAATCAGCCAGATATAAAGGTAATTTTTATATACTGCAAGGACGAAAATAAACAGCAGAACAGCATTAAGCAGGTTTGTAAAGCCTGCCGGCCTGATATCAAAAAACGACCTTCCGACAAACAAAGCAACACACGCAAAAGTAGCCGAGAGCGCAGGATTTACCCCCAGCAGTCTGCCGGTGTAGTAAACCACTATAACAGTAACGATATACAGGGCGCATTTCCAGTAAACCAGGCTGTTATAGCTGATATTTTGTCCCACAATAGGCTTATCGAACGTTTCAGCGTCCGCGATAGGCGACATATGAGTCAGCCAGTAAAAAAATACGTGTGTAAGCCAGTTCTGGTTGACCCACCCGGTCGGATGCCAGAATTTTACGGTATCCAGTCCGACTTTATCGGTAACCCACTGCGCCCACTTAGGCCAGGTTTTTACTTCCTGGGGCGTTGGGCCGGGCTTGTGGGAATTAACGCTGAATGGCTCAACGGTATTGACGCCATGATTTATAAAATGTCTTCCGCAGGCCATAGCTACCCACGTATCGCCTGCGCCGACCATATGTGTCGAAGCCTGCAAAGCGAAAACTATCATTGCCCACCAGAAAATTAGCATAGGCCAGCCGCTTAGCGCCGGTTTTTTAGCCATTAGCTCTTGAGCCATTTTTCTATCCTGTCAAGTCCTTTTGTTATCTGTTCCATCGATGTTGCAAAGCTTAATCGCACATTATTATCACAGCCAAACGGTCCACCCGGTACGAGCGCGACATTGGCCTGCTGGAGCAGTGCCGCAGCAAAATCCATACTGTTTTGAATTTTTAATCCACCTATCGTCCTGCCGTAATGAGCCGAAACATCCGCAAAACAATAAAATGCGCCTGTCGGCTGCGGACATTTTACGCCTTCAATAGCGTTAAGCCGCTGCGACATATATTTGGCGCGTTTTTCGAATTCAAGCCGCATCTTTTCACCTTCGTTATTCGGGTCGCTGAACGCTACAAGAGCGCCTGCCTGCACAAAGCTTACAGGGTTTTGCGTCATATGCGACTGCAATCTATCCATCGCCTTTATAACTTCAACCGGCCCTGCCGTGTAGCCCAGCCGCCAGCCTGTCATCGCGAAAGCCTTGCTGAAACCATTTATCGTAAGTGTGCGATTATAAGCATCCTGACTTACAGAAGCAAAACTTACGAATTTCGTGTCGCCATAAATAAGCTTTTCATATATCTCATCGCTTAACACCATAATATTAGTGCCTTCGAGAATCTTTGCGATAGCGGCCAGTTCCTGGGGCGTATAAGTAAATCCGCCTGGATTATTCGGGCTGTTAATAAGCAGCATCGCAGTTTTCTTCGTTATTGCCTTTTTCAACTGCTCGGGGGTTATCTTGTAACTATTCGATATATCGGTCTGGATAACCTTCATTATCCCCCCTGCCAGCTTTATAGTTTCCGGATATGTAACCCAGTATGGTGCAGGCACAATTACCTCATCGCCCTCATCGAGCACGGCCTGCATAGATTCATATACCGAGTGTTTTGCTCCGATATTTACGATAATCTGCTCAGGCGTATATTTGAGGTTGTTTTCCTTTAGCAGCTTTTCAGCAATAGCCTTTCTCAATTCCGGTATCCCCGGCGTGGCTGTATATTTGGTCTTCCCTGCCTTTAAGGCTGCGATTGCCGCATCCTTTATATACTGAGGCGTATCAAAATCAGGCTCACCAACACCGAAACCGACAACATCAACGCCTTTGGCTTTAAGTTCCTTTGCCTTTGCGTCCACCGCCATCGTCGCAGAAGGCGGTACAGCCTGTGCCCTTTTACTGACTTTCATCCCTTATTCCTTTTCCCTAAAAAGTCATTAAAATCTTATCTGGCCGGATATTAAAACAGAAATCACCCGACCGGTCAAGTAATTCTCTCTTGTTTACAACCTGATTTTAAGTATAATATTTCTAAATTTGAAGGAGTTTAAAACATGGAAATGAATTGGCCTGACGTTATTTCGCTTTTGGCCGCTGCTGTTTTGGGAGGTGCTATCGGACTTGAAAGGGAGCTTCGAGGCAAACCCGCCGGCCTTCGCACAAACATCATTATTTGTCTCGGCTCCTGTATCTTTACGATTATTTCAACAAGTCTTTCAGGTTCCGACCCCGGCAGAATAGCTGCTCAGATTGTAACTGGTATTGGTTTTTTGGGTGCCGGTGCGATAATACACAGCGGCATCGGCATACAAGGGCTTACAACTGCCGCCGGGATATGGATTGTCGCAAGTATCGGAATGGCCTGCGGTGCGAGAATGTATTTTCTGGCTCTTATCGCAGCTTTTTTGACCTTGATTGTATTGCTGCTGCTTTCTCCTCTTGAAAGAAAATTCAGAAAAGACCAAACCGGCCAAAACGACTAATTGATAAACGCTGCTATCGTAAAAATCAGCCAGATAACAACCCCTGCGATAAATTTTGCACCCAAACCGATAAATCGTCCCAGTCCTGCTCCTGCCGCACTCTTGAGTGATTGTTTTAACCCTTTTCCTGCTCTTCTTTCAACGGTTAGAACCGCGATAGCCGCTCCGAGAGCAGAACCTAAAAGTGTTCCAAAAATTGGAATAGGAATTATTATTGTGCCGACGATGGCGCCGATTATTGCACCGATTATTGCTGCCGCCATAGCCTTTTTGCCGCCGCCGGCCGCTTTTGCACCGCCTGCACCGGCAAAAAATTCAAGAACCTCGCCTAAAAACGCAATAACAACCGCTGCTATTATTGTATAAACACTGAATATGTTTTTTTGCCACAAGGCAAAGAGAATTGTTGTAATAATCATCAGCCAGTTGCCCGGCAGACCAAACAAAACCAGCACCAGCCAAAAGGCATTTATTATTACCAACAGAACCAGCCACAGGTATATCATAATTCCTTTATTCTGTTGCCGCAGCTTGACCGTTCTTTTTCTGCGTAAGTAATGAAACAATAACCAGAGTTATAAAACTAAGCGGTATCGATATTACTCCCGGCTGATTCAGCTGGAAAGGAGCCTGTGACCTTAAAAGCCCGTATCTTTCGAACATATCCGGCGAAAGCAGAATCATGCCGACCGCGGCGATAACACCGACGGTTATCGAAGCGATGATGCCGGCTGCGGTAGTTCTCTTCCAGAACAGCAACATTATTATTGCCGGCAGATTTGCAGAGGCCGCGACAGCAAAAGCCCAGCCGACAAGGTAAGATACATTCATACCCTGAAATACAATACCGAGAATTATCGCTATAAGACCAACGGTAAACGCAGCCGCTTTGCCTATTATGACTTTCTGTCTTTCGTTAAACTGCAGGTTATAAAATCTGTCGAGCAAATCATGCGCCACCGCGCCAGATGCGGCGATAATCAGTCCGCTTACCGTGCCGAGAACAGTCGCGAAAGCAATCGCTGAAATAACCGCGAACAGGAATGTATTAAACGACCGGGCAAGCAGCGGAGCCGACATGTTGTCGCTGAACGGATTTACCACGCCGTTGACCATCGCGCCAAGACCCATATAAAGCGTAAGAATATAGAAAAAGCCGATGGTCGCGATAGCGACAATAGTTGACTTACGCGCACAGGCAGGACTCGGTACAGTATAATATCTTATAAGAATATGCGGCAGCGCAGCAGTTCCGCAGAAAAGCGCGAGCATCAGGGAAATAAAATCAAGTCGCTGCAGCATTGTTCCCTCAACCTTGAATTGCAGCCCCGGCCTCATTATTTTATTGCCGGCAGTTTCTATCGGAGCGAAAAGCGTTACCATATGGTCGCCGTCGCTGAAGACAGCCGCCTTTTTCCAGCGTTTTACGATTGTATCTTTATCGGATAATAGTGTAAGCAGTTTAAAAACACCTACAGAACCAGTGTTAGCATCCTTGCCTGATTTGCCTGCGATTTGTACCAGACTTCCGAGCTGCAGTTCGTTATTATTCTCAATGCCGTTAATAAATCTGCTTCCATCGCCTCGAATTGTTACAGAGGCGGTTTCAACAAGTTCGATTGTCTCATTATTTTTACTTACCTTCCACCAGGTAAACCTGTCCTTTTCCTCAAGTTTGACAAAATCGACAACAAGCTCGCCTTGCGGCGTTGTATGCGCCTGTTGAACGGCAAATTTAAACTCGGCTTCTGCAGGCAGAACTCTGCCGTTTTCCTGTATGGCGGAAATTTTTCTGTAGTTATAAAATGGCTTTTTACCGCCCTGGTCCGGTTCAGTGGACAGCCCTCGCCGGCAGACCGCGATAACGAGAATTGTGGAAAATATGATTAAAAGTGCGCCTTTAATAAATTGAACGTACGTGGTTGATTTCATACCGGCAGTGGCGACAATTATTATAACAATTGTCCCGACCATAATAACCCCAACAGCGTGAGGCAAACCCAAAAGAGGCGTAACCAGCACACCTGCCCCGACCATTTGCGGTATTAGATAGCAGATAGAGACTATAAGCGTGCTAATACCCGCCGCAAGCCGAATGCCCGGCGAATTAAAAGTCGAATCAAGTGCATCGGTGAATGTATATTTTCCCAGCCGTTTCATCGGCTCTGCGACAATAAACAGCGCGACTACCCAGCCGGCAAGATAACCTATCGAATATAAAAATCCGTCGTAGCCGACAACCGCAATCATACCGCAAATGCCGAGAAACGACGCCGCGGAAAGATAATCGCCGGCAAAGGAAACTCCGTTTACAGCCCAGTGAATCTGACCGCCTGCTGTAAAAAAACCGCTTGCGGATTTGGTTTGTCTGGCAAAATAGAACGATAAAAATAATACGAAAGTTACGAAAGCCGCGAAAATAATAAATGCCATTACTTCTGCCCTCCTTTTGCCGCGTTTTTACTGTGCCGTCTTTCCTGAGAAGTACAGAGATGGTTGTAAATCACAGCGAGAATAAGAGCGAAAATTATCAATCCGAATCCATAAACAACAGCAAGATTTAACCCGAATATGATTTTTTTCTCCATCAAGGTCGGCTTTGCCACATTCACGGCGACAAAGCCCCCGTAAATAATAGCGTAAATTATGAACATTAAAACTCCGAGTCGGCTTTTGTAGCCTACCGCATAATTAGGAATGTTTTTACCTGCCGGTTCGTGCAACATTGACACCCTCCTTAAAATAGTGCTGTCAGTTCAGACTTTTTTTAATGCCCGATTGGCGAAAATCGGGAAAATAGTACAAAATCACAATAATCAGGTCAAGTTAAATCCCATTTTCCACAAAAATTTGCAGAATGAACTATAACTAAATCATACACTGCTTTTAAGCTTTTCCCGCTGCTATCTTAATAACTAAATTGATTATTGATTCTTAAAATAAAAGTTAATCAATTCACTTACCGTCTCATCGGATGCTTTAAAACCCGCATCGCCGCCTTGATTGACACATACAAGAATTGCAAAATTCCGGGCTGGCGCAATCCAGACATTTGCGTAATTCATTGTATTGCTCCCTCCATGATTGAACACGGTTCCACCGCCCCAGTCTCTTTGCACAACAAGCCACCCGAGTGCATAATCGCCTCCAAATGGCGGTGTTTGTATTGTTTTATATGTTTCCGGCTTCAACAGAGCCGGTTTTCCCATTGCCCCTTTGAGTTGGTCAATGATGAATTTCGACCAGTCGGTTATTGAGCAATTTACACAACCGGCAGGTGCCATAACAAGAGGATTATCCATATCCGGGCTGTTTTTGGCAACTGGCGTGCCATCAGCAATATGCCCCCACGGCTGGTCTATTTGGCCGGGCGTGCCGGTCCCACCAAACCCTGCAGTTGTCATCCCCAAAGGCTCAAAAAGCAGTTTTTTGATTTGTTCTTCCCATGTGCTGCCGGTAACTTTTTCGATAATGGCACCGGCAATAACATAGCCAAGGTTTGAATAGCTGTATTTTGAGCCTGGCTCGTATTGCGGTTTTTCGCTGACAGCCTTTTTGACAACGGCGTATCGCTGCTGCCGTAAAGAACCTTTTTTGGAAAGTTCAGGCCAGTCCAGGTTAGCTGTCAGTCCCGCGCGATGTGAAAGAATCTGAAGTATCGTCACATTCTTCAGCTCCGGACTCATTGAGGATTCAAGTTCTGGAAAAACCTCTGCCAGTGTGGATGTCCAGCGGACAATACCCTGCTCAAAAAGTCTTCCGACAACCGATGCCGTCATTGCTTTCGTATCGGAACCGAGATGCCATTTATCATTTATCGTTACGGCTGTATTAGCATCAATTTTACGAATACCCGCAGCACCCTGAGCCTTTAGTCCATCACTGGTAACGACGGCCGCGCAAATTGCCGGAACCTTATATTTCTTCCTGATTGGCTCCAATAGTCTTGTGATATTCGCATCGCCGTCTTTAGGACATTCGGCATAAGCTGAATCGGGCATCTGGGAGGTGGTACCGCCTGGACCATATTGATGAATAATAAAAAAGGCAAAACATACCATTGCTAAAACAGTTACAACAACACCTGTTAGGAATCCGCATACGAACCATTTAACTTTCATTTAATTTTCCTTTCAGATGAACAATAATGTATCATATCCCTGGAGCCGATATTTTGCAATATTAAGGTGGTATCGACTTTTAGTATTGCTTTATCCTGGAAATTCCCGTAAATTTATAGCTTCATCAGGAGCAAAACATGAAAAAGCAATTGCTGATTTTAGTATTAGTATTTTGTGCCGGCTGTTTGCCCGCCTCGACTCGCTTCGGCGAGGCTGGGCCTGCCGTAAATAGCAGAATTACTCAAACTTCAACCATTGACGCCCTGCTGGCAGGAGCTTATGACGGTCAGATGACTTGTCAGCAATTGCTGCATTATGGCAATTTTGGAATCGGCACATTCGACAAACTCGACGGCGAAATGACAATTCTCGGCGGCAAAATTTATCAAATCAAATCCGACGGTAAGGTTTACCGCCCTGCCTTAAATACCAAAACCCCTTTTGCGACAGTCTGTAATTTCCAGCTGGATATGGAATTTCCAATACAATCAAGTGATTTTAAAACAGTAGAATCAATCATTAACGAAAAAGTCTCGAATCAGAATACATTTTTAGCTGTCGAAATTTCGGGAGAGTTTAAACACGTCAAAGTCCGAAGCGTCCCTGCCCAGCAAAAGCCTTATCCGCTTTTGGTTGAGGTTGCCAAAACTCAGCCAGTTTTTGAGATGAATGATGTAAAAGGGAATATTGTCGGCTTTAGAACTCCGTCTTTTGCAAAAGGTTTAAACGTTACCGGCTGCCATTTTCATTTTATCAGCGATGATTTTACTCGCGGCGGCCACGTCCTTGACTTCGAACTTAATAAAGGCCGGTGTCGAATAGACAAGTGCAGCGAGTTTTTACTCATCCTGCCGAAAGATGATTTACTTAAAAGTATAGATTTATCGCAGGACAAAACAGGGGAACTTCAAAAAGTTGAGAAATAAAAAAGCCGGCGGACTTACCCGCCGGCAAAATTCACATACGAATTATCACAAACGCTGTGTAAAGTCTTAGGTTACAATAACACAGCCGGTGCGATGCCAATATTACTCTTTAGGTGCTGGTGCATTAGGTTCAACCGCATTAGGCTCAGCCACATTGGGCTCTTCAGCCAGTAAGATGTAACTATTAACTTGAGGAGCATTAGGATCGTTAGGTGCATTAGGGTCAGGAGTGTTAGCATCCTCAGCCTTTGCTAAATTAACAGAAACAATTGCTACCATCACTGCAATGAGAGCTAATACAATCAACTTTTTCATTTTTAAATTTCCTTAATAAAACTGTTT
>Ga0315275_10002963_pt1 | contig 15508 bp, 13 predicted proteins | sample YL17G03_0_MG_FD_205557 | JGI IMG/M metagenome (GOLD analysis project Ga0315275, IMG submission 205557) | Sediment microbial communities from Yellowstone Lake, YNP, Wyoming, USA - YL17G03_0 | ecosystem: Environmental > Aquatic > Freshwater > Lake > Sediment | place: USA: Wyoming | collected... | reverse complement strand
GAAAGCGTGCCGTAATCGGCTTCGTACGCTTTCACCGCTCGCTCTCGCACATCCAAGGATATTGGGGCTGGCATGCCCCTACTATCGGAAAAGTCCATACCCAAACTTAAAATGCTCTATATGGGAAATCCGGGATAAAGGGCAGAGCAAAACCCGCCGCAGTTTTGCTCCGCCCTTTACAAAGGTGCCCAAACTCACCCACACACACATTTTTGGCCGCCTTTGGAATATTTCTAGGAATCTTCGAAGATCATCCTCTTCTTCATGGCCACCTTCGAGGGTGGAGGTTCGTGGTCTTGCGCTCGAAGGTGGCCAAATCCGTGTGTGGGTGGTTCTTTGGCCACCTTCGAGGCCGCTGGCGCACAGCGCCTGGGAGGATTGGACCCATGATTTCGTTCAAGAACATGTCCGAACGCGAGCGTAGTACGCCAATCCTAGGGGTGGCGCTCTGTGGCGCGGAAAGGAAGAAGGCAGGATAGGCTATGAGCGAGGCTGAACCCATGTTGTTGGATCTGCACGAGACGGCGGTGGCGCTTCGGGTTTCGGAGCGGACCGTAGAACGGCATGTCCGGGCGGGTGATCTTTCGGCTGTCCGAATCGGTAGCCGCGTTTTGTTTGACCCGGCGGACCTGAGGGCCTTCATAGCACGGCATAAGACCGGCGGCGGGGCCATGAGTTCCCGGATGGCGTCGAATACCACGCGGAACTGGGCATCGTACTTTTTCTCCAGTTCGTCCAGCCGCCGGGCCAGGCCGGCGTGCGCCGACAGCATCTGCCGCAGGCGAACAAAAGCACGCATAATCTCGATATTGACCCTGACAGCCCGCCGGCTTCTGAGAACGCTCGACAGCATGGCCACGCCCTGCTCAGTGAAGGCCCGCGGCAACTTACGCGTCCCGCCCCAACTTGATGTTCCAGTATGGAACTTCAAGTTCGCAAACTCCTTGCGGCTCAGGCTGAACATGAAATCGTCCGGGAAGCGGTCATGGTTCCGCGTGACGGCCTTGTTCAGGTTTCCTGTGCTTACGCCGTACATCCTCGACAGGTCCCTGTCCAGGATGACCTTGTGGCCGCGAATGAAGAGGATGCTGCGCTCGATGCGTCCCGCTGGCACGAGGGACTTTTGCTCCGGCAACGCCTCAGCGGGGATGTTCTTGTGTTTGTCCTTGTGGCGAATGGCTTCACTTTTGGCCTGTCCCGGCTCTAGCCTTGGTCTTTGGCGGCATGTGGCTTATTCCCTGCCTTTGGCCAGAGCACCAGCAACCGACTTGATCAGGGCTTCGGCCATCCACCAGTCATCGGCCTGTAGGGCCGGCGGCTGCGGCATCGAATTCACTCCACGAAGTCATCTTTCGACCATACATCGGTCGGCGGATCCGCCACCCGGTCATCTTTGAATATCACCACAACATACCGATTGCCGATGGTCGAGTAGAAAAAGTGGCTCTTCCCCGCCCCCTTCCGTGGCAGCCCCCACCCAAAGTCGGGATTGCCCATAATCGCGATCACCGTGTAAGAGGTCATCCCCGGCCTGATGATGAGGGCCCGGACCTGTGCGTTGCAGACGAGGACCACCGCAACCACAAGGACCGCCAAACACACAAGCGTCCATCGCCTCTTCCTCGCCCACCGGAGTACCTTGCTCATCCAACGCTCCTGGGCGTGTTGGGGCATGGCTGGAGAAACCGGGAACCGAGACAGCGGCCGTTGGTCCCTGGTGCCGGTTGCCTGTTCCCGGTCTTTGAGTGGTACGCCCGACAGGAGTCGAACCTGTAACCTATGGCTCCGTAGGCCATCGCTCTATCCAGTTGAGCTACGGGCGTGTTTGCGATTATTATACGGCCTTGCGGCCGGTCATGCGAGGGCGATACTCTACCGGGGCACCCGCGCAGTTTCAAGTTACAAGTTTCAGGTTACAAGTTCCAAGTTTCAAGTATACTACGGCCGATCCACCCTTGCACAAGGAGGTCAGGCGTGGCGGAACTTGAGTTCCACGGGGCCGCGCGCACGGTCACCGGCTCGATGCACCTCCTGCATCTTGACGATGGCCCGGTGGCCCTGGATTGCGGCCTGATGCAAGGCCCCCGCCAACTGTCGCGCGAGTGGAACCAGACGTTCCCCCTGCCGCCGGAGCGGATCAAGGCGGTCCTGCTGTCGCACGCCCACATTGACCACAGCGGCAACCTCCCCGGCCTCGTCAAGCAGGGCTTCCGCGGGCGGATCCACACGACGGCGGCCACGAGCGACCTGTGCGCCGTCATGCTCGCGGACTCGGCCCACATCCAGGAGGAAGATGCGCGGTTCTGGAACGAGCGCCGGGCCGCGCGCCCCGAGGAGCGCATCGTGCCGCTCTACACCGTCGCGGACTCCGAGGCCGCCGAGCCGCACTTCGCGGGCCTGGCCTATGGCGATCGCGCGGCTCTCGGCGACGGGTGCACGGCGACGTTCCTGGAGGCCGGCCACATCCTCGGCTCAGCCGTCGTCCTCATCGAATGGGGCGGCTCCAAGCCCGTTCGACTTCTCTACACGGGCGACCTCGGCCGCTTCGGCGTACCGATCCTCAGGGACCCGACCGCGCCGCTGCCCCAGGCGGATTATCTTATCACCGAATGCACGTATGCCGACCGGCGGCACGACGATCCGTGGCGGATGAAAGAGCGCCTCGTCCGGATCATCAACGAGACGCGCGCGGGCGGCGGCAAGGTCGTCATCCCGGCCTTCAGCGTCGGCCGCACGCAGACGCTGGCCTATTACCTTCAGCAGGCGGTCGCCGAAGGGTCGCTCCGGCCGCTGCCGATCTTCGTGGACAGCCCCCTGAGCGCCCGCGCAACGGAGGTCTTTCGCCGGCACCCCGAATGCTACGACGCCGAGGCGGCGGCCTTCTGGCGCCAGGAGGGCGACGTCTTCGGCCGCGGCCTCATCACCTACGTCACGGACGTGGAGGAGTCGAAGCGGCTGAACGACCTCAGCGACCCCTGCGTCATCATCTCCTCCTCCGGGATGTGCGAAAACGGGCGCATCCTGCACCACCTGAAACACAACGTCGAGGAGGAGCGCAGCACCGTCATCCTCGTCGGGTACCAGGCGGAGAACACCCTGGGGCGCCGGATCGCCGACGGCAGGCGCGACCTCAAGATTTACGGACGCATCTACACGCGCCGATGCCGCGTCGAGTCGCTGGAGGGCTTCTCGGCCCACGCCGACGCGGAGGATTTCGTCCGGCTCCTGGCGCCGATGGCCCGGGGCCTCCGTGCCGCGTTCATCGTGCACGGCGAGGAGCCGCAGTGGAAGGCCATGACGGAGATTCTTCGCCGGGCCGGTTGCCACAAGGTCCACGTCCCGTCGCCCGGCGAGCGATTCCCCCTGTAACGGTCGCCCCGCGAACCCCAGTAGCCTCTTGCTTTTCCAGGTGTTTGGGGTATACTATGCTCAGTGGCCGCCGAGAGTCACGGCCAGTTCGCAGAACCTCTAGTATAAGGAGACGTTAAATGCGTGCATGGAGAACTTTGCTAGCCGCCGCAATCTTCGTGGCGTGCACGGTTGCGCTCATTGCTCCCGCTCAAGGCATCACGCGGCGCGACGATCTGGCCGATAGCCTGTACCTCAGCCTGGGCGCCAGTTCGGCCTACGCGCCGGTCGGCCTGGTGTCGTTCTCCACCCCGACGGCCAACTACCTGGCGTCCGGAACGCTGATTAGCCCGGACTGGGTTCTGACCGCGGCACACGTCGTGGACCAGACCACCTCCCTGACCTTCACGCTCAACGGGACGAACTATGCGGCGAGCAACTGGGTCGCCAACCCCGGCTGGAATCCCAATGACCTGCTGAACGGTTGCGACCTCGGACTGGTGCACCTGAGTTCGTCCGTCTCAGGTGTCACGCCGGCCACACGCTATACCGGCTCCAACGAAGTCGGTCAGGTCGGCACGCTAGTCGGCTACGGCATGACAGGCACCGGCAGGACCGGCGCGAAGGTTTACGACGGGAAGAAGCGCGGGGCTCAGAATACGATTGATATGATCTACGGCCCCAACTCGAACCTCCTCCTGGCGGACTTCGACAACCCGAAGAAACCCAGAGACAGCAGTATGGGTTCGACCAAGCCGCTTGATTGGGAGGGAATTATCGCCCCCGGCGACAGCGGCGGCGGCCTGTTCATCAACAACAAGGGCGGCCCGCAGTTGGCCGGCGTCACTTCGTTTATCTGGGGAGTCCTCGACAGAAAGCCGAATTCGGATTACGGCGACGTGGGCGGATTCGGCCGCGTCTCGCTCTTCAATTCGTGGATTGACAGTTACGTTCTGGGCAGCCTGTCCGCCGGCGGTCCCATCACGTCGAGCGCTATCCTTGGGCTCGGGGATACCGCGGCCTTCGAGGTGACGCCGGAGCCGGCCTCGCTGGCCTTGCTCCTGGCCGGGCTCGGGGGGCTTGCCGCAGCCCGCCGCAGGAGATGATTGCCGACCATCCTCAATAGCCTGCCCTCAGGCCCGCCGCACCGATTGCTCGGGACGGCGGGTCGGTTGTTTCCAGCAATCTTCGCGCGGCCTTGACCCTTTTGGCATTGAGGCCCTGCTCGGACCCTCCTATAATCTTGAGTTTGCCGGTGGCTATTTTGCGCCGGCCTGACGGATGGAGAAGCCGATGACTTCGCTGGACCGGCCGCAGGCGGCCGAGTTGGCCGAGCGGGTGCGCGAGTGGCGGCGGAAACGCCGCGCGGTGATCCTCGCGCACAACTATCAGTTGCCCGAGGTCCAGGACATCGCGGACTTCGTCGGCGACAGCCTTGCCATGGCCCGCGAGGCCGCCAGGACCGAGGCCCCGGTCATCCTCCTGGCGGGCGTCCATTTCATGGCCGAGACCGCCAAACTCCTGAACCCCAACCGCACGGTCCTGGAGCCCGACCCGAACGCGGGATGCCCGATGGCCGACATGGTCACGCCCAAGGAACTCGCAGAGGCCCGGCGGCGCCACCCCGACGCCGCCGTCGTCGCCTACGTGAACTCCTCCGCCGCCATCAAGGCGATGAGCGATGTCTGCTGCACGAGCGCCAATGCCGCGGGCGTCGTCGAGTCCATCCCGCGGGACCGGCCGATCCTGTTCGTGCCTGACCAGTGCCTCGGCGAGTACGTCTCAGAAAAGACCGGCCGCACGAACATCCTCCTCTGGCCGGGGTACTGTCCGACGCACCACCGGATCCTTGCCGAGCACGTGGCGGCGCGGCGGAGGGAACTGCCCGACGCCGACGTGTGCGTCCACCCCGAGTGCACCCGCGAGGTGCGGGACCTTGCTGACTTCGTCGGGTCCACCGGCCAGATCGTGCGGCACGTGCGCGAGTCGCCCAGGCGGGCTTTCATCATCGCCACGGAACTCGGCGTCTGCCACGGCATCCGCAAGCAGAACCCCGGGAAAACTATCGTCGAGGTCACGAGCCTGGCGGACTGCCCGAACATGAAACTCAACACCCTCGAGAAAATTTTGTGGTCGCTGGAGGACATGGTTTACCCGGTGACGGTGCCCGCGGAGGTGGCGGGGCCGGCGCGCCGGGCAATCGAAAGGATGCTGGCCGTGGCCTGAGGGAAGAACCCGGCTCCGCCAGGGCGAAGCCAGGCTATGCCGGGGCGAAGCCCGGTCCGACGCCTATGGCAATCGAACCCGTCCAACCCGATCCTGCGCCGGCGGCCGAAGCGGCCGGCGGTCAGGCTGCGCCCGCTCGGACCGGACGCCACCAGTTCCGGCTGGTGGACCTGGTTGACGTGGAGACGCTCCAGACGATCCAGGACGGGTTCTCGCGGCTGACGCGCACGGCCGCCAGCACCCGCGACACCGAAGGTCGGCTCGTGACGCGGCCGAGTTGCTCGAACCGGTTCTGCGACCTGATCGGCGGTCCGCTGCACGACAACGAGGCGTGCCGCGTGTCGAACTATGCCGCCGCCGCTGCCGCCGCCGCCGAGGGGCGGCGCGTGCCCATCAAGTACGTCTGCCACGCCGGCCTCACGCAGTTTGCCGCAACCATCCGCCTCGACGACCGGCCCATGGGCACCATCGTCCTGGGTGACTTGCCGGAACGGCCGCTCTCACGCGAGCAGGTGTCCGAGATAGCCCGCTCGAGCGGCGCGGACGAAGAGCAACTCGCCCGCGCTGCCGCCGATCTCCCGCTTTTCAGCGACCCGCAGATGCAGGCCGCCGTCGAGTTCCTCCAACTGCTGGCCGACACGCTCACCCGCATCTGCCACCAGCAGGCGCTTCTCAAGGAACGCGTGGACGAACTGACTTTTCTCTCGGAGACCAGCCGGCTTCTTTCCTCGACGCTCGACCCCACCGCGGTCCTTGACAACATCGTCCGGACCATGGCCGAGGTCATGCAGGTCAAGGCATGCAGCCTGCGCCTGCTGAACGCGACCGGCGACGAACTCCCCATCAAGGCCGCCTGCGGCTTCTCGCCCTCCTACCTGAAGAAGGGGCCGGTCCTCGTGGCCGAGAACGTCAACGACCAGGCGGCCCTGCGCGGCGAGATCATCACGATTGACGACATGCGCACCAATCCCCACGTCAGGTACCGCGATGAGGCGCGGCGCGAGGGCCTCGTCTCGAGCCTCGCCGTCGGCCTTTTGGCAAAGGGCAAACCCCTCGGCACGCTCCACATCTACACCGGCCAGCCACACACCTTCAGCCCCGAGGAGGTCCGCCTGTTCAGGAGCGTGGCCGACCAGGCGGCGCTGACGGTCCGCAACTCGCAACTGGTCGAGGAGGTCGTCGAGGCGCGGCAACAGGAGCGCGAGTTGGCGATGGCCGCAGAGGTCCAGAAGCGCCTGCTGCCGGCCCGCGCGCCGAGCATATCCGGATACGACTGCTACGCCGTCACGGTCCCATCGCTGGCGGTGGGCGGCGATTTCCACGACTGGATCGAATTGCCCGGCGGCAACTGGGGCATCGCCGTCGGCGACGTCGCCGGCAAGGGCGTACCGGGAGCGATACTCATGGCCAGCGTCCGCGCGGCACTCCGGGCACAGGCCGAGCACGTCTATGCCTTGGACCGCATCATGGACCGCGTCAACCGCGGCCTCGTCGCCGACACCGAGACCACGGAGTTCGTGACACTGTTCTACGGCGTCCTGGACAGCAGCGCGCGGCGGCTTACGTACTGCGTCGCGGGGCACGAACCGCCGGTCCTCGTGCGAGGCGGCGAGGCGAGGCGACTTGAGGTCGGAGGTCCGCTCCTGGGCGTCTATGACAAGGCGGAGTTTGCCTTCGAGGCCGTCGAACTCAAGGGCGGCGACGCGCTGGTCGTCTTCTCCGATGGCGCCTGCGACGCCACCAACTTCAAGGGCGAGCGGTTCGGACGACAGAGGCTCCTCGAGTCCATCCTCCGCCACGCCGCCTTCGGCGCGCAGCGGGCCGTCGAGGAAATCCAATGGGACATCCGGCGCTTTACGGGCCTCGCGCCGCGCTCCGACGACGTGACGCTGCTGGTGGTCAAGGTGCTTTAGACCACGCGTGACGAGCGACTGTGGCGGCCTCTCGACGTCACCCTTTTCAAGCGAGGAGGCTCAAGAACTCCTCTTCCGTCAGTCCGGCGCGCCGAATCTGGCTGAGAAGCAGAAAAGGAGCCACCGTTCGGTGCATCGGAATAACAAGGTTCGGCTTGCCCGACATTTTCAGGATGGCGTGACTGCCGCGATGTCGAACCACTCGCCACCCAGCGCGGCCAAATGCCGCAACGGCCTTTCGTCCGGAAATCCCAGCCAGCCTGCCCACGCTACACCTCCACGGTGGTAACCAGGGCAGGCTTGCTCGACCGCCGCTTTCGGCGCGGCGTCGTCTCCAGGTAGAGCAAAATAGCTTCCCGAACGTTTTTCAGGGCCCCCTCCAGGGTCTTGCCCTGACTCATGCATCCTGGCAGTTCCGGCACGTCGGCCACATAGCCTTTGAACTCTGGATCATAGACAAGATTGACCATGAGTCGCATCTTAAACCTCCTAAACGCTTACTTCATCCTATCCATTGCCGATTGACCGGTCAAGGAAGCGAAACACGGGAGCCTACTGGATCGTCAGGCTGATCGGTTCCCACGGCGGGATGATCTTCTGGCCCTCGGGCGTGTCAAACCACCTCGTCCAGGCGACCTTGTCGTACCCGAAGTTCTTGCCCGTCAGCGTCTTCAGGGCGGCCAGGACATCGGGGTGCAGCGTGATGATAACCTCGACCTCGGGCGGCAGGCGGCGGTGGAACGGGTCAAAGGCGGTCGTGCCAATGACCACGGCATCCGCCTCAGGAAGGTCCACGATAACGGAGGCATGTCCGCCGGGAACGGCCGCCTGTACCACCGCGTGACGGAACTTCGGCACTCCGGTGGCCTGGAACTGAAAGTCCGTCGGAGCGACGGAGTCGGCGCCCACCGGCCACTTGACCTCCTCGGTCGTCAGCCGCTCGACCATCAGCCGCACCGCCCGTTTCTCGTCGAGCGCCGCCAGGGCCACCGCGGCGCGGTCCCTGAACACCCCCACCTCGTCGAGCGCCAGGTGAACCAGCAGGCGCTCGGTCGGCCGCTTGTCCTTGACCGCCTTGAGCGCCTCGACCGCCCGGCCGCGGTGGGATCCACTCGCGTCTCCGACGGCGATCTCCTGGAGGTACGCCAGGGCCACCTTGGACTGGTGCGATGCAAACTGGCCGAGGGCTTCGATCAGGAGACCTCGGTTCCGCGCGCTCGGGCCGTAGAGGACCTGGACGAGCGGACCGAGGGCGGCTTCGTCCTGGATGGCTAGGACCTCCTGGCGGCCCGCCTGCCACTGCTTCTCGTCGCCGCCGCGCAGGTAGTTGATCTCGATAAGGCGCACGGCCTTGAGCCACTGGTTATAGGCCTGCTCCGGCGTGAGGGCGGCTTTCGGCGCTACGGCCGGCGGCGGCGGAATGGGCGCGGATGGCGCAGGCGTCGCGGGCGGCGCGGGCGGCGCAGCCGGCTCCGCGGGAGCGGCCGGCTTGGCGGGAGCATCCGGCCACGGCGACGCCGCAGGTTTCTCGACCGGAGCAGGAGGCGCGGCGTCCTCGGCGGACCATGCCGCGTGACCGACGGCCAGCAACAGAACTGCCGCAAGACCAACCGTTGCGAGACGCATGGCTCTCCCTCCTTGCGACTGGTTCAAGACTTGCGAGCGGCGGCGAGTTTTCGGGCCTCGTCCGCCCCGACGCGGAGGGCCTTTTTGTTGAGGTCGAGGATTTCGCGTTTGCCGGGGGCCGTGCCGAGTTTCTGCTCGAGGAGGGCCACGATCTCCTTCTCGGACGCCAGGGGCTTGAGCGCGGCCAGTGCGCCCAGCAGGATCATGTTGGCCACGCGGACGTCGCCCAGGCCGTTTGCGAGGCCCGAGGCGTCAATCTCGACCAGGCGGGCCGAGCCGTGGGCCTCGGTCGGCTTGACCATGCTCGCGTTCGCCAGCACCAGGCCGTCCGGCGCGAGGAGCGGCGCGAACCGGTCGTACGACATCTGGTTCATCACCACCAGGCACGTCGCCCGCTCGACGAGGGGGCTGGCGACGGGCCGGTCGCTCGCGCAGACGTGGCAATAGGCCGTCCCGCCGCGCACCTCCGTCCCGTAGGACGGGAAGAAGGTCACCTCATACTTGTGCATGAGGAGTTCGGCGACGAACTTGCCCAATGTCATCAGGCCCTGGCCGCCGAAGCCGGAAAAAATCATGCGTTCGTCCACGTGTGGAGCACCTTCAATCTGAGCAGGCGGTTGTACAAGCCGCCCCCCTTACGTTACTATACATTAGGAGCAAGGAAGGCTGCCTTCAAGGGTATTCCCAAGGGGGGAACCGTGGGCTCGATGTCGCGACGCCAGATGCTCCGGACCGTCGGCCTCGGCGGGCTCGGACTGGCCGTGACGAGCGTGCTCGGCCGCAACGAAACCAAAGGAGACGACACGATGCCAGCAAGTGCCATCAAGCCGCAACCGTTCGCCCTGCCGCCGCTTCCGTACAAGTCGCTCGAGCCGGTCATTGACGACGCGACCCTGGCGCTGCACCACGACAAGCATCACGCCGCCTACGTCGCGGGGGCCAACAAGGCCCTCGATGAACTGGCGAAGGCCCGCGACGCCGGCGACTTCGCCCTCGTCAAGCACTGGGAACGGGAACTCGCGTTCCACGGCTCCGGCTGCGTGCTGCACACGCTTTACTGGGCGAGCATGTGGCCGAACGGGCGCGGCAAGCCGAGCGATGCCCTCGCTGCCGCGATAGACGCCTCGTTCGGATCAATCGAGAATAAGGCCGCCCAGTTCGCCGCCGCCACGAAGGCCGTCGAAGGCAGCGGGTGGGGCCTCCTGGCGTGGGACCCGGCCTTGCAGCGGCTGGTCATTCTGACGGTCGAGAAACACCAGGACCTTACCCTTTGGGGCGTGGCGCCGATCCTGGTGTGCGACGTCTGGGAACACGCCTATTACCTGAAATATCAGAACAAGCGCCCGGACTACGTGGACGCATGGACAAAGATTATTGACTGGGACGGGGCGAGCAAGCGGTTTGAAGCGGCGGTGAAGTAGTGTCTTCGTCCGCGAGTTGCAGGCGTGACTGAGGGACTGAGGCACTGAGGCACTGAGGAACAACGGCCGGTCGAGCCGCCATTGCCGCCGTCAACGGCGCACTTGGCCGTTTCGTCCCTTATTGGTTGGTCAACCGGTCCTTGGCTTTGTCGGCCCAGGTGGTGCCGGGATAGGTTTCGATGATCTTCTTAAGGTATTCGCGAGCCTTTTCCTTCTGGCCGGCCTTGACGAAGTTGTCTGCCAGCTGGAGCCACGCACGGCACTCGCGATCCGCCTCTTTTTCACCGACGGCCGTCGGGCTACCCGTCACGGTGGCTTCGGAGGTGACGGCTGCTTGCATCCGGATTCGTGACTTGTCAAGGCGCACGATAACAGTGTAGGTCCCGTCTTCGTATATGTGATGCTCAACTCCAAGGATACTGCCAGACAGCAAAGCACTTCCGCCCGGTGGTATCTTGGACGCCTCATCGCGGGCCGCCAGTGTTACGAATGCAGTGATTAGTAAGCGAGGTTCATCGGGGGCAGTGGCATAAACTACGACAGGGCAGGCCACGGCTTTGATCAAGAGTTGTTTGGCGTTGTCAACCTTTTTCTGGCAATCCTTCACCATCTCCTGAGCGGTCTCAGGGCTTGAGCCAAAAAGGTTTGGCCTCTGGGCTTGCTGGAGGGCTTTCTGAAGTTGGAGTTTGGCCTTGTCCAATTGGTACTCGGCGCCAGCAAGGTACTCGCGAAGATATTCGACCATATTCCGCACAACCGGCGGCGTTTCCGAAACTACGATCTGTCTGTCCCTTGCCTCAATCATCTCCACAGTCCATTTAACTTGTTGGTTAAGAGCCTGTTTTCTTACCAGATCCTCGCATTGCTCAACTGCCTTCTGTATTTGGAGGGAAGTCATACGGGACGGTTCCTTCAAGGGTTCAACTTTGTGATATAGTATGCTGTAAAAGGAAGATGCTTTTGAAATGGCGATAGCCATGTTAGGTGGGGCTGGTTCGGTCGGCGGAGCCGCGCCGAGGTTCTGCCAACCTGTCAACGACAATCTGGTGCCGAGTTCATCGATGTTTGCCACAATACCCTTGGCAAGTTCACATGAAACAGCCTCCTTTGCGGTCAATGTTAGAATTCGACCCTTGGCCTTCAAAACCTTGCCAGCACCGTTGCGTTCAACGACTACCTTATCCCCCTCCTTGCGCATGGTGAGCTCAAATTCCGGGTCCACCATTGCTTCGGCGATCAAAGATGGGTGATCGCCGCCCTCGGCGGCCTTTCTGCAAACTGCCCGCCATATTGATTGCATCTTCTCGCCCACATCCCTCGGAATACCACTTGAACCGACGGCAAATGATACGGCTCCGCCAATCTTTGCATCATCAGTCATGTATATGTCCCGACACGCCAGCGTAATAGCTGCCCCCGCCGAAATTGCGTTGTGTACAAATGCCACACAGCGCACTTCTTTGTGTGCGCAGATTTTGTCTATTATGGCTTCTGCCTCGCGAGTGCTCCCGCCGGGAGTGTCTATTTCCAGCACGAAGACTGTTGGGGCCAGCCTCTTGCCCTGCTGCAAGAACGCTTCCATAAGGTCAGCAGTAAAGTCCTCTCCTATGACTCCCTTGACTGGAACAAGCACGTAAGTGGCCTTGCCGGGTGGAGGATTTTCTTGGCGCGTGGGAGTTTCGGCCGCGATGGCAATTGCCGCAAGAAGAAGCGTTGCCAGGCAACCAAGGAATCTGTTTTGCATGTTGCGCACCCCTTTCGGGAACCTGGAATAGGCAAAATAAGTATACAACAGATCTCTTCCGTGCACAAGAACTCCGTCACTGGGGTCCTATCCGTCGCTACCCCTGGCGGGTCGACCTTCACGGAGTCTCCCGCCGCTCCTGCGGCGGGATTGAACTACTTGGTCGTATCTTTAATCACCCCCGGCGGAAAAATCTCTTCCATCCAGGTTTCGATATATTCGATGGCCTTGGTCGGCGGGACGCGCCAATAGGTGGGGCACGGCGAGAGGATTTCCACGAGGCTGAACGCCTTCATGTCGCGCTGGACGCGGAAACTTTTCTTGATCGCGTTCTTCGTGCGCTGGATTTCCCTGGGCGAGCCGATGACGGTGCGTTCCAGGTACACGGGCTTTTCGAGCGTTGCGAGGAGTTCGCAGACGCGGATGGGGTAGCCTTCGCTCGTGACGCTTCGGCCCTTGGGGCTGGTGGTGGTCTTCTGGCCGGGGACGGTCGTCGGGGCCATCTGGCCGCCGGTCATGCCGTAGATGGCGTTGTTGATGAAGATGACGCTGATGGGTTCGCCGCGGTTGGCGACGTGGATGATCTCGTTGGTGCCGATGGCCGCCAGGTCGCCGTCGCCCTGGTACGAGAAGACTATTTTGTCGGGCCGCGCGCGCTTGATGCCTGCGGCGACCTCGGGCGTGCGGCCGTGAGGCGCCTCGCAGATGTCAATATCGAGATACTGATACATGAGGACCGCGCAGCCGACGGGGGCCATGCCGATACAAGAGCCGCGGAGGTCCCACTCGTCAATGATCTCGGCGAGGATGCGATGGACCACGCCGTGGCCGCAGCCGGCGCAGTAGTGCGTCCGTGCGTCGAGGAGCGACCGTGGCCGCCCGAGTTTTAGTTTGGGGCCGGGTTCCACCATGCCAACTCCTTGTAAGGGCAACCAAAACGCGCCCTGCAAGCAGGGCGGCTAACCAAGTCACCCGCGTTTCGACATCAACTGTTCGATGCGGCGCGTCACTTCGCTGACGCTCGGCACGCCGCCGCCGGCGCGCCACTCCAGGTCCACCGGCCTGGGCGTCCCATAGAGCGCGAGTTTCACGTCCTCCATCATCTGGCCCCAACTCATCTCGACCACGAGGAACCGCGCGCCTCGCTTGGCTGCGCTAATGAGCGGCGCCGCCGGGAACGGCCAGAGAGTAATCGGGCGGACGAGGCCCGCGCGGATGCCCTTCCGCCGCGCGAGGTCCGCCGCCTCGCGCGCGATGCGGGCGCTCGTGCCGTAGGCCACGAGGATGATGTCGGCGTCCGCGGCGTGGTCCTCTTCCCATCGCGGAAGTTCTCGTTCCATGCGGAGGTACTTTTCGCGCAGGCGCTTATTGAACTCTTCGAGTTCGCCCGGCCGCCAGTAGAAACTCTTGACGATGCGTTTCGGCCGGCCGCCCTCCGCGCCGCTCAAGGCCCACGGCAAGTCGCGCACGGCGGCGATGTCCTTCATCGGCCGCGGCACGACGGGCTCCATCATCTGTCCGAGTTGCTGGTCCGAAAGGAGCAAGACGGGGCACCGCCACGCCTCGGCCAGGTCGAACGCTTCGTAGGCCAGGTCGAAGGACTCCTGGACGGTGTGCGGCGCGAGCACGATGAGGCGGTAATCGCCGTGACCGCCACCGCGAGTCGCCTGGAAATAGTCGGCCTGGCCGCAGCGGACGTCGCCGAGGCCCGGCCCGCCGCGCTGAACGTTGACGATGAAGGCGGGCAGTTCGCTCCCGGCGAGGTAACTCAGGCCCTCCTGCTTCAGGCTGATGCCGGGCGATGAGGACGAGGTCATGGCCCGGCCGCCGGCCGCCGCCGCCCCGTGCACCAGGCTGATGGCGGCCAGTTCGCTCTCGGCCTGGATGAAGGTGCCGCCGACTTCCGGCATGCGGCTGGACATGTATTCCGGCAGGTCGTTCTGCGGCGTTATTGGGTAGCCGAAGTAGAATCGGCATCCTGCCCGCACGGCGCCCTCAGCGGCCGCCACGTTCCCGGTGATCAGCACCTTTTCCTGCGCTTCGGTCCGCGGCACGACGCCTCCTATCGAAAAACGGCACCGGGGCTTGGTATTCTAAGGATGCGGAGCAGCCGGAGCAATGTGAAAAAGGCGTCGCCGGTCGGCGGTCGGCCATCGCGAGTCAGATGCGGATGACCGCCTTTCGGCCGGCCCGCGCCGCCACGCGACACGGAATGGTTTGCGTGCGCCCGCCGTGCGCGAGGACCAGCGTGTCCACCGCCAGCGTGCCCTCCAGCAACTCGATGGCAAGTCGTCCGCCGCTGAGCGCAATGGTGCCAAACCCCGTGGCTGTCGAGAAGAAGGTTCGGAACCGTCGCCCGCCCAGTTTCGGCCCGAACCAGAGGGTCCGGCTGGCGGCCGAGTAGCGGAAGCCCGCCAGCGATCCCAGCAGCGCGTAACTCGACATCGCGCGGGCGTAGAAGTTGCCGCACTCGTACTCGTTGAACGGGTTGCGCGTCCGGCCGTCATAGCGCCGCCGCGCGGCATGGACGAGCGTGAGCCCCTCCGCCACCAGGTCTTCCTCGATCAGGTGCGAGGCCACCTGGTACTCGATGCCCGTCCAGACCTCGTCGCTGTAGGGGAACGGGAGCGTCGGCTTCCCGCCCCGCGGCCACGAGCAGAGGAGCAGGCCCGGCTCGTCGCCCATCGCGTAGCCGGGGCGCTGGGTATTGGCGTGCCGGCGGAGCGACGGGCGGAAGTTGTACTCGAAGATCGCCCGCAGATTCTTGCGAACGTTGGCCCGGGTCTGCGGCGTGGTGATTCCATAGAGGCGGGCCATCCACGCTCCTATGACGCCGTCCGAGAGGCAGCCCGCGCCGTACTGGTACTTGGGCCCCTCTGCCTTGAGCAGCCGCTCCTCTTCGCCGGCGCAGTCGCCAAGGGCGGCCATCCGGTCCCGGAAGGACGTATCGCGGAGGCATTCCCAGGTCACCTTCTGCTCGTAGTACTCGCCGTTGAAGAGGCGCTCGTCGAGGTGCCGCGCCCCCTTGGCGGCCAGATCGAGGTAGCGGGCGGCATCCGCGGCGTGGCCTGCGTCGCGGGCCAGTTCGGCCATTGCCGCCAGCGCGCCGAGATAGATGCTCGAGCACATCCCGTCCGGACCCCAGAACTCGATGTCGTAGGTGTTGTGGTGGGGCTCGCTGAGGACGCCCTCGCACCGCGGGTCCCACGTCGCGATGGCGTAATCCATGC